>OIYO01000187.1_pt1 | contig 62442 bp, 55 predicted proteins | sample 1588191 | NCBI WGS metagenome assembly OIYO01 (sample SAMN03283275) | human gut metagenome | biome: human-associated habitat; material: feces | host: Homo sapiens | place: Peru | collected 2012 | reverse complement strand
GAAATAAAATTTTATAGTAACAAGATTGATATAGATAAAAACTTTGAAACAAGCATAGAAGGATTATATTCAATAGGAGACGGTGGAGGACTAACAAGAGGACTAATGATGGCATCATGCGCTGGAATACAAACAGCAAGAAATATATGCAGAAAATAAGAAAGTTGAGATAATATGAGTGAAGTTAAATGGACTAATGAACAATTAAATGCAATAAAAGAAGATAGAAATAATGTGCTAGTTGCAGCTGCTGCGGGAAGTGGAAAAACAGCTGTATTAGTTGAACGTATTATTAATAAAATAATAAATAAAAATAATTTGACAAATAGACAGAAAAGAGCAATTGATGCAAATGCTGATGGATTTATTGATATTAACGATAAAACAACGATAGATAACTACTTAGATTATTATATTGATAAATTACCTTATACTCAAAAAGATAAATAATGAATCCTTTAGTATATTAGTCATATGATTAAGGGATAAAAACAATAATAATTTACAATGTAGTGAAAAAAATATTATATTTACAATATTATAAAAATAAGTATATTATATATAACTAAAGAAGAATATGAAAGGAATGAAAAATTAATAATGTTAACTCGAAATAAAAATTTTACAAAATTTACTCATAAAAAAAGGTATATTGCTAATAGTGTTAATTGTAACTATAATAGTAATAATAATACTTGCAGCAGCAGTAATACTTACAATAACAAAAAATAATCCAGTAAGTAGTGCAAAAGAAGCTACATTTAAGGAAGATATGACTAGTATACAAGATGAATTGTCGATGTATCTATCAAAAAAATACACAGATGATCCAACAAGTTTTGATAAATCAAGTGTAAATTTATCTGGAGATAGTATGGTAACAGAGTTACCAAGTACAAAGAAATATAAAGATAAAGTATCAGTAGTAAAAGGAAAATTAGCATGGAATGGAGAAACTGAAAATAATACAGAGTATAAATGGTTTTCAGAGGTAACAGATGGAGCAACGAAGAAAAGTGAGGAATGGAAGGATACAATAGCTGAAATAAGAGATGGGGTACCAATTCCAAAAGGATTTACGTATAAAGATGGAACAAAAGATACCGGACTTGTAATACAGGATGGAAAAGGTAATGAATTTGTATGGGTACCTGCAACTGAGAGTACATATGTAAAAGATACAAGTTTTCCAGGAAATAACCCAACAGGTGATGATACATTACCAAATGGTATAACAGATGAAACAGCTGATGTAAAAAAATATGGAGGCCTTTATATAGGAAGATATGAAGCAGGAATACCTGAGGGAGATACATCTCCAAGTAATAAAATAGGAATACCAGTAAGTAAACAAGGTGCAACAGTTTGGACAAATATAGATTATACAAATGCAAAAGCAAATTCAGAAAGTATGATAAGTAATGAATATGTACAAACAGGATTAATAACAGGAAAAGCATGGGATACAACATGTCACTGGATAGAAGATAGTTTAAGTAGTATAAATGCATCAGCAAGTTTAACAGATAGTAGATATTATGGAAATTATAATAATTCTTTAGCTCAAGCTAATGAAAATAGTGGAACAAAAAAGACAGCAGGATTTAATGAAAATTGGAAAGTAAAAAATATATATGATTTAGCAGGAAATGTATGGGAATGGACGAGCGAGGCTCACGGTTCTATTTTCATTCGTCGTGGTGGTAGCTGCAATAATGACGGTAGTGAATATCCTGTTTCATTTCGTATTAACGATTTTGCCTCTTATACTTATGCCAATGTAGGATTTCGTCTTAGGCTATATATCAAGTAGCACAGACCACTATCTGGTGTACTAGATATTTTGTATATACAAGAGATTAATAATTAAGAAATTGTTAATATGCAAAAAAGATTAAATATGAATTACGTTATTCACATTTAATCTTTTTTCTTTGCTTAAAATAATTTAAAATTATTGAAATAATATTTAATATCTGATATAATTTTATAAATAAAACAGAAAATATAGTTAAGAGGGATTTGATATGAAAATAAATGATAAGGTTGATTTTTCAAGTGATATGAATTTACCTAAAAAAACTATATCTACAAATGCTGACCTCACAAAAAAGGAAAGCTTTTTTTTAGCAAGAATCCAGGATGTTAGGAGATATAGAGAGGTATTAAGTAAAAATAAATTAAGTAATGTAATATATAATATACTAGAAAATCCAATGGTAATTAGAAATGAATTATCTCCAACGTATATTCAAAATAAAATTTTAAAGGATATGGTTATACGATACAGACTGCTTAGTGGAGCTAAGGTAAATCATAATTTAGATTTTATACATATAGACGACATGCTAGAAAATCAAAAAGAAAAAACAGCTAAATTACAAGAAGTTATAAAAAAGAGAGATGCAAGGAAAAAAGAGTTAACTGAAACGGTAAAAAAACAAGTTCAAAATATAAAAGATTTAGGAACAATAATAAATTATAGTAATTTTAATAGTTCAACTTTAAATAAAGAATTTGAATCTAGAATAATACAAAAATTTTGGGAATTATATAAAGAAAAAAAGATATATCATGATTTAAGACCTGTTAACTGGTGCCCAAAATGTAAGAGGGCTCTTGAAAACGATAATATCTCAAGAAAAAAACAAGATGTTGAAAACTATTTTTTAAACTTTAGAGTAAAGTATGATAAAGGATTATTTAGCGGTATAGAAAATTTTGATGATACATATTTTGTTGCAAGTACGATAAGACCTTGGATTTTAGACTTCGATAACAGTCTTGCTGTAGTAGAGGATATGGAATATAGCGTGGTACAGATAAAACAAAGAGATAAAAATGTAAATTATATAATAGCTTCTGAATTTGTTGATTATATAATGGAGATAGCTTTTTATATTAAATACGATATTAAGAAAAAAATACTTGGTAAAGAATTAATAGGAATGACGTGTAATAATGCATTAGAAAATACTAAGGATTTGAATGTTATACCAGCAAAAAAAGAATATGTAGTATTAAATCCAAAACATTCATCTGGTATTGCTATAATTTCTTCTGGAAATACTTATGTTGATTATTTGGTTTCAAATGAGAATTCAGGCATAAAAATAAACAACAATTTATCTAAAGATGGTAAAACTACGATGCTTGCATATAACTTTAAAAATATGTATTATAAAGAAGTAAACGAGAAAGTTTTAGAAAATATAAAAAGTAAAAAATACTTGTTATGTACAGATTTAGTAAAAATAAAAATGCCAAAATGTCAAGAATGTGGAGAAGATGTTGTATATAGGAATGAACTTGAGTGGTATATAAAGAAAAATGAAAATGATGAAAAATTAAAAAGTTCATTTGATAATATAATATCAAAATTAAACGATTGTAAAGAAACCAAAAAAACATATATAAAAGAAAAGTTATATGAAAGTATACAAAACAGGGAAAAAATAATATCTAATGAGAGTGCATTTGGAACACCAATACCCGTATTTTATTGTGCAGAGTGTTCAAGTGAAGTAGTTAATGATAAAGTGATTTCAATTTTAAAAGAGTTATTTAAAACAAAAGGGATTGAAAGTTGGTATAAAGGAACTCCAGAGGAAATTTTAAAGGGCGAAGTTATTTGTGAAAAATGTGGATGCTCCTTTTTGTTTAAGAGTACAACATCTTTAAATGAATTTTTTAAGCTTATGTGTGTACCTCTTATTAGCAATTTAACTAGCGAAAATGGAGTTGATAAAGTAAATATTTGTATTGAAAATATAGATACATTTATTAGGAAAATAAAAACAATAAGTTACGATGATAAGAGTCTTGAAGAGATTCAAAATATTGACAAAATTTTATTACATCCAAAAGTAAATATTGCAAAAGAGAAAATAAAAAAAGTGGCTGAAAAAGATAGCGCAGAAGATAAAATTGATAAAAATAAAAAAGGTAAAAATAAGAAGGAAGAAAAATCAAAAGATAAAAGTATAAAAAAAGAGGAAGTAAAGACGCTAAATAATAATTTTAACATGTCAAGTGTTGTGAAAAAATATGGTACTGATGTTTTAAGACTTTGGTGCGTACAGAGAAGTTCAGAAAATACAGCGGTTTTAAGTGAATCTAATGTTATATATATAAATAAAATATATAAACAAATTAGGAGAACTATAAAATTCCTTTTATCAAACTTGTATGATTTTAATCCAAATAAAGACAAACTAAGCATTGATCAAAGAGATGATTTGGATAAATATATGTACATAAAATTAATGGCAATGAAAAAAGAGGTTGAAGCAAATTACGATAACCTTGATTTATATAAAGTATATTTAAATGTTCTTAAGTTTTGTAATGAATCCTTGTGCAATGAGTATTTTAATGTTATAAAATTTAGGTTATACGTATTAAATGCAAATGATAAAAAAAGAAAAAGTACACAGTCAACTTTATATGAAATCTTTATGACGCTTTTACTTTTCTTGGAGCCTATTTTACCATTTACTTTTGAAGAAACGTGGAGCTATATTTGGCACAGTAATGCTGAGGAAGAAAATAACTTAATGTTGTTTAGAAATAAATTGATGCCAGTGGACATACATCAATATGAAAGTGCAATAAGGAAATGGAACAATATATTTTTTATTGTAAATAAAGTAAATATAAAGATAAAAAAGGAGATACTAGATAAGAAAATCAAAAATTCTTTACAAGCCAAAGTTATACTAGGAATAAATCAAAAAACAAAAGAATTTATCGATTTAAATCATGAGGACTTTTTGAGATCCCTTAATGTATCCGTACTTGAAACAAATATATCAGATAAAAGCTATATAAAAATTGAAACAGCTGATGGTGTAAAATGCAAGAGGTGTAGAAATTATTCACTGGACATTGGTAAGGATATTAAGTATAGGTATCTATGTCCAGTTTGTGCAAAAATTATGAATGAAAAAGTTGATAAGAAGTAGATAAAAAAGATGTATGGTTCTGAATATTAATTATCATAAAATAAATGTCGAATAATATAATGTAATAGTTATATTATTCGATTTTTTTGAGGTGGTTAATTTGAAAAAGAAAATACAAATAAGCTTTTTGATTACATACTTTTTAATGATTATATTTACAACAGTTAGTGCAGCAACATATACATATCCTGTAAATAAAAATAAAGAAACAAAGATAAGTAGTATAAGCACACTTGCATCCTCTCCTGAGTTCAATTTTCAGTCTGAAGCTCAGGTCCTTATGGAGCCTACAACTGGAAAAATCCTTTATGCCAATAATGAGAATGAAAAGTTATTACCTGCGTCTGTAACTAAAGTTATGACTATGCTTCTTACAATGGAACAAATAGATTCACGGAAAAATGACTTATCAAGATAAAGTAAAATGCAGTACTAAAGCATCTAAAATGGGAGGTTCACAAATATGGTTTAAAGAAAATGAAGAGCTGACTGTAGATGAAGCTTTAAAAGCTATATGTGTAGTTTCTGCAAATGATGTTACTGTTGCTATGGCCGAAAAAATCGGTGGAAGTGAAGAAAATTTTGTTAAAATGATGAATGATAAGGCAAAAGAACTTGGAATGGAAAATACTTGCTTTAAAAATTCACATGGAATAGATGAAGAAGGCCATTATACAACAGCTAAAGATATCGCAATAATGTCAAGAGAACTTATAACAAAGCATCCTGATATTTTAAAATATACATCTATTTGGCAAGATACTTTAAGGAATGGAACGTTTGGCTTAAATAGTACAAATAAGTTAATTCGTTTTTACGAGGGCGCAACTGGTCTTAAAACTGGTTCAACTTCACAAGCATTGTTTAACTTATCAGGTACTGCTACAAGAGATGGGACTTCTTTTATAGCGGTTGTAATGAGAGCACCGTCAAGTGCAGTAAGACTCGAGGAAGTAAAACAACTTTTAGATTATGGTTTTGCAAATTATGAAGTTAAAAGTGTTTGTGAAAAAGGAGTTGTGACTGGTAGTATAAATGTTAATAAATGTGTAAATCAAAGTTTTGAAGTAGCTATAAAAGATGGTGTTACAATTCTTGCTGATAAAGGTGCAAAAATAGATACAGTTGAAAAAATAACATATAATGATAATTTAATAGCACCTATCTCTAATGGAGATGAAGTAGGAAATATTGAAATATTTAATAAAGATACAAATGAAAAGATAGGAGAGAGTAAACTTGTAATATTAAGGGACGCCCCAAAATCAAACTTAGTTGATTATATTAAGGAAGCTGCAAGATTTTATCTTATAAATAAAGGATAGATTATATATTATTTAAAAGTGTCAAAGGTTTTTACAATATTTGTAATAACTTTTGACATTTTTTTACAAGAATTTGCTCGTTAAATTTCATTAAAATTTCATTAATGTTTCACTTTTATTTCATTTTTGGTTTGTTAAAAAATTTTTTTATCTCAGTGTTGATTTTTTATTAATAAAAATATATACTAAATATGATATAGTATATTTTCATTTCTATGAAATATATTTTGAGGTAAAAATTAATTTTTTGGAGGTTGAAACATATGATTGGAATGAGTCAAATTAAGAAAAAAACAATGCAAGGAGTATTTATTGGCCTTGGAATTGGTGTAGTTGGAATTGGACTTTCTTTATGGTGGTCAATAAGTACAATAAAGAGTTATCAAAATGGAACAAATAAGGGGTATAATAAAAAATATACACAAGATGTTGTTGTTTGTAAAAGAGATATAATACAAGGCGAGGTTATTACTGATGATATGGTTACTATTGCTAAAAACATAAATAAAAACACAATACCAAATGGAGCTGCAAAAAGCACAAATGAAGTAGTTGGAAGCGTTGCAAAGTATAATATTGCGGCTAATGTCCCAGTCCTTAGCACTATGGTTACTTCTGAAATAGTTGCAGCTGATGTAAGATCTCAAGAAGTAAATACAGTTCTTATGCCAACTGACCTTAATATTGGTGATTATGTTGATATAAGAATAATGTTCCCTAACGGAACAGATTATGTTGTTTTAGCGCAAAAGAAAATAGAAAATATTGTTGGAACAACTTTTTGGATGGATTTAGCAGAAGATGAAAGATTACTTCTTAACAGTGCTACAGTTGACTCTTACTTAAATCAAGGTTCAAAATTATATGCAACTAAATATACAGATGCAACATCACAAACTAACTTATCAGAAGAAGCAACTACAACAGCAAAAGGTTATGTGTCTGAAGAAATTGATAAAGAACTAAGTACTTTACAAGAAGCAGATGCCGATGAATTTACAGAAAAAATGTTTGATCTAATTATAAAATACAAAAACTTCGCATCATCAGCAACAAGAATAACAGAAAATTATCAACCAAATTCACAAGTAATGCAACTTATGAAATCAAATGATAATATATTAGATCAAGCTACAGCTAAATTAAGTGAAGAATCAAGAAGAAAAATTGAAAGCGGTCTTAGCAGTTACAAAGCTGATAATAAAGAAAATTATAGTAACATTGTAAGTGGAGCTCAAACATCTATAACAACACAACAAAACCAAAGAACAGCTTTATTAAACGGAACAACTGAACAATAGAACCGTAAAATAGGAGGAAATTAAATGCAAGTAATTGGATTAATAGGGTATGTAGACAAATATGATATGATATTAAATCTTGCAAGAGCCATCAATATAATGGATAAATCAGTCCTTGTAGTTGATGCAACTTTAGATAGGAAATTAAAATACATAGTACCTGCCTTGGATAATATAGGCAGGGCCTATGTTACTCAATATAACAATATTGACTTTGCTGTTGGATTTGATAGTATGCACGACGTAGAAAATTATATGGCAGAGCAAAGTATAAATATTGCGTTATATGATTTTGTTTTAATTGATATGGATAGTGCAAGATCATATGAATTTTTTAGAACAAGAGGATTAGATAAAGTATACTTTTTTATTGATACTAGTGTACTTTCAGTAGCAAAAAATAAAGAAATTATAAAAGCAATGAGAGTGTATAGCAGTGAAGAGGATTCAAAACTTGAGATGACAAAGATAATGTATAGATCATATGTCTCAAGAGCAGCAAATGATTATTTCGAACAAAAAATTAAAGACTATGATGTAAGTTGGAAAGAACCAAGTTATGAATTCCCTCTTGAGGAACAGGATAAATTAGTAGATATTGATTCGCAGTTTAGTGGAATAATTGATACAAGAAAACATACAAAACTATATGTCGCTACACTTGCAGATCTTACTGCTGAAATATTAGGTGATGTTAATGCTAAAAAAGTTTTAACTCAAATAAAAAGGAGGAAAAATTAATGCCAAGAATTGTATTTTGGAGTCCTTATGAAAACATGACAGGAAATACGCATACGGCAGTTGCTATAAGTACGTTAATGGGAATGACACATAAGGTGACAAGTTTACTTATGCAAGCCAACTTTAATTCAAGAAAAATGGAATCTTCTTTTACTCCATATGAAGAATTAAAACAAAGTGGTGTATTTAATAATTCAAATATTGGAATAAATGCTCTAATTAGACTTATTTCTAGTAATAAACTTACATCAGATTCCATTCAAAACTATGCTAAACCTGTTTTGAAAGAAAGATTAGATGTTTTGTATGGAATGAGTGCAGACGATCCTGATGGATATAAACAAATTATTGACAATCTTCCATACATGACAAGAAAAGCTGATGAAATATATGATTTAGTTTTTGTTGATATGCCAAAATCATTGGATAAAAAGAGCATTATGGATACGGTAGCAGATGCTGAAATAGTTGTATGTGTTGTAAATCAGGATGCAGTAAAGTTTAGTGATTTCTTTACTACACTTTCAAATAATGAGAGCTTAAAAGACAAAACTAAGATTATTGTTATAGCTGATTATGAAGCAGCTTCAAAGTTTAATGTTATGAATATAAAATTAAAATATAAAGTTAAAGATCCTATATATGTAATACCACATAATTATATATTTGCTGATGCGTGTAATTCTGGAACTGTTATAGATTTTTTATATAAGAATATTAATTCTGATCCAAAAGATTATAACGGTAATTTTATTTTTCAAACATTAAACATTGTAAATGAAATCGTAAATATTGCAAAAATAAAAGATAATTAAAAATAATAGAATAAGAGGTGGAAAGTATGTCAGTTGCTTTTGTATTTAATATTGTACTTATCGTACTACTAGTTGCATTTGTTGCCTTTTTTATAATTTACAAAGTAAAAAAGACTAGCCCTGATGAAGATAGTAGACGTTCTGAACTTGAAAGAACAAAAGAAAAGTATAGTATAGCAAGTATGCAAGCATTTATAAAAAAACAATTTGATGAAATCACAAGAATGAATCTTTACGATTTGGCTCTTTCAGAAGAAGAATTTGAAAGAAGAAAAAATGTAAAGTATGAACTAAAAAAAGCACTAAAGGGAGCAGGTTATGCTGATGCTAGTGATAAAAAATATGTAAAGACTTTAATGTTTGATTTGTTAAGAAATACATATAAAGTAAACAACTCTAATATTAATAATGCAATTCCTTTTAATGAATTTGATGAACTTACACCACAAGATGAATTTGAAATATTGTTATATTTATATAAAAAGCAATTTAAAGCAGAGGCACTTACACAAATTATTACAAAATATAATTTGGATGAACCTAAATATGAATTTGATCCAGAGGTTCCATCTTATGTTATAACAGCTTCTGAAATACATCAAATATTTCAAAACGAAGTAACTCCTGATACTCTATCTTTCGAAGATAAACTAGAAATTGTAGTTCAAAGAGTTTATCAAGGATATAAAGGATACAGTGTTGTAGATGATATTCGTGACATGAATATTGATGGTGTATCCGGTGGTGTATCTGGTATACCTCCATCATTCTTGGATCAAGTTGTAGGTATGGAAGATTACCTAGAACAAATGAATGAGAGAAAGATACCAATGTCTTATGACAGTGTTTGGATATTCTATAAAGGTAAATCAACTTACTTATCTTTCTTATCGTTTGGTAGTGAGTCTGAACTTAAAAGAGTGTGTCAAAATATATATAAATATAATAACCCAGGACAATTGTCTGAGTCTGTTGGTTATAAAATAAATGAAATGAAAGATGGTTCGCGTATTGTTGTTTTACGTCCAAACTTTTCAGAATCATGGGCATTCTTCGTAAGAAAATTTGCTCCTCCAACACTTATTTCTGCAGAACAGCTTTTAATACATGAAAATAAAGCAAATGTAATTGAGCTATTAAAATATTTAGTTAGAGGTGCAAGAGTAACAGCAATAACTGGTGAACAGGGTTGTGGTAAAACAACATTACTAATGGCTATAATGAAATATTTATACCCAACAATTACAATCCGTGTACAGGAAACAGCATTCGAGTTACACTTAAGAAAAATTTATCCTTATCATAACATTTTGTCACTTAGAGAAACTGAAACTATAAATGGACAAGAAGGTCTAGACGTTCAAAAGAAAACTGATGGTGGAGTTAACATACTAGGTGAGGTTGCAACTGATCCGGTTGCTGCATGGATGATTCAAATGGCACAGGTTGCCTCTAAGTTTACACTATTTACTCACCATGCTAAAACATTTCCAAACTTAATCACAGCACTTAGAAACTCACTTTTAAAAATAGGTATGTTCCAATCTGAAGATGTTGCAGAGGTACAGGTTGTATCTGTTATAAACTTTGATATTCACTTAAAAAGAGGAACAGATGGTACAAGATATATTGAAAGAATAACAGAATGTATACCTCTTGAGAAAAAGTTTACATATAATAGTGATTACAAAAATTATAAAGATATGGACAAGAAGTTAGACAGCTTTATGGATAACGCAGTAGAATATTTTGAGCATATGACTCAAACAAGTAATTATACATATAAAAATATTGTAGAATGGCACGATGGAAAGTATGTATTTGTAAATCCAATAAGTGAAGAAAATATTAAATCTATGAGAGACAATATGTCACCAGAAGATGTAAAAAGTTTTGATAACTTCATAGATACAGCTTGGAGGTGATAAAATGAGTGTTACTTATATAGCAATAGGTTTACTAGCTGTTTCTGTAATTGGAATAACTGTATTACTTGTATATCTTAGATTATTAAAACATAAATACAAGAAAAATTCTGCGCTTTTTGCAAAAGATAATCTTGTTGTAAAAAACAAATCTAGTTTTAAAGATATATTTGATAGATTATATCAAATGGTATATATGACATTTGTTAAAATGCCAGTAATAAAATATTATACAAAGAAAACAAGACTAAAACTTGAAATGACAAATGATTATACAGAATATGAAATAAGAAAAAGAACTGGTAAATATATGCTAATTGCAGTAATATTCATTTTTGTTTCATTATTTGTATTACTAAATCTAGTAAATGATTTATACATGTCACTTATAGTTATAGTTGGTGTTTTAATTATTGCAGAAAAGATGATAGACCTTGGTATAACATCTGTTTCAAATAAAATATTAAGGCAAATGCCTGATACATTTACTGCAATAAGACATGCATTTCATGAGCATGGAATGATTGATGAGGCTTTTAATACAGCAATTGATGAAATGGGTGATAAAGAAATAGGGCCTCAATTAAAGAAGATAAAAGAAGCTATAATATCTGATAATCCAGAAGTTGAGCTTGAAAAATATTATGATACAGCTCCAAATAGATTTCTTAAATTGTTTGCTGGTATATCATATCTGACTTATGACCTAGGTGATAGGAAGGTTGATGGTACTTCTGTTTATCTTAAAAATTTAAACAATATTTTACAAGATATATATCTTGAAATACTAAAACAAGATAAAATAAATTATATGTTTAGAAGTTTAAATATTATTGCTGTAGTACCACTTATATGTATTAAACCATTACAGGCTTGGGCTGAGTCAAACTTCCCAGCACTATCAAACTTCTATAACAGTAGTTTTGGATTTATAATGCAGTCTCTTATAATAATATCAATATTTGTATCATATTTAATGTTAAGAATTGTAAAAGAAGATTCTGAACAAATAAAATTTGATAGAGTAGCAAGTGTAAAATGGCAAGACAAGCTATATAAAATTACAATTGTAAAATTAGTGGTAGATGCATTTAAATCAAGACCACATACAAAGAAAAATAGAAAAGAAACAATGCTTATTAAAAATACTAATTCTTATCTTACTATTGAATGGTTGTATGTAAATAAAATAACAGCAGCTTTTGTTACATTTATTCTTGCTTTAATACTTATGTTTAATATAACAAGAATAGATGTAAAAGCCACGTATAACAAAATAAGTGATGAATTTTTATCATTTGGACAGCTTACAGAACAACAAGAACAAGCTGCACAAGCTATTAATGATAGAGACAAAACGTATATTGATAAATATAAAAATAAAAATGTTACAAAGGAACAACTTGAAATGGAATTTGCTGATCCTGTAACGGGTAAAGCTGATGCAGATGAAGTTACAAGAGTATATGACAAAATACAAAGTGTTAAAAATTCATATATTAAGTTCTGGCAAGTACTTACATCGTTTGTTCTAGCATTTATAGCCTACTATGTTCCATCAATTATATTATTTATACGTAACAAAATACGTGAGATGGAAAAAGAAAATGAAATTATGCAATTCCAGTCAATTATACTTATGCTTATGTATATAGACAGAATTGATGTACAAACGATTCTAGAATGGTTATGTAGATTCTCTTATGCATTTAAAGAACCAATTGCTACATGTCTTAACAACTATGAATCTGGTGCATATGAAGCATTAGAAGAATTAAAAGAAGATGTACCTTACAAGGATTTCCAAAGAATTATAGAACAATTACAATCAGCTGTTGAGAGAATACCAATAAGAGATGCATTTGATGAACTTGAAACAGAAAGAGCTTTCTTCCATGAAAGAAGAAAAGAAGGAAATGAAAGGTTAATTAAAAAGAAAACAACAATAGGTAAAGTACTTGGATTTACACCAATGGTACTACTTATAGGTGGATATTTAGTTGCACCACTTATGATTGTATCAATAATGCAAATGATGAATTACTTTACAAAAATGTCTTTCTAAAAGACAAATAAAATAGGTTATAACACCATTTCCATAAGGTGTTTAACATATATGTTTATAATTATTTAAAAGGGGGTATATAAATTATGGATAACGCACAAAAAGCGATCATGATTGGTGTTGGACTATTCATCACAATCATAATAATTGCAGCAGTAATGCTTATCACAGGTATGGGACAAAACCTACTAAACAAAGGTCAAGCTCAAGTTAGTGGTATTTCTGAGAGTTTAATGAATGATTTAACTCAACAATATGACGGTAAAACTTTTTCTGGTTCTCAAGTTAGATCTGCAGCTGTACAATTAATAAATAGAGATGAAGCAGGTATAACAGTTCAAATAATAGAGGGTAGCGAAACTAAATCTTATGTATCCGGAACTGCAAAAACAAGTGAAATAAATACAGCATTATCTGGAAAAGATTCAGTAAAATATTCAGGATCTGTTGATTCAACAGGTAACGGAACTGTTATAGTAAAATTTACTAAAAAATAATATTATTAGTTATATTTTAAAGGTATATAATTATATACGAATATATAGTTATATACCTTTACTACTAATATATAGTTTAAAAAATTAATTTAATGTGGAAAATGTGTATAATTAAAGCAAATTAATTTCTTAAAGTGTATATTATATATATAAATTTAAAGTGAGGTGGTAAAATCATGGACGAAAGTGCTCCAATTAGAGCTATTGTAATAGGTGTAAGCACTTTACTTGCAGTTGCTACAATTTCTGCAGTTTTAATGTATTATAACACAGCAAAACAAATGGCATCAAATGTTGGGCGTGGCCAAGATTTTGTTGCAAATTATGAACAAAGTATTCAAGATATTTTAACAGCAGGAACATATAATGTATCTGGTAATAATTATATTACAGGAGCAGATGTAAAAAATTTACTTAATTATTTTTATAACAATGAAGAGGTTAGAATTGATGTAATTGACTTTAAGTATATAAATAAATATGAAAATTATACTCCTAAGAGTGCAAATGAAACAATGGGATATACTTATGCAAATAAAGGTACAAACTATGACTCAGCTACTCGAGAAATTATGAACGGACAGAGATTTTCCATAAAAGTTGAAGAAAATGTTTCAATAGGCGATGGAAAACAAGGAAATTTAATTACTATTAACAATAAGGGTTAAATGTATAATAAGGAGGGAATATGGAAGATAATTTACAAAGAGTTTTTTCAATATTAATTTCAATACTTATTTTATTTATATTACCATTATATATTGCTTTTGAAAAAATGGATGATATATCATATTCTCTTGCACTAAAAATTACTAGTAATTTTGTAGACAATGTAACTGCAAAAGGATATTTAACAAAAGAAATGTATAATGATTACATATCAAGGCTTTCAGTCACAGGAAATGTGTATGATGTAAAAATGGAACATGTTGCTAAAAAATATGAACCTGCACTTTTTGTATATAATGATGAAAATAGAGTTATATCTATTCTTGATTATTCTTTGTATGCTGAACAGTGGAAAGATAGTGAAGATATTTTAAAGCTAACTTCTTATAAAAAATCAGATATTAAATTATCATATAATACATCAGAAATAAAATATACACAAGAACAAATATTAAAAGCATTGGATGGAAATGATACTGTACCATATTCTGAAATGTCATTAAGTAAGTATAAAGAAGTTGATAAAAATAGCATTAATAATGTGCCATATATGTACGCTAATTATAAACTAAATGATGAAGGTAATATGGAAGTTGATAACGAAAATAGAATATATACAATGAATAAAGGTGATGAATTTTCTGTTAGAATAAAAAATGAAAATGTAACAATTGCTACAGTTTTATTTAATGCATTTACTTTAGGAATAGGCGGAACTGAAAATAATGTTCGTGTATATATAAATTACGGAGGAACTATTAAAGAAGAAGAGTATAAAAATTTAGAAAATAACAATGATAAAGTGTTTATGCTTGGTGATGTAAATGGAGATGGAACTGTTACTATGCCTGATGTGACTTTATTAGAAAAATATTTATTTAAAGAAGTAAATCTTTCTTCTGATCAACTTAAATCCGCTGATATAAATCAAGACGGAAAAGTAAATGAAAGCGACAAGAAGTTATTGCAAGAAATGATTATTTGATTATAGTTATATAATTTAGGAGGTGAGTCTCACTATTGGATTACATGTCAAATAAAGCATTGATAATTGCTGTAAGCTTAATTGTGACAATGGCAATTGCAAGTGCAGTTCTTTTAATTATAAATCAAGTTGTAACTGTATATGGACAAGTGTATGAAACAGATACTTCTATTCAATCTGGATTCGATGAGTTTGACTCATATGATAATACTCAAAAAACAGCTTTAGATGTATTAAATACAGTTAAGAAGTATAAAAATAATAGTTTAGTTAGTGTTGTAGATGGAAATGGTAGTCCATATAATGAAGAAGCTTTGAAAAGAAGTTTAAATGTTGAAAATGCAGGTACAGGAGATTTGTCTGTAAATTCAACAGAGGCATCTAAAACATACAGTTCTACAATAAAAAGAGATAATAATAAAGTGACAATAATATTAAAGGCAAATTAGTATTCAGGGGGTGTGAAAATAATGGATGAATCAACAAATACATTATTATATACAGCTACATATGTTATTATATTTATAATTGCTGTAAGTTTAGCTATTGTTCTATTTTTAAGTGTAAATAGATTTGCTGACTCTGCATTTGAGTATTCAGTAGGAATAGAAACATCTATTATTAATACTCCAACAACTGGACTCGAAGAAGCACAAAAAGGCCAAGCTCATTTGACGAGTACTGACGTGTTTACATATTTTGTAAATTACATTAAAAAAGACCTATATGGTGTGAAAAAATCAGATGAAGAATATAAAGTTACAATAACGACTGAATCAGGGAATTTGGATAGTAATATGAGTTATGCTGAGGCATTAAAGAAAATAGGTACAAAGAATTACATTTTAAGATACAAGGGAAACAAAAATATAGAAATAACGCTAAATTAAATTATATTATTTGATAGTAAAAGGGGGAGATAGTATTTATGAAGGATAATTTAAGTATTGTTATAACTATAATTGTTTTAGTACTTCTTATGGTGCTATTTCCTCTATATAATTTTTTTGAAAGACAAGATGATATGTCATATAATTTAGTATTAAAGGCGACTACCAATTTCGCAGATCAAGTAATGAATAATGGATATATTGATCAAAATATGTATAATAATTTAGTAAATGAATTAGGTAATACAGGAAATATATATGATATACAGATTGAAGCACACAGAAAAGTTTTAACAAAAGACAAAGATAACATTACAGGTGATACATATGTTGAACAAAGTTATATAGACTATAACGATGATATATTTAATTCATTAGAAAAATCCAATGGTGTTATGGATAAACAGCTAAAAAATAATATATACTTAATGAATGAGAACGACGAAATATATGTAAAAGTAAAAAATAGTAATACAACACTTGCAGGTTCTTTGTTCAATTCAATTATAGTTACATCTTCTAAGACAAGAATAGAAGTAAATTATGGGGGAATTATAAAAAACAACTCATGGGCAAAAATTGACGCAACATATAAAGGACATATACAAGCTCCAGGTGCACCAAAAGTTACAGTTGGTGGAGAAGAGGTTAAGTCTGGTAATAGTATTCAAATTTCATATAATAAATTTATAGATACAGATATAGAAGCTACATCTGTAGCATTTAATAACCAAGATACAAATATTCCAAATGAAATTGAAAAATATATTTGGAGTATAACAGATAATAGTACAAAAGAAAGTTATGATTATAATACTTCCAACAAACTAGAAAAAAAGGAAGATTTCTTTAAAGATGGTAATACATATAAAATAGAAGTGTACTCAGTTGATAAACTAGGATATCGTTCTGATAGTACAACAATTACTCTTGAATTGAAAGAACCATCATCTACTACTGGTGAGACTAGAAAAGCATTAACAAATGAAGACTTAGAAAAAGTAAAAAAATATCTAGAAAACAATGAGGAACTTACTAGCCAAGAAAATGAACTATATGACATTGATAATAATCAAAAAATTACAGCTGGGGATATGGAATATATAAATGAATATTTAGAAAATGGATATATAATTGGTGATGTAAATCAAGACCTTAAAATAACAGATGAAGATAGTAAAATGTTATTAGAGTATATCGCCAAAGTTGTTACATTAAATGAAACTCAGTTAAAAGCTGCTGATGTTAATAAGAATGGTGTTATTGATAAGGGTGATTCTACAGAAATTTTAAACCTGATTTCTAAAGCTAAAACTATTAAATAAATATATTTGAAAAGGGGTGTATAAATGAAAATTACAGACTTTGCTTTGATATTTGTTGGAATTACTCTTCCAATTATTATAACAGTATATGTAAATGTTTCTTTTACAATAAAAGCAGAAGAACAAGAAATATATTACAAAAAAATAATAAATGCTGCATTAGATGATGCCTCTAATCAAATGAAAGAAGTTGAAAACTCAGATAAGGAAATTGACTATGGATACTCAGGTACTAGTGATAATAAAATCAGTGTAAATGCACAAGTGGGTGTTGATACTTTTTTAAATTCATTATATAATAATTTTGGAATAAAAGGTAATGATACTGCTGAAAATTACTTACAATATTTTATTCCAGCTATAGCTATAATAGACTATAATGGAGTTCAGGTATCTTCAATTGAAGAATTTACAGAAAATGGACAAAATGTAATAAAGCATGTGTTAAAGCCAAAGAAATATTACTCATATACATATTATTTATGTACAAATCCAGGGGACACAAGCAAACTTACTTATACAGAAGATTATGAAACAGCTGTAAAAAATGGTCTTCGTTCAACTCACATAGTAGAATTTACAATGGATGACTATATAACTCATAGAGGATATGTAAATGAAACATCTGGAAAAGTTACTGAGATACCTGTTTCTAGTTTCTATATATCAGATAGTAAAAACAATTCAAAATTGGTTGCAAATGTTGATAGTAATGCTTCATTAATACCAAGGGAAAAAGATGTATTACCTAAAATTATTTCAAACCTACAAAATAAAAGAAAATCAGTTATAATTAATTCTATACAAGATGAGATGGAATATGCAACTAATAACAATAATTCTTATGCATCACAAGCAGGAATAAGATATAATTTCGTATTTCCAACTTTAGAAGAAGGAGAAATGGAGAGTCAAATACAAAATGTTGGTATAATGGCTTTAGTTCAAGGAATATCAATTGGAAATAGATATTTAAATGTAAGAGCATATAGTACATCAAAATTAACAGAAATAACTCGTTATTATTTATCTATTCCAAATACAGATGGAATATATAAGACAAAGTATAATTTAAATCTATACCATAAAGATAAAAATTGTCCAGAATATAGAGCTTTTGCAAGTAATAAAGCAAAAGTTAATATTACTCCACGTTTTTTATTTACAAAACAACAAGCAGCATCGGTAAAAGCAGTGTTGAAAAAAGATAATACATATATACAATTGGAAGGATTTTATCCTTGTCCAGTATGTAATCCATAGAGATTAAGAGGTGAAATTAATGAGTGTTGATAAAACAAACGATATGAAAACTAAGAATGCAAAAAAAAGTAAAGATGAGAAAGAAAAAAATAAACTAGATACATCATCTGAGAAAAAAAGTTTAGAAAAAAATAACGAAGAGAATAGCAATAAAGAAAAAAAGGAAAAAATTATTCCAGCTTATCAAAAAAAAGATGAACCTGAAAAAAAGAAAAAAGTAAAACCAGATAAAAAAACAATAAAGTCAAGAATTACTATAGCGATAATCATAGCCTTTGTTGTATTAATAGGTTTAGCTATTTTTGGAATTATTTCTCTTGTAAATTATAACAAGTACAAGCCTTACAAAAAATATGAAGAAACAATGAAAACATATGGGTTTGACAAAATGTACAATAATGAAAGCGCAAAAACTGGTGAGAGTATTACAAAATCTGAAGCAATAAAAATGATTTTATCAGTAGCATTTAATAAAAGTGATATATCAGGATTTGCTGGGGAACCAGAAGAAAATTATGATAATGCAATATGGGTTGAATATGCTAAATATAGAGGTATAATAGGAGATGCTGATATTACTAAGGATAATGCAAATGATAAAGCAACATACATAGAAGTAATGCGTTATCTTGCAAATGCAAAGGTAAAAATTCTAGAAAAAGATTTAAACTCTGCGATAAATTTAAAAGTAAAAGATATTAATAAATACAAAACTGATGAACAGACTGCAATAGAAGATATGATTGAAAATGAAATTATAACAATAAACACTAAGAAGATAAATGGTAAAAAGCATATTTTTAAAGGACAAATGAATGAATTAATTTCAAATTTTGCTGTTAAGTATAACACTCTAACTATAAATGATGAAAAAATAAATATTAGTGAAGAAAAAGAACCATCTAATAAAGATCAATATCCATATACACTTGCTAGTGTAGATAAGAGTGTGTATGAAATAGAAGATTATGTATTTTCAAGTGATAGATATAAAAATGCAAAAGAGGTATATTCTAGTAAAAAAGAATTTTATAATCAGATAACAAATTATATAACTCAATATTTTGATACTATTTTGAATATAGACTATAAAACAATAAATGAAGATGATTTTATAGATAATTTAAGACCTGTTATGTTATATGGCGTTGAAGAAGAGGATGTAAAAAATTATGTTGATTATGTTAAAGAAAACAAAATAGAAATAACAGGAAAGGCAACAGTTAATTTACCAGCTGTGTATTTTGATGGAAGAAACTACAGAGTTAGAACTACAGTAGAAATGGATTTATCAAATTGTATAACAAATAAAAATCTATTCTTTGGTGATGATCCAGAAGGTGAAACTGAGTATGATTTAAAAAATACCAAGATGATATTAGACGTACCAATGGGCGAGTCGATAGATGTAGATCTTAATCTTAGTATATTTAATGGTATGTTAACGAGCTGGATAGCCGGAAACGTTGAATTTGAATTATAAAGAAAGGAGGAAAAAATGAAAAAATTTTTTAAATATTGCTCATTTGTTATATTAACTATTTTATTTTTTAGCTTATATAATAGTATAGAAGCAAGGGATATTGAAATACATGGTACAAGTTGGAATAAAGGAGTTCAATTTACCACTTCTATTGGAGCCTATAGTAAACTTTATTCAAGATTGGAAAGAGAAGGGAAATTAGGAAAAAAACAATGGTACAATAATGCCCAAAGTTATGTTAAGCCACACGGAGATAATTTATACAATAATATAAGTGATGGAACAGTTGGATCCTATTCATATGTTATTCATAATAAACCATTTTCAACATATAAGGATAATGTTAGTATTAATAATTATAATGCATATGAGTATATGTATAATTATAAAGTAGGAAAAAATAATACTGTTTCATTTTCCTTTAGAACAACAAGTGTTACAGGAGTGAATAATAATGTGAAATATATTGAATTTGCAAAGCTTTCGGATTATTATATTGTTGAAAAAAAGACGGTATCAGGAAAAAATTCAACATACTATCCATATATCCAACATAATTATTTTCCAAAAGAGTATGTTGATAAATTAAAGGAAAATTTAAATGATTATATGGCAGGCTCTAATGATAGTTCATATTATTTTTACATTTCAGAACCAGTGGCTTGGAAGTATCCTGGTTCTACAATGATTGCTGGTGGAGAAAAGCAAAGAAGTGTCTATGTGGGAAAAGATAATACTAAAACTAGAAATGTAGGTTTGCTCAAAGCAAAAGATGTTGCTAATGTTGATAAAACAGCTATAAATGCAGTAGGTTATTATACATCTGAAACAGGCCATACATATAAGAATCTAGCTGACTTGTTTGGAATTTCACGGAATTGGTTGGTCGCTGGATGATCAAGCTGAGATTTCATTTTTAAATTATTATGATAATAAATTATATATTCCTAAAAATGTTATTAATACGCAAAGTAAAGTATATGTAAGACATGTTGACGCTAACAGTGGAAAATCTATTGGAAAAAATGAAAATGAAATTTTAATATCTGGTGAAACCAAATCTATTAAAAGCAATGCTGGTCTTCCAAAAAATGATGTTGCTGCAAATGAGGGCTTTTCAGAGTATTATGAAATAAATTCTGGTGAAACTTTGTATGTTAGTAGACTGTTAAATTTAGTTCAGAATGGTTATTATTATAAAGTAGACAGTGTAACCAAAAGTACAGAAAATACTTATGATGATGCTTTAAAAAATGAAAAAAATGCAAAAGCAAATAAAAATGATAGTGTTTCTGTAACAGCAGGAGATAATAGTCAAGTAACAGTTATTACATTCAAATATAGTAAAGTGCCAACAAATCCAGATCCAAACGATGATGATAATAAACCAAAGGGAGGAGTAGACACAGTTGATGCTGATGGTATAAGTGGTAATTGCCAAATGTCATATACTCCAACGAATGAAAAAATAAAACCATATTTAGTAGCAAATAAAGTAAAATTCTTAAATTTAAAATATGAATATGTTATAGAAGATAATGAGATTAAATATAAATCAAAAATATTTAATGTTGAAAAGTTGGTTTCAGGTAATATTTCTGATAATGATAATGATAATGGTAAATATAGTAATAATGTTGGAAAAATATTCGGTGGTAAAGATGATAAAGAGACTCTTTTAGATAAAAGTTCACCTCGAACTTTTGCAATTACAAACAATATAGATAAAGATTTGGATAAATTAAAAAAAGTTGAAGGTTTACCAACAGTAAACTACTTAAATGATATTGCAAAGAAAAAAACAACCAAAGATGATTCTTCAACATATTATAAAGTTCCACAAAACAGGTATAATGGACTTAGAATTCCGAAACTTACAGCTAATTATCAAGAGTATAATATTTTAAAAAATAATACAGGAAAAATAATAGAATCAATAGGTGTAAATAATACCGTAAAAGTACTTGTATATAACCCAATAAAAGTTGGAGATATTTCTGTTGAATCTGAAGGAGTAGTGGATCATTCTACTAAAAAAGAAACAGATTATTCAGTAATTCAAAAGAATGCAAACTTTAAACTTAGTATTCGTGATGTAAGTGGTGAGCCATATATTGGACATACATATAATGAGTATTTAGATAAATACTATTTGATTTTTGATATAAGTATTGTTAAAACGGATAATACAGAATATGCTGGATTATATCGTGTAGTTGGTAAAAAACTTGAGCCTATGAATATTGGAGTTTCAGGTGAAATTCCAAGAGGAACAATTATTGAGTTAAACAAAGAACAAAAAGCATTTTATGCTAAAGCAGGACAAACAAGCACAAGTGATACAATTTCTCAAAATTCAAGCCAAATTACATTAATTGGTTCCTCAAATAATATGCCAAGTAATTGGTTAAAATCATATGTATTAAGTCACGAAAAATATAGTCTAATAGATTCATTAACAGAAAAAAATTATATTTCAGATGAAACAAATAGCAGTTATAAATTAGGTACAGACATTAATGGTAGTTCTACTAAAGTAAAATTAAATTATTGTGATGGGGGTATGGACTATACAAAATATAAAGTCCATGATAGTCATGCATATGATGGTAAGGATATGTTCGGAGATGCATATTACTTTGCAAAAAATACAACATCAATTACAAATATAGGAAGAATATATGATTTTAAAGTAACTGATTGTTCCGATATAGATTATAAAAAAGTGTTTAGAAAAACTATTGGAAATAATGTTAATTCTTTAACTGGGGTAGAGTATTTCTCTGGAATTAAGAAATTTAGCATATTCTCAAGTGATGTTAACACTTTAGAAGATAGAGAAAATTTAAAATCTGTTTATTCATCATCAAAGACAATATTGCCTTTAGGACCATATAAAAACACTGATACTTCTTATGTCAATGCTCCTAAGATGGGATATAGAATTAGTTTTGATTTAAAAACAAGCGGATATTATAATTATACGGAGAGTAATGCAAAAAATTCTAAAAGAGTGATTAAAATTACACCATCATATTATTACATTTCTAAAGATGGGCAAACATATAAATCTAATATAGATTTATATTATAAAAACTCAGATGGTAAATATGTAAAATTTGTTGGAAGTGATTATACAATTTACTTTAAACCAAAGGATGGATATAGAACAAAAACTAATTCGACAACAACACCAGATAATGAATTTATGTCAGAACAATTAGAACCATTAAAGATTGGATCTAGTGAAGGATTTACATTGGACTATAAAATGATGAATACATCTAATGATAATTTTATTCAATCATGGTATGGTGAATTCAAATTACCTAATTCTACAATAGTAACTGAAAATGGAAATGTTTCAAAACCATTAACAGATGGTTATGTAGGAGTTAAATTTAATATAGAATGTATTGATACTGATTCAAGTTCTAAAGTAAAAACAATTAGTTATAATACTAATAATAAAAATGCTAGTCCAAATACAAACACATCTCAGTGGGATTATGAGGGCTACCTTGGATTTAGTAATCCAGGAAGTGCAGCAGGCGATATAGCTTTACAATTAGAAAAAGGTACATGGACTGTTAACGATAATAATTCAGAACCTAAAGCAAAATATACAGACATTAAGGGAACAGTTGCTTTGTTTGACTTAGATAATAGAGCAGCAAATGATTTTGATTAAATATCAGGGTAAAACCTGATATTTTTTTGTCTAAATTTGTCAAAAAAGCTGTAAATTCTTATTATAATATATAAAAATAGTTATATTATAGATAAAATGAAGAATAATCGTTGACAAACTATACATAATATGGTATAATTTTTGCGTGAGTATATTTTATTACTCTCCAACAATACGGAGAGTAGTGGATCTCCGTAAAAATACTGAAATATTTTAACATTATAAAAGGAGAATTCATTATGAAGAATAAAATAAGAAAAGCAACTTTACGGGTTTTATCAACTGTTTTGGCTGTATTTATGCTCATTGGAGTTTATTCAGTGGGAGTAAGTGCGGCAACAGATGATGGAGTAATACGTAATGATGAAACTGGTATTCCAGATCCTGTATTATATAACTACTTGATAAGTGAGTATGATACAAATGCTGATGGTGTATTACAGAAAGAGGAAGCTGCGCAGGTAACAATTCTTAAATGTGCAAACTATGATTTAGATAAAGTCAATGTGATATATTCTCTAAAGGGATTAAAGAATTGTACAAATTTAAAATCACTTATTGTTACAGATCATAAACTTAGCAATTTGGAGGGCATTGAAGGCTTAAAACTTCAAGCTGTTTTTGTATATGGTAATCAACTGACGGATATATCTGCAATTTCAGGTATGCATGATACTTTAATTGAATTAAATGTAATGGCAAATAAACTTTCAAAATTACCTGATTTAAGAAATTTTGATAAGTTATATGTAAATCCTAGAGGAACAACAACCTCTTGTACCAATTTCAGTGTTAATAAATTATCAACAAAGGAAATGGAAGCAAAACTTCCAGAACGTTTTGCTGATGACATTAAATTTTGGGCAATTGATCAAACCCCTGATCCCGAAGAGTTGGATCTCGTTGATGAAGGTACAGGAATAAAGGTAAAAGGAACAATGGATCCTGATGCAACTCTTAAGGTTGAAAAAGTTGAAAGTACAGTAGAAGATGCTGTAGCAACTTATGATATCACACTTCGTAAAGATGGAGATGTTATTCAGCCTTCTGGTACAATTACAATTTCAATTCCTTCAGAAATTAAAGATTGTAAATTGTTCTGGGTTAAAGATGATGGCACTAAAGTTGAAGTAAATGCAATTTACGAAAATGGTAATTATGTGTTTACAACTGATCACTTAAGTGTTTATGCATTAGTTAAGGAGCCTGAACCTACAACGACAGAGCCAGTTGAAACAACAACAGCTGAACCTGTTACAACAGTTCCTGTTCCTACAACAACGGAATCGGTTGAAACAACAACAGTTGAACCAGTAACAACGGTTCCTACAACAGATCCCGTTACTACTGTTGAACCGACAACTAAGTCAGTTGCAACTCCTGATACACCGAATGATAATAACAATTCAAATTCAGGTAACAACTCATCATCTGGTAGTAGTACCACTAATACTAATACTTCAAATGGTGCAGTTGCAACTGGTAATATGTTAGGATTTGACAACAATATCCTTATAGCTATGATTATTGCTGCCACTACAGCTTTAATTGCAGCTTCGAAGAGAAGAAACTCTTCTAAATAAAATGTATATAAATCTCTCTATCATTTGATAGAGAGATTTTTTTCCATAATTTAGGACAAACAGATATAATTTTTGGTGTTATACATATAAATATTAATGGTGATAATATTGAAGAAGAATTACCATTATTTACAATTTTTTACAGTAATAATTATTCTACTATGTATTTTACTTTATGGTATAAATTCTTTTGTAACCAAAAAAGAAAGTTCAAAAAAATTGGAAGAAGAAAAGAATAAAGAATTTGATGAAAAGAGTACAATTGAGTATAAAGCTAATCAAACCATAAGGGTAAAGTATAGCAAAACTGGAAATGTAGTTGCTATGGATATAAATGATTATTTAAGAGGGGTTGTTCCTTCAGAAATGCCACCTTCATATAATATTGAAGCACTAAAGGCACAAGCAATAGTTGCAAGAACATATACGTATAAAAAAATGATGACACATGGTGAAGGCGAAGAGGCTGATATGTGCGATAATCATACACATTGTCAGGCTTTTTATGACAAGGATACCTTGTTTTCAATATGGAGAAAAAGGGGATTTAGTGAAGACTTAATTAAGGAATATTGGAATAAAATAAATGAGGCAGTTGTTTCTACACAAAATCAGGTTATAACATACAATGGAGAATATATAAAAGCATTTTTTCATGCAAGTAGTCCGTATAAGACTGAAAATATTGATCAAATATGGGGTGGAGAAAAATTACCATATTTAGTATCAGTGGAAAATGAGGAAAAAGAAGACTATCAAAACAGAACAAGCTGTGTTAAAGTAACATTTGATGATTTTAAATCAAAAATAAAGGAAAAATATGGAAAAGATGTAACTCCTGATGAATGTAAAAATACTTGTATAAATGAATATACTACAAGTGGCAGGGTTAAAAATATAAAATGTGGAGAACTTGTTATATCTGCTGAAAATTTAAGGGTATTATTTTCTCTTAAATCTACGGATTTTAAATTAGATATAGAAGATAACAACTTGGTATTCAATGTAACTGGCTATGGTCACGGAATTGGGATGAGCCAGGTAGGAGCTGATACATATGCAATTAAAGGATATAGTTATGAAGATATTATAAAACACTATTATACAGGGGTTGAAATAACAACTCTTAGTAGTAATTAAAACTTAATACCTTTATCATAGATTTAGTAATATAAATAAGTTATGGTGAATTATATATAAGTTATAACTGATTATAACAAATTATGCTATTTAGATACTATTAGTAATTTTATAGTATCTATTTTTTTATATAAATTTAATATTTAATATTTAATATTTAATATTTTTTATCAAATTTGAACTAGTTTTGTCGAATGAATTGAAATTTAAAAATATACATTTACAAAATTAAAAATGTATGTTTTAATGTTTTTACCTTTAATTTATAAATTTTTATCTGGGTATTTTTTTCTGAGTATATTTTAATCGTACATTTTTTATTCTTTTTTTATGTATTTTCACCAAAAACTATACATTAGATATTGATTTTTTAAAATTAAGGATGTATAATAGGAGGTGAAAAATGAATTATACTATTAAAAATGATGTAATTTTTAGTTATCTGTTTTCGCAAGAAGATATAGTAAAAGATTTTCTAGAGGTGTGTTTAAATAAGAAAATAGAAAAAGTAGAAGTATCAAATCAGTTTTCTTTAGAAAAATTTGATATACGAAATAAAGGAGCTATACTTGATATAAAAGCAATAATAAATGATGAAGCACATGTAGATTTAGAAATGCAAAGAAAAAAGGATGATTCCTATGTAAAAAGAGTATTGCTATATACAGGAGGTCTCCTTAGAGGACAACTAGATAGAGGGGAATCATATGAATATATGAAAAATGTAATAATGATAAATATAATTGATTATACATTATTTAAAGATATAAAAGATTTTCATACTATTTGGAAATTAAGAGAAAACAAAAATTTAGAACATGAGCCATTAAAAGGTCTAGAGATACACTTTTTAGAACTGGAAAAATTTAGAAAAAGTAATCCAAATATACATGAAAAATTAAATCAATGGCTTGCGACAATAGATACAGAAAATGAAAAATGGTTGGAGGTAGCTATGAAAGAAAATCCAAAGTTAAAAGAAGTAATAATAAAAAAAGACAACTTTGTAAACGATGATAAATTAGCAAGGGAATTAATAGAAGCACAAGAAAAATGGGAGTTAGATTATAAAGCAGGAATAAGTTGTGCTAAAAAAGAAGGTATTGCTGAAGGTCATGCTACTGGACTTGCCGAGGGCCATGCAGCTGGACTTGCTGAAGGAAAGTTAGAAGAAAAAAAGAATTTATTAAAAAATTTACTTAAAATGAATATGGATATTGAAACAATTTCAAAAGCTACAGGACTTACAAAAGATGAATTAGAAAAATTAAAAAAAGAAATCTAACAAAAATCAATTATGATTTCCAGATACTATAACCAAATTCATAGTGTATGTTTTTTGTATATAAATTTAATATTTTTACGAATCAACACTTTAAATACTAATTTTACAGCAAAAGGAAATATGATAGGAAGTGGACAAATGAATTGTACTATTAAAAATGATGTGACTTTTAGTTATTTGTTTTTCCATAAGAAAAAGTACATTTATTAATATGGAAAAAGCTAATCCAAATATACATGAAAAATTAAATCAATTGCTTGTGTTAATAGTTGGAAAAAATAGTAAAAGTTGGAGGTAGTTATGAAAGAAAATCAAGAATTAAAAGGAGATAATATAGTAAATGAGGATAAGTTAGAAGAAGAGGTGACAGAAGGACAAGAAAAATGGTGTTTATATCGTAGAGTTGAAGTAATTAGTGCTGATGATGAAGTTAATACTAGAATAAATCCATATGATAAAGCAAAATTAATAAAAAACTTATTTAAGATTAACATGGATATAGACACAATATCAGAAGTTACAGGACTGTCTAAAAATAGGATATTAGATATAAAACACGTATTAAATGTGGTAAGTAAGGGTAGGTTTGAAAGAGATGTAATGGAAATAAAAGAAGAATGTGATTTAGATTATAAGAAAAGAATAAGCGATATTAAAAAGAAATGTTATGATGAAGGTTATGCAGTCGGCCTTGCTAAAGGAAAGTTGGAAAAAGAAAAGCTAATAAAAAAATTGCTTAAAATGGACATGGATATAGAAACTGTTTCAAAAGTAACAGACCTTACAAAGGATGAATTAAATAAATTAAAAAAAGATGTTTAAAATAGAATTTAAGCTATATTAAATACCATATTATTTTGTTGAAAATCAATTTATAAATTAAAATCTCTAAAGTATTAAAATAAGTACTTTAGAGATTTTTGTTATATCTTTTAGGACAAACAGTAATATTTTGGACATGTTATGAATATATATATAATATAATCTGTAATTCTGGAGGTGAAAACATTTTATATACTGCAGATGTATTAATAATGTACAAAGGAGATATTTAGGTATGAAAATAAAAATTAATAAAGTATTTAATAAGGAAGGCACAATTAAACTTAAAAATAATAAAAAGGAGGAAAAAACAGATATTAATGAAGAAAATATAAAAAGAAGAAGAAAAGGTGCCTACGTCAAAGATAATAAAAAAATAAATATAAAAAATTCTCTTGAAAATCTTTTTAGAAATAAAGGTAATTTATCTAAGGGGTATTATGTCTTGCTTTCTGGAATGCTTGTACTTGGAACTGCAAGTGTTGCCATAACATTTAAGGCATATAATTTATTTGCAAAGGAAGACTATGATTTTTACGAACAAAGTAGTGATAACGAGGAAAATAACGTGGTATCTACAATAAGCAGTATTGATGAAAATGCAAATGAAGGAAAAAATTTAGTAAATTCAAATGCAGCTGAAGCCAAAAAAAGTGAAACTAAAGGTTCTTCTAATACTAATACAACAAAGACAAAGAATAAAGTAACTGTAAAGCCATTGACTTTTTCTAAGCCATTGAATGGTCAGATACAAAAGCCATATTCTATTGATAAAGTTATTTATTCTAAAACTTTAGAATTATGGAAAACACATGATGGAATTGATATCTCTTCTCAAATAGGTGAAAATGTTAAATCAATTGAAAAAGGAACAGTTGAAAAGGTATATGATGACTCATTCTATGGAACAACTGTAGTGATTGATCATGGACAGGGGTATAAAAGTAGTTACTCTAATTTAAATTCTAAAGTTAGTGTAAAGGAAAAACAAACAGTTACTAAAGGTCAGGTAATAGGTAAAGTTTCAAATACATCTATAGGGGAAATAAAGGATGAAGCACATTTACATTTTACACTTTTTAAGGATAACAATAATGTAGATCCTACATATATATTTAAATAATATTGTTGTAAGTTTATGAATAAATTTAAATTGCTTAGAATAGAATACTAGTATAAATAAATTGTAGAAAAGGAGAGATTTTGAAATGTCAGATATTGATGAAAGAGCAAAGTTGCTTGCGACGTATATTATTGAAACAAAAAGCACAGTAAGACAAACAGCAAAAAAATTTAATATTAGTAAGTCAACTGTACATAAGGATATTTCAGAAAGACTAGAGAAAGTAAATCCTTCACTTGCAAGAGATGCAAAAAAGGTATTAGAAATAAACAAAGCGGAAAGACATATAAGAGGAGGTATGGCAACAAAGCGTAAGTATAGTCATGAAAATCCTAAAGCCAGTTAAAAAATAATAAATAAATTTAAAAACTATTTCTCAATACATATGAAATAGTTTTTATTTTTTTATCATATAAGTTTATTTAAAATCGTATAGATTTAAAGTATTAAATAGCTTGTTTTTTTAAATAATTATTACATGTTTTTACAAATAAATTTAAATTTAAAAATATATTATATAAATTATATTTTTTTGAATATTTTAAAAAAAATTACAGATATTATATATTGTAAAAAGTTTACTAACTTTTGTTAAATATATTGCAATTGAAACCAAAATGTAATATAATTGTAACAGAAAATAGGAGGAGAAAATAGTGATTTTTGGACAAGATATTGGAATTGATTTGGGTACAGCTACAATACTTGTATATGTAAAAGGAAAAGGAATTGTGCTAAGAGAACCATCTGTAGTTGCCATAGATAAAACGACGGGAGAAGTTTTGGCTGTTGGTCAAGAAGCTAGAAAAATGCTTGGAAGAACTCCTGGTAACATTATAGCAATAAGGCCATTAAAAGATGGAGTAATTTCAGATTATACTGTAACTGAAAAAATGTTAAAATATTTTATCAATAAAGTTTGTGGAAAATTTGTATTTTCTCCAAGAATAATGGTATGTGTTCCATCACGTGTAACTGAGGTAGAAAGGAAAGCTGTAATTGATGCTGCAACCCATGCTGGAGCAAGAAAGGTTTATCTTATTGAAGAACCAATTGCGGCTGCTATAGGTGCTGGACTTGATATAACTAAACCATATGGAAGTATGATTTTAGATGTTGGTGGAGGTACTGCAGATATTGCTGTAATATCTTTAGGAGGTTCAGTAAAGAGCCGTTCATTGAAGATTGCTGGTGATAAATTTGATGAAGCAATAATGAAATATATAAAGAAAAATAGAAATATTGTAATTGGAGAAAGAACTGCAGAGGATATAAAAATCAATATTGGGTGTATGTATCCCAAAACTGTTACTGAAAGAATGAGTGTCAAGGGAAGAGATCTTGCATCTGGACTTCCTGTTGAGTTTGAGTTTACATCTGATGAAGCATTAGAAGCACTTAATGGATGTGCTGAGCAACTAGTTGATGGAATACATTCAGTTTTAGAAGAAACACCTCCTGAACTTGCAGCTGATGTATCAGAAAGAGGTATATATATAACTGGTGGAGGGGGACTTGTCTATGGATTAGATAAGTTAATTGAAGAAAAAACAGGAATTCCAGTTATGATTGCACAAGATGCAGTATCATGTGTAGCTATAGGAACAGGAAAGTCACTTGAACATATTGAAATGTTGAACTCCGGTAATGCAACAAAAATTAGAAATTTTTAAAAAACGTACTTAGGTACGTTTTTTCTGTATTATATGTTATTTTTTTTTAAAAAATATTGTATATTTTTGAAGAAAGTTGTAAAATATATATAGTATGAATAAAATACGCTTATTTTGATATGTTTTAAATTAAAGAGGAGGATCATATGAAAGGAAAGAAAAAGAAATTTATGCCACGTGAGGAAAAGACTAAAAAAATATTTAAAAGTAAGATAACGTGGTGCCTAGTTGCGGTACTAGTTGTTTTTTGTGGCTTAACAGGTATTAAGTTAAGTTACAATTATAGTTCTGGAAAAATAGGAGAAAAGTTTGGCGACGTTGAAAGAGTTGGAAGACAAGGTGTCGTTAATTCAGCTGTTATAACTAATAGAAAAACAGGAACAGCACCTTTTGATACAACTGAAGGAAGAGGAAATGATGTAAGTCAAACTGATAATATTGTAAGAAGCTTTGATAAAGTAAGCTGGACGATAGAGACTACAATGCAAATAAAAGAAGGACAAACTGCTACAAGTATAACAGGTGGGGATTTGAATGTTGAAGTTACTTTACCAGAGTCTTGTGCTAATTTAGTTTCATGGGATGTAGATTCAATGTCATGGACTGAAGGAACATCTAGCATAAGCGAAAATGGTAGGGTATTTTCTGCAAAATACCATATGAGTGATCAAGAAGTGACTGTACCAGGAAAACAAAATATAGAAATAGTATTAGATGTTTTAGGTGCACCAAATGATTTAGAGATTACTCCACAATTTAAATTTTGGATTGAAGGAAATGATGATTCTGAAAAAATTACTATTAATGATATAGATACTATAAAAGCAAGTGCAGCTCCAAATTATAACATTCAATTAAAAAGAAATACATATACTTCAAATAAAGTAACAGTAAATTATGATGGTGAAGATAAAGTTGGAAGAATATATGGATATGGAATAGTGTTACAATTATATAATCAAGATGAAGCAAAAGGAATAAAGGGACTAGAAGTACCTAAGAGTGATATAAATTTCGATATTGATTTGAAATTAGAAAGACAAAATGGAAGTGGTGTTTTAGAGGATATAACATCATCAGTTACACCTGTTCTTTGGAATTATAAAATTAATAAAGCAAATTCATATGGAAATATAGAAAATAGGGATATGAATTTTAATAATTCTTCAGTAAAATATGCAAGGGGAGTAGCTCCACTTGGCGTTGTTACATCAAATAGGGAAGAATCAATATATAAATCTGGAGAAATTAGCATGACTCAAAATGGTGGAAAAATTAGTACTACTATTAATGGTTATGCATTTGATGGTATATTTCCAAAATATAATTTTGAGTATGATGGAAGTGTACATAGCAAAGTAAATTATACAGATAATATTGGTTGTTTTTCTGCTGGATACTTTCAAGTGTTTGTTCCTTTAAATGATGAAACAACTATTGAGGGTAGGAAATGTAAATTAACAGTATCTGATTTAAATATGAGTGTAAATTCGCTTTCTGATGTAACAATAACAAATCAAATGAAAGATGATGATGACCAGGATGTAGTAGAACATGATATAACAAAAGCAGGAACTTATTCACAATTGTTATATTTATCAGCGAGTAATTTAGCGTTATTACCATCACAATACTATAAGGGAGATGCTTTTGGATATGTTGGTCAAGATATTTATGCAACTTCAAAACTTATATTAGGTCAAAAAAATGAAGAAGATGTTAATACAGCAAATAATCTTATAAAATTTGATGGAGAATGTATTGAACCAAGACTTGATCCAAATGGAAGAAAATATATTAAAAGAAATTTTGACGGAAGTATGGAATTTAATCTTGTATATTTAACCAAAAAAGATGGAACAAATTGGTTGTCACAAGAAGAAATGAATAATGCAAATGTTGAAGATTTAGACTGGTATGAAAATATCTCAGATATACCTGCTGATAAGATTTGTATAGGCGTGTATTTAGAATCAGTTAGTGGAAATCTTGTTGCTTCTTCAGGTTCACAGAATATAGTTAATATTCCTTTGAGAATAAAGAATGATACTAAGACAGGAACAGTATATGGATTCTCTGAAAAAACACAAATGTGGTTGGATTCTATTGATAGAAGTATTTATACAATTAAGAATAATGAACCGTTTACATATCCAACTCCTATATACGATTCTGGTAATATTAACTACGTAAAATCAGAATATGATGATGAAGGGAATTATTTAAATAATAACGATTACAGAGGAGGAACATCATTATTAGTTTTAGGAGCTGTTCAAAATATTTCTTTAGATTCGTTGGATAACTCAGGAAATTCTAAAAATATATTTGACTTAGGTAGAAATGAAAGTGAAGTTACATATAAAATTACACCATCTCTATCAAAATATAGTGAAGCAAATAGTGATATTTCTGGAGTTACTTTAAAAATAACAGATAAGCTTGATAAAGGACTTACATATGTACAGGGAAGTACAGAGAATTATCCTGATCCAGAGGTTACATTGAATTCAGATGGAACGACAACTCTAGTCTGGGAAATATATGGTTGTAATGTTGGAACTGAAATTTCTCCTATAAAGTTTAAAGCGAAAATCAATGAAGAAACAGAGAATTCAACTAAACTTACAAATACAGCTGTAATATATGCAGATAGGGATAAGGTAGGAAATCCTATAGTTTCAAAGAGAACAGTGACTTCCGAAATTCAAGTTACAAATTTGGCAGCACATAGATTATATAAAGAAGTAAGTACACCTGTGATAGAAAAAGATGGAACTATAAAGTATACACTTACATATTTAAATAAAACAGATTCTACAGTTCCTGATTTTCAACTTATAGACATATTACCATATAATGGTGATACTAGGGGAAGTTCATTTAATGGCTCATATAAACTTGATCATATTGATATACATCAAACATCAAATGATGCAAGTATTTCAAATGATAATTTGCAACTATATATAACAAATAATACTGATGCACGAAATTTAAGCGCAAAAGATAGTAATATAGGCGTTTCAGATATTTGGACAGAAAAAGTTATTGGAAATATTTTAAATGAAGAGGCAACAAGTTTTGCTATAAAAGGTGAAGTAAGAGAAAAAGCATCTGTGAAAATTGATGTATATTTAAAAACATCAGATAATAACGATGGAGATTCATATGTAAATATAGCATCTGCTCAGACAAGTAAAAATACAGATCCAATACAAACTACTGCAGTTGGAGCAAATGTCGTAACAAGAAAGATTTCTGGTATGGTTTGGTATGATACAAATGAAAACGGAATAAAAGATACTAGCGAATCATATGCAAAAGATGTAGCAGTGACATTAAAGAAATCAGACTCAACTACTGTAGTTCTTGAAACTACAACAGATGAAAATGGAAAATATGAATTTTCATCTATTCCAAAAGATGATTATATAGTTGAAATTACAACTGATAGCAAATATAAACTTACAACATCAAATGTTGGTAGTGATTTAAGTATAAATAGTAAATTTAATAATGTAAATAACAAAATGCAGAGTTCAGTTATAACAAAATTAAACTCAATTGCTAGTCCAGTACTTAAACAAGAATATGAAAATGCAGGTTTAGTTGTAAAAGACTCAAAAATAATAGTAAAATATTTAGATTTAAATAATAACGAAATTACATATAAAGATTATGATACTAGTGGTAATGAGATACAAAAGAGTTATGGATATGAATTAACAGGTAAAATAGGAGAAAATTATACAACACAAAAGAAAGATATACCAGGATACATATATAGAAATAGTAGTAATAATACTCAAGGAGTATATACGGAAGAAAATACAACTGTTATTTACTATTATGAATATAATAAAAAAGATGTGACAGTTACAAATGTTTGGGATGATAACAATAATATAGCTGCTAAAAGACCTGGTAGTATAATTGTTGAATTATATCAAAATGGAAACTTAAAAGAAAAATATAATGTAACTAATACAAGTACAAATATGCAAAGTTATACTTTTAAAGACTTAGATAAATATGATGTAAATGGAAATGAATACAATTATACTGTAAATGTTAAAGAGACAAATGAAGGTGATCTTAAGTTTTATACAAAAACAGTTGATGATAATACAAACACAGTGACAAATAAATTTACTGTACCTGATGAAAAAATAAATATAACTGCTACTAATAAATGGGATGATAATAATAATAGTGCCTTAAAAAGACCAAGTAGTGTTATAATTGAGTTGTATGCAAATGGGGTATTAAAAAATAGTCATACTCTAACAGATACAACTTCTGATACACAAAGTTATACTTTTGAAAATCTTTCAAAATATGATAATTTAGGAAATGAAATCGTATATACAATAAATTTAAAAGAAGTAAATGAAGGAGATTTTGAATTTTATTCAAAAACAATTGATTCTACGACAAATACAATAACTAATAAATTTACCGTACCTGATGATAAAGTAAGTGTGACAGTTACAAATACTTGGAATGATAATAATAACGAAAATAATGTAAGACCAAATAGTTTTACTTTTAAACTAAAAAATAATAATGACGTTGTAGGTACATATACTATTACAAACACAACAGAAAATAGTCAAACATATACTTTTGATAATTTACCAAAATATGATAACTCAGGTAATGTTATAACCTATACAGTTGATTGTGTAGATGTTACTGGTTATGATAAAAATATAAATGGATTAAATGTTGAAAATGTGATTAAAAAGTATAATATTTTAACAAAAGTTGATGGTAATGGTGGAAAAATATCAGGACAAAACGATGAAGTGTATGAAACAGTTACATATTACGGAAATTCTAAAAAAGATATTGTAATAACACCAGATTACGGTTATAAGATTTCTAGTATAAAAGTAAATGATATTGACATACAATTTACTCCGAATGCTGATGGTACATATACACTAGATAAATTTACAAATGTAGAAGATAATAAATCAATTGTTGTTAAATTTGAAAGAAAAGATGCCGTTGTTATTGTAAATTACATTTTAGATGATGGAAGTAAATTAGAAGAATCAACTATAATTAATGGAAAAGTTGGAGATAACTATGAAGCACAAAATAAAGAATTTTATGGATATGAATTAAAACAAAATTCAGATAATGTTTCTGGTACTATGAAAGAAGAACCTACAGTTGTTACATATACTTATTCATTAATTAAAGGAAATTTATCATTGAAGAATATTGATAACTCAGATGGTAGTAAAATATTATCAGGAGCTAAATTTAAACTAGAAAAATTAAAAGAAGATGGAAGTATTGATGAAACATTTGTAACTATTGAAAAAATAGTTGGTGAAAGTGGAATTTTAAACTTCAATGAACTTTTAGTTGGAAAATATAGAATAACTCAAATTGAAGCACCTGAAGGATATAAACTAAATGAAAAATCATATGAATTTGAGATAACAAAAGACAATAGAAATATTAGCATTGATATATCTAATGAAATTCAAAAAGAAATATTTACAAATGTTGATACAGGAGATGTTATTCTTGTAGTTGCAATTTCTATGATTGTAATTTCAATAGTTACACTTGTTATTTTAAATAAAAATAAAGGTAAAAATAAAGGTAAAAAAAGTTCTAATAAATAACTTAATATAAATGCTAGGATAACTAATTGGTTATTCTAGTATTTTTTGTACACAAAAATAAAAAAAGTATTAAATGCTTCTAAGTTTTTTCATAATTTTGAAAAAACTTGACTATATTAGTTACATATTTTAATATAAAAATTAATAATTTAAATTTATATTTACTTGGTTTAAATATATGGACTTTTTTGTCAAAAAATAGTATAATATGAAAAGAAAAAAGGAAGTGAAAAAATTGCCAAAGAATGTAAAAGATGTTTTTTTTAACTGTGTATCAAATGTAGATAAATTCGCACTTGCAAACGTTGATGAAATAAAATTTTCAAAAAAACTTAATTCTGTAATTTTATATACTTCAAGTAATGATAATATTTCACTTCCAGAAATTGAGAGATTTGAACTAGAAGCCAAAAAAACTTATGAACTTAATTCATTTAAAATAGAATATAAATTTTTAGGAGAAAAAAAGGATATAACATTAGATGATGTTAATTCTGTTATTAATGATGTAAAAGAAAAATATGATTTTACTAAACATGTTTTTAATAATTCAGATATTAATATTTCAGATAATGTTGAAATTAATTTGAGTCTTCCTTATGCAAATTTTCTTAAATTAAAAAAGATTGATAAATATATGGCACTAGATTTTAAAACAAAATATGGTATAGAAACAAACGTGTTAATACAAGAAAAGCAAGGAGTTAAAAGTAATATATCGGATGAAATAAAATTCGTAAAGGTTGAAAGACCTATAGTAGATCCAAATGCTATACCTACTCCACCACCTCAAGAAAAGAAAGCATTTACACCTAGAAAACCACTTACTGAAGATGAGAAATTAGATAGAAAACTTGCTAAAGAACCACAACCAGATAATGTAATATATGGTGTAGATATTAGAGATAAAAATATAAAAAAGATAGTAGATCTAGCACCTAGTGAACAAAGAGTGTGCATTGAGGGAGAAATATTTAGAAGAGAAGATAGAGAGCTTAAAAATGGTAAAACTTTAATTTCTATAGATGTTACAGATAAAACAAGTACAATTTGTTGCAAAATATTTGTAGATAAGAAAAAATTAGAAAATTTAACAGAGAAAAAAGCTTTAAAAAAAGGAGATTATATTTTACTTCAGGGAAAGGCTGGTATAGATACTTTTTCAAATGAATTAAGTATAATGACACATAATATTGTAAAAGCAGATAGAAGTGATGAAGAAAAAAGAACAGATGATGCAGAGGAAAAAAGAGTAGAATTACATATGCATACCCAAATGAGTGCAATGGATGGAGTAAGTAGTGCTACTGATATAATAAAACAAGCAATAAGATGGGGACATAATGCAGTAGCTATAACTGACCATGGTGTTGCTCAATCTTTTCCAGAAGCAAACCATGTTATCTGTGATAATTACGAAAAACTAGCTAAGGAAAAAACTGGTAAAAGTAAAGTTTCTACTCAAGATATTTTGGATAACGCACCAATAAAGGTAATATATGGAATAGAGGGATATTTGGTTGATGATGTTGAGGTAGATGCAAATATTCCAGATACTTATTGTGTATTTGACTTAGAAACTACAGGATTTAATCCAAATAAAATGGATAAAATAACTGAAATTGCAATTTGTAAAGTAAAGAACAGACAAATTATAGATGAATATACCACTTTTATAAATCCAGAAAGGCATATTCCAAAAGAGGTTCAAGAACTTACTCATATAACTGATGAAATGATAAAAGATGCACCAACAATCGAAGAAGTATTACCAGAAATCTTGGATTTTATGGATGGATGTACACTTGTTGCACATAATTCAGATTTTGATATAGGATTTTTAAACTACTTTGTTGAAAAAGAAGGCCTTAAAGATAAATTTAAAAATCCAATAATAGATACTTTAATGATTGCAAAAGAGCTATATCCTGCTTTCCCAAACAAGAAACTTGGTACTATAGCAGAAGAACTTGGAATTTCACTAGAAGGAGCCCACAGAGCAATAAATGATACAAGAGCAACAGCTAAGGTATTTATTAGGATGGATGAAGATTTAGAAAAAAAAGGTATTAAAATAAATAGTTTTGCTCATACTGAAAAAATTATTGGTGATATATTAGGTGAAAAAGCTTATCATATAATTATCCTTGCCAAGAATTATGTTGGACTTAAAAATTTATATAAATTAATATCATATTCTCATTTACATTATTTTAAAAAGAAACCTAAGATTTTTAAATCTATGTTAAACAGGTATAGAGAGGGATTAATTTTAGGAAGTGCTTGTGAACAAGGAGAATTGTACCAAGCAATTATTAGAAATGAAAGTGAAGAAAAATTAGAAAAAGTTGCAAGTTATTATGATTACTTAGAAATACAACCACTTGGAAATAATGAATTTTATACAAGAGGTATAAAAAAGAAAAATAAAAATTATAATAAAGAAATGGATGATAAGGATAAAGAGTATACTATATTTAAGTTAACTCATGAAGACCTTATCAATATTAACAAAAAAATAATTGATATAGGAGATAAGCTTGGAAAACTTACAGTTGGTACTTGTGATGTTCATTTCTTAAACAAAGAAGATGAAATATATAGAAGAATACTTCAAGCTGGTCAAGGTTTTGATGATGCGGACATGCAAGCCCCTTTATATTTTAGAACTACAAAAGAAATGTTAGAAGAATTTCCATATTTAACTCCTGAAAGAGCATATGAGATAGTTGTAACAAATACAAATAAAGTAGCAGATATGTGTGATAGAATAAGTCCAATTTCTGATGAAAAATGTCCACCACATATTGATGGTTGTGAGGAAGAAATAAGGAATATAGCATATGAAAAAGCACATAGCCTTTATGGTGATCCATTGCCACAAATTGTACAAGAAAGACTAGATAAAGAGTTAAACTCTATTATTTCAAATGGATATTCAGTTATGTACATTATTGCACAAAGGCTTGTTTGGGATTCTAATGATCATGGATATATTGTTGGTTCGCGTGGATCTGTTGGTTCATCACTTGCAGCATATATGACCGGTATAACTGAGGTTAATTCTTTAAAAGCTCATTATAGATGTCCTAATTGTAAATATTCAGACTTTTCAGATTATGGATGTCAAAATGGATTTGATCTTCCAGATAAAGATTGTCCAAAATGTGGACATAAATTGGATAAAGATGGAATGAATATACCATTTGAAACATTCCTTGGATTTAATGGAGATAAAGAACCGGATATAGACTTAAACTTTTCAGGAGAATATCAAGCTGAGGCACATAAATATACAGAGGTTATATTTGGTAGAGGTACTACATATAAAGCTGGGACAATTGGAACAATTGCTGATAAAACAGCATATGGATTTGTTAAAAATTATTTTGCTGAAAGAAATATACAGCAAAGAGAAGCAGAGATTAACAGAATATCTGTAGGATGCACAGGAATAAAAAGAACGACAGGTCAGCATCCAGGAGGTATTGTAGTTGTGCCTAAAGGAAGAGAAATATTCGAATTTTGTCCAGTACAACATCCAGCCGATGATCCATATTCAACAATAAAAACAACACATTTTGATTATCACTCAATTGATAAAAACCTATTAAAACTAGATATACTTGGCCATGATGATCCTACAGTAATTAGGATGCTATATGATATAACAGGAAAAGATCCAACTAAGGTACCACTAGATGATCCTGAAACAATGTCAATATTTTCATCAACTAAAGCTCTAGGTGTAACTCCTGAACAAATAAATTCTGAAGTCGGTTCATATGGAATACCAGAATTTGGAACAAAATTTGTTAGAGGAATGTTAGTTGATACAAAACCTACAACTTTTGATGAACTTATTAGAATATCAGGACTTTCACATGGTACTGATGTGTGGCTTGGAAATGCTCAGTCACTTATAGAGGATGGAACAGTCACACTTCAAGAGGCAATATGTTGTAGAGATGATATAATGGTTTATCTAATGGATAAAGGATTAGAGCCTGGACATGCATTTAAAATAATGGAGGTTGTACGTAAAGGTAAGGCATTAAAAGATCCTGTAAAATGGGCAGAATATGAAGAAGAAATGAGGGAACATGGTGTGCCAGAATGGTATATAGATTCATGTAAAAAGATAAAATATATGTTCCCAAAAGCTCATGCTGCAGCCTATGTTACAAATGCATTTAGAATTGCATGGTACAAAGTTCATATGCCAGAAGCATATTATGCAGCTTACATGTCTATAAGAGCAGATGAATTTGATAGTGACTCTATGCTATATGGAAAAGAAAAAGTAAGAGCTAAAATGAAAGAGATTGATTTACAAGGGAATAAAGCAGCACCTAAAGATAAAAATATGTATCCAATACTTGAATTAGTACTTGAAATGAATGAAAGAGGTATAGAATTCTTACCTGCAGATATATACAAATCTGATGTTAAGAAATTTAAAGTTGAGGGACATAAACTTAGACCTCCACTTTCAAAGCTTACAGGTTTTGGAGAGGTAGATGCAAATAAACTTGTTCAAGCAAGAGAAAAATATGGTAAGTTTACGTCAATAGAAGATATGGCTATGAAATCAAAAATAGGTAAAGTGGCAGTTGAAACACTTCAAAAAAATGGCTGCCTTGATGGAATGCCACGTTCCGAACAAATGGATATGTTTGATTTGTTAGGATAAATTATATATGGTAGGTGTTTATAAAATATTTACCATATAATATTATGTTGTTAAAGATTCAATGGGGGTTAGAATACATGGATATTTTTTTGATTAGGCATTCGGAACAATTAAAATTAAAGGGAATAAAAAATGTAGAAGAGAGTAGCCAAATAGAAAATGAGAAAATTATTTTGTCTATTGAGGGAGAAAAAAAGGCAAAAGAAATTTGTAAATTAAAAGAATTAAATAATATTGATACTTTGTGGAGTAGTAATTACGTAAGAGCAATTGCTACTTCAAAATATATAGCTAAAATTAATAATATTGATATAAACATTGATGAAAGATTGAATGAAAGGAAATTACGGAAATTTAGAAAATTTAAAAAAAATGCAAAAAAATAAAAAATTATCATATACTAAGGAGCAATTACTTGATGAAAAATTAAAAAATGAAGATGGTGAGAGTAATATAGAAGTTTCTCGTAGAATGAGTGATTTTTTTAATGATTTGATTAATTCTAGTAATTCTTGTAAGAGCATAGCTGTAATAAGTCACGGGGCAGCTATTAAGTTCTATTTAAGTAAATTTTGTACACTTAATAAAGATTGTGAACTAAAGTATAAAGATAGAATATTAAAAATTAATTCACCAAGTGTTTTTAAATTAAAAATAAAATATAATAAATTAAAAGATATTACACAGATTTATTAGTAAATATAAATATATCAAAAATAGATTAAATGTAAATAAAATATTATACTTTTAATTATATTGTTAAATTTTTAAAATTTAAATTAAAGCAATACTTTTACTTGAAAATTTAAAAATTTATTGCATAATATAAGTATGAGGTGATACTATGAAATTAGATTTAACAGGACTTCGTATTGAAGTTACAGATGCAATTAGAGAATTTGTTGATAAAAAAATACAAAAGTTAAACAAGTTTTTTGACGAAGATACTCTTTGCCATGTTACATATACTGCTTCTACAAAAGGAAAACAACATGTAGATATGAGAATTGAATATAAGTCACATACTTATATTGCAGAAGATGATGTAGATGATTTATATTATGGAGTAGAGTCTTTAATTAGTAAGATTGAAAGACAATGTAGAAAAGTTAAAGATGAAAATATAGGCAAAAAGAGAAGTGAAACTGTAGAAGTTGAAGAATAAATATTTAAGAGAGCTATTATAATATATAATAAGCAGGACTAAATCATGAAAAAAATTTAAAATATTTCAATGATAAATATATGAGCTATTCTTTTTTTTAGTGAAAGATTATGGCCAGCTATTACTAAAGCATTTATAAATAACTTGAACAAAAAAAATTAATTATTTTATTTTAAAATGTAAATATCATTGTCACAGACTAAAAAATTTGTTGACTGTGAGAATGAGGAAGATGCCTTGAAATATTTTGAAGAGCAATTTTATGATTGGATTGATTTTCATATGTTAGGAGATATTGAGGGATTTGAAAAAATTGAAGAGAATAATTATCGGTTTAATTTAAAAATAATATATTAATTCAAGTTTTAATAAAAAATAATAGCCAAGTTCAATTTTGAACTTGGCTATTATTTTTTACAAAATTCACTAAGAATTTACTAAAATTATTATAATTTTTTCTTTTTAAAGCACAAAAACAGTAGGTATGACATCAGTCATATCTGTTTTATGTAAGTTATATGTTCTATGCGCACTTTTCAATTCTCATTTTTTTATTATGATATTTGCATAAATTAAAACCGCAAGAAATTAATGTTAACTCTAAAATAACATTATTCATTTCTCGTCTTTTTATTCTTTTATATGCTTTATCATTTTTTATAATTCCATATGTTCCTTCCGCTTGTATACTTCTATTCATACAAAGTAGGGCACCATGTATAGAATAAAGATTTCTTAAAACTTCTTCATGCATTGATGTTAATTCTCTATTTATTCTTATTGTTCTATTATTCTTTGCCTTAGGGCAACAATCGTTTTTGTATTTACAATTATTGCAATCTTCACATTCAAGTACTTCCTCTGTACGTCCATATTTGTTGTCTCGTATAATGTTATATATTCATTATACGAGGCAAAAATAGGTAAAGTTGCACTTGAGACACTTCAAAAAAATGGTTGCCTTGACGGAATGCCACGTTCTGAACAAATTGATATGTTTGATTTGTTAGGATAATTAAAAAAAGCAAGTAGAGTAAGTAGCTATACAAAAACTTACTCTATTTTTATGTTAAGTATTGACATTTTATGTAAAGCTTGATATAATATAAATGTTCGCAATCATTTAAATGTATAGGAAACTTCCTTTACTATTAAGAAGGATTACTATATATTTATAACTATTTACTTAAAAAGGAGACTTTATTATGTATGCATCTGAAGTAAAAAAAGTAACAGTTGAAAGACAGTACGACTATGTAATGCGTTTAATTGAAAAATACATGAAAAATGAGGATGTGGAGTCCAAAATTCCTGTTGATGTTTGCACCTTATGTGATGACACAATTGACATATTACTTACAGATGGCTTTGATGTTATCAAAATAACTGATGATGATAATGATGGCAAAGCAATAATGTATGAGATATCATGGGAAAACTCCGCTGAAAATAAAAAGGGGGAGTTTAAGCACATAAACATAAGTGAAAAACTTTCAAAATTCAATAATGCCTTCTCTGGAGAAAATTTTCAAAATTTATTTTCAGAATTGTTTGGCAATCGTAATCATTGTGAGGACGACTATGATCCCACAGAAGATGATGAAGGATTTGAATGTTATTGTTAAACTATGATATAAATCATAATTAGATCTTTTATGGTAAACAACACCCAGTATAATTATTTTAATTATACTGGGTATTTTTTTAATTTGTAATTGATTCCACAACTCTGCAAATTGAAGAAATATGATATTTCATATTTACAATTTGATCAGAGTACTCAGGATAATATGCTTTTCCGTAGGTACAAAGTGGATATATATATTCACGATTTTCTAATATATACTCACTTCTTTCATTTTGGTTTAAAACACTTAGCCTTGTACAAGTATTAGCTCTGTTTGATAATTTTATAAGTAGAGCTTTATAGTTTAACTTAAGCTTGTTATAATATTCCTCATTAGATAAATTATCTGGTTTTGATACAAGCCTAATTAATTCTAGAACTTCTGGATCTAAACCATATTTTGATACTAAATCATTAGAATCTCTTTTAATATTACAATGTTTAAATACCTCGTGAAGAAGAGAAGCTGCAATAGTTGCGTCGTCATATACTTTTAATGAAATAAGGTATGAAGCAACTCTTAATGGATGAATAATAAAAGGATCACCACATTTTCTTTTTTGACCTTCATGTAGTCTTTCTGAAAGGGCTAAAGCTTTTAATGTATTTGGCATTTTTTTGCCTTTTGCAAAGCCACGTATGAAGATTAAAGTTTTTCTATACTTGGTTGGACTGGTAGGAATAGGCGAAATATCATATAATGATTCAATAGTTTCACAGATTGAAACCATTTGATATTTCATGATTGTAATTGCATTTGAGTATTCAGGATAATATGACTTTCCATATTTACATATTGGAAAAACAAGTTCTTTGGTTTCACTTACGTAGCTTATCATTTTTTCCTTAGTAAAAGCATCAATAGTTGATAAATTATTTGCTCTGTCAGATAGCTTTATAATAAGGGCAGACTTATTTTCCTTTATTTTAGAGTAATAAATTTCTTGTGTTGGGTCTGTTTTTTTATAATCTTTGGATTTAGTTAACAAAAGAACAATATCAATTATTTCTTTGTTTAGTCCATACTTTTGTCCAAGATCTTGATATGGATTTTTTATATTGCAATCTTCAATAACATCATGTAAAATAGCAGCAGATATTATATTGTCATCATCGATATTTAAATTAATTAAATAGGATGCAACTTCTAAAGGATGGATTATATATGGAGCTCCACCTTTTCTTTTTTGGCCTGCATGAAGTTGATATGCAACACTTAAAGCAATTAATGTATTTCGCATTTTTTTTGAAATAGCATAGCCTTTTAAAAAAAGAAAAATTTCTTCCCAATTTGAAAGGTGTATGTTACTTGGTTGAAGTAAAGTTTCCTGATTTTTCAAATTAACTACCTCCTAATTAATAAATTATGGAATATGTGTATTTTTAAATATTATATTACTTAAAGAAAAAAATGTCAATAAATGTCTTTTCCTGGAGTTTTCATTATATGGTTTATAAAAATAAAGTGAAAATTTTATGAAAAACATATATATACTTGAAAATTTGAAAATATATTGTATAATATAAGTGTGAGGTGATACTATGAAATTAGATTTAACAGGACTTCGTATTGAAGTTACAGATGCAATTAGAGAATTTGTTGATAAAAAAATACAAAAGTTAAACAAGTTTTTTGACGAAGATACTCTTTGCCATGTTACATATACTGCTTCTACAAAAGGAAAACAACATGTAGATATGAGAATTGAATATAAGTCACATACTTATATTGCAGAAGATGATGTAGATGATTTATATTATGGAGTAGAGTCTTTAATTAGTAAGATTGAAAGACAATGTAGAAAAGTTAAAGATGAAAATATAGGCAAAAAGAGAAGTGAAACTGTAGAAGTTGAAACTGAAGACGTTGAAGAATAAATATCAAAAAGGGCTATCATAATATATGATACGCTCTTTTTTCTTGACATAAATAAGAAAAAGTGATATTATATATATACATATAAATAATATATTTGTGTGATTAATATTTACAAGGAGGCTTTCGTTTTGAATAAGATTTATCTTGGCTTTGCAGGAAAAGAAAAACTACGGCTTGGTGAGTCGTTAGTTTTAATGAAAAAGATGTGTGATATTTTAAGAAATTTAAATATATCAATAGATGAGGAAAAATTATATGAATATTTATCTAATGCATACTTTATGTATAATATGGATAGTATTGGAAGATTATATTCAATTTTACAGGTTTTGCTAAATATAAATGTTTGTATTTTTGATACTTCATCTTATAATAATGTTAAAAGCTCAAATCTTATAGAAGAAGAAAAATATGAGGATGGAGATTATTGTATAAATCTTAAGCTGTTCTCATTTTTAAGTGAAAGACTTTGGCCAGCTATTATTAATGCATATATAGATAGCCTAAGTAGGATTAATAAATATTTTTATTTTCAAATGCATATTTCAATTTCGCAAATCATAGAACTTGTTGAATGTGAGAATGAGGAAGATGCTTTAAAAGATTTTGAAAAGCAATTAAGAGCTTGGCTTAGTTTTCATAAGTTAGGAAATATTGAGAAAATTGAAAAACTTGGAGAAAATAATTATAAATTTATTTTAAAAATAATTTATTAATTTAAGTTTTAATAAAAAAGGTTGTCAATTTAATTGGCAACCTTTTACTTGCATAATGTGGTATAATAAGTATGGTGAAATTATGGAGAAGATAATTAATTTTAAAGATAATATAAATAAAGAAGAAATGTTTGAGGTGGCAGAGGCAATAGATAAAGGAAAAATTGTGGTTTTTCCAACTGAAACAGTATATGGAATTGGAGCAAATGCATTTGATAAGGATGCTGTAAATAGAATTTTTATAGCAAAAGGAAGACCAACTGATAACCCACTTATTGTACACGTATGTGATGAAGAAATGTTAAGTGAGGTTGTAGAAAAAATATCAGATGTTGAAAAAAAGATTATAGATAATTTTATGCCAGGACCTATAACTATTATTTTGCCAAAGAAGGGGTGTATACCAGATAACGTAACATGTGGACTTAAAACTGTTGGTATAAGAATGCCAGAAAATATTATTGCAAGAGAACTAATAAAAACATCAGGTGTCCCTATAGCTGCACCTAGTGCTAATATATCTGGTAAACCTAGTGGTACCAATGTTGATGATATATTTGAAGAATTAAAAGATAGAGTTGATTATATTGTAGATGGAGGAGCATGTAATATAGGGGTGGAATCTACTGTTATAAAAGTGGAAAAAGATGTTGTAAATATATTAAGACCTGGAAAAGTTTCGCCAGAAGATTTTGAAAAAATAGGTCTTAAAGTACATATAGATTCTCATATTTTTAGTGATGTAAAAGACGGAGAAAAAGTTGAATCTCCAGGAATGAAACATAGACATTACGCTCCAAATGCAAAGGCTGTTTTGGTTTGTATAAAAAATAAAGAAAAAAGAATATCAAAGATAAAAGAAATAATAGATGAAAAAAAGAATAGTTATAACAATATATTTATAATTGGATCTAATGAAGATGAAGAGTATTTTGAAAATGTACGTTATATTTCATATGGTAGTAACTCAGATTTAAATTTAGTATCTAAAAATATTTTTAAAAGCTTGAGAATGCTAGATAATAACAATTGTGATTTTTGTATTATTGAAGGAGTAGAAAAAAAGGGAGTAGGAATAGCTATTGAAAACAGATTACTTAGGGCTTGTGAGTATAATGTTATTAAAGATGAGTAAGTAATTTATTTAAAATGTATAGAATAAGGTAATAATATTTTAGACATATTTTCTTGACTAAAGTTGATATTTGGTATAATATATTTATATATGTAATTTTAGTATTGGAACGTATTCCACGAACTTAGTTATAGAAATTTTATTACATATATCGGGTAGGATTTTATCCTACCTTTTGTAAAGGGGATAATATGTGGATAGATTATTTTAATGAAATTCAAAAAAAATATACAATGAAACTTTCAAGTAATAAAACATTGGTAATAAGGTTAGATGGAAAAGATGTAACTAAAGATGAAAATATTAATTTTTTGTATTCCCATAAAGGAAGCTTTTTATCTGCTTTAAAAGATGCTGCTAAGTATTTCTCTAAAAAATATGGATGTTTTGCTTATTGTGGAACAGATGAAATTAGTTTTATATTAGAAAATCCTAAATTATTATTTGAAGATATTCAGTCTGATACAAGTTATTTTTCCCAAGAAACTATTTCAGTATTTTCAGAGTATTTTTATGATTTTTTCATAAACTCATATAAAGATAGAAAGATATTCTGGCATGCAAAATGTTTTTCAATTCCAACAGAAAAAATAAATAGCTATATTAAGTATAGAGAAAAGATTATTCAAAATGTTATTGTTACCTACTTTCTTAAAAAAATAACATTAGAAATGTTGGAAATGAAAAATTGAATAAAAGGATTGATATGTGTAAAACATTTTCTGAATATAAATTATTAGAAGATGAAATGCTTGGAAACTTATTCTATAATGGGAATAAGATAGATGTGACAGCATTTATAAATGATAGTGTTAAAGTTATAAATGAAACCGAAGATTTAGAAAATAATAGTACAGATGTAGAATTTGACATAGATTTTTAGAATATAACGAAACATATATATTATGTGTTGACTTTGCACCTTTAGGGTGATAAAATGGTAAAAAGAATATAAAAAAAGCTAGGATTTAATTAAATAAGTAGGAGTGAATAATATGAGTATTACCAAATTAAAAGCTTTTGTATTAAAAACTCGGATACCGTATGGAGATATACTAAAGGGAGTTATGGAAGTAAAAAAACTTTCTAAAATATTTAATTTCTCAATTCCCCCTTTAAACTTATACAAATATTTAATCGACGATAAAAATATTTTATCTTTTAATGATGTCGATTCTTTGTATATGGATTTAATAGAAAAATTGAATCTTAAGGAAAAACTAAAAGGCATTACAATAAAAAGTGTTATAAATGAAGAGGAATCAAATCTAATAGATATCTATCTTAATAATTATGCAATTAGTTGCAATATTCTTGAGTACATATATTTATATTTACTTAAAAATATTCTGTATGAGTTTTGTTTTACTGATATATCAAGTTATGAAACAATGGAGGTTATAATTGACATACCCGTAAGTGATATATATAACATATATTTTAATTATGAATCTTTTAGTTTTAATGAAAAAATTGATCTTTTTAAAGAGGAGCTGGCAGTGTGGGCAATGTATAATCATATTGCATTATTACGAAAAGATGATTTTGAAATTGTTGAACTTGAAGATGAAGACATACTTATGGTACAATTTAATATTTCTAATAGGATATAACTATTTATCAAGTGGATTTTTCCACTTGATTTTTTTTTAACTTTGTGTGATAATATATATGTTATATAAATATATAAAATATATGATAATAAAAGGAGTGATTTTATGGTATATATTATAACAGGTGGACCTGCAACAGGAAAAGGAACAAGATCTGATATTTTAGCTAAAGCTTTGGATATTGCTCATATTTCTACAGGTGATATGTTAAGAGAAGTTGCTAAAACAAACGAAGATATAAAAAATAGACTTGCTAAGGGCGAGCTTATATCTGATGAAATAATAACTAATTTACTTAGAGAAAGATTGCAACAAGAAGATTGTAAAAAAGGATTTATTCTTGATGGATATCCAAGAACATTAAGTCAAATTCATTTATTAAATGATTTATTAAATGAACTTGGAAGAAAAATTGATAAAGTTATAGAACTTACAGCACCAGACGAACTAGTATTTAAAAGAATATTAGAAAGAAAACGTTGTGAAAAATGTGGAAAAATGTATGGTATAGATTTTCCACCAAAAGTTGATGATGTATGTGATGATTGTGGAGGACCTCTATTTGTTAGAACTGACGATACAAAAGAGACTCTAAAAGCAAGAATTGATACATACAGAAAAAATTCAAAAGATATTTTAGAGTATTACAAGAATGAAGGTCTTCTAAAAACTGTTGACTCTTCAGCACATCCTGAAGAAATTGTTAAACAAGCTTTAGAAGATTAATAGAAAGTGTGAATATAGATGATAAGTATAAAAAATGAAAAAGAAATTGAACTTATGAAAGAATCTGCTGTAGCTCTAAAGGCAGCTCTAAAAGCAATTGAAGAAAATATACGCCCAGGAGTTACAACTATGTTTTTAAATGATGTTGCAGAAAAAGCAATGAGAGAGCATGGAGCAATTCCAGCTTTTATTGGTGAAAGATGTCCATATAGAGGTGGAAAAACATATAAATGGGCAATATGTACATCAGTAAATGATGAAATAATACATGGAATACCAAGCGAAAAGGTTGTCTTAAAAGAAGGCGATATTGTTTCAGTTGACCTAGGAACATACAAAAATGGTTGGGCATCTGATGCAGGACGTACATATGCAGTAGGTGAGGTATCTCCAGTTTGTAAAAAATTAATTAAAGTAGCAAAAGATGCTTTTTTTGCTGCATGTGATGTTGCAAAAGAAGGAAATAGAATAGGAGATATTTCAAACGCAGTTCAAACATATGTTGAAAAACATGGATTCTCACTTTTAAGAGAATATCAAGGCCATGGAATTGGTGAACAAATGCATGAAGATCCAGGAGTACCAAATATTGGTAGAAAAGGAACAGGACCTAGACTTCAAGCAGGTATGGCTATTGCTATAGAACCTATGATATGTGAAGGAAAACCTGATGTTTATGTAAAAAGAGATATGTGGACTGTAGCAACTCGCGATAGAAAAATGACAGCATATTATGAAAATACAATTGTAATTACAAAAGATACACCTATGATTTTAACTTTAGACTAAGTAAAAATGTAATGACATATATGAAAAATATATGAAAATTCCTGATACAATAAAATGTATCAGGAATTTTTACTTGGAAATAAACTTTTAACTGTACCAGTAGTAAAGTGGGTTTAAGCTTCATACAAAAAACTTTTTCCATGTATACTATGTAAACATTTCGCCATGTGTGAATAATAAAATGAAATAATTTTTTAATTTTGATCAATATATTTAAAAAGAAAATATTAGTAATAATCTAATAAATCTATTATATACTAAATGAAATTGTAAATACTGTTTACACTAAATATTGTGAAAGAATATTTTATGGAAAAGAAAGAAGAAAGCAAAAATTATTAAGAGAATTGAAAAATAGTTGTATTATTATTTGTAAAATGTTATAATTATTTATATTTTAGTAGAAAGGAGACGAAATTTTATATGGATAAATTTAAAGAAATTAGACCTATAGTTCTTGGAATAGTAAGAAAAGGTAACAAACTCTTAGTTAGTAAAGGGTATGACAAATCAAAAAAACAAGAATTCTATAGGTGCTTAGGTGGAGGAATAGAATTTTTAGAAAGAAGTGAAGACGCATTAATAAGAGAGTTTAAGGAAGAGTTAAATATCAATATAAAAGTAGGAAAATTTTTAGGAATTTGTGAAAATATATTTAATTATAAAGGTAAGAATGCACATGAATTAGTATTACTTTATGATGCTTATATTGATGATAAAGACTATCAAGAAAAATATAAAGTAATAGATGATGAATCAGAGTCTGAAGCTGTATGGATAGAAATTAATAGATTTAAAGATAAAGAGTTGACATTATATCCAGAAGAGATTTTTAACTATTTATTTTAATATAAAAAGTATATTTATGGAGGAATTTGTATGGACAACTTTTTTAATGAAGTTTAAATATTTTCTTAATCTTGATAAGTGTCTCGACCTTTTCTTCTAGTTTAAGAATATTTTCTTGATTTATAGAATTATATATAAAAGTAAATAAATCTTTAATTTTTTGTTAATCCTTTATCATCTTTCTATAATTAAATTTATCAAAAGTTCTAGAAATAATCTTAATATAATTAAATTTATCTTTCTATTAGAAACATTATGAAGTGATTCAACAACAACATCATATTTCCTAAATTTAATAAAAATGATTTAATTGAATTTTTTTATAAAAAAATTCGTTGAGGTATAATTCACACCCAACGAATTTTATAGAATTTTATTTTTGTTATATCCATTCTTTGTATTTCTTTATATATATTCTTTTTGCAAAACTTGCTATAATACAGTATATAATGCTTACAGCAAAAATTAGTCCAATATGAATTAATTTCATAGGAACTAGTCCAAGCATTTTTCCAAATCCTGTAAATGGAACGATAAGTCCTACTATCATAAGTATTATAGACGAAGCATATACCATTTTGTTTGCATTACTTTGTATAAATGGAATTTTAGATGTACGTATAATATGCATTCCAAAAAGGTTTGAAACTATACTATAACTAAACCAAATTGTTTGAAATAGTGCAGCACTTTTAATTCCAAGAACAAACCATAATATAGCAAATATAATTAAATCAAAACAAGAACTAATTGGTCCCCAAAATAGCATAAAACGTTTTAGATCTTTTACTGAAAGCCTTTTTGGATTTTCAAGAGTTTCTTTGTCAACATTATCAAAAGGTAGTGTCATCTGACCAAAATCATAAATTAGACCTTCAACTAGTAGTTGTATAGGTGTTTCTGGTAGGAAAGGTAATAACATACTTGCAACTATTACAGATAGAACTTCACCAAAGTTAAAACTTGTTGATAGTTTAATATATTTCATTAGATTAACAAATGTACGTCTTCCTTCTGTAACACCATCTACTAATACTTTTAAATCTTTCTTTAATAAAATTATATCAGCAGTTTCTTTAGCAATATCTACTGCAGTATCAACAGATATTCCAACATCTGAATTTGTAAGAGATGGACTATCATTAATTCCATCACCAATATATCCGACTACATTTCCTGAATCTCTAAGTATTCTTACAATTCTTGCTTTTTGAATAGGAGAAAGTTTAGTAAATACACTAGTTTTCTTTAATATTCTAAGTATTGCAGTATCAGTCATTTTATCAAGTTTACTTCCAACAACAATATGACTTGAGTCAATACCTACTTTTTTACAAACACATTTTGTTACATCTGAATTATCACCTGTTAAAATTATAGTTCTAATACCAGCTTCTTTTAGTGCTTCAATTGATGCTTTGGCTGATTCTTTTGGAGGATCAAGGAAACCTATAAATCCCATTAATACCATATTTTTTTCGTCTGCAACAGAAAAGTTATCTATTTCATTTATATCATTTTTTTGACATACTGCTATAACTCTTAAGCCTTCTTCATTTAATTTTTTAGTCATCTTCCTTATATTGTCTTTTACATCCTTAGTAATAGGAGATACTTTTCCTTTATAATCTATCATAGTGCAAATGTTTAGTATTTCTTCTACAGCACCTTTAGTTATCATCTGTTTTTTCTTAGTATCTTTTACAATTACAGATAAACGTCTGCGAGAAAAATCAAAAGGTATTTCATCTATTTTAGTATAATTCGTAGATAATTCATCTAGTTTAATTTTCTTTGCTCTGTTTATTATAGCTAGGTCCATACTATCTTTTAAACCAGTTTGAAAATATGAATTTAGGAATGCATGCTTTAGAATTCTGTCATCTTCTTGACCTTTTATGTCTAAATATCTTTCAAGAACTATTTTCCCATCAGTAAGCGTACCTGTTTTATCTGTACATAAAATATTCATAGCGCCAAAGTTTTCTATTGAATCTAATTTTTTTACAATAGTTTTTTTCTTTGACATTCTTACAGCACCTTTAGATAAACTAGAAGATAGTATAACAGGAAGAAGTAGAGGAGTGATTGTAATTGCAATAGCAACTGCAAATGTAAAAGCAGTAATATTTCCATGTTTAAATATATTAAGTGCAAAAACTATTGGAATCATTATTAACATGAATTTTATTAATAATTTACTAATATTTTCAATTTCTACTTGAAAAGCATTTTTAGGCTTTCCAAGAGTAAGAGTATCTGCAATTTTTCCAAAATATGTAGAATCTGCAGTTTTAATGACTATTCCTTTACCACTACCAGATATTACGTCAGTTCCCATAAAACATATTGTGTCTAAATCAGAAATTGTATCTAACTGCTCTTTTGAAAGTTCAGATATACTATTTTTCTTTACACTATCAGACTCTCCTGTAAGAGAAGATTGATTTACAAACAAATCTTTTGACTCAATTATTCTTAAATCTGCTGGTATCATTGTTCCAGAGGATAATAGCACAGTATCGCCCAGAGTTACCTTGTTTACGGGAATTTTTACTTCTTTTCCATTACGAAGTACAGTTACTGTAGTCGCAACCATTTGCTTTAATTTTTCTGCAGCTTTATTTGAACGAAATTCTTCAAAAAAGTCAAGTAAAGTACTTGCAAAAACAAGAATTAGTATAACTATTATATTTGCATAGCTTGGAGGGTTTGATAAATATACATCAGTATATAACAGTATACATATTATTCCAAGCAAAATACAGTTAAATGGTGCAAACAAACTTCTTAAGAAATAATTATACCATTTTTTAGGCTTTGATTTTTTAATTTCATTTAAACCTAGATTTTGAATTCTAGAATTTGCTTCTTTGCTTGAAAGGCCTTTTTCACTTACTTTATATTTTTTTATAAAATCTTCCTTAGAAATAGAACAGTCTTCCTTGTATGAAGCAATTATATTTGTTTCATTTTTTTGGTTTTTCAATTTTATTCATCTCCATTTTTTAATATAAATTTCCTTTTTTGTTATACCACTTTTAGAAAAAATATACAATAGAATTTTTTAATATATTATATAATTATATAACTACTTGATTTTTTTATAGCAGAGTAGTATAATAAGTATGAAAAGTATAACTGGTTATACAAAAGGAGGAGCTATGGAAAAAAATAAATATGTGGGAATTTGTAAAGTTGGAGAAAAGGGACAAATTGTAATTCCTAAAGAAGCAAGGGATATGTTTAATATAAAACCGGGAGATTCTATAATTGTACTTTGTGATAAAGCTCAAGGGATTGCCCTAGTAAAGTCAGATGTAATTGAAGATTTATCAAGTAAAATATTTCCAAAAGGAGATGATTAAGTATGTATTCAATTGAAATATCAAATCTAACAAAAAAGTTTAAAGAGAAAATTGCAGTAAATAACATTAGTTTGAAGATTAAAGAGGGAGAATTATTTGCACTACTCGGAACAAATGGAGCAGGAAAGACTACTACAATAAAAATGTTATCAACTTTAATTTTACCTACAAGTGGTGAGGTTAAAATTAATGGCTTGGATGTTATAAAAGATAGACAAAAAGTAAAAGAAATTTTAAATGTTTCACCACAAGAAACAGCTATTGCACCTAACTTATCTGTAAGAGAAAATCTTGAATTTATGGCAGGAGTATATCAGATAAAAAACAAAGAAGAAAAAATAAAAGAATTAATTTCTATGTTTAAATTAGATGATGTTTTAAACCAAAAAGCAAAAACTTTATCTGGTGGCTGGCAAAGAAAAGTATCAATTGCTATGGCATTAATAAATGATCCTAAAATATTATTTTTAGATGAGCCAACGCTTGGACTTGATGTTATTGCAAGAAAAGAATTATGGAGTGTTATAGAAAAACAAAAAAATAAAATGACTATTATACTTACAACACATTATATGGAAGAAGCAGAGAGTTTATCTGATAGAGTTGGAATTATGGCAAGTGGAAATTTAATCGATGTCGGTACTCCAGAAGAATTAATCAAAAAATCTGGCGAGAAAAACTTTGAAGACGCTTTTGTAAAAATTGCAACAGGAGGTGAGTTATAGTGAGAACACTAAACTTTGCAAAGAGAAATTTTAAGGAAATTATACGAGATCCTTTAAGTATAATTTTTGCTGTAATTTTACCACTTTTTTTACTATTTATATTTCAACAATTTGATATTCCTACTGACAATTATAAAATTGAGAATTTTACACCAGGAATTATAATATTTAGTTTTTCTTTTATAACTTTGTTTACAGCAATGTTGATATCTAAAGATAGAAGTACTTCGCTTTTAATTAGACTTGGAATAAGTCCAATGAAACCAATGGATTATATATTTGGATATATAATTTCTATTATTCCGATAATAATAATTCAAAATATTTTATTCTTTATACTTGCAATTATTTTAGGACTTAATTTTAGTATAAATATTATATGGGCAGCTTTAATTTCAATTGTAATTGCCGTTTTGTTTATAGCTATAGGTATATTAATAGGAAGTATATTTAGTGAAAAAGCTTCATCTGGCATATCAAGTATAGTTGTTCAGCTTGTATGCTTTACAAGTGGAATGTATTTTTCAAAAGATATGTTAGGAGATATTTTCTCAAAGGTATGTGATTACTTACCTTTTGATAGTTGTGTAACTATTATAAAAGGAGTAATGAATAATAAGCTTGATTTAATAAGTATAAGAAATATTGTAGTGTTTATAGTATACCTTTTAGTTACTTTGGTTGTTTCTATAATAGTATTTAGAAAGAAAATGATAAGTGATAATAAATAGGGCGTAATATATATAAATTTAAAATTTATTAGAAGAGAATAGATGAAAAAATCTATTCTTTTTTCTATAATACCAAAAAGTAGTGTCTTAAATATAATTTTTAAATAAATTTATTATATGCAATTTGATTTTACTATAGTAAAATTTGTGGTTTTATTGTATAATCTTAATAGATTTAATTATGACTATATGAGAAAAAAGTAAAGTATAATTTAAGAAATGAGATTATATATTTGGATTTGGTAATAAATTCAAGTAGCACATTTTGAGGTGTTGAGGTAAAATGATGTAATATTAAAGCAGACGTTACGGAAAAAACAAATATAAATATATAAGGGATTATTAAGAAATTAGGGGGCAAATAAAATATGAAAAAGTGTAATAAAATTGTAATTTTTGATTGGGGTGGAGTGATTGAAAACAATAATCAATCTTATTATAATATTAGTAAAGCAATTATAGATATTATGAGAAAATATAAATGTAAATTAACAGATCAGGAGATACTAGAAGTTTGCACCAATGGAGGAAAATTGTTTAATACATTTATTGATGATAATGAACAAACAACTATAGATTGGTTTAATGAGGTAAAAGGTAAATTAAATATAGATTGCAGTTATGATGAATATAAAAATGCATATTATGAATATGGTAAAAAAATACCATATCATAAAGATGTTGTTAAATTTGCCCATAGTTTAAGAGATAAATGCTATATTGCCATGTTTTCAAGTTTAGTAAAACTTGATGAAGCAAGAATTAATGAACAAGTAAATTTATCTTTATTTGATTATATTTTTTTAACATATAAAATGGGATTTGCTAAACCTGATTCAAAGGCTTTTGAATATATAGAAAATACTGTTAAAATTAATCCAGAAAATATCTTATTTATTGATGATACGCAGATAAATATAGATGAAGCAAACAAAAGAAAATGGAAAACGTGCAGGGCAGATGGATTTGAATTTGAAAAAATAAAAAGAAGTGTGGAAGACTTTTTAGAAAAAGGAGAAATAAATGGAGAAATTAGAAGAAAATAAAAAAGTATATAATGCAATAGATTACGGATTAAATCCAAAAAATAAAGATAATTCAGAAGAGCTACAGTCACTTATAAATTTAGTACATAACAATGGAGGAGGGGTAATATTTATTCCTATAGGAGTTTATATTTTTGATTCTGCAAAAAGTTCATGGAATATGACTAATAATATAACAGCAATTTGTGAAATGAAATCTAATGTATCTTTAATTGGAGAATCTTTAACTGACACAGTTCTAAAAGTTGTCGGTAATACAGAAAAAGGCTCAGCTTTATTTTGCCATAATAGCGAATTTTCAAAGGAGATATTACATTCTTCAAATGCTCAAAATTTTACAGTTGATATGTCTGAAGCTACTTTAAATCAGTATACACATAGGGGAAAGGCTTTTTATTATAGTGGCATTAAAGATTGTATCTTTAGAGACTTGCACCTTATTTCTACACCATCTACAGCTTTAGGAATAGATATGTTAGATAATGTAGTTATTGATTCAATTTACATTTATGAAGGTGGAAAAGCTTGGAATTATGGTGGCAATGGAGGTGCCGGAATTGGAATAGGTACTGGCTTGTGGGAAAATGAAAATTATATTATTAGAAATTGTATCTGTGTATCATGTGGACACTTTGGAATATTTTTAGAAGATCAGGGTATTTTTCATAATAAAGAAAACTTTCCTAAAGGCCAAATAATTTCTAATAACATTGTTAGAAATTGTAGACACTATGCTATTGGCATTAGAGGAGGAGATTCAGTTTTGATTTCTTCTAACAATATATATGACAATAATGGCGGATTATATGTAGACTATGGGGCTAAAAATATAATATTTAATGGTAATATTATAAAAAGTTCTAAGGAAGCTGCATTTTGTATTGGAAATGAAGATAATAATATAAATAAAAATTTTAAAAAATGTAAAAACATAGTATTAACAGGTAATACTTTTATTGAAAATAAAACAAATATACTAAAAAATGTGGAAAGTTTTGAATATATAGGAAAAAATAATATATTTATTGATTAATTAATATTAGTTAAATGAATTTATATACAAAATTTATAGTTTAATATTATATAATAAGCATTTTTATTTTAAAATATAACTGGTGTAAATAGGTGCTATTATTGTCATATCTGATAGAGCTAATTGAACAATAAGAGCAATACATTATTTTGTATTCTAAATGGTAATTTATATTTACTTAAAATTTAATAAGAAATGGGAGTGGACATGTTATGAATATAGGTATAGACATAGATGGTGTTTTAACTAATGATGATGATTATATTTTAGATTTTACTAGCAAATACTGTTATGAGAACAATTTAAATGGATTTGATAATGCTAATTTGTATGAGTATAGAAAATTAAACTGGGATAAAAAAACAATTAATAGTTATAGAGAGGAATATTTTTTAAATTATGTAAAAAATGAACCAACTAGAAAATTTGCAAGTGAAGTTATACAAAAATTAAGAGCAGATGGAAATAAAATTTTTATTATATCTGCACGACATAAAACAGCTGAAAATGGGACAATAAATGGAGAAAGTGTAAAAGAGTGTACTTTAAATTGGCTTTTACAAAACAATATAGAATATGATAAAATTATATTTACAAAGCCACCTAAGATAAAGGAAATTCTAGAAAATAAGATAGATGTAATGATTGAAGATTCACCAACAACCATTGATGAACTGGTAAAAGTAGTGAAAGTATTATATTATGATACAAGATATAATAGAGATATAAATCATGACAATATTACCAGAGTGTATAGTTGGTATGATATTTATATGAAAATAAAGTCAATAAAGTAATTTAAGGAGTAACAATGAAGGAATATTTTTATAAAAGAGAATATAAATATATGTATGCTAGCATATTTTTTTACAACTTTGCCAATGCTTTAATTGAAACTTTTGGGACAGTTATGCTATATCAAGCAGGTCTGCCAATATATATGATTTTATTAATATATGGTATGAGGTTTCTTATTACAGGATTGATAACACCATTATTTGTAACAATATCAAATAAGATTGGAGTGGCAAAATGCGTATTAATTTCAAATATATTTAGTATTATAAATTCTTATTTTATGCTAAATAGTGAGAATTTATATTCTAATATAATAATTTTTATAATAGCAATGGGATTAATGGGACTTTCAAATCCATCATCTGACTCACTTTCTAATAAGTATGTAGAGAGTAAACATAGAGGAAGATTTAATAGTATATATTTTATAAGTAAAATATTAGGAATAGTTTTGGCTAGTGTTTTAGTAGCGTGGGGAATAATAAGTAATAATAAGGTTGCGTTATTGAGTATAATTACTATTTTCTATATATTACAATATATTGTAATTTTACAAATTGATTATAAACCAGAAAAGAAAACTAATACATTTAAGTCTAGTATTAAATATTTATTACATAGTAAAAGTAAATATAAAATTATATATGCATTAAGGGCAAACCACATAATAGAAAGATTATTTGTTCCACTATATTTATATATAGCTTTAAAAGATTTTAAAGCATTTTCTGTTGTAGTTGTAATATCATTACTATTTCAAATAATTACAGTTACACTAATTGGAAAATATACTGATAAAAATATAAAAAAGGCTAATACCCTAGTATCTTTAATAAGGTTAATTATAACTTCAATTTACCTTTTTGCAAAAAATAAATTTGTAATTTCTGTAAATAAAACAGTTAGTGATAACTTAGAAAAAGTTTACGAAACATCAATACAAACTTCTATACAAAATATGATTAAAGAGTCAAAAGAAGATCATGATTTATTATCTGCGGTAGGTCAAATGAGTTTATGTTTTGCAGAGGTTGTGATATTTGCAATTTTATCTATAATTTCAAAATATATTGGAGAAGACATTTTTTATTTGATATTTTTATTATCAATAATATCTACTGCTGTAATAAATTTTCAAATAATAAAAGAAGAGAAGAATTAAATTATTAATTAAAAATACAGAATTTGCTTTAAAAAATAATAAAAATTATATATTAGAAATTGATACTATTACTAATATTGCTCTAATAATCAAAAGTTAATCTTATTATTTTTCTATACAAAAATGTAGTATTTGAATTAAAAATAGAGATAAATACTTTAAAAGATAAATTAGAAAAAATCAGAACTATGTAATTATTTAATTGACCAGTTTTATAATGATGGATATCATGGAATACAAGAAAGTCGTACTATTTGGAATATAGTGGTAGTAGCATATATGATAAACAGAAAATGGTTTATAAAAAAGGAAATAAATTGTCAAAATATAAAACAAGATATTTCTTATGAACCCACTACAAATAAACATAATATAATCATTGTAACAAAATTTAATAGAAACAAAATATATAAAGATTTGTTTCAAAAGTTGGGAGAATAATTAATATGAATTATAATGAAATGAAACAAGCTGTAAAATTATTAAGTAAAGAATAGAATTTAGGAAAAAAAGAAGCAGAGGCAGATAATGATATATGTGCTTGGATATATTTGTTTGATATTTTAGAAGAAAGTGAAACAATAATAAAATATAAGGATGGGAATAGACTTGTAGGATTTTGTGGTTATTCTAAAAATTCTTCAACTAAATATAAATTACGTAAGAAATTTTATAAATTTATTAAAAATAGGTTATATAAAAGTAAAAGTATCAAAAATTTAAAAGCATTTAAACAGTATGAAACAAATTATAATTATACTCCTAAAAATTTAGAAAATTATTTTGACGGAGAGGTTTCTATATTAATAGTAGATAAAGATTATAGAAAAAGAAGGATAGGAAAAAAGTTATTATTAGATGTTTTTAAACTTGCTAAAAATGATAATATGGTAAACCTTCAAATAGTAACTGATGAATCATGTAACTATAAATTTTATGAAAATTTAGGTTGTAAAAAAATATATGAAACAGTTATAAAAAACAAAGAATCAAACAAATTAGGAAATGCATATCAAGAAAAAGCATTTATATATGAAAAAAAGTTATAGATAGAGAGATAATTTATGAAAATAACAAGTGAAAAAGCAAGAACATTATTAGAAATAGAAAGAAAAAACACAACAGATGATAGATGGATAGAACACTGTATATCTGTAGGTGATAGTGCTGGTAG
>OIYO01000183.1_pt1 | contig 63039 bp, 45 predicted proteins | sample 1588191 | NCBI WGS metagenome assembly OIYO01 (sample SAMN03283275) | human gut metagenome | biome: human-associated habitat; material: feces | host: Homo sapiens | place: Peru | collected 2012 | reverse complement strand
CTGACCAATCCAAAAGGAAAAGTCAACAAGGCGCAGGCAGCGAAGCGTCCCTGCCCCTAACTTCGCGCGTCCTCAGACGCGCCTCCAAGCCGCTCTTTTCACCAACTGTGCAGTGTCGCGCCAAATGGGCGCGACCACAAAGCCGCAATACCCACCCAAGCAATTCCCCAAACCAGCCGCATATAACGCAACCATCCGCAATACCCGCGAGTAAATCCCCAAAACCCAAAGGAGATACGAAATTGGAAATCAAAAAAGCAGAATTTATTACCTCTATGGCGCAGTACGGGAAATTCGAGGGCGTCGGACTGCCGCAGATTGCCGTCGCCGGAAAATCCAACGTTGGCAAAAGCAGCCTTATCAATAAGCTCTGCAACCGCCGCTCCCTCGCGCGCACGTCCCAGACACCCGGAAAAACCCGGCTCATCAACGCCTTTCTGCTCAACGACAACTTTCATTTGATTGACCTGCCCGGCTACGGCTTCGCAAAGGTCGATAAGCAGGAGAAACTCCGCTGGGGCAAGATGATGCAGGATTACTTCGAGCAGTCCGATGAACTGCGCCACGTCCTGTGCCTCGTGGATATCCGCCACGAGCCGACCGAGGACGATAAGCAGATGAACCTCTTCCTCCGCCAAATGGGCATCCCGTTCACCGTGATTGCCACCAAGGCGGACAAGATCAGCCGCGGCGCACGACAGAAGCAGCTCGCACCTATCTGCCGCGCCCTGCTTGTGCAGCCGTGGGAGGTCATCTGCTGGTCGTCCGAAGACGGCACGGGGCGCGACCAGCTGCTGACGCTTCTGGAAAAGGTGCTTGCGCCGGAAGAAGAAGCGCCGGAAGCCTGACACGCATCTTCCATCCGCCGCATACGATGGGAACTGCCCGGAGAATCCGGCTGGATGGAGGAGTGCAGCAATGAAAAAGAAACCCAATGTCCGCGCTGATGTGCCGCGCAACCTGATTTTTCCCCGCGCCGAGCTGGTCTACCTGCCCGTGACGCCAGAAGTGGCGCGCGCGGTGGAAAACGCCGTGCAAATGTCGCTGGATGCCCCGCTCAATGCGCCGAATCCGCGCCGAAGCGCCGCCGGACGCGCCATCCTGCACGCACGGGGCGTGTCGCTCCCTGGTGTGGAGGGCATGAACCGCGGCATCCGCTGCCATCGGCCGGTGCAGGTGACAAACGGCGTGCCGCTGACGAAGGAAGCGATGTCCGTCACGGCGGAATCATCCGAAACGAGGGAGACACCGGAAGCACCGCTGCCCCCTGCTGCGCAGCCGACCATCAGGATTGGTACATGACAAAATGCCCCTTCCGAGACTGGAAGGGGCGCAAAAGGGTCAGCGGACGAAAATCTGCGTCACATAAACGTAACCGTTCGCGTCGTAGACGATCCCCAGCCCGACCTTCTGCCAAGCGCTGGAGAGAATGTTGCGGCGGTGTCCGTCCGAGGACATGAACGCGGCGTGCGCCTTTTCCGTGGTGGCGTGATGGGCGATGTTCTCGCCCGCGCCGGAGAAGGAATAGCCGAACGTTTTCAGCATGTCGCTGACATGACCGTAGGTGGGGGACTCGTGCGCAAAGTAATGGTTGTCACGCATGTCGGCGGATTTGATGCGCGCAATGCGGGAAAGCTCCGCATCGAGCGTCAAAGGCGAAAGTCCCTGCACAATTCGTTCCTGATTGAGCAAATTCAGCAGAATTTCCTCTTGCACTTGCGACGATGGTGTAGTATAATCATCCCCCGTGGAAGGTGCAGACGTTTTTACCGGTGCGCTGGCAGGTGTGGCGGTCGGCTGCGCGGCTGGTTTAGTCGGGCAGGGGGGTGCGACGGCATCCTGCGCGGGACAGAACGTTCCGTTCGGGCGATACCATCCATCATGGTCGAACTGCGACGTCGGGAAGTTCTCAGCAGCCGATAGACTGGTGAGCAGCAGGGCGGACGCAGTGAAAAGCGCCGCGTACTTCTTGTTCATTGCAAGCTCCTCCGAAAGTTATTACGATTCCTGATGAGAATCGTAACATGATTGTAACATATAGCTTTTGGAGACGCAAGAAAATCCCCAGCGGCTTTCCAAGGAAATAACTACCACAGAATGTGCCGGACGGAAAAAGCACCCGGCGGTCTGAATTTTAGGAGGGAATCTTCTTATGAAGAAGTATGTTCAATGCCCGCGGTGTGAACTGAACTACATCACGACGCCCGGCGACAAGTACTGCAAGGTGTGTATGCGCGAGATGAAGGGCGAAGGCGGGCAGGACGACGTGGAAATGTGCAGCGTATGCAACGAGAATCCCGCGCTGCCGGGGCGCGATATCTGCCTGTTCTGCCTGAAGGAAATGAACGCGCAGGCGGCGGAGAGCGTGGGCGCTGCGTCCGACGATTCCGGCGACGGCGACGGCGAACAGGTGACGCCGCGCAGCCTGACGGACATGGACGACGTCGGCTCGATGGACGAAATTCAGATGCTGCCGGAAGAAACCGACGGCGAATACACGAAGATGGCGGGCGAAATGACTTCTTTGGAAGGAATGCAGGAAGACGAAGCCAACGAGGATGACGACGAGGACGCGGACGACGATATGTGACCTGTCCGCGCCGCGCAAGGAGGACACATGACGCTGTTTGCCATCGGTGATTTGCATCTGCCCGGCGGCGAGGAAAAGCCGATGGATATTTTCGGCGACCAGTGGGAGAATCACTTTGCGCATATCGCGGCGGACTGGCGCGCGCGTGTTAAGGACGGGGATGTCGTGCTGATTCCCGGCGATATCTCGTGGGCTATGCAGCTGGAGTGCGCCGTGCCGGACTTGCAGAAGATTGGCGCGCTGCCGGGGCGCAAGGTGCTCATCAAGGGCAATCACGATTACTGGTGGAACAGTGTCTCCAAACTGCGGCGGGTGCTGCCGGAAGGCATGAGCGCCTTGCAGCACGACGCGCTGGATATGGGGGATTTTGTCGTTTGCGGTACGCGCGGGTGGATGTTCCCCACGGGCGACGCGCCGCTTGCGCCGGAGGATGAGCGCATCCTGAACCGTGAACTGCTGCGGCTGGACATGGCGATCAGCGCGGCGGAAAAACTGGCGCAGGGGCAGAAACCGATTGTCGTCATGCTCCACTATCCGCCGCTGCTGCTGACCGTGCTGGATACGCCGTTCACGCAGGTGCTTGCGCGGCACAGGGTGCATACGGTGGTGTACGGCCATCTGCACGGGGCAGGAATCCGCGCGGGGTTCAACGGCGAGCATGAAGGCATCCATTATCGGCTGACCTCCTGCGACGCGCTGGGCTTCCGGCTGACAGAAGTGCCGCTGATGACAACACTAAGCAATTCTTAAATATTTGTTACATCCCCAAAAGACGGTTTATGCCGTCTTTTTTTGTTTTTGGGCGCAGAAACCACTTTTTCAGCGAAAAATACGCCCGAATGGAGAATCGCTCCCAAAAGTGACGGACAAAATCGCTCGAAAAAGAGCGATTGTTTCCCGTTTTTGGGAGACGATGACACATCGCACCTGTCGAATATTACGAAAAGATGAAAGAAAACTGGAAACGGGCAAAAATTTCATCGAAAAAAGTGCCTGCAAACACTTGCAATTTCCGAATCGCGGCGGTATGATAAGAGTGCCATTTCGTGTGATTGACGACCTATTTTGTGAATTTGGTGGGGGTGAGCGTGTGGATGAGAACCAAGTTGGGCAAAATGAACGCCTGACTCCCACTAACATGCGTACAAATGTGCCCCTTTCTGATGAGCAGATTCTTGAAAAACAGAGAAAGCGTTTCCGCGGCACCTATAATCATTCGCTGGACGGCAAGGGTCGTCTGGTGATTCCGCTGGCGTTCCGGCAGGAGCTGGGCGAGCGGTTTGTGATTGCACCGGAATTTGACTTCAAGTCCATTGCGATTTACCCCGAAATGGTCTTTATGCGCCTGTGCGAGCATTATGAGCGGCTGAACCGCAAGAAGAAAAATGCACAACTGATGAACTACATGCAGTGGTTCAACTCCATGTCCTATACGGATCAGGAGTGTGACGCGCAGGGGCGCGTGCTGCTGCCGGCAAAACTGCGCAGCATGATGCTGGGCGAAGAGAAGGACGTTGACATTATGGGCAACGACGACCATCTGCGCGTGGCGGCGACAATCAACAACATGGCGAACTTCGAGCTGTTCAAGGATAACCTGAATGCGACGTGGGCAGCGATTGACGAGCTGGAAGACGGCGAGGACGAGAAAGAATAACGGTTCTATCCGCTGAAACAATGGCATTTTTCAGGCAGAGGAGGCATACAGTATGATGAACGACAGGGCGCGGCTGTGGAGCAAGCGCAAATCCGCCCCCTTCGCAGATCCGCGCGATGAGGAACGCGCTCTCCGCGAAATGCGGAAGAGCGTCGATCATAGCTTCAATATCAATTTCAAGGGTGAGCAGCTGTATATGGATAACTATCGGGCGACGGTCAGCTTCGGTGCGGGCTGCTGGCAGAACACGGGCGCGCGCCGCCGGGCGGATGTGCCGCAGCAGGAACGGCCGCGCAGTATTCTCGTTTCACGGCAGGGGCTGCATTCGGGGCTGGCGATGCTGGTAGTGGCGGTGTGCCTGTTCGTGATGGGCGTTTTCTGGCTGAGCTTGCAGTCGCAGATCCAGAACGTCAGCACCCAGATTGGTGTCCGGACGACGAACATCAACGCGAAGCAGCAGGAGAACGCCACCCTGCAGGCGCAAATCAGCGTCGCGACGAAGGAACAGTCGCTTTTGCAGCGGGCGCAGAAGCTGGGGATGAAGGAAGGCAAGAACGTGCAGGTGGTGGAGCTGTCCGGCGTGCCGGATGCTATCTGCGGCCTGCAGGAGGGCGCACAGAACACCATGACCACCACGGACGTGGCGCTGCTGATGCACATGCAGTAATCGAATCCGCAATCCACAGCAATAAGCCGCAAAAACGCGAATCAGGAGGACGGACATGCATCCGGAACTGCTGGTACGCAAGCGAATCTGGCTGATGACGCTGGTGCTGACGGGCTTGTTCCTGCTGGCGGCGGCGCGCATTGCCGTTCTCACTACCTCCGAGGCTGCCTCGCTGACTGAGCGGGGCATTCGTCAGTGGACGAAAGCCGGCATTGTTACGGCGCGGCGCGGCACGATTACCGACCGAAAGGGACGAACGCTCGCCATCTCCGCGACGGCGTACATCGTCACCGCTGACCCGCGGCTGGTCAGCGACACGGAGAAGTTCCTCGACAGCATCGAGCCGGTGCTGAACATCAACAAAGAGACGGCACGAAAACGATTGCAGGACAAGACGAAGGGGTCGATTATCTTAAAGCGGCAGGTCAGCCGCGAGACGGTCGATGCCCTGCGTCAGCTGCGGTCAGACGCGCCGGAGGACAGCGGCTTGAAGGCGCTGTCCTTTGACGAGGATATCTGCCGTTACTACCCGTACGGGGCGCTGCTCAGCCAAGTGCTGGGCTTGACGACGGTGGACAGCGAGGGGCAGTCTGGGCTGGAAAGCCGCTATGAGGATGTCCTGCGCGGCACGGAGGGCAGCTATCTGCGGCAGGTGGACGCGCGCAATCGGCAGCTGGACGGCACGGAAGGCTGGTACATCCCGTCGCAGCAGGGGTGCGGTTTGGTGCTGACGATTGACGCGGAAATTCAGGAGATGGTTGAAAAGGCGATGCGCGAGTGCATCGAGGTCAATCAGGCGCAGTCGGTTATCTGCCTTGTCAGCGACGTGAAAACGGGCGCGATTCTGGCGATGTGCATGAACCCTTGCTACGACCCGAACGATCCGCCGCGCAATGACGCGGAGACGCTGACGGAGCTGATGCGCCTGACCGCGATTTCCGACGTATATGAGCCGGGCAGCACGTTCAAAATTCTCACGGCGGCAGCCGCGCTGGACAGCGGGGTGACAACGCCGCAGGATTCTTTCTACTGCTCGGCGAAAATCACCGTCGACGGCGACACCATCCGCTGCTGGGGGCGGCCGCACGGCGCGGAGACGATGGCGGACGGGCTGAAAAACAGCTGCAACCCGGTGTTTGTCGAGCTGGCGCTGCGGATGGGGACAGATACGTTCTACCGCTACCTGACGGCGTTCGGGCTGGGCAAAAAGGCGGGCATTGACCTGCCGGGGGAGTCGCCGGGCATCCTCATCACGTCGCGGAACGTCAAACGCGTGGACTTGGCGCGCATCGGCTTCGGGCAGTCCGTCGCGCTCACGCCGATTCAGATGATGATGGCGGCAAACTCCGTCATCAACGGCGGAAAGCTGATGAAACCATACATCGTCAGCGAGATTCAAACGCCGGATGGGGAGACGCTGGAGCGCTTTCACCCGACGGTGATGGCGGCGCCGATTCGCCCGGAAACGAGCGACACGATGCGGCTGCTGCTGGAGAGGGTCGTCTCAGAAGGCGGCGGCAAGAACGCGGCGATTGCCGGCTACCGCATCGGCGGCAAAACCGGCACGGCACAGGTTTACAAGAATGGACGCGTCGTGCGCGACACGCACATCGGGTCGTTCTACGGCTTCGCGCCGGTGAATGATCCGCAGGTGAGCATCCTCGTCATTGTCAAGGAGGCGGACGTGCCGATTGACTACGGCGGCACGACGGCGGCACCTTTTGCCCGGCAAATCATGCAGGAAATGCTGCCGTACCTCGGAATTGACCCGGAAAATGACGAAAAAGATGAAGAAATTGAAGTTCCTGCGCTGAAAGGCTTGACGATTGGCGATGCAAAGCGTAAACTGTCACAGGTGGGATTGGAAAGCGTGACGGATGGCGTGAACACCGTCGTGCTGGATCAATTGCCGCCGGCGGGCGCGAAGCTCGTCAAAGGCGGGCATGTGATGCTCTACACCGCAGGGTCGGAGGAGTTGACGCCGGAAGAGCTGGTCTGCGTGCCTGACCTGACTGGCTTGGGCGACGTAGACTGCGCGCGCCTTGTGCGCCAGCGGGGACTGACGATGTCCATGACGGGGCAGGGGCTGTGCACAGAGCAAAGCCCCGCAGCGGGAGAATATGTACAGCCCGGCACAACGATTTTTCTGCTGATGGCCGGGGATGACGAATAAAGGAGCTAATTGACGATGGAACTGAGACAGCTTGTCAAGGAAGTGCCGTACTTGCTGGAAACCAGGGGCGACATGTCCGTGGAGATTGCGGCGCTGTGTTCCAACAGCCGGGAAAAGACCGAAAACGGCATCTTCTTCTGCTTTGCCGGCGCACATTTTGATGCGCATCAGTATGCCCCGCAGGCGGTGCAAAATGGCTGCGTGGCACTGGTAGTGGAGCGCTTTCTGGACGATGTGAACGTGCCGCAGGTGCTGGTGAGCAACGGCCGCGCGGCAATGGCGAGAATCTGCGAGGCGTTCTTTGATCATCCGGAGCGGAAGATGCGCTTCGTGGGCATCACCGGCACGAAGGGCAAGACGACGACCAGCTACATGGTCAAGTCTATCTGCGAGCAGGCGGGCTTTAAGTGCGGCCTGGTCGGCACGACGGGCAACATGATTGGCGAGAAGCACATCCCGTCCAGCAAGACCACGCCTGACCCGATTGACCTCATGCGTGACCTGAACGAGATGGTGCAGGCAGGCGTGCAGGTGGTCGTCATGGAGGTATCGGCGCACGCGCTGGATATGCACCGGCTGGACGGCATGACGTTCGAGTGCGGCTGCTACACCAACCTCAGCCAAGACCATCTGGACTACTTCGGCACGATGGAGAACTACTTCCAGTGCAAAAAGGCGTTCTTCACCTCCGGCATGGCGAAAAATGCCGCCATTAACGCCGATGACGAGCGGGCGGCGGAGCTGCTGCGCGACGTGACGATTCCGCATATGACCTACGGCATTGCGGCGGAGGCGGATTTGTTTGCGCGCGACATTGAAATCACCGAAAACGGCGTGTCCTTTGAGCTGCGCCTGCGCAACGCGGAATACATCCAAATCAACCTGCGCATGACGGGCATGTTCAATGTCTACAACGCCTTGTCCGCGGCGGCGTGCGCGCTGATTCTGGGCGTGTCGCCGGAGAATGTCCGCGCGGGGCTGGAAAGCATCCGCAGTGTGCCGGGGCGCATTGAAATGCTGCCGACGAATACGCCGTACCGCGTGATTCTGGACTACGCCCATGCGCCGGATGCGCTGAGCAACATCCTGCGCACCTGCCGCACGTTCACCAAGAAGCGGCTGATTGCGCTCTTCGGCTGCGGCGGCGATCGCGATAAGGGCAAGCGCCCGATCATGGGGCGCATCGGCGGCGAACTGGCGGATTTGTGCATCCTCACCAGTGACAATCCGCGCACGGAAGACCCGATGGAAATCCTGCGCGAAATCGAAGAGGGTATCAAAGAGACGACGGGCGAGTACGTCGTCATTGAGAACCGTCGGGATGCCATCCGTCACGCGCTGGAAATCGGGCAGGAAGGCGACATCATCGTCCTGTGCGGCAAGGGTCACGAGACGTATCAGGAGACAATGGGCGTCAAGCGGCCGTTCGACGAGAAAGTTGTCGTGCAGGAGCTGCTGACGGAACTGCGCGGCGAGTAAGCCGCTGCGCATTGAATACCCGATAATAAGGAAGGATTACCTATGCTGACAAATGTACTGCTTGCGCTGGTGCTGTCCGCAGCGATTGCGCTGGCGACCGGCCCGAAGCTGATTGAATGGCTGCGCGGTCACCAAATGAAAACGAGCGAGAACGAACTCGGCCCGAAGGAGCACCTGAAAAAGCGCGGCACGCCGATTATGGGCGGGCTGATGATTGCGCTGGGCTGCATCGTATCGTTTGTGCTGTGCGCGGCGTATACCGGCGCGTGGGTGACGACGATTCTGCCGCTGCTGTTCGTATCGCTGGGGTCGATGGCAGTCGGTCTGGCGGACGACTGGACGAAGGCGGTCAAGCACCGTTCCGAAGGGCTGACCCCGTGGCAGAAGATCATCGGCTTGTCCGTGGTGTGCCTCGGCTTCTCGGTCTGGTGCTACTTCACGCAGGGGAGCAAAGTGCTGCTGCCGTTTGCGAATGCCGAATGGGACTTAGGGCTGTGGTATATTCCGCTGCTGGCGCTGACGGTGCTGTTTATGACCAACAGCGCGAACCTGCAGGACGGCATCGACGGCATCCTGTCCAGCGTGACGAGTGTCGGCTGCATGGGCTGGGCGGTGATTGCGGGCCTCAGCGCTGTGACGGTCTATCAGCACCTGAATGGCGGCTCGTTCGGCATTCCGATGGTGAAGATTCCTGACGACCCCGACGCGGCGCGCGCGCTGCAGGATAATTACAGTGCGATTGCCATCTTCGCGGCTGCGCTGTGCGGCGGCTGCCTCGGCTTCCTGCGCTACAACCGCTATCCGGCAAAGGTGTTCATGGGCGACACCGGGTCGATGTTCATCGGCGGCGCGGTGGTCGGTATGGCGATGCTGCTGCGTCAGCCGTTCCTGCTGCTGCTGATTGGCTTCACCTGCTGCATGTCCAGCGTGAGCGTCATTTTGCAGCGCTACTATTACAAGGCGACCCGTAAAATCTACGGAACGCCCCGGCGTCTGTTCAAAATGTCGCCGCTGCACCATCATTTTGAGAAGTGCGGCATGAAGGAAACGCAAATCGTGCTGATGTACACCGTGGTGACGCTGGTGCTGACGGCGCTGGCGGTTATTTCGGTCATCGTGTAAGGAGAGCAAAAAAATCATGCGCAATACGGAAAAATACGCGGGCAAGCGCGTGCTGGTGGTCGGCATGGCGCGCAGCGGGATTGCGGCGGCGCAGCTGCTGTGCAAGGCAGGCGCGCGCGTTATCATCAATGACAGCAAGACGGCGGAGCAGCTGGGGGACAGCCTGAAGCCGCTGGAAAATCTGCCGCTGGAGCGCCGTCTGGGCTGCCCGGCGATGGCGTGCCTGGACGGCATCGACGCAATGGTCATCAGTCCCGTCGTGCCGGACAACGCGCCGTTCGTCTTGAAGGCGAAGGAAATGGGCGTGTACGTCACCGGTGAGCTGGAAATGGCGTATCAGCTGTCCTCGGGAGAGATGGTGGCGATTACCGGCACGAACGGCAAGACGACGACAGTCACGCTGCTGGGCGAAATCTTCCGCAATGCGGGCCGCACGACGCATGTCGTGGGCAACATCGGCTATCCGTACAGTGCGGCAGGTCTTGACAGTCAGGACGGCGACCTGTTCGTCTGCGAAGTCTCCTCCTTCCAGATGGAGACGGCGGAGACGTTCCACCCGAAGGCGGCGGCGCTGCTTAACATCACCGAAGACCACCTCAACCGCCACGGTACGATGGAAGTCTACACGGCGATGAAGATGCGGCAGTTCCAGAACATGACGGCGGAGGACGTTGCCGTGTTCAACGCGGACGACCCGGCGCTTGCACCGCTGATTGGGCAGGTGAGGGCGCAGGTGATGCTGTTCAGCCGCAAGCGGGAAGTGGAGCAAGGCGCGTTCGTCCGGGATGGCGAAATCATCGTGCGCTTCCATGGTGCGGAAGAGACGATTTGCCCGGCGAAGGACGTGTTCATTCCCGGCCCGCACAACCTCGAAAACGCGCTGGCGGCGTGCTGCATTGCGGTCGCGATGGGCGTGAAGCCGGACGTGATTGCCCACACCCTGCGGACGTTCCAAGGCGTGGAGCACCGCATCGAGTTCGTCCGCAAGCTGGACGGCGTGCGCTACATCAATGACAGCAAGGGCACGAACGTGGACAGCACCATCAAGGCGATTCAGACCATGACGCGCCCGACCGCCATCATCCTCGGCGGCTACGACAAGCACTGTGATTTCACCCCGATGGTGCAGGAAATGCTGGCGTCGCCCTACATCAAGGAAGCCGTGCTGATTGGCGCGACCGCCGACCAGATTGAGCGCACCTGCCGCGAAAACGGCTACACGCACCTGCACCGCGCGGGGACGCTCAAAGACGCTATCGACCAGTGCCGCGCGCTTTCTTCCGACGGGTGGAATGTGCTGCTGTCCCCGGCGTGCGCGTCGTTTGACATGTTCTCGGACTATGAGAGCCGCGGGCGCATTTTCAAGGAGCTTGTGCGCGAACTGAAATAATCCCCCATCCCTGTGCGCTGAGAAAGGAGCAGACATGCTTCAGGTAAAAAGCGCACAAAAGCGACAGACCGCAATACCGCTGAAAAGACGCAATCCCGTGGACGGTACGCTGGTGATCATCCTCATCATGCTGCTGCTCGCGGGATTGCTGGTTCTATTTTCCGCGACGTTCTATACCGGCACGTCCACGCGCAGCCCGTACAGCGAGGTGCTCAAGCAATTGCTGGGTATTGGGCTGGGCACGGCGGCGTGCATCGTCACCAGCCGCATTCCGTACCGCTTCTGGCAGCATCCGTATGTCGTGGCGGGCGGACTGGCGCTCTCCGCGGTGCTGCTGGTGCTGGTCATCATACCGGGCGTAGGCGTGTACATCAACGGTTCGCGGCGGTGGCTGTCGCTGGGCGGATTGTCCTTCCAGCCGTCAGAAATCGCGAAATTCGCCGTGGTGCTGTATATGGCGACGACGCTGACCTACCGCGGCGAGCGCATCCGCCGTCTCTTCACGGGCATTGTGCCAGTGCTGGTTGTGCCGGGGGTCGTATTCCTGCTGATTCTGGAGCAGCCGAACCTGTCCACCGCAGGGTCAATCCTCATCGTCAGCCTGATTCTCATCATTATGGCGGGCGCGAAGTGGCGGCATATTCTGCTGATGCTTGCCGGCGGGCTGGGCGTGGGCGCGTTCTACGCATGGTCAGAGCCATATCGGCGGCGGCGTCTGCTGTCCTTCCGCAACCCGTTTGCCATGATGAGCGATGAGGGCTACCAGCTCAGCCAGTCGCTGATTGCGTTCGGGTCGGGCGGCATTTTCGGCATGGGGCTGGGCATGGGGCGGCAGAAGTACGCCTATCTGCCGTATCCGGAGAGCGATTTCATCTTCGCCATCGTGGGGGAGGATTTCGGGCTGCTGGGCTGCCTGATTGTGGTGGCACTGTTTGTGGCGCTGATGCTGCGGGGGATGCGAATCGCCATGCGCTGCCCGGATAAGTTCGGCACGCTCCTTGCCGCAGGGATTACCAGCAGCATCAGCGTACAGGCGTTCCTCAACATGGGCGTGGTTGTGGGCATTCTGCCAACGACGGGGCTGCCCCTGCCGTTCTTCTCCGCCGGCGGTACGTCGATTTCCATCACGATGGCAGCCATCGGCATCCTGCTCAATATTTCCCGTGAATCAGCTATTTGAACTGCGAAATTGGCACAGCGCCTGTTTTCCGGCATAGGCTGAAGCACAGGAGGTGGACGCGGATGGAAGCGTTTGTGGTGCAAGGCGGAAGAAAGCTGGAGGGTACGATTCGCGTTGATGGCGCGAAGAACGCGGCGCTGCCCATTCTCGCGGCTTCGGTGCTGACGGAGGAAACGGTGGTGCTGCAAGGCGTGCCGATGATTTCCGACGTGCGGAAGATGACGGACATCCTGATGATGCTGGGCTGCCGGATTCGCCGCGACGGACACACTTTGGCGCTCGACGCGGGCGGCCTGAACCGCACGGAAATGCCGGACGCGCTCTCCAAGCAGATTCGATCGTCCATCTTCCTGCTCGGGCCGATTCTCTCACGTTTCCGTCAGGCAACGGTTACATATCCCGGCGGCTGCGAAATCGGACTGCGCCCCATTGATTTGCACCTGTCAGGGCTGCGCAGTCTCGGCGTGGTGATTCACGAGGAGGGCGGCGTGATTCACTGCGACGGTGGCAATATGCACAGCGGCGAGGTGCATCTGGACTACCCCAGCGTCGGCGCGACGGAGAATATCCTGATGGCGGCAGTGCTGCTGCCGGGAATTTCCGTTATCCACAACGCGGCGCGCGAACCGGAAATCGTCGATTTGGCGAACTTCATCAAAGCAATGGGCGGAAGCGTCCGCGGCGCGGGCAGCGCGGTTATGACAATTGAGGGCGTGAAGCACCTGCACGGCGCGCGATGGATGCCCATGCCCGACCGCATTGTCGCCGGAACGCTGCTGGCGGCGGGGGCAATTACGGGCGGCACCATTGAGTTGACCCGCGCCCCGGTTCAGGCGCTGCTGGCGGTGAATGCGAAGCTGCGCGAAATGGGCTGCGACGTGCGCGAGGAAGAAAAACGCGTTATTCTGACTGCGCCGGAGCGTTTGACAGCGTTTGCACAGCTGCAGACGCAGCCGTATCCCGGCTTCCCGACGGATATGCAGGTGCAGATGCTGGCGCTGCTGTCCGTGTCCGAGGGGACGGGCGTGGTTGTGGAAAACGTGTTCGAGAACCGATTTACCCACGCGGGGGACTTGAACCGCATGGGTGCACGCATCCTATGCAGCGGGCGGACGGCGGTTGTCCGCGGTGTCCCGGAACTGTACGGCGCACGGGTGACAGCGCGCGATCTGCGCGGCGGCGCGGCGTTGACGCTGGCGGGACTAAAGGCACAGGGCGAAACGCAGGTGGACGGCGCGGAGCTCATCGATCGCGGCTATGAGCATTTTGAGACACAGCTGACCCGTTTGGGCGCGGATATCCGCCGCGTACAGGGGAGCGCATAATCAGGGCAGCACGGAAGGAGGAATGACCCCATGACACAGGACAACTGGCAGCCGGGCACACCGCCGGGCAGCAGACGGCGCACACAGCATCCGACAGCAGAAAACCCGTTTGAGGAACCGGAACAGTCGCCGGAACTGCGTCAGGAACGCTCGCCGGATCTGTACCGGGCAACAAACCCCTTCTGGAATCAGCCGTTTCGGGACGCAGAATCAGCTTCTGCGCCCCCTGATTTGGGTGAGCCGCCGCAGAATCCCCCGCCGGAAGCGTCGGTGTGGAGCCATCCGCCTGTGCTGGACACGGACAGCTACTCGGAGGAAACGCAGAAGCGCCATCACCGCACGCGGCGGGTGTGGAAAGCAATCGTGCCGCTCGCGCTGGCCATTCTCTTTGTCGCGTTCCTGTTCGGGGGTGTGCTGATTGTCCGCAATATCAAGGTGACGGGCAATGTGCGCATCAGCGCGGAGGAAATCATCCGCCTGTCCAAACTGAAACTTGGGCAGTCGTCGTTAATTAACGAGAAAGAAATTTCCAATCGCATCGAACAGAATCCGTATCTGATTTGCCGGATGGTGTCTCTGGAATCCTTCGACACGATTTGCATCGAAGTTAAGGAACGGCAGGAGGTCACGTTCCTGACTACATCGGGCATCGGCGTAATTACCGACGCGCACGGCTACGTCCTGCGCACGGTGCAGAACGCGAACGAATCGCATCCGGAACTGGTGCGCGTGCAGGGCTTAAGCGTCAAAAAGACGATCATCGGGCAGAAGCTGATTGCCAATCAGCAGAAGCAGCTTGACGTTGTGACCGAGGTGCTGCTGCAGCTGACCGTTATGGGCGGACTTGACCAGATTGCCGTATTAGATGTCAGCTCGCTGGACAGAATACGGATGCAGACGATGGACGGCATGGAAATTGTGCTGGGGGATTCATCACTGCTGCATGAGAAGCTGCGGGCGTTCCTTATCGTCCGCACGGAGCTTTCGGCAATGGGCAAAACGGGCGGCACACTGACGCTGACGGACGCGGTGAATCCGGTTTATGCGCCGCCGACGGTGTAATACAATCATCATCAGCACCGCAAAACATGAAAATCGGATAAAAATGACGGCGAAAAACATTCAAAACGCCCGAAAGCACTTGCATTCCAGAGAAAAAAGGCTTATAATGAAAAATGGTATATTGGATAGGTGACTGCGCCTGTCTGGCGGGGAAAAGCCGTCTGCTGACAGGCTGGCAGAAACCAAGGTACAGGGGTGTCAGAACCGCAATTTTCCCGGCTTCAGCCGTCCGCAGAACGGCCAGACCGGGAAACAGGGGGTATGAGAGTTCATGAAGATTACGGTACCGACGATTGACTTTGGAACCAGCAAAATCGTCACGATGGTCGCGCAGAGCAATGGCGAACGCTGTGATATCGTTGGCTCCGGCGCTGTGCCGTACAGCGGATATTTGCAGGATGGCTGGAATAACCCCGATGAGATTCGGGATGTGATTCGCACGGCCATTGATCAGGCGCAGAAAACCGGCAACTGCCGCATTCATGAGCTGAATGTCGGTGTGCCGGGCATGTTTACACGCGTGATTGTCAAGGAAGTGCATGTGTCGCTAACCGGGCCTGATCCGCATGTTACAGCGCAGGATGTCCGCGCGTGCTTCAAGCTGGCGGAAGAATCCGGCGGCGACCGCATCATTCATTCCGCGCCCGCGTGGTTCCGCGTGGATGACGGCAAAAAGACGCTGTCGCCCGTGGGCATCAAGGGCCGCGAACTGTCCGCCATGATTGCGCTGGTGACGGCGGACAAGTATTTCATTGATGATATCACCTACCGCCTGCGCGATATGGATATTGAGCCCCGCGAGTTCTACTCCACCGTCGCCGGGGAAGCGACATATGCCCTGAGCCAGGATGAGCGCGACAAGACGGCAATGCTCATCGATATTGGCTATCTGTGCACCGATGTGATGGTGATGGAGGGCGACGCGCTGATTTTCCACAAGTGCCTCGACATTGGCGGCGGTCATATTTCGGCGGACATTGCGGAGCAGCTGAATATTCCATTCCCGTTCGTGGAGGAAAAAATTAAGCAGACGTACAGCTTCAACAGCACCAATCAGGATGAGACGTATGTCATTCCTGCGACGGAGGATGAACCCGCCCGCACTGTCCGGCGCGACGAAGTGACCCCGATTATCGAAGCGAAAGTGGAGGAAATCGCGGAGGCCATCAACAAGGCGCTGGAAGAAGGCGGCGTGAAGCTGGGAAAGTGGTCGAACGTCTATCTGACCGGCGGCGGCTTGATTCTCAACAAGGGAGGCAGGGACTTCCTTGCGGGCAAACTCCACCGAATCATCCGGGAGGCCCAGCGCACCAACAACAAAATGACCAGCCATGTTTTCTCCAGCGCCGTCGGGTTGACCATTCTTGTCGTGACGACGCAGGAAGAGCAGAAAGCACCAGAAGGCGGTGCAAAGGGGCTGTTCAGCCGTGCATTCCGCTGGCTGATGGGCTACTGATTGCAAGAAAACGCGGCATACAGGGCAAGATACCATATGAGCATATGAGTCAGGGGGATGCAACGTGATTGAAATTCAGAATGACCAATTGACCAGCAATTATGCTTCCATCAAGGTCGTGGGATGCGGCGGCGGCGGCGGCAACGCGGTCAACCGCATGGTCGAATCCGGCTTGCGCGGTGTGGAGTTCATCGCCATCAATACCGATATGCAGGCTTTGCAGATGTCCGGCGCGCAGACGAAAATCCAGATTGGTGAGAAAGTCACCAAGGGTCTGGGCGCAGGCGCGGTGCCGGAAGTCGGCCGCCGCAGCGCAGAGGAATCCCGCGAGGAAATCGCGGGTGCACTCAAGGGTGCTGACCTTGTGTTTGTCACCGCGGGCATGGGCGGCGGCACGGGCACGGGCTGCGCGCCGGTCGTGGCGGAAATTGCCCGCGAACAGGGCGCGCTGACCATCGCGGTTGTGACCAAGCCTTTCGCCTTTGAGGGCAAGCAGCGGATGCGCAATGCGGAAGCGGGCATCTCTGACCTCAAGCAGCGCGTCGATACGCTCGTTGTCATCCCGAATGACCGGCTCTTGCAGGTCGTCAGCAAGGGGACGAGCATGGTTGAGGCGTTCGGCATTGCGGACGAGGTGCTGCATCAGGGCATCCAGGGTATCAGCGACCTGATTGCTGTGCCTGCGCTGATCAACCTTGACTTCGCGGACGTCAAGACCGTCATGGAATCCGGCGGCATGGCGCATATGGGCATCGGCTACGGCGAAGGCGAGAACAAGATGATTGATGCCGCCAAGAACGCCATTTCCAGCCCGATGCTGGAGACGTCCATCAGCGGTGCGCGCGCGGTGCTGATCAACATCACCGGCGGCAAGGATATTTCCATCATTGATATCAATGAAGCGGCAAACCTCGTCATGGAGGAAGCCGATCCCGATGCGAACATCATCTTCGGCGCGGGCATCGACGAGTCCATGGGCGACAAGGTGCGCATCACCGTGATTGCGACGGGCTTTGAGAAAACGCCGTTCCCGCCGCGTGAGCCGGTCAAGTCGGCGCGCGATATCAACCGCGATCGCCTCTATGGCAGCAATTACGGCGCGACCGGTGCGACCGGCAGCTATACGCCCGGCAGCTACGGTGCGACGGGCGAGTACACGCCGTCCTACACCAGCAGCGACAGCTACAGCAGCCATCCGACCATGGGTGTTCCGCAAGCGCCGATGACGCAGCAGCCGGCACAGCCTGCGTATTATGCGCCGCAGCAGCCCGCGCAGCCGCAGCAGCCGGCGTATGGTCAGCCGCAGCTGTTTGGCAATCAGCCCCAGCAGCTGGATTACGCGCAGCAGGGCTACACCGGCAATGTGCAGCCTGTGCAGCAGCAGTACGCGGGCGGTGCAACCGGCCCGATGCCCTCTGTGCAGCCGCAGCAGCCCAAGCGCCCGACGACGGACGCCAACGGCGTACCTTCGTTCATGAAGCGCCGCGGCAACTAATATACACTACCGGCCCTGTTTCCGACATGGAAGCAGGGCTTTTTTGCGTATCAGGATGAGAATTGCATTAGAAAAGTGTCTGTTCGCTTGACAAAACTTGCGCAAATATGGCAAAATGACGTTGATAGGCAAGGAAAGTTTGAACGGAATAGGAGGCATGATGATGAAACGGTTGATTTCGATGCTGCTGGCGCTGATGCTGCTGCTGGGCATGGCGACGGCGGAGAATGCGGCGGACGACGATGCGTGGAAGGGCGAAATCGTCGGGTACGCGATTGAACGGGCGCGGATGATGGATGTGGAAGCACGAAGTCCGGAATACGCCGAACGCTGGGAGACTCTGAACGGCACAATCTCCGACGAAATCAAGGCGGCGCTGGCGGATGTTGACCACACGATGCCGCAGAAGGTGTTCGTGAGCGAAACGGGTCAAAGCAGCGCATGGGTGAGGATGGAAAGCCTTTTGTTCATCGCTGCAAAAAACAGCAGCATGACAGCGGAGGAAATACACGTCGTCGAACGGTATATGACCCAGCAATGGACGAGTATGTGGGAACTGATGGCGTGGAATAGAGTGCGCCAAACGGCAGAACAGTCGGCGCGTGTGTATGCCTTTCAGCTGACGACCCCGCTGGGGGCTGTTTATACGGGTGATGCGCCGGAAAACGGCTTGATGCTGCTGTATTATCCGGGACAGTGCAATGTGCTGGTACATTGGTACACGGAGAACGGCTGCGTGAGCGTGCAGGTTGAGGCGGCGGACTTCCAATCGGAGAATCCGACGGCAGGGGATGTGTCGCTGTATTACACCGTGCCGTTCGAGGAATTTGACCCTGCGGACGCGGTGCTGCCCACGGGAAAGAATCCGGAGGAAGAAACGGATGCGGCGTACATCCAGCAGTGCGCATTCGAGGTGACGGCGAACGTGCAGACGCTGGTTCCGGCGATGGAAAAACTGGGGCTGAGCGAAATGGATGAGCTTGTGCCGTGGAATATCGCGGAAGAATCGAACGTGCAGGTGACATTCTATCCCGCAGAGAAGTTGGCGTATCCGCCGTGGCATACGCATAATCGGATTTCACTGGCTGCGTCGCCCGACGCCACGTCGCTGACAGCGTTTACCGTGATGGACAGAAAGCTGTTCCCATGCACGGGTGCGGGCGGAATGCTGACGTTGATTCCCGAAACAGGTACGCCCATTGTGGTTTCGTGGCAGCCAGAAAACGGCGCGGCGATTTTCTGGGCAAGCTACGCGCCTCTGGACGTGCTGGAAGAAATGCTGATGCAGGAGGAGTAAATAATGAAGCGGATAATGGCATTACTGATGATAATCATGCTTACGCTGGGCATGGCGACGGCGGAGAATGCGGCGGATGATGCTTGGGAGTACGAGCTGGTCGGGCGCGCAATAGAGCTTGTGCGGCAGATGGATGCGCAGGAGCGGGGGCGGCTGTTTGAGGACACGCTCAATATTACAGAGGCGGCAGGTACAGAAACGCCGCAGCCGATTGACCGTGGAATGCCCCAGCAGGCGTTCATCAGCGTCAACGGCACGGACAAGTCGGCGTCGGTGCTGTTTTTTGCGCTGATGATGATGGATGCCAGCGCGGACACGGATGCGACGGACGAGACGGAAAACGCCTATCTGCGGATTGTAGAGCGCACGTTCGCGGTATTCCCGGAATTCGGGATGGACGCGCAGGAAACGAGTGCCGCCGCGAACTTGCTTTACGCCGGGGATGCGCCGGAAATGGGACTGCTGCTGCTGTCTTACGGCGAAAATGGCGTGGTGCTGCTGCGCTGGTTCGCGGAAAACGGCTGTGTGTGCCTGACGGCGATTCCGGTGGCGCATCAGGCGACCGAGTTGACAACGGACAAGCTGAGCGAATTCTACGCAGGCGAATTTGAGGAAGTTGACTTGTCCTGCGCGGTGGCATTGGCGGAATCGGAGCAGCATCAGCCGGACGAGGACACCATCCGGCAGCTTGCACTGCAATCGGCGCAGGAGATGCAGCACTGGGCGGCGCTGAGCGGCGAGCAGGAGGGCATTATCCCGTGGAATACGGCGGAGACGGCGGTGCAAATCAGCCTGCTCGACTACGATGCGTCGCAGATGACGGCGTTTGAAGCGCAGATGCAGCAGTGCGGCAAGACGGAGACCAAGTTCCTCGACATACTGGCGATTGCGCTGTACCCCTGCGACGCGCACGATGCGAGCGGTTTGCTGTATCTGCGACCGAGGACGGGTACGCCCATTGTGGTGGCGTGGCAGGCAATGAACGGCGCGGTGGTGATGCGCAGCGTGTACGCGCCGCAGGATGAAGAGGACGATGCGTGGGAGCAGACGGCGGTCATCAATGGCATCATGACGGCGCGGAAACTGGTGGACATGGTGTCAAACGACGCTTTTGTGGATTGGCAGCAGTGGCGGAAAGAGGACACCATCAGCGACATTGACCGACTTCGCAGTGCTGACGTTTCGCGCCCGACGGAAGTCTGGATTTGTCCTGACACGTTGAGCAATGAATGGGGCGCTGTGACGCTTCGCAACAATGAAATGCTGACGGTGACGAATCAGCCGCATACGCTGTCACTGCTGCTGTGCTTTGCGCCGGACGCGCTGATTTGCGTGGAAATTTCGGGAGGTGCGGAGAAAAACGACTATTCTGCCCATGTGCCGCGGTACACGAAGGAAGAAATTCTGCACAAATGGGGGGACAAAGCATACTTGTGGAATGTGGAAAATCTGCCGGACACGCTGGACTGGGTTCGCTCGGAAGTCATATTTGGCGATACAGCGGAGAAAATTTTGCGGAACTACATTGTGTATGACGGAGACGGCGGCGACCTGCTGAACGGCAAGGAATATCTGCTTCAAGTGAGATTAAAGCCGGAAGTGTGCGAAAGTCTGGTAATTCCGCCGGAATATGCGGATGCGGGCATTCAGGCTTCTTGGCTGTACTATCCGGCAGAGATGGCGATGAATCAGCTGGCAGTCACTGACCCGGAGGAGGAGCAAAGCCAGCAGCCGATTAGCGCGCTGGAGCGCATGCGGCGGCATGGCACTGCGGAAGGCGTGACGACGGAGGAAGAAGGCTGGGGGATGACTGTGCTGATTCCGGAGACGGGCGCGCCGGTGCAAATGCTGTGGCGGGTGCAGAACGGCGTGATGCGCGCGCATGTGGTCTGGATGCCGTCGGAGCAGCTTCGCGCGTGCGAGACAAACGAGGATTTGGCGGCGCTGCTGAACGCGCAGGTGCCGGGAATTGTGCTGGAATAATCCTGCAAGGGAAATGAAATAGGAAAATAAAGAAAGGAAGAACCCATGAAGAAGATGCTTGCAATTCTGCTTGCCCTGCTGATGATGCTCAGCGGTATGGCGACAGCGGAAGAAACGACGGACAACAACACGAACATCAGCCACATGCTGGAACTGTGCCAGCGCGTGGATATCCTCCTGCGCAGCGACCGCATGGTGTCGGACTGGGTGGACGGCGCGGACACTGCCATCACCGAGGAACAGAAGATAGTCAATCGCCTGCGCGCGGGAAACCGCACGGTGCCATCCGCCGTCTACTATGTCACGGGCGAAACGCTGCTGGCAGGCTTCATCGGCGATAACCCGGATTACACCGATACGCCGGAGCAGCGCGGCGTTTTGCAGCAGCTGCCCATGCGGATTCTGATGAATCAGCAGGACGAGTATGGCAAAGACATGATCAACTACATGGCGCGTGCGACGCAGTACCCGAAGCCCGCGGATGAGCCGGAAATGGGCATGTACGTCGTGCTGTACGCGGACGCGCTGCCGATGATGGGCGTGTGGACGAGCGACGGCGTCGTCAACGACATCAGCTGCTTCCCGGTGCTGTCGGACGAACTGGCGGCGTGCCAATCCGCCGAGGAAGTGACCGCGTGGTTCGAGACGGCGCAGATGCCCGCCATGCCCTGCACAGCGGTGGATTTGACGGGCGTGACGCCCTGCGCGTTCTCGGAAGACCCGTTCGGCGATGCGGGCGAACCCGTGCCGTTCGAGCGGCTGGCGGAGGCGGCGAATTCGCTGGATGAGCTGGTGGAAAGCCGATACTTGCAGACGTCTTGGGGCGTGAGCGACGAGGACGCGGCGAAGCTGGTGGATTACGCGCATCAGGGGCAGTCGCCGCGCAGCATCTACCGCGTGGACATCATGAGTTCGGCGTCGGCGCAGATGTTCCGCCTGACCTACCGTGCGGAAGCGCCGCAAGTTATCTACGAAGCGCTGTCCACGTGGGTGGTGAACTTGGAGCAGGACTTGATGCTGCTGCCGCTTTCGGACAAAGTTACCGAGTACGCCAACGAATTCTATGCACAGGCGTTCGGTACGGACGATGAGGACGAGGACGACAGCCTGTATTCCGAAAAGACGGACAAGACGATGGAGGAGCTTTACAAGGAGTACACCGCCAAGTTGGAGGACGTGCAGCAGCTGGCGTTGCTGATTGGGTACGCCAGCAGCGACCAGCACTTCCTCGACCTGAATGAGCGTGTGAGTGCGATGTACATCCTCCTGTACGACGAGGGCGCGCCGATTCTGGTGCTGTCAGGCATGGAGAACGGCGTTTCGACCCTGCGCGCGTGCTATTTCCCGGCGGATGCGCTGGAAAAGTGCGAGAACGCGACGGACATGATGCTCTACCTGTCCGGGCACAACATGCCGCTGGACGTGACGGAAATCCTGCCGCAGAGCGACTTGGCGGACACGGCGGAAGTCGCGCAGTAATCATCCCTAAATCCTAACAAACGCCGCATCGGAAGCAAAATCCGGTGCGGCGCATTTTGTTACGGGGCAAAAATCGACGCGGGCAGTTCTTCCTTCTGCTTTTCCTCCGGCTTTGGGGCGAAAAGCCCGCTGAACCACCGGCTCAGCGCACTCGGCTTCTCCACCCGCGCCACCTGCACGCTCTGCGTTCCTTCCAATAGGATGCCATTGTCCAGCAGCTCCGCGTGCACGGGAATCACGCGATATGTGTACGTTACGCCGGGCTGGGCGCGGTTGTCGGTGTAGTAGAGCGTTTCACCCGCGGCGGCGCGAAGCTCGGTCAGGATGAAGCTCTCTCCGGCAGCGTCGCGCTGAACGCGGTAGACGGCGGCATCACTGGCCTGAATGACCAGCAGCGGCTGCCCGTCGTCAGAATGCGAGACGGAGAAGGATTTTGCGGACGCGGGCGCATTCCATACGTCACTCTTCTTCTTCGGCTGTGTGCCGTCGAGAAAAACCTCATTCAGGCGGTAGGCGCTCGGTGTGAGCGACGTGGCCAGCATCGGTTCGCCGCGCCACTCGATGGCCTTCTTGTCAATGTCCGCGCTGACGATGCCCTTGGGCTTGGTGAAATCGGGCTTCTTGCGTCCTGTGTACCACGCGCGGAGGAAGTTGCGCGCAAGCGAAGCGGGATTCGTGCCGCCAGAAACGCGGTTGGGCAGGCGGTGCGCCGCATCCGGCTCGTCGTAGCCCATCCAGACGGCGGTGGACAATTCCGGGGTGTACGCTGCCATCCACACGTCACGGTTGCCGCCGCCGCTTTCATTGACCGTGCCGGTTTTGCCCGCGACAGGCGTCCCTGCGCTGGAGAGGCGTGTGCCCGTGCCGGAAGAAATGACGGTTTTGAGCAGGCTTGTCATCAGATACGCGGACTGCGCCGAAAGCACGCGCGTGCCGGTCGTTTCATGCTCGTAGATGACGCTGCCGTCGCGGTCGGTGATGCGCTCGATGAAGTACGGCGCGTAGTATGTTCCACCGTTGGCAAAGGGCGCGTACGCCGCCGCCATCTGCATGGGGGAGGTGCCGTAGGTCATGCTGCCCAAGGCGAGGGAGAGATTCGCGTCGCGGTCATCCAGCTCAATGCCGACGCTTCGCAGATAGCGCTGCGCAGTCTGGACGCCAATGGCTTGCAGCACCTTCACGGCGGGGATGTTCAGGCTGTTTTTGAGCGCCGTGCGGACGGTCACGTTCCCGTAGTAAGCATTGCCCGCGTTGCGCGGCTTGTAAGTGCCGAAAGCGGTCGGCGCATCGAGAATCACGCTGGCGCACGTCCATCCGGCGGATTCAATCGCGGGGGCGTAGACAGCCAGCGGCTTGAGCGCACTGCCGGGCTGACGGCGCAGCTGGGTCGCGCGGTTCAATCCGCGGCGGGTGACGTACTTGCGTCCACCGACAATGGCGCGCACTGCCCCGCTGCTTGTGTCCACCGCGGCGGATGCTGCCTGCACGGGCGTGCCGTCCTTGTTATCAGCGGGAAAGACATCCGTCAGGTACTGCTCGTCCATGATGCGCTGCATGTCCGGGTCGAGCGTCGTGTCGATGCGGTAGCCGCCCGCAAGCAGCGTTTCGGCGCTCACGTCCAGCCGGGATTCGGCCTCATCCAGCACGGCATCGACGAACCAGCCGTAATCTGTCTGCACCTGCGGCGCGCTGCGGGCGGTCAGTTCCTCCGCCATTGCCGCGTCGTATTCCGCCCGTGTTAGCATGTTTTCCTCCAGCATGATGGCGAGAATGTACTCCCGGCGCTCGCGGTTGCTCTCCGGCGCGGATTGCAGGCTGTACGCGGATGGCGCTTTGATGGCAGCGGCGAGGGAGGCTGCCTGCGCAGGGGTCAACTCCGCCGCATCGACGCCGAACGTGACTTCTGCCGCTGCCTGCACGCCGTATGCGCCATGACCGAAGTAGATGAAATTCAGGTACATGTCCAGAATTTCGTCCTTCGTGTACTGCTTTTCCAATTGCAGCGCGAGGTGAATTTCCTCCAGCTTGCGGGCAATCGTCTTCTGGCTGGACAGGTGGGAGAGCTTAATCAGCTGCTGGGAGATGGTGGATGCGCCCTGACTGAATGCGCCATCGCGGACGTTGGTGAGCATGGCGCCGATGATGCGCGTGATGTCAAAGCCCGGATGCTTGTAGAAGCGCAGATCCTCCGCAGCAAGGAACGCATTTACAACGTGCGCGGGCAGACGCGACGTGTCGATGACCGTGCGGTTCTCCTTGCCGACGAGCGAGGTGACGTAATCGCCGTTCTTATCGTGAATGGCGCCGGTCTGGGCAAGCGACGTAAGCCGGGACGGGTCAAGCGACTGCCAATCCGCCACGGAAAACGCCTGATACGCCCAAACCGCGCCGCCGAGCAGCAGCATCAGCAAAATTGCCCAAATCGCCGGAAGCACCCAATGCCTTGCTTTCTTCATACCTGCCACGCCTCCCATATTTCTCTTTCCATCCTGCCCCGAAAATGAAAAAAATCTGCATGGAAAAATTTTTCATCGCTGAATAGAGAGGCGGTTTACGAAAAAAAAGCGGATATTTCGTTTTTTTTGTGAAAAAAGACTGGTCAAACGGGTGAAATTGGTCTATAATAAAGCACAGACAGATAGACGCGGCAGATGCCCGTCTGATTGAAGGAGGAAAACTGTGCGGAAACTTCTTGCGATTCTGCAAATCTTCGTGCTGATGGCAGCAATGGCGCTGCCGACAGCTTTCGCCGCCGAAGCGCCGATTATGCTTGCCGGCTTGGAAGCTGCGTCGTCCTCCAGCAGCACGGAAGCGCAGCATGACTGGGATACAAACTTATTCTTCCAAACAATGCAGGAAAAAACCGGGATTGCCTTCTCCTTTACCGAATACGTCAGCCGAGAGGCATGGACGGAGGCGAAAACGGAAATGCTGGCGGGCGAGGTTGCCATGCCGGATATGTTCTTCAAGGCGGAACTGACCCCGCAGGAGACGCTGGCGTTCTATGAAGCGGGCAAGCTGATCGACCTGCGCCCGTATCTGGCGGAGTACGCGCCGCACGTCTGGGCGCTGCTGGAAGCCAACCCGGAATGGCTGGAGGCCGTTTCGCTGCCCGACGGCGCGATTGTCGCACTGCCGAGCATCAACGAACTGGCGCCGAACAATACCATGTGGATCAACAAGACGTGGCTTGACCGCTTGAAAATGGCTGCGCCGACGACGGCGGAGGAACTGACGGAGGTGCTTCGTCAATTCCGCGACCGCGACATGAACCAGAATGGCAGCCGGAACGACGAAATCCCGCTGTCCTTCGTGAGCATGTGGGACTTGCGCTTCTTGGCGCACGCGTTCGGCATCAATGCGGATGATTACTACCTGACGGAACAGAATGGCAAAATCAGCGAAGTGCTGACGACGGAGGAAAACCGCGCGTTCCTGACGTGGCTGCGTGAGCTGTACACCGAGGGGCTGCTGGATTCGCAGGGCTTTATGGCCATGCGGCTGGTGGAGGCGGCAACGTCCTCGTCATCGTCCTCAAACAGCAATGCTGCAGCGAAATACGGCGTGTTCTTCGGTGCAACGCCGCAGGACGTGGTCGGCGTGAATCTCGCGTCGGAGTATATCGCGCTTGATCCGCTGGTGTACAACGGCCAGCAGGTTTACCGCAATTTCACCGGCGACCTCTACCGCGGCACGTTCGCAATTTCATCCACCTGCGCAGAGCCGGAAAAACTGCTGCAATGGGTTGATTATCTCTACACGGACGAGGGCTTCCTGGCGGCGCAGGTTGGCCGGGAAGGCGAGGACTACGACTGGAACGACGATGGCACATGGGCATATGCCCGCACGGCGGAGGAAGTTGTCGCCATGCAGGGCACGAACACCATTTGGACAACCTCTATGCCCTCCTATGCCAGTGCGGACATTCAGATGAAGATGGATGATGACACAACGCACGCACTGGCGGCGGAACTGGCGCGTGTCCGGCAATGGGAAAAGCGTGCAATGCCCTTGCTCTACCTGACGCAGGAGCAGATGAACCGTGTCACGGAGCTGCAAAGCGGCATCAGCACCTATGCGGAAACGCGCATGGCGTGGTTTGTCGCGGGTGACGTGGAACTCAATGATGAAACGTGGGCAGATTTCTGCGCGCAGGTGAAGGCGCTGGGCATCGACGAGATGGTCAGTATCTGGCAAAGCGCCTATGACAACGCATGGCATCTTGACAAGTGATACATACGCAAACCATCCATTGAATGAAAGGACGGAACAAACATGAATCAGTACGCCACGATGATCCGCAACCTAAAATCGCCTGAGGTGATGGAACGCCTGATGCACCTGTATGGCCGCCGCGACGGTATGCTGGTGGAGCAGACGGGCCGCTATATTGGTTTGCTCAAACGACATGAAGAGCTGTTCCACGAGAACCGCGAAGTGCTGATGATCAGCGCCCCCGGCCGCACGGAAATTGGCGGCAACCACACCGACCACAATCGCGGGCGCGTGCTGGCGGCGGCAATCAACCTGGATACGCTGTCGGCGGTCTCCGCGCGCGACGATATGATGGTGGAAATCCACTCCGACGGCTATCCTGCCATCAAGGTGGATTTGGGCAGCCTTGATGTCGTTGAAAAGGAGAAGGGGAAAACCCATGCGCTGGTGCGCGGCGTGGCGGCTCGGATGGCGGAACTGGGCTACAAAATCGGCGGCTTCAATGCGGCGGTGACGTCGAACGTCATGTCCGGCAGCGGCCTCAGCAGCTCGGCGGCGTTCGAGGTGATGACGTGCGCCATCTTCGACGCGCTCTACAATGGCTTCACCATCGACTACAAGACGCGCGCGAAAATCAGCCAGTACGCCGAAAACGTGTATTTCGGCAAGCCCAGCGGTCTGCTTGACCAGATGGCGTCTTCTGCTGGCGGTCTGGTGACGGTGGACTTCAAGCACGATGACCCCGATGTGCGCCCGATGCACTTTGACTTCGCCAAGTACGGTTATTCGCTGGTCGTGGTGGCGACGGGCGGCAATCACGCTGATTTGACGGACGATTATGCGGCGATTCCGGCGGAAATGAAGAAAGTGGCGGCACTGTTCAATGAACCGTACCTGCGCCGTGTGCGCCCGGAGGAGTTCTATCAGGCGCTGCCGACCCTGCGCGGCAAGGTGAGTGACCGGGCGCTGCTGCGCGCCATGCACTTCTTTGAAGAGGACGAACGCGTGGTTCGTCAGGTGGCGGCGCTGGATCGCAACGACCTGTTCGCGTTCCTGTGGGAAATCATCTGCTCCGGCCGGTCGTCGTATATGTATCTGCAAAACGTCTATGCGAACCCGAAGGATCAGAGCCTGTCGCTTGCGCTGGCGATGGCGGAACACATGATGCTGGACAAGGACGGCGCGTGGCGCGTGCACGGCGGCGGATTTGCCGGTACGACGCTGAACTTTGTGCCGGACAAGCTGCTGAATCAGTTCATCGAGACGATGGAGGGCACGTTTGGGGAGCATTGCTGCAATGTGCTGGACATCCGTCCGGAAGGCGCGGCCGTGCTGCGGCTGGAATGATGAAATAATTTCGGCAAAATCTTGACAAGGACTGCCGCCTGTGCTATCATAACGATGGCGCGGGCGGCAGATTTTGCTGAAACGCGCGAAACAACTGCACAAGCCACTTGGAGCTTCTTCGGGGCAGGGTGAAATTCCCTACTGGCGGTACAGCCCGCGACCCTTCCGCACCGCAATGGGCAGGAAGGCTGAGCCGGTGAGACGAAAGTCAATTCCGGTGCCAACAGTATAGTCTGGATGAGAGAGGAAAGCTGGAAATATGCGCGGAATTTCGGCGAATATGCGAAGTTTCGTGATGCTCCGCCCCTGAAAAGCGAACCTGCTTCAGGGGCGTGCATATTTTTAAGGAGGCTTGTCACCATGACAAAGCAGAAAACCCGTTCCAATCTCTCTGTCCAGTACATGACGCGCATCGCCATTCTGGGCGCACTGTCCGCCGTCCTGTTCCCGCTGGAAATCCCGATTATCGCGTTCTACAAGCTCGACTTCAGTTCGCTTCCGGCGCTGCTCGGCGCGTTCTCGATGGGACCGCTGCCGGGTCTGGCGATTCTGCTGATTAAGGACTTGTCGCGTCTGGCGTATTCGTCGAGCATGTATATCGGCGAACTGGCGGACTTCCTGATGAGCGCGGCGTTCATCCTGCCCGCGTCGCTGATTTACCGCAAGCACAAGACGCGCAAAACCGCGCTGGTCGGCATGGCGGTCGGCACGCTGTGCATGATTGTGGTGTCGGTTCTGGTGAACTGGAAGCTGATGATTCCGTTCTACATGACCGCGTTCCACATGGACATGGAAGCGATTATCGGCATGGCGCAGAAGGCACTGCCGTTCGTGGATACGGAATGGAAGGTGCTGCTGTATGTGACGGCGCCGTTCAATCTGCTGAAGGGCTTTGTGCTGAGCCTGCTGACGTTTGTGCTGTATAAGCGCCTGTCTCCGCTGCTGCACGTCCGCAAATAATACGAATAAACACGCGGGCAAAGCATGAAAGTGCGCTCAACTCAATCGCGAAAAAGGGTCAAGGGAGGAACTCCCTTGCAGGGTGCAGGGGCAGCGTCTCTGGTGGGGTCAAGGGGCAACGCCCCTTGCGCCTCCTTATAATAGGAAGGAACATAACTATGAGAACACATTCTCCCAATGAAACACGCGAACTGGCGAAAAGGCTGGCGAAAGAGCTTCGGAGGGGGGATGTGCTTCTTTTGTGGGGCGATTTGGGCGCGGGCAAGAGCGAGTTTACGCGCGGACTGGCGCAGGGGCTTGGCGTGACGGCGACCGTCACCAGCCCGTCGTTCACCATCCTCAACGTCTACGACGATGGGCGAATTCCCCTATACCACTTCGACTGGTATCGGCTGAACAGCGTCGAGGAGCTGTACGAAATGGGCATGGAGGAATTTCTCGGCGGCGACGGCGTGGCGGTGGTTGAGTGGCCCAGCCAGTGTCCCGAAGCCATCCCGGAAACGCACCTTGCCATCCGCCTGACCCCGGTGGACGAAACGACGCGCGACGTGACCATTACCCCGATGGGCGGATTCCGTGAAATATCCTTGGAGGAAGAACAATGAAGCTGCTTGCTGTGGATACATCCGGGCCGGTGTGCGGCGTGGCGATTTTGACGGAGGACGGCATTCGCCATGAGTGCGCCGTCATGAACCACAAGACGCATTCGGTCAACCTGCTGCCCATGATTGACAACGCCTTTCAGTCCACGGGGCTGACGATTCAGGACATGGATCGCTTGGCTGTCGTGGTCGGGCCGGGGTCGTTCACGGGCGTACGGCTCGGCGTCAGCACGGTGAAGGGGCTGGCGCACGGCGCGGGGAAGCCCTGCGTCGCGGTCAACGCGCTGGAAGCAATGGCGGCGGGCATCAGCGGATTCAGCGGTGTCGTCTGCCCGATTCAGGATGCGCGCGCGGGGCAGGTGTATGGCGCAGCGTTCTCCGCGGGAGAAAATCGCCCGAATCGGCTGATGCCTGACACGCCGATGAAGGTTGAGGACTATGTGGCGGAAATCAGCCGCCTCGGCGACCGCTTCCTATTCCTCGGCGACGGTATGCCCGTGCATCGGCAGAAGCTGCAAACTCTGCTGGGGGATGCCGCTGTGTTCGCGCAGCCGCATCAGGCGTTCCTGCGCCCGGCGTCGGTGGCGTATCTTGCGTCGCTGGAGACAGAGACGGTTGATTACCTGACGCTGATGCCGCTCTACCTGCGCGCCCCGAACGCCGCGCTCAACAAGAAGCTGACGGAGGGTCTCCATGCCTGAAATCACGATTCGTCGGATGACGATGGACGACGTGGACGGCGTGTATGCCGTGGAAATCGGCACGTTTGTCGATGCGTGGAGCCGCGACGCGTTCGTCAGCGACATGAAAAATCCTGTTGCGCGCTACCTTGTGGCGGAGCAGAACGGGAAAATCATCGGCTATGCGGGCGCGTGGGTCATCCTTGACGAGAGCCACATCACCAACATCGCTGTGCTGAAGGAACACCGCGGGCAAGGGACGGGAAAACGCCTGACGCACGGGCTGCTGCAATACCTCTCCAACCTCGGCGCGGCATACGCGACGCTGGAAGTCCGCCGCAGCAACGATATTGCGCAAAACCTCTATAAGTCGCTCGGCTTCGTGCAGCTTGGCGTTCGCAAGCGCTACTATGCCGACAATGGCGAAGATGCGCTCATCATGGTCTGCGACCACATGCCGGCGGCTGACCCGGATTTCACGGAAGCTGAAACGGTATTTGAAGAATAAGCAATGGCGCTCGTCACACGACGGGCGCTTTTTTGAAAGGAGCAGCTTATGGCGACGATTCTGGTGACGCACGGCATCCCGGCAGAGGGATTTTCGCTGCTTTCGGGAGAGAAAATCGTGATTCCGAAGCCGCTCATGCAGTTCTCAATGGACGAACTCGCGGCGCTGATTCCAGCGGCGGATGCGGTCGTTGCGTGCGGCGCGCTGCCGGGTGAAATCATCCGCAGGGGGACGAAGCTGCGCATTGTCGCTAACTATGGCGCGGGCTATGACGGCGTGGACGTGCGCGCGGCGGCGGAATGCGGCATACCGGTCACGAACCTGCCCGACACCGTGACGGACAGCACGGCGGAGCTCGCCATCGGGCTGATGCTCGCGGTTTCGCGCAGAATTGGGGAAAACAGCCTCCGCGCGCGGGCGGAAGCGCCGGAAAACCTGTTCGGCATGGGCAGAAACATGGGGCGCAGTCTGCGCGGGCAGACGCTGGGTCTCCTCGGCTGTGGGCGCATCGGCAAGCGGACGGCGGAAATCGCGACGGCGCTCGGAATGCGCTGCATCGGGTACAGCCGGCACGGGGTGAATCACCCGCAGGTGGAAAGCGTGACCCTGCCGGAGCTGCTGGCGCAGTCTGACGTGCTGTCCCTGCACTGCCCGCTGACGCAGGAGACGCGCCGGCTGCTTGACCGTTCTGCGCTGGCGCGGATGAAGCAGGGGAGCATCCTCATCAACACGGCGCGCGGGGCGATTGTGGACTGCGACGCACTGGCGGATGCGCTGGAATCGGGACATCTGCGCGGCGCAGGGCTGGACGTGTACCCGGATGAGCCGCACATTCCGCCGCGGCTGATTGCGCTGCCGCAGGTTGTGCTGACCCCGCACATCGGCACGAACACGCAGGAGACAAGGCAGCGGATGGCGGAGGGGTGCGCACGGCAAATTGCGGATGCGCTGGCGGGAAAACGGCCGGCGCATGTGGTGAATGGGATAGAATAATGCCAAAATTAAAACAGCAGCAGGGGCGACAAGCGTCTCTGTTGCTGTTTTTGTAAAGTCAAGATGGCATGTTCAGACGATAGCACGTTATTTTGTCCACGCGTCAAACTCTTCATCCGTCGCCAGCACGGTGTGTGAGCCGCCGACGGAATGTTCCGTTCCTTTGGCGTAATCAATGCCGCTGGTGGCGTAGTTGTAGGTTAGGGCGACGCGGTGCTTTTCCACCACAGGATTGGGGTGGGGGATGGCGGACAGCAGGCTCTTGGTGTACGGATGAATCGGGTGAGAGAAAATCTCCTCCTTCGTGCCGGATTCCACCATGTAGCCCAAATGCAGCACGCCGATGCGGTCGGAAATGTACTTCACCATGCTCAAATCATGTGCGATAAACAAGTATGCGCACTGCGTTTCCTCCTGAATGTCCTTCATTAGGTTCACCACCTGCGCCTGAATCGACACATCCAGCGCGGAAATGCACTCGTCGGCGATAATCAGCTTGGGGTTCATAATCAAGGCGCGGGCAATGCCGACGCGCTGACGCTGACCGCCGGAAAACTGGTGCGGATAGCGGGCAGCGTGCTCCGGCGAAAGTCCGACTTTCTTCAGCATTTCGCTGATTTTCTCCTCGCGCTCCTGCCGATTGGCGAAGCGGTGGTGGATATCCATGCCTTCGCTGATGATGTCGCCGACCTTCTTGCGCGGATTCAGGCTCGCCATCGGGTCTTGGAAAATCATCTGCATGTCCGAGCGGAGCATACTGCGCGTGTCGCGGTCAAGCGCGCCGGAAATCACCTTGCCGTTGAAGGTGATGCGACCATCCGTCGGGTTGTACAGGCGGATGATGCTGCGCCCGATGGTCGTCTTGCCGGAGCCGGATTCGCCGACCAGCCCGTAGGTTTCGCCCGGATAGATGTTGAAGGACACGCCGTTGACGGCCTTGACCGTGTAGGTGCGGGAGACAGGGAAGTGCTGAACAAGATTTTCTACTTTCAATAGCGGCTCGCTCATAGATACTTGGCAGCCTCCTTCTTCGCCCGTTCAAGGCGCTCCTTCAATTCCTTCGGCATCTCAAAGGCGGGTGCTTCCGGGTGGAGCAGCCATGTGGCGGCGTAATGGGTTTCGGAAACTTTGAACAGCGGCGGTTCTGCCTTCTTGTCGATGACCATGGCGAAGCGGTTGCGCGCGGCAAAGGCATCGCCGACCGGTTCATGCAGGAGGTTGGGCGGACTGCCCGGAATGGAGTACAAGCGGTCATCCGCCGTTTCCAAATCCGGCATGGCGGACAAAAGACCCCATGTGTAGGGATGGCGCGGCTCGTAGAAGATTTCCTCCACATTGCCCACTTCGACGATTTTCCCGGCGTACATCACATTCACATAATCCGCCACCTTCGCGACGACGCCAAGGTCATGCGTGATGTAAATGACGGACAGGTGCATTTTCTGCTGAATCTGTTTGATGAGGTCGAGAATTTTGCTCTGGATTGTCACGTCCAGTGCGGTGGTGGGTTCGTCGCAGATAAGAATGTCCGGTTCGGCGGAGAGCGCAATGGCGATAACGACGCGCTGCCGCATACCGCCGGAAAGCTGGTGCGGATAGTTGCGGAAGCGCTTTTCGGCATCGGTGATGCCCACCAGTTCCAGCAGCTGCAGGGCTTTCGTGCGCGCCTCATCCTTCGGCATGTGCTTGTGCAGCAGCATGCCCTCCATAATCTGCTTGCCGATGGTCATCGTGGGGTCAAGGCTCGTCATCGGGTCTTGGAATACCATCGCGAGGCGCTGACCGTTGTATTCCGTGCGCAGCTGCTTCTTGCTCAATTTCAGCAAATCAACGGTTTTGTCCTGCCCGTGCCCGTCATCGTATGTATACAGGATTTCGCCGCTGTTGATGGTGGCGTTGCTGTCCAGCAAGCCGACGGCGGCTTTCATCGTTACGGATTTTCCCGAACCGGATTCGCCCACGATGGCGACGGTTTCGCCCTTTTGCAAATCCAGATTGATGCCGCGGATGGCATGTACCACGCCGGCGTTCGTGCGGAAGGAAATATCCAGATTCTTGATTTGCAGAATGGTCTTTGCTGACATCTTGAATCCTCTCCTTTCACATGTCTTCCAGCTTGGGCGCGAGCGCCTCGCGCAGTCCGTCGCCGATGAAGTTGAAGCCCAGCATCAGCAGCGCCAGCACCAGAATCGGCGGAATAATCTGATACGGCAGGGTAGTGATGTTGTTGAAACCGTCCTCAATCAGCGTGCCGATGGAGCACTGCGGCAGCACAATGCCGACGCCCACGAAACTCAGAAACGCCTCGGTAAAGATGGCGGTCGGGATGGAAAACATCACCTGCGTGATAATCGGCCCGATGGTGTTGGGCAGAATCTCCTTGAAGATGATGTGCGCGCTGCCTGCACCCAGTGTGCGGCTGGCGAGTACATACTCCTGCTCCTTCATCTTCAGCATTTCTGCGCGGGCGATTTTGCTCATGCCAATCCACTCGGTCAGCAGCAGCGTTACAATCACCAGGCCGATGCCTTTGGGCATAAAAATTGCCAGCACGGACACAATCACCAGCCGCGGGATACTGTTGGCGATTTCGACAAAGCGCTGCATGATGCTGTCCACACGTCCGCCGAAGTAACCGGATAACAGCCCGTAGCTCATGCCAATGAGCATATCAATGATGATGGTGACGAAGGCAATCATCAGCGATACGCGCGCGCCGTACCACGTCCGTGTCCAGAGGTCGCGGCCGAGGTCGTCCGTGCCGAAGAGAAACGTTTTATCGGCATAAATGTCGTCGTAAGGTTCGCCCATCACCATCTCGTGGATGGCAGGTACACGCGGGCTGATGCCGACGGCGGCCTTCTTGCGTCCCTTGGCATTGAGCGCCGTGACGATTTCGTCATACGCATATCCGCTGAAAAGCGGCGCGACGAACGCCAGAAAAATCATCAGCAGCACCAGAATCAGCCCAATCATGGCGCGCTTGTTGCGGACGAAGTGCGTTGCGACACCCTTCCAGTAGCCTTGGGAAGCATAGTTGGTGTCGGTCGCGATGTCTGCCTGCTCCAACTGCGCAAAGTCCCCGGCGACCGGGACGTATTCCGCTGCCTGCACCGGCGGGCAGGTTTCTAACTGTTTCATTCGTTTGCACCTCCCTTAGCCGATACGCGAATCCGGGGATCCAGCGCGCCGTAGAGAATGTCTACCACCAGCATGATGCCAATGTAGAGCGACGAATACAGAATCCCCAGCGCAAGCACATAGTTGTAGTCAACGCCCTCGCCGGCAATGGCATCCACCATCAGCTTGCCGATGCCGTTGATGCCGTAGATTTTCTCTACCACCAGCGCGCCGGTCAGCAAATCAACCACCAGCGGCGCCAGCACGGTGACGATGGGAATCAGCGCATTGCGCAGCACATGCCGCCGCACCAGCCGTCCGCCGTACAGCCCCTTGGATTCGGCGAGACGAACGTAGTCACTGTCAATCACTTCCACCATTTCGTTGCGCGTGAAGCGTGCAATGGTGGACATGGTAAACAAGCTCATCGACACCACGGGAATGACGGAAGAACGCAGAAAATTCGTGCTGTCAAAGAAATAGGGGAGCAGGGGAATCTGATAGGCGAAGTTGTACTGCAGGAAGATTAGAAACACATAGGAGGGAACGCAGACGCCCAGAATCGAAAAGACAGTGCAGAAGTGATCCAGAAAGCGTCCACGATGCAGCGCCGCGCAGATGCCCAGCAGCAGCCCGGCCAGCGTGCCCAGCAGCACCGACAATCCACCGATGCGGAAAGAGTTGGAGACGCACGTTGCCAGCACCGTCTTAATCGGCGCGCCGTTGTACAGCGAAGTGCCTTTGCCGAAATCACCTTGCAGCAGCTTCGTCAGATAATTCCAGAACTGCGTTAGAATGGGGTCGTCCAACCCCAATTCTGCGCGTTTGTTGGCAATCTGCTGTGCGTTCATGCGCTCTGAAGGAAATGGATTGCCGGGCATGATGCGGACGAGCAGGAAAAGCAGAAAGACGATAATCAGCAGCGTCAGCAGCGCCATGCCGATTCGCTTGAGCACGTATTTTGTCATAACAATCCGTCATCCCTTTTCAAATGTTTCCAGATGCAAGAGGCAGAGCGGCCTGCCTGAGGAGAACCGCTCTGCCTGAAGATTTCGATACGATTTTAGATTGGCTCAGCCTCTTCTAAAAGCGCACACGACTGATTACTTGATGACGGCACTCTTATACACGCGGTTCAGCGCGACAGGATGGAAATCAATCCCCTCAACGCCCTCAGTAATCAGGTTTGCATTTGCCTTGGTGAACAGCGGCGCAATGACAGCTTCCTGCATGACGAGGGTTTCCGCCTTGAACAGCGCCTCCCAGCGCGCGTCGTAATCGGAGATGTACGCGCCCGTGGTGCAGTCCGTAATCAGCTGATCGTATTCCGCATTGCTCCAGAAACCGTAGTTGTTGGAGTTGTTGGTAATCCACATGCCCAAATAGGTCAGCGGGTCAGCATAGTCCGGGCCCCAGCGGGTCAGCGCAATATCGTAGTTGTCATTCTGCATCTTATCCAGACGCTCGGCCTTGGTCATCGGCTGCAGGTTGATGGTCACGCCGGGCAGATTCTCCTCTACCTCGCTCTTGATCGCTTGCGCAACCTTCGACACAGAGTCGCCTTCATTGTTGCCGTAAATCATAGTGAAGGTGAACGTATCCGTTCCCAGTTCTTCCACGGCCGCGTTGAAGTATTCAACAGCCTTTTCGGGATTATAGCCGCAAACGTCCGCAAAGGCATCCTGATCGGCGGAGAAGTCCGCACCAGTGGTTGCACTGGCAGCAAACTGCGGCGGAACAGCGGTGTAGGTGGCAAGAGAACCATCCATGACGTAGTCCTCTACCAGCGCATCACGGTCAATCGAGTTGGAAATAGCAAGACGCAGGTTCGCATTGGCGAGCATACCGCCCTGCGCGTTGTTTTCCGTCTGGCTGAAGGAAAGATACCACATGTAGCCTGCACCGGTAACGGCAAGGCTCTTGGCGAGCGAGGCATCCTTGCTGGCACTGGCAACCTGATTGCCGCTGATGGTAACAACATCCAGCGCACCCGTCTTGAAGGCAGTCAGCGCGTTGTCGGACGAGCCGACGACCTGATACTTGATGCCCGCCAGCTGCACGCGGTCAGCATCCCAGTAATCCGGATTCTTCTTCAGCGTCAGATTCGCGGTGCCGGGCGTATAGCTTTCCAGCACGAAAGCGCCGTTGGAGAGGAAGGTTTCCGGGCTGGTGCCGTAAGTGCCATCCTCCAGGCTGGTGTAGAACGCTTCGTTGATGGGATAGAAGGTGGGGAAGTACATCAGCGAGGGGAAGAAGGAAACGGGGACTTCCAGCTCCACCACAAACGTCTTGTCGTCGGGGGCAGAAACACCCAGCGTTGCAGGATCAGCGCCGTTGTAGATAATCGCATCAGCGCCCTTCACGCAGCCGACGGAGGTATCGAACATGTAGGCATATTCGCCGGCTTCCTTGCAGATGCGACGCCATGCGAACACGAAGTCCGCCGCGGTTACGGGCGTTCCGTTCGACCACTTGGCATCACGCAGGTGGAAGGTATACGTCTTGCCGTCTTCCGAAAGATCATAGCTTTCTGCGAGGGCGGGGATGGCAGCACCGTCCGCATCCATCTGCATCAAACCGTCGATGCAGTCGGCAATCACTTCAAACGACTCGCCGTCGGTTGCCAAATTCGTGTCCAGAGACATGACGTTCGTGCTGAGCATAACGCCCAAGTAGCGCTCCTCAGCACTGGCAGCCATGCCGCAGCAGGACAGCACCATCACCAGGGACAAGCACAACGCAATCCACTTTTTCATCCGGGTTTCACCCTTTCTATATTTTGAAATGCAGGAACGATGCACGAAACTTGCATTTCATGGACGAATCATATCATCGTTTCAAGAAAAAGTAAAGGGGCAATGAACAAAAAAACAGGAAATGTGCAAAGCAGAGTGCGCGGAGGGAAAATAAGAACAAGGGAAAAACAAAGGAATGTCCCCAAATGGTGCGGAGAAAAGCAAACGCCGAAAAGTTCGAGAAGCCGTTTGAATACGATATACCTGAATCGGCAGTGAAAACATCTGGTATCACATGGTTCCTAAATGCTTGACTTTTCGTGCTGCCTATGTTATCTTCCTATTGTAGCGTTTGCTTTTTCTGCAGCCCCTTGCCGACGACTTGCATCTCCGCAAAGGGACGGTTATGCCACACTCCCCACCACCGTCAGGAGGTATCAAACCAAATGGATGACATTCTGTTTACCTGCGCAGGGACGAGCGACCCCGTTCGCGGCAATCGCGACGGCGGCATTCTTCATATCATGCGCTATTACCACCCGAAGCGAGTCTATCTCTTCCTCAGCCAGCAAATTGCCGACTTGGAAGCACAAGATCACCGCTTTGAAAAGACTTTCCAGCACATGCAGGAATACTGTGCGGCGCATGGTGTGGTTTATCAGCCTGAACTTATCATCCACAACAGCGGTTTGGATGACGTTTCAAAGATTGACCTCGTCGAAGAGCCGCTGCTGGAATATTTCACCTCTGTTGCCGTAGAGAATCCGAATTGCCGCATTCTGCTGAACCTGAGTTCCGGCACGCCGCAAATGAAAACGCTGATGCAGTTTCTTTCGGTTGATTCCCCTTACCATGTGTTAGGGGTTCAGGTTGATGGCCCGCAGAAAAAGAAAGGCGAAAAAGATCCGACGCGCACGGACGATAGAATGTATAACGTCGACTATGAGCTGGAAACAAATTATGATGATGAGCCGGATTGTCTGCCGGCAGGCGAACGGCGCAACAGAACGTCCGAGCCGGAAATGTTTGCCATCAAACATCAGCGCCATCGCCATCAGCTGCTGAAGCTGCTGGAGCGGCAGGACTATGACGCCATGCTGGATATGTCGCAGAATTTACCCAAACAGCTGCGAACGCTGCTCCAGCATTTGAACGCAAGAAACAACTTGCAAAGCGAGGAAGCCTACAAGCTGTCAAAGGAGCTGACGGATTTAGGCTTTCCGCTGTATCCGGCAATGAAAAGTGATTCGCAGTACCGCGATTTAAGCGAGTATTATCTGCTGCTGCGCAATCTGCAAAAACTGGGGCGGTATTCGGAATTTGTGCTGCGGCTGAATCCGTTTTTGACGGAGCTGCTATATACCCTACTTATGCAGACGGAATTTGCTGGCTATCTGAAAAAGAACAGCGGTCGAATTGATGTTGCGACGGATGTGCTGAACAGCAAGCAACCAGAACTGATGAAAAGGCTTCAAGCTGAAGCCCGGAGAACGCTGCTTGATTACAAAAATTTTAGCATCTTTCTTGGCATTTCTATGCTGCTTGTCACAGATACACTCTCCGACGCGCATCAGAATTTCCTTCGTGCCTGCAATGCGCTCAACACAGCGCAGCGCAACACAGCCGCGCATCAGCTTCATGCTGTGCTGGAAGAGGACATCAAGCACGATTGCTTCTTCGGCATCAAGCACTATGGTTCTGCTGAAATCGTGCAGAAGTTAGGCGAACTGCTGGCACAGGCATACCCGGATGTGTGCGACAAGTCGCTTTTCAGGATTTACGACCGCTGCAACGACTACATCAAGGCGCATTTGCAGCTGGGCACTGCGAACCTCTAATTTTTGTGCGCCAAATCGGCAACTTTTTCAGAGGTCCGCACCGCTTTGGGGATTGTTTTGACCAGCTTTGGGTGTCATTTTGTCGAACTTTCGCTTGACTTTTTCTGCTGTTTGTGCTATTCTTCCATTATCAGCGCAGCTTCTTTTGTGGGGTTTTGCTGATGTAACTTAGCCCCGCGAGGGGACGGTTACTTCCACCATTCGCGCCAACTCCATACAGGTTCTGGATGTAACTTAGCCCCGCGAGGGGACGGTTACGGTTCACGGTGTTGTTTGCTACGCCACGCAGAACCGATGTAACTTAGCCCCGCGAGGGGACGGTTACAAAGGCAGAACGTCGGATGCGTCAGGAACGCAAGGATGTAACTTAGCCCCGCGAGGGGACGGTTACCCCCCCAACATATAAACTCGCGCCGCTCCTATCGAGATGTAACTTAGCCCCGCGAGGGGACGGTTACCTCGCAGCGCAGCGGGAGATGCTGGACGCGATGATGTAACTTAGCCCCGCGAGGGGACGGTTACTTCGCTCAATTCCCACATGCTGACGTAGGCGTCCGATGTAACTTAGCCCCGCGAGGGGACGGTTACGTGATTGACGCACTGACGGCACAGCGCATCGAGGCGATGTAACTTAGCCCCGCGAGGGGACGGTTACGCCCCCGCAAGGCGGAATTTGCTCTCCGCCAGCTGATGTAACTTAGCCCCGCGAGGGGACGGTTACCTTCCGGGTGTAAGCTCCTCTTGATTTGAAAGCCGATGTAACTTAGCCCCGCGAGGGGACGGTTACTGCCCGCAAATATCACAGATGCAGACTTCTCGCGATGTAACTTAGCCCCGCGAGGGGACGGTTACGTTACAGATGCCACGCCGTCGTTGACCGCGCCTTGAAGATGTAACTTAGCCCCGCGAGGGGACGGTTACCCGCATTATTTTATGAGGCTAAGCCGGTTGCCTAGATGTAACTTAGCCCCGCGAGGGGACGGTTACCAGAGACACAAGCCCCTGCTCACATCCGATTTCGATGTAACTTAGCCCCGCGAGGGGACGGTTACAATGAGTTCGCGAAGTATCGCAGGGCTCGCTCCGATGTAACTTAGCCCCGCGAGGGGACGGTTACTTCTGCTCCATCCACTGCGCCAGAATCATCCGCGATGTAACTTAGCCCCGCGAGGGGACGGTTACTGCTTATCCTCTTTTCTTCTGCGTCAAGGTCAATGGATGTAACTTAGCCCCGCGAGGGGACGGTTACCTACGTTGGACGGGTTTACGCAACGAGTGGCAGCGATGTAACTTAGCCCCGCGAGGGGACGGTTACCAGCCCGATATTTCTGTTTGCGTCAACCGCCTGATGTAACTTAGCCCCGCGAGGGGACGGTTACTGTATATCGGATTCCGATGTTCATCGTAGCGTTTGATGTAACTTAGCCCCGCGAGGGGACGGTTACCCAAAGCCCGCGCGCAGCGGTGGAATCGGCTCGTGATGTAACTTAGCCCCGCGAGGGGACGGTTACACCAAATTAAGCGGCCGGACTTCCCGGCAGAAGGAGATGTAACTTAGCCCCGCGAGGGGACGGTTACTCTCATCCAGCACCGCCACGTCTCGCCGTAAGTGGATGTAACTTAGCCCCGCGAGGGGACGGTTACCGACGTGGGCTTCCTCATCCAGCACCGCCACGTCTCGATGTAACTTAGCCCCGCGAGGGGACGGTTACTTTTTGTCGGAATGGCAAGCGCTGGACGCGGCGGATGTAACTTAGCCCCGCGAGGGGACGGTTACGTCGCCGGAGCCGTACACGGTGATGACCGGCTCGGCGATGTAACTTAGCCCCGCGAGGGGACGGTTACACGGCATCGACGTTTGCGGTTCTCTCGCTGTACAAGATGTAACTTAGCCCCGCGAGGGGACGGTTACGGGTAGGCGGTGCTTTGCCTTTCCGCGTATATGGATGTAACTTAGCTCCGCGAGGGGACGGTTACCGGCTGGGAAGCATCTGCCGGGTTGCAATGCCTGATGTAACTTAGCCCCGCGAGGGGACGGTTACATGTCACCTCTTGGGCTGCCTGCGGATTTCGCCGATGTAACTTAGCCCCGCGAGGGGACGGTTACCTATGTTGCGGCGCTAATGATTGCGAATGTTGTCGATGTAACTTAGCCCCGCGAGGGGACGGTTACCGCCTCGACTCGTCGTACATTGTCTCATCTCGCACGATGTAACTTAGCCCCGCGAGGGGACGGTTACCTTGCCGCCCAGCGCCTCGATGATGCCGCTGATGATGTAACTTAGCCCCGCGAGGGGACGGTTACGGCTTTTGGCACGGATTTTATTGCTCTTTACAGCCGATGTAACTTAGCCCCGCGAGGGGACGGTTACCATTTCGTACAATCCGGCTAAAAACTGGAACTCATGATGTAACTTAGCCCCGCGAGGGGACGGTTACTCCGGAGTATTGCCTGCCGCAGAGGTCGCTCCGGGATGTAACTTAGCCCCGCGAGGGGACGGTTACCTTCGGCGAAAGTTTCTTGTTTTCGCAAATTCCGATGTAACTTAGCCCCGCGAGGGGACGGTTACACCCATGCACCTCCCTGCACATCAATCGTAGTGGATGTAACTTAGCCCCGCGAGGGGACGGTTACCAAAGAGGCTTCCTGTCCCCTCCATGACCTCAAAAGGATGTAACTTAGCCCCGCGAGGGGACGGTTACCTTGCTATGGTTAGTAGCTTACCAGCGCGTCGATGGATGTAACTTAGCCCCGCGAGGGGACGGTTACGACACCGACAACCTCCGCGGAATCGAGACGAGCTCCGATGTAACTTAGCCCCGCGAGGGGACGGTTACATAGAAACGCACGCCTTCAATCTTCTTGCCCATTTTGATGTAACTTAGCCCCGCGAGGGGACGGTTACGTCCACGGTGCTTGCGCTGGAATTTGCGGCAAGATGTAACTTAGCCCCGCGAGGGGACGGTTACTCCCCATATTGTGCCAAAAGGGTATTGATAAAATCGATGTAACTTAGCCCCGCGAGGGGACGGTTACCTGGAGCTGTACTCCAATTTCAAGAAACATCAGCGATGTAACTTAGCCCCGCGAGGGGACGGTTACGACATCTGAAGAGCCTCCATACGACGAACGTTGGATGTAACTTAGCCCCGCGAGGGGACGGTTACTGGTCTGGTTGTCGATTAGGGACAGTACCTCAAGATACAGCTTAGCCCCGCGAGGGGACGGTTACCATCAGGCTTCCACCTCCCGAACGAATTGCAGAGATGCAGCTTATCCCCGCGAGGGGACGGTTACAATTTTTCACCTTTCGAGAATCGCCTATATGGAGAAGATGCAGCTCATCCCCGCGAGGGGACGGTTACTATTCGCCGAAATTCTGCTTGCAGATGTTCTGCAGATGCAGCTTATCCCCGCGAGGGGACGGTTACCGAGCGGGATGCGTGACGGTATTGCGGATGTGAGATGCAGCTCATCCCCGCGAGGGGACACCCTCCCTTGTCCACTTGTTCTTTCTGGCATTTTTCGTCTATTTCTTGACATTCCGGACGAACTGTGTTATTCTTAGTGGTGAACTTTTCCTTCTTGTTAACGGAGGTGGTTTTTTGAACGAATTAACTTTACAGGCAACCTTCGCCGGTCTGCTGCATGACATCGGCAAACTTGTCTGGCGCGCTGGACTGGGGAAACGCACGCACGCGTTCGCGGGCGCGGAATACTTGAAAGCACATTTTGCCGATTCCAAAGCGCAGAATTTCCTCGACTGTGTGCAGTATCATCACGAGAAGGAGCTGCGTGCGGCTTCCTTGCCGGCGAATCATCCCGCCTATATCACCTGTGCAGCCGACTCGATTGCTGCCTCCATCGACCGCCGCGGCATCGAATCGGGCAATCAGGATTATGATGCTTCACAGCCGCTGCTGTCCATTTTCTCGCATCTTAATGGCGAACACCCCAAGCAGTTTGTCGCTCCTATTCAGCCAAGCGGCAGCGTTCCGTTTCCCGTTTCCAGCGCGTCCGCTGCGAAAAGCGATTATGAGCAGCTCCTCCACCATTTTGAGCAGGGTTTATCGCACATCGGCTATGGCGCGGAATGGCTGAATGCGCTGCTTGCCTTGCTGGAAGAATGCACGTCCACCGTGCCCGCCAGCACCTATCGCGCGCAAAGCGAGGATGTTTCGCTGTATGACCATCTGAAAGTCACCGCTGCCGTCAGCGCCTGCATCAGCGAATATCTGCTGGCACAGGGGATTGACAATTGGCGGGATTATTTGCAGTCTCCCAACGCTGATTTCCGCAAAACCAACGTTTTTCTTTTGTACACCGCTGATATTTCCGGCATTCAGAAATTCATTTACACCGTCGCCACCCGCGGCGCACAGCGCGCACTCCGCAGCCGTTCCTTCTTTCTGGAGCTGTTCATGGAGAATTACATTGACCTTGTGCTGGATGCGTGTGGTCTCAGCCGTGCGAATCTGCTTTACAGCGGCGGCGGGCATTGTTATCTGCTGCTGCCCAACACGGATGCCGTCAGGGCCACAGTGCGTGAAGTCAACCGAAAGACAAATGACTGGCTGATTGCGCAGTTCGGCATCCAGCTTTTCCTTGCCAACGGCTGGTGCCCCTGCAGTGCTGATGCGCTGTGCAATCGCCCCGCGGAAGAATCCCCCTACAAGGAGATTTTCGCTAAGGCTTCCGCTGTCCTCAGTCAGCATAAGCTGCAGCGTTATTCCGTTGCGCAAATCAAGCGCTTGAATCAGTTTGCCGATGCGCTTTCCGGGCGCGAATGCACCGTCTGCGGGCGGATTGACAATTTGCAGGAGAATCGCTGCCCGTGGTGCCGCGCATTCGAGAATATTTCGCGGAAATTGCAGAATCCACAGTATACCGCTTTCTGCATCACCCGCGATTCATCCGCGCGTGATTTGACCCTGCCTGACCGCGATGGTCAGGATGTTTCCCTGCTTCTGCTGACAGAGGACGAAGCCGCCAAGCAAATTGCGCAAGACCGGCAGATGATTCGCTTGTACGGCAAAAATCGCACCATCCTCGGCGCGCAGATCTGCACACGGCTCGATTTGTGCGATTATTATGCCAGCAATCTGAACACATCGTTGGCGGCGCAGTCCGAGGGGATTCGCCGCCTTGCCATCTGCCGCATGGATGTGGACAATCTGGGCGAAGCGTTCGTTTCCGGCTTTGAGCAGAAGGACAAGCCGCTGCCGAAGGAACGGTATCATTTCGTCACACTCTCCCGAACGACCGCGTTTTCTCGGCAAATGTCGCTTTTCTTCAAGCGCTATATGAACCTTGTGCTAACGCAGAATGAGCAAAAGCCGCTGCAAATTGCCGTCATTTATTCCGGCGGCGACGATGTGTTTCTGCTGGGCGCGTGGAATGACGTCATCACCGCGGCAACGCGGATTGCGGATGCTTTCCATGCTTATACATCCGGCGCATTGACCATCAGCGCAGGCATTGGGATGTACGATGCGAAATATCCCATCCGCATGGCTGCCGAAGAAACAGCTGCCTTGGAGCAGCGCGCCAAAAACGAGCCCGGCAAAAATGCGATTGCCTTGTTTGATCCGCAGGAACATCACACCTATTCGTGGCCTATCTTTACCAGCGCCGTTTTGGGCGAAAAATATCAGGCGCTGAAAACCTTTTTCGATGGGCAGGATGAGCGCAGGATGGCTTTCCTGTACAACATCACGCATCTGCTTCGTCTCGCATCCACAGACAAGCTGAATCTGGCACGGCTGGCTTATCTGCTGGCGCGGCTGAAGCCAAGCAGCTTTAGCAAGGAAAAAAGCGCGCAGTACGATACATTCTCCAAGGCCGTGTACCGCTGGGCAGCCATTCCGCAGGAACGAAACCAGCTCATCACCGCCATCTACCTATATGTCTATTTGAACAGAAAGGTGGAAGATTCAAATGGCTTACAACAATAACTACAATAGCTATAACAATCAGCGGCAGCCATCCAGAGGCGGCTTCACATCTACGCCTGCCGCTCCGGTTGTAGCAAAGGCAATCCCGGAAAACTATGTTGATCTTGCAGAAACGCTGATGAGCGCAAATTCAAAAAGCATCACAACATCCAAGCTGCGCAACTGGTTCAGCATTGCCAATGATATTTATAATGTAGAAAGCCGCAGCAGCGAAATCGGCCTGAAGCCGGAAAGCTGCACGAAACTGCTGAATTTGCGCGTGCGCATTGTCTACGATGCGGGCAAGGATTCCAAGATTAAGGATTTTGTCACCAGCGCGAATTTGCTTTCGTATATTAAAGGCATCGGCGAGAGTCGAGAACAAATGATTCGTTTCACGCACTACATGGAAGCCTTGGTTGCTTATCATAAATACTTCGGCGGGAAGGAAGCATAACAATGTACGGAAAAATTATCATCCACTGCGTTTTGACCGTCAAAACAGGATTGCATATTGGGGATTCCTCTGCCTTTTCTGCCATTGGCGCAGTGGACAGCCCGGTTGTTCGCGACCCTTACACCAATCGACCCATTATTCCCGGCAGCAGTTTGAAGGGAAAAATCCGCACGCTGCTTGCTCGCAGCAAATGCGGGGATATTGAGAATATGCCCGACCACGAGCATGACGACTCCGCCATTCTGCGACTTTTCGGTTCCGCTGCGCCTGTCAAACGTTCCCGGCTTCAGTTCGCTGACTGCTTTGTATCCAATGCCAGCGATTTTGCAAGCATTAGTTTGACGGAAGTAAAGGCGGAAAACACGATTAACCGCCAAACCAGTCAAGCCAATCCGCGGCAAATTGAACGTGTCACAGCCGGCGTTCAGTTTGGCTGCACCATTGTGTACGATATTGAAAATTCCAGTGAGCTGACCCCTGATTTGCAGCTGCTGGCGCTTGGCATGAAGCTGCTTCAGATGGACTATCTGGGCGGTCATGGTTCGCGCGGCAGCGGGCGGGTCGGCTTTTCCGATTTTTCTTTCCAGCATTTTCAGGATGAAACCTCCGACCAAACGTTGATGGACATTTTCAAGGAGGCCGAGAACTATGAATTATTCCCTAATTCGTCTGCGATTTGATGGCCTTGCTCACTTCGGCACTTCCGATTCGGCGCTTTCCTTATTCACATCAGAAGATCATTTCTATGCCGATACGCTCTTTTCCGCGCTTTGTCATACTGCGTTGTCTCTCCACGGCATTGACGGATTGCAGTCGCTCCTTCAGCAGGCTGCGGATGGTTCATTGCTGCTCAGTGACAGTATGCCGTGGCATCGTACCGCGCACGGTGTTGATTACTACCTGCCCAAGCCTTGCAGGACTTTTTCTCGGCTCCCGCAAAAACAGGACATGCCGCAGGGCAGCCGCAAAGCAATGAAAAAGCTTGCATGGATTCCCGTTCGCAGCTTTTCTGATTTCTGGCGTTCTATTGCCGGAGAAGCCTCTTATCAGCCGCAGCCGGATGCTTTCGGGACACTTGCAGGCAGAACGCAGGCCGCCGTGTCCGACGAAACGGATGCCGTTCCCTATCAGGTGGGCGCATATCGTTTCTTTTCCGACTGTGGTTTGTATGTCTTGGTTGGATGCGGCGAGCGGCATCAGCTGGATTATTGCGCCGAATTGTTTACGGTGCTTGGTTTATCCGGCATTGGCGGAAAAACCAGCGTCGGCTACGGGCATTTTACCGTCGAAGAGCAGATCCGTTTGGACGATTCTGACGATTCCCAGCTGGTATTCCTCCAACATGCACTGGCGGACGCATCTGCGCCCTATCAATTGCTGCTGACAACCAGTTTGCCGCGCGATGATGAGCTGGAACAAACCATGCAGCACGCGCAGTATCGGCTGATTCGCCGGAGCGGTTTCATCCAATCAAACACATTTAATGCAGAGCCATTCAAAAAGCAAACGCAGTATTACCTTGCCGCCGGCGCAACTTGTACGCAGCGTTATCAGGGGGATTTGTACACCGTTGCCGAATCGGGCAATCACCCCGTTTACCGCTATTCCAAGCCGATGTTTCTGGGGGTGAAGGCATGATTGAATCAGGAACGCTCCAATGCTTTGACTTGACGCTGACAGCGCAAGGGCTGCTCCACGTTGGGGACGGCAAAGTCATCCCGAAAAAATTTTACATGCTGAACGGCAATACCATCTCCTATATTGATGAAGAACGGCTGTTTGCCCTTCTTCTCCGCCGAAATCAGTTGGAGCGTTTTGAAGCCTATTGCCTTGGTGCGGACACAGATTTAGGACGCTTCTTCAAGAGCATTGCACTTTCTCCCGCTGAGCAGCATGCGCTTGTGCGCTGCACCTTCCGCAGTGCCGATGCACTTGATGAAAACCATTCGTGCAAGGAAATTCAGCCGTTTATCCGCAACACGGCCAATCAGGTGTACATTCCCGGCAGCAGTATCAAAGGCGCGCTGCGCACAGCCCTGCTTTTTTCCATGATTCAGCAGGATAATACAAAAAAGCCGCCCCTTGATTGGCAGAAACCAAAGGGCGCTTTTGAAGCACGTTATCTCCATCAATTGTATCCGCAGATTGAGCGCGATACACCGCAGAAAGACCTTCTGCGCGGGCTTTCTGTTTCCGACAGTCAAGTCATCGCAGACAGTGCCATGTGTTTAAGCTGCAAGTGCGATGCCAGCGTCAGCGGTGCTGTCCGCAAACTGCCCGTCTGCCGTGAGTGCATTGCACCGGGGCGGCTGATTCATACTACGCTGACGTTGGACCAGTCCATCCTGCGCGGCAGAATTACCAAGGAATCCTTGCTGCGTGCCATCCAAACCTTTGCCGCATACCAGCAAAAAACGTACGCTGAACATTTTACCGTGCCTGACCATGCGCATTATCAGCTTGCCCCGGCCACGCTCTTTCTTGGCGGCGGCGCCGGCTTTTTCAGCAAAACGCTGTCATACCCCTATGAGGGAAAGCAGCTTGCTTTGCAGCATGTTTCTGCGTTCATGAGCAAGTCTTTCCGTGCGCATCATCATGAAAAAGACCCTGCACTGGGCATCTCTCCCCATACTATGAAATATGGACTGTATCATCAGGAGTTATTCCCGTTCGGTCCATGCAAGGTGGATATTCTATGATAAAACAATACCGAATCAGCTTGGAAAGCAAGCAAGCTGGGCTCAATGCGTCGATTGCCTATCCGCTTTACGCATGGCTGTTGTCACAAGTGCCGACTGAAGTTGGTACGGCGCTTCACGAGCAAGCCACCCGTCCAATCAATCAGTATATTCTTTGGAATGCTGCTGCCAATCGCGGCGAATGGGTGGTTAACCTCATGACCGACGAGATGGTCGAAGTATTTTCGCCTGTCTTGAATGCGCTCTCCGTCATTGCTCTGCGAAGCGGCACATTGCTTGCCACCGCAGGAAGCACCGTGGAAGTCCCAAATTTCCAGCATCTGTTGAAGTGCGGCGAATCGCTGTCAAACGTTCAGCTTTTTCCAATCCACTTTCTAACGCCCACCACGTTCAAGCAGGATAAGCGTTATGTGATTTTTCCGCAGGAATCGTTGATTTTACAGTCCCTGATCTCCCGCTGGAATGTCAGTTTTCCTGAAGCTCCGATGGATGACGAAGATGCTTTTCAGGCACTTCTGCGCGGCATTCACATTGTGGATTACAATTTGCACACCACACGCTATCCAATGAAGCAAGTGCGGCTTCCTGCATTTCAGGGGCGGATTAGCATCGAAACGCGCCTGCCTGCGCCCATGATGGCGCTGTGGACAACGCTGTACAGCTTTGCTCCTTATGCCGGGATTGGTGTCAAGACGACGCTGGGGATGGGCGGCGTATCAATGATGAAGGCATCCAATCTGCCTGTGTGACCCCTCTATTCTATGATATATTTTGGATAGCGCCACACAGAAGCGACAGGCGTTCCCCGATGGAAAGCCCCTGTGATTAACCTAGCCACCTCCTATGCGAGTAGAAGAATCGCATGGGAGGATTTTTTGGTGCGCCCGGCATAATAATATTTCCAGATTCAACCGCGCCATCGGCTTGCGCCTTTTCCGCTCTGTCGTTCGCTCATTCCACTTAGCATAGCGCTGCTACGCTGCGTTTCATTCACGTTAGCCAATAGTATTTGCAATTATCCATTGAAAAAGCGGGCAGTTGCATCTCCCACAAAGGTCTGTGAAAAAAACAAAAAATCTGTTTGAAAATGGATTTACAATAGACATTTGGAAGCGTGCGTGTTATAATGCAATTGAGACATTTCAGTATCAAAGGAGGCGTTTTCCGAAATGGCGGAAAAGGGTTGCGGATTGATGAAAAGGAGGTAAACATGACATTTTTCGATGATTGCATGTGCAAGGAAGATGACACCTCGTACTGAAATGCCAAGACATATTAATTTGTTTTTTTGTCAAAGAAAGGAGTGCTTCTATGAAGTGCATCAATTGTGGTCGTACCTGTGAACATTACCTCTGTGATGCGTGTGCAACGGTTGAGGTGCTGGATAAGCTGATTTTGCAGCTCTACTACTATCAGCCTGACAAGTGTGAGAACCCTCATCTTTCTGAATTTGTTTCCTCGCTTCCGGAAGACTGCGCGCCCGGAAGTGTCATCCCCGCCATTCTGGCGCAGCTGGATTCTGCAATCACGGAGTATGCCTATTGCCTGTATTACAAGTTTAGCAAGGATGAACGGTATGAAGCTGCGACAATTGCGTATCTTCAGACCCATGACTTCCTTGAACGGTATAGCCAAAACTTGCTTTATGGATTGATTCATAGTTATATCCCGAAGGAATTCATAAAACCGCAGCAGTGGTGTGAAAAGATTGCAGAAACCGAAGGCTTGTTTTGTGAACTGTATGCAATTGCTGCCAAGTATTTTGCCATGATTGGTGAATATGATTTGGCTGATTCGCTCACTGAACATGCGCTGGATCTTTGCAATAACGCACACGCTGGAACGTTCTTGTTTTCTTCACCTGAAATGATGCGAGTCTCCTTGACGAAGCAGAAAGAAGACACGAATCGTTATCGCACGAAAAAGCCGTATTGGCCCAGAAACGAAAATGCCCAAAAGGAAATTGCCAACTTTTACAACGAAAGAGGTATCAGCTATTCTCCTTCCTCCGGCACGCGCAAATCGAACAAAATCAAGGAAAGCGATTTTGCGCCCACCGTCGAGTACACCGGTGGCAATTTGTCTGATTATTGCGCGTTCTGGTGCGCGGAGGCGTTCAGCTTATCGTCGCATAAGGGAATCTACCAAATTGCTGCATTGAAGGTGCGTAATGGCGTGATTACGGAGGAGTTCCAGGAGTTCGTTCGCCCATGGGATAATGTCCTCAGCAGAAAAACTGCGGCTAAAGAGGCAGGCGTTGACCTTTCGGTGATTGAGAATGCGGAAGCAGTGACATCCGTTATGCCGAAATTCTTCGCATTTGTCGGGGATGATGTGCTGATTTCTACGGATGCGCTGGGCAATCAGTTCAAGCTGCTTTCGCGTGCAGCGCGGTATGCGGGCATGAGCGAAATCAAAAATGCAATTTGTGACCTGCTGGATGTTGCTGCTGATGTTTCTCCTGATCTGGACGGTGTAAATAATACCCGCGAGTATCTTCTCGCGCACTTTGCAATCGCGGAAGGGAAGAATGCGCTGGAGAAAGCAAAGGCCAACAAAGAACTTTACGAATGTTTGAAAGGACTCAAGGCGTAACATGCAAAAGGAAACTAATTTAACACCAGCACAACAAGAAGCCGTCTCCGAGTTAAATCAGAATTTGCAGATTATTGCATGTGCCGGCTCTGGGAAAACCGAAGTCATTACGCGCAGAATCGCAAATATCCTGCAAAAAAAACCGGATGTTAAACCTGAAAATATTGTGGCATTCACTTTTACAAACAAGGCTGCGGATTCTATGCGTGCGCGCATTGCAAGCGCATTGAACAGCCAAGGCATTACTGGGCTGGATACAATGTTTGTGGGAACAATCCACAGCTTTTGCAGTGACATTCTCACAAAATGTACGGACCAATTTCGCGATTACAAAATACTTGATACGGTGAAAGAACACCTTTTTGTGGAGCGATACTACAAAGCCTGCGGCATGGGCGATTTGGAGCTTGAGAACTTTCCACGCAATATTGAATTGTTTCTGCAATGCATCGAAAAAATGATTGATGATTTTGACAATACTGATGCCTGGGAGCCCACCCATCAAGAGGTTCTAAACAAATACATCCAATGTCTTTATTCGCACAAGTACATTGACTTCTCTCTGATGATTTTTGAGACGCTGCGCCAGATGGAAAGCAATCCGCAAATCAAGGCGCGTCTTTCGCAGATTCAGTATTTGGTTGTAGATGAGTATCAGGATATCAACAATCTTCAGGAAAAGCTGATTCTTCGGATTGCGGAGGCAGGTGCGAATATTTGCGTCGTGGGCGACGATGACCAGACAATCTACCAGTTTCGAGGCAGCAACGCGGACAACATGATTACCTTCGCACAGCGATATGCCCATGTGCATCAGGTGCATTTGGAGCAGAATTTCCGCTGCGCACCGGGCATTGTGGATGTGGCGGATTGCGTGATTGCCAACAATGCGTATCGGTTGCCGAAGAAGATGATTTCCGGTGCGGTCGCGCTGCAAGCAGACATCGAAGCGAATCGGTATGATGACAAAGAAGCGGAATTTGCCGCAATTGCTGAACGCATCGAAGAACTGCATAGGGCGGGCGTGCCGTATCGCGAAATTGCAATCCTCGTCAGAAAGGGAAAGTTGGTTGCACAGCTTTCTCCTGCGCTGAATCGTGCGGGAATCCCATTTGAAGCCGATAGTGCGGAAAATTTCTTCATCGGCGACTATTTCCAGCGCTTTGTGGATACCCTGCGGTTTTTGAAAGACGGCGATAAGCAGAAACTCAACGAATGCTGGCGGGATTTTGCGGATGCGTCCGCAATCAAAACGGGGTTTAAGTTCCTGCGAGGAATACGGGGTGGTTTTCAGCCATTCAGCAGGATTCTGTGTGAATTTTGCGAGAAAATCAACTTCTTGGATGATGCGGCGGAAGACCTTGATGCGCGCAGAATGAGTTTGGATGGAATCAAAAGAATCTTAGATGACTTTGATGAAATCTATGGCGATTATCAGCTGTCATCGCGCGTCGATATGCTGCTGAAATTTCTTGCGAAACGAGCGGCACAGGAATATCGGTACACCAGCTTTCAAGAGAAGTCCCCCGACAATGATGCCGTGCAAATCATGACGGTTCACAAGGCAAAAGGGTTGGAATTTCACACGGTTTTTCTGCCGGAACTCATGAAAAACGAGTTTCCCGCGCGTACGCTGGGCGGGAAGCAATACTATCATGTGCTGGGCGGCACATTTGCGGAAAACAAAGACAAATACCAAAGTACGCTTGATGATGAGCGGAAACTCTTCTATGTTGCTGTCACCCGCGCAAAACAAAACCTGTATATGTCCTATGCATCGGCAACGCAGCCGGTGTCATGCTTCGTACAGGAAGCGGCACAGTCACCGTATTTGCAGATAAACGACCGCGATTTGACCTGCAATCCGAAGGCCTCCGCTGATTCCGACAGGGCAGAACTCGCCCAGTATGCACGCAGTCAGCTGCAAGATTACTACACGGAAGCGTGCCGCATTCGTCCGGAAGAAGGCGCGGACTTAAAGCGCATCGAAGGACTATCGCCCGACGAGATGATTGCGGAAGCAGAAAGGAACTGCTTGCTGTAACCTGCGCGTTCATATTTTTACAGGAGGTGAACGTATGCCGCAAGACTTGCCAACCCTTGCGCTTTCCGTCCTGAACGTCAGCCGAAACACGCTGTCCATCCACTTGCGTTTCATGAATCTTGCCATTAGCCGTCTGCGCTGGCTGTCCATCCCGGATGCTGTGCAGGAAATGCCTATGCTGCAGCCGCTGCTGGACGAAACTGTCCTCGCGACGGAGGGGACAACCATCTTCTACGACCCGACGGCGCTTTGCAAGCTGTACGCCGCGGACAAGAACAACGGCCCGCGTGCCTACATGCACCTAATCCTCCACGGCGTTTTCCGGCACTTCGAGGTGAAGCCGAGCGTGCTGCAGCCGCTGTGGAATTTGGCGTGCGACATGGCGGTGGAGGGGGTCATCAACGACTTGAATCTGCCGATGCTCACGAACGCGCAGGCGGCAGGGCAGGTGCAAGTCCTGCAGCAGATTGCGCCGAGGGTCAACAACCTGCTGACGGCGGAGAAAATCTACGCGTACCTGCGGATGAATCCGCCGAGCGAAACGGAATTTACCCGCCTGAAGCGCCTGTTTTCGCCGGATAATCACGCACTTTGGTATACACCGACTGCGCGCGTTGCTATGGCGGAGGAGCAAGCAGCGGGGGATAACGGTGGCGGTACATCAGGTACATCACAGTGCGGTCAACCGGACGACGGTCAGCCGGACGACGGTCAGCCGGACGACGGTCAGCCGGATGACGATCAGCCGGATGACGATCAGCCGAACGACGATCAGCCGAACGACGATCAGCCGAACGACGGTCAGCAGGAGGATGCCAGCACGGCGCAGGCACAAGCGGCGCTATCCGCCCTCTTGCAGGACTGGCAGCGCATTGCCGAGCAGATGCAGACCGACTTGGAGACGTTCCACAAGCAGCGCGGCGACGAGGCCGGCAGCATGATGCAGAATCTCCGCGCCGTCAACCGGGAAAAGTACGACTACACGGCATTCCTGAAGAAATTCGCCGTGATGGGCGAGGCAATGCGCATCAATGACGATGAGTTCGACTATGTGTTTTACAGCTACGGGATGCAGCTTTTCCCCGAAAAGCGGATGCCGCTCATTGAACCGCTGGAATACAAGGATGTGAAGCGCATTCGGGAGTTCGTCATCGCGATTGACACGTCCGGGTCGGTGATGGGCGAACAGGTGCAGGCGTTTTTGCAGAAGACATACAACATCCTGCAAAGCACGGAGAGCTTTTCCAGCCGCATCAACGTCCACATCATCCAGTGCGACGAGAACATTCAGGAGGACATCAAAATCACCTCGCGGGAGGAGTTTGACCGCTATCTGCAAACGATGGCCATCAAAGGGCTTGGCGGAACGGACTTCCGCCCGGTATTCCGGCGGGTGGATGAGATGATTCGGGACGGGGAGTTTGCCAACCTGAAGGGGCTGATTTACTTCACGGATGGCTACGGCTTATTCCCGGAGCGGATGCCTGCCTACAAGACCGCGTTTGTGTTTGTGGAGGATGGCTGCGAGATTCCCGAAGTGCCAGTGTGGGCGATGAAGCTGGTGCTGACGCGGGAAGAGGTGGAGGAGATGGCGGAAGCGCCGAATAAATAATGAGGAGGAAAAGCAGATGGATACAGCCTTATCCGTTGCCGCGCTTGTAGTATCCTTGTTTTCGGCGGGGTTCACGCTGTATACGTTCATCTGGACAAAAGTCCGAGACCGGAAACAGGCGACACTGGAAGCATACAACCGACTGCAAGAGCAGGTGCTGGATCATTTGAACGTGTACATGCCCAAGCAAATTGCGGAGATTGCAAAGAATACACGTTCCGAGGAATACAAACAGATTAGCGGCTATGTTGCGCGAATCGAGCATTTCTGCGTCGGTGTCAACCAGAAGATTTATGATCGAAACGTGGTTTACGAACTGGCACAGGGGTACTTGGACGGCACGATAAAGAGCCGAATTGAGCCGATGATTGAGAAGAAGAACCGTTTTGGACACGATTATTACGCAAACATTCATCAATTTTACGATTGGATGGAGAAGGCGCGAAAAGAAAGGGAGCGTAAAGGAAAATGAGCGACTTTCAGATTGAAAATGGTGAGCTGGTGGAGTATACGGGGAATGGCGGGGATGTAATAATTCCGGATGAGGTTACATCTATTGGGGATAAAGCGTTCGCTGATTGCCGCAGCCTGACGAGCATAACGATTCCTAATTCTGTTATCTCAATCAAAAAATGGGCGTTCCGTTATTGCGGCAGTCTGACGAGTATAACGATTCCAGACTCCGTCACGTCTATCGGAGAGCTGGCGTTCAGCGGGTGCGGCAGTCTGACGAGTATAACGCTTCCTAACATGCTCAAGACCATCAGAAATTCGCTGTTCCGCGATTGCTGCCATCTGACGAGTATAACACTTCCTAACTCTGTCACGTCTATCGGAGAGTTAGCGTTCAGTGGGTGCAGCAGCCTGACGAGTATAACGCTTCCTAACTCGGTTACGTCCATCGGGGAGAGAGCATTCTTTGAGTGCAGCGGTCTGAACAGTATAACGCTTTCCAACGCTGTCACCTCCATCGAAAAGGAGACGTTCAAGGAATGCACGAACTTGACGAGCATAACGCTTCCCAACTCTGTCACGTCCATCAAGAAACGGGCGTTCGATGAATGCTGTAATTTAACGAGTATAACGCTTTCTAACTCCGTCACGTTTATCGGAGAGCGTGCGTTCGCGGGGTGCAGAAGTCTGACGAATATAACACTTCCTAACTCCGTCATGTCCATCGGGGAAATGGCGTTCCATGGTTGCAGAAGCCTGATGAGTATAACGTTTTCTAACTCCATCAGAGTTATTGGGAATGCCGCGTTTTGTTCGTGCAGCGGTCTGACGAGCATAACGCTTCCAGACTCCGTCAAGTTCATCGAGGATTATGCGTTCTCGGAGTGCAGCGGTCTGACGAGCGTAACACTTCCAGACTCCGTTGTGACTATCGGAAATTCAGCGTTCCAGGACTGTACTGGGTTAGCCGATCAAACGGGAATGGTTATTATTCGTAATGTTCTTTATTCGTATTTTGGGAATGAAACGAGTGTGGAGATTCCACACAACGTTACTTCCATTGGAGAGTCAGCGTTCGCGGGGCGCAGGAGTCTGACGAGTATAATGCTTCCAGACACGATTCAAACCATCGGGAATCGCGCGTTCAAGGACTGCAGTGGTCTGACGAGTATAACGCTTCCTGACAACGTCACTTCTATTGAGTGGTGTGCGTTCGCAGGGTGCAGCGGTCTGACAAGCATGACGATTCCTAACAGCGTCAAGGTTATCGATAATAGTGCGTTCGAGGGGTGCAGCGGGCTGACAAGTATGACGATTCCTAACAGCGTCACTTCTATTGGAAATCGTGCGTTTGCGGGGTGCGTTGGTCTGACGAGTGCAACTATTCTCAACCCCGATACTTTCGTCGGGAGGGAAATGTTCTCTGGATGCGTTAATCTGAAAGACTTTACTTGTTCTTCTGCTTTTGCAAAGCAGTTTGTAAACGTACTGCCTTATACGAAAACGCCAATCACCATTCACCTTCCAGATATTTCAAATACCAGCACTCCGTTCCGTCCCGGCGCGGCAATCGGCTTTGCCGAGGACAACCGCGACTGCACCGACGAAAACGGCAAAGCATATGTGAAATACATCAAAGCCAACGCCGCAAAACTGGTTGGTTTGGCAATTGAGCATCCCGCGTTGTTCTGCCTGATGCTTCGCGAAAAGCTGATTTCCGCCAAGGATTTGGACGCATTCACAGCAGCGGTGCAGGACAGCGGAAATACGGAGCTGATTGCGGCAGTGCTGGACTATGCCAATAGCAGCGTTTCCGAAAAGGACAAGGCAAAAGTTCAGCAGAAGAAAGAAAAGCTCGACACGAATGTGACGAATTTCCTGTTCGATGCGGAACAAATTGAGCAAATCAGCGGGAAAACGTTCGCTGTTACGGGCAAGCTCAAGACGTTTGCCAGCCGCGACGAACTGAAAGCCTGCTTGGAAGCGTGCGGTGCAACGCTGACGGAAAGCCTTTCACGCAATGTGAATTACCTCATCACGAACACGCCGGATTCTGATACGGAGAAAAATCGGAAAGCAAAATCGCTGCGCATTCGGCGCATCACCGAGGCGCAATTCAACAAAAAGATCGGCAGAAAAGTGCAGAAATAAGCACAAAGGAGCTTTTTCCCCATGAACATCAAGCAAGCCAAAGAGCAAATCAAGAATGCCATGACGGCGTATTTCTCCAAGGACGAAACGGGCGAATACATGATGCCCGCCTATCAGCAACGCCCCGTGTTCCTGATGGGCCCGCCCGGCATCGGCAAAACCGCCATCATGGAGCAGGTCGCCAGCGAAATGGGCGTGGCGCTGCTCAGCTACTCCATGACGCACCACACGCGCCAATCCGCGCTGGGGCTGCCGTTCATCGTCCACAAGACCTATCAGGGCGGCGCTGTTGAGTGCGATGTCAGCGAATACACGATGAGCGAAATCATCTCCGCCATTTACGACCTGATGGAGGAAACCGGGCTGAAGGAGGGCATCCTCTTCCTGGACGAAATCAACTGCGTCAGCGAAACGCTTTCGCCCGTCATGCTGCAATTCCTGCAGTATAAGGTGTTCGGGCGGCATCATGTGCCGGAGGGGTGGATTGTCGTCACAGCGGGCAATCCGCCGGAGTACAACAACAGCGTGCGCGAGTTTGACATCGTGACGTGGGATCGCCTGAAGCGCATCGACATTGAGCCGGATTTCCAGATCTGGAAGGAATACGCCATCGGCGCGGGCGTGCATCCGGCCATCACCAGCTATCTGGAGATAAAGCCGGCGAATTTCTACCGCGTGCAGACGAACATCGACGGCAAGAATTTCGTGACCGCGCGCGGCTGGGAGGACTTGTCCCGCATGATTCGCCTCTATGAGCGGAACAAGATTCCGGCGGACAAGCTGCTCATCAGCCAATATCTGCAGGATGCAAAAATCGCTGCGGACTTTGCGCAGTACTACGATTTGTTCTGCAAATATCGCAGCGACTATCAGATCAGCACGATTCTGGATGGCAGCGCGCCCGAAGAAATCAAGCAGCGCGCGCTGAAGGCGAAATTCGACGAGCGGCTGGCGCTGATTGGCCTGATGCTGGATGCCATCAACCTGCAAGTGCAGCGCGTCATGGACGAAAACAAGATGAGCACAAAGCTGATGGACGTCATCAAGGCATTCCGGCTGCAGCAGGCGAAGACGAAGCTGCCGCCGGACGAGGCGTATCTCGCGCTCATCGAGGAGCAGCGCAATGCGCTTGCGGTGGGCAAAAAATCCGCCGCCATGTCCACGGAGGATCAGCGCGTGCTGCGGCAGCTGATTGCGTGCATGAACGAGGAGACGAAACTGCTGATGGGGCTATCGGGCATGGAAGCCTTTGCGGCGCTCAAGAAGGATTTTGATGCGCGCGTAAAGCGCCACAAGCAGAATGCCGAGACGGTCAGCAAGCAGATGACGAACATGTTCGGCTTTTCGGAACTTGTTTTCGGCGAAGGGCAGGAACTGCTGATTATTGTGACGGAGCTGACCGCCAACAAGGACACCGCTGCGTTCATTAGCAAATTCGGCTGCAAGGAGTACTATCGGCACAACAAGAATCTGCTGCTGTACGAGCGGCAAGGGGAGATTCAGCAGGCACTGAAGGAGTTGCAGCTGAATTGATGTGTTTGGTGTTTGGAAAAGGCATGAAAAGGAGTGGAAGAAAATGAGCGACTTTCGGATTAAAAATGGCATGCTGATGGAGTATACGGGGAGGGACAAGAATGTAGTGATTCCGGACAGCGTTACATCCATCGTGGATGGGGCGTTCATTTGTTGCAGCAGCCTGAGGAGCATAAGCATTCCGGACAGCGTCACATCCATCAGAAAAGATGCGTTCTCGGGTTGCAGCAACCTGAGGAGCATAAGCATTCCGGACAGCGTCATATACATCAGGGATAGTGCGTTCTCGGGTTGCAGCAGCCTGAAGAGCATAAGCATTCCGGACGGCGTCACATCCATCGGGGATAGTGCGTTCTCTTGGTGCAGCAGCCTGAGGAGCATAAGCATTCCGGACAGCGTCACATCCATCGGGGATGGGACGTTCGCTGGTTGCCGCAGCCTGACGAGCGTAAGCATTCCGGACAGCGTCACATCCATCGGGGGTGGTGCGTTCGAGGGTTGCAGCAGCCTGACGAGCATAAGCATTCCGGACGGCGTCACATCCATCGGGGAAAAGGCGTTTGCAGGGTGCAAGAACCTGACGAGTATAAGCATTCCGGACAGCGTTACTTCCATTGGAAATGCGGTGTTCCGTGGTTGTAAGGCACTTGCTGATCAAAATGGATTTGTTATTATTCGTAATGTCCTGTGCAGTTATGAAGGTGAGGGAAAAAGCATAACGATTCCGGACGACGTCACATCCATCGGTAAGGATGCGTTCGTTCACTGCAGCAGCCTGACAAACATAAGCATTCCGGATAGCATTACATCCATCGGGGATAGTGCGTTCGAGGATTGCAGCAGCCTGACAAACATAAGCATTCCGGACAGCGTCACATCCATTGGGAATAGTGCGTTCAGTGATTGCCGCAGCCTGACGAGCATAAGTATTCCGGACAGCGTCACATCCATCGGGGATGGTGCGTTCAGTGCGTGCCGCAGCCTGACGAGGATTATCATTCCAGACAGCGTCACATCCATCGGGGATAGTGTGTTCTCTTTGTGCAGCAGCCTGAGGAGCATAAGCATTCCGGACAGCGTCACATCCATCGGGGATAGTGCGTTCTCTTGGTGCCGCAGCCTGAGGAGCATAAGCATTCCGGACAGCGTCACATCCATCGGGGATAGGGCGTTCAGTAATTGCCGCAGCCTGACGAGCATAAGCATTCCAGCCTACGTCACTTCCATAGGGCGTTTCGCGTTCTCTGGCTGCATTAGCCTGAAAAACTTCACCTGCCCTTCTTCCTTCGCCAAGGAGTTGCAAACCATACTACCTAAAACGAAAACGCCAATCATCCTTCACATCCCCGATATTTCCGACATCAACACCAAATTCCGCCCCGGTGCAGCGGTCGGCTTTGCGGAAGACAACCGCGATTGCATCGACGAAAACGGCAAAACGTATGCGAAGTATATCAAGACCAACGCTGCAAAGCTGGCTGATTTGGCAATTGAACACCCCACGTTGTTCTATCTGATGCTCCGCGAAAAGCTGATTTCCGCCAAGGATTTGGACGCATTCACAAAAGCCGTGCAGGACAACGGCAATACGGAGCTGATTGCGGCGATTCTGGACTACGCCAACAGCGGCGTTCCCGAAAAGGACAAGGCAAAAGTTCAGCAGAAGAAAGAAACGCTTGACACGAATGTGACGAATTTCCTGTTCGATGCGACAAAGATGGAGAAAATAAGCGGCAAAACGTTTGCTGTCACGGGCAAGCTCAAGACCTTCGCCAATCGCGACGAGCTGAAAGCCTGCTTGGATGCGTGCGGCGCGACGCTGACGGAAAGCCTTTCACGCAACGTGAATTACCTCATCACGAACACGCCGGATTCGGACACGGCGAAGAATCGGGAGGCCGAATCGCTGGGGATTCCGCGCATCACCGAGGCGCAATTCAACGAAATGGTCGGCAGAAAAGTATAAAAAATGCCCTCCGCCGGGTACTCACAACCAGTGGAGGGCATTTCTATATCCTCATTCGTCTTCTTAAAAAGTGCGACTTTGATACACAAAAGGTGGAAACCTGTTGAGGAGATTCGCACCTCCACCTCTTGAACCCCATGAAAAGCATTCGACGACCCGCAAACCCTTGCGCCACAAGGCTTTGCGGCACTTTCACAAGGGGCTAATAACCCCGAAATAACCCCGAACTCATGAACGGAACAATTTTAGCCCCTGTGCTGTGTATGCGGTTCAATGCCAAGGCGACAATAAGCACAGGAGGCTTTTTCAATGAAAACGACGACGACAAACGAACTGCCTGCCGAAATTATGGAGAACGGCATTCACTACACCCTTGTGGGCGATTACTACTTTCCGACTTGTATGCTGGCGGAGAAGGCGACCGGTGGGAAATGGGCATCCCTGTATGAGCGCTATTTGCAGGAGAAGTATCCGCACGAGTACGTTAGGCTGATTTGGGCGGATGAACTGGCGGCGCTGCTGGAATCCGTGCAGAAGGAGTGCGAGGAGCGGGTGGAGGTGCTTGTTCGGGAGATGGCGGAGGTAGAAGGCGTGGATGAGGAGATGAAGGAAAATGAGCAGATGGAGTGGGTGAGGAGGATGGAGATGATTTGCGGCAGGGTAGAGGAGGTCGTGCGAGAAGAAATGATAGGATAAGGGCGGAGGGGAACGGCAGCAGGGACAGGTGAGTTCCTGCTGCTTTATTCGTATAATAATTGCTGTCATGGAAAAACGGACAACCGATACAGATAGACTGTTGAAAAATCAAGCAGTAAATGATATAATCATCATGGAAAATAGGGCAAGGAGGCTGGTGTTGTGCCTGCAAGAAAGAGCGAAAAGGAGCTTGCTCTGCGCAGCTCTGCCGCGGAATATCTGACCTTTGTCGCCGCCACCGGCGAGAGCGACGTTAGCTTCGAGATGCGCTACGAGAATGAGAATATCTGGTTGACGCAGAAGATGATGGCGACATTGTATGACGTGTCCGTAGCAGCAATCAATCAACACTTGAAGAAAGTCTTTGAGGATGGTGAGCTGCGCGAGGAATCAGTTATTAAGAAATACTTAATAACTGCCGCGGATGGAAAAAGCTACAGCACCAAGCACTATAACTTGCAAGCCATCATTGCCGTCGGCTTCAAGGTCAATAATCAGCGTGCCGTGCAGTTCCGCAAATGGGCGGGTCAAATCGTGAAAGACCATACCATTCAGGGCTGGACAATGGATGTGGAGCGCCTGAAAAAGGGGCATATGTTCACGGACGAATACTTCGAGCGCCAGCTTGAGCAGATTCGGGAAATACGCTTGAGTAAGCGAAAGTTCTATCAGAAGGTCACAGATCTATACGCAACGGCGTTTGATTACGATAAGGATGCAAAGACGACAAGCCTGTTCTTTCAGACAGTGCAGAATAAGATGCACTTTGCCGTCCACAGACACACGGCTGCGGAACTCATTGTGGAGCGTGCGGATGTCAACAAAGAGCATATGGGACTAACCACATGGGAGAATGCGCCGGATGGCAAGATTCTGAAAACAGACGTGACGGTGACCAAGAACTATTTAAGCGAACAGAAAATGCACTATCTGGAGCGCATCGTCTCTCTTTATCTGGACTATGCGAAATTGCAGGCGGAGCGCAAGATTCCCATGAGCATGGAGGACTGGGCGAAGCGTCTGGATGGCTTTTTGGACTTTAACGGAAACGAGCTGCTGACAGGGCCCGGCAAGATCAGTGCGGAGCAGGCTAAGCTCCATGCGGAGACGGAATATGAAAAGTATCGGATTATTCAGGATCGACTGTACGAAAGTGATTTTGATCGTTTCCTTATGCTGGAACAGGAAGTGAATCACAAACCATGAAAATTTTTTACTGAAACTTGATTGTGCAAACATATTAAGGCAATCCCGCACAAAGAAAGAACAGCAAAAAGGTCGGGAAAGAGGTATAATAAAGAGGTGAAGAAGCAATTGACGATGAGCCTGATCAGCGACGAGCTGGGGCAGGCATCAACGAAGAAGAAAGAGTTTCTGGGGATCATGGAGAAATTGATTCCGTGGTCGCAATGGGTCGGGATCGTGCAGCCGCACTATTACAAAGGAGAGCGCGGCAATAAGCCCTACGACTTGGAATTGATGCTCCGGATATATGTGCTGCAGCACCTCTACAACCTCGCGGATGACGCGGCGCGCAATGAAATCA
>OIYO01000182.1_pt1 | contig 63167 bp, 39 predicted proteins | sample 1588191 | NCBI WGS metagenome assembly OIYO01 (sample SAMN03283275) | human gut metagenome | biome: human-associated habitat; material: feces | host: Homo sapiens | place: Peru | collected 2012 | reverse complement strand
ATCTTGCAGAATTTTGACTTGAGCGTAACCTTTTCAGTTACAAACGAGTCGCACGGATGTTCGTGCCCACGCCGTAGAGGCCCTGCACGTCCAGCCAGATTGCTTCGTTGCCGAGGGAGTCGCCTTCCTTGGCAGCCAGTTCGGTGTTCCATGTTGCCGCCACCATCGTGGTGGAAACGTAGGTGCAGCCCTTGCTGTAACCGCTGATGCCCGTGCGGGTGAAGCCCGTGCCGCCGTCGCCGACAACCATCTTATCCAGCCCAAACACATCCATGTTCGGGAAGGTGATCTGGAAGCCGCCGTCGCGCTGCAGTTCCGACATCTGCTCCAGCGTCAGCTGAGAAAGGAAGGGTGCCCAGTCGGTGATATCGTAGCTGATGTTGCCATTTTCGTCGGTGATGGTCTTTACGAAGTCCGCCAGCAGCACCACGTCATCCGCCGCCGTCTTTTCGGTCTCCGCGTATGCCAGGTTAGGTGACACCGTTCACGGTCAACACCGCGTCGAGGTCATCCTGCGTCTTCTGCCACGGCTTGCCGTTGTCATAGTCAGAAACTTCGCCAACTGCCTTGCCTTCCTTGGTGGGGTCGGGGTAGTTCAGCGTGTCGATAAACTCCTGCGTGCGCACCAGTTCCGCGTAGGTGGGCGCTTTCGGCCAGGTGCCTTCCCAGTCGGAGCGGGAGAGTTCCGTGCCCCAGCCAAGGCCTTCCACGTCGCTGTTGCCGACGTTTTCGCCCTCTTCGAAGAAGAACGCGGACACTTCGTCGTACTGGTTGGTGGATTTTGCGCCGTCGTACATATCGGGGTCACCCTTGGCGTCGATGGAAGCAATGATGGCATCGTCGCCGCAGTCATCCTCGTCGTAGCTGGCAGTTTCGCCGCCTACGTTCAGCACCAAAGAGGGTTTCTGCACGTTCCAGACGTTGGCGTTATCGCCTACATAGAGGCTGTAAGAGCCGCAGTCCAATTCGTAGGTGGTATAACCATTGTCGTTGCGGTCGCTGTAGTCGTAGGAAGCCATGTCGCGAACCTTCATCGACACGGTGATTTCCTCGGACGAACCCGCCGCCAGCAGGCTGGTCTTGGCGAAGTCCGCCAGCACCACATGTGCCTTTTCGATGCCCTCGTCGTAGTACGGTGCGCTGTAATACAGCTGCGCAACGTCCTTGCCGGGCACGCTGCCGGTGTTGGTCACCTTAACGGTGAAGGTAATCTGCTTGTCAAGGTCATCCGCCGTCAGCAGATAGCCGTTCTCCACGGGCTGGCCGTCCAGCGTCGCGCCGACGACTTCCTTGGTGAAGGTGGTATAAGACAGGCCGTAGCCCAGCGGATACACCACATGCTCGCGATACCAGGAATCATTGCCGGATGCCGCCTTTTCGGTATAGCCGCGCGTCTCCCAGTAGCGGTAGCCGATGTAAATGCCTTCTTCGTAGGCAATCTGGTACTTGCTCGTCACCAGCGCGCCCGACTCATCGTAGAGCTGGTTCGTGACCACGTTGCCGCTCGCATCCAGATACTCCGGCAGCACATTGCCGTCCGCGTCCAGCTTGGTCGCGTTGGCATTGTTCTTGCAGAAGTTCTCCCACGTCGGGTCAGCCTTGAAATCGGCAGCCCACGTATCCACCGTGCGACCGGAGGGGTTGACCTCGCCGTTCAGGATGCGGCCAATCGGGCCGAAGCCGGACGCACCGGGCATGGACACCCACAGAATCGCGCCGATGCGCTCATCCTTCTCAAGTTCGCCCAGTTCCATAGACGTGCCGGAGTTGATCAGAACGATGACCTTGCTGTACTGTGCGCACACCATGTCCAGCAGGTCGCGCTCGTTGTCATCCAGCTCCAGATAATGCTGGGTGGGATCGGAGCGGCCCTCGGTATCCTTGGATTCGCGGGGCAGGTCGAAACCCTCGCCGCCGACGCGGGAGAACATGACCACTGCCGCGTCGCCGTACTCGACAAAGGACGCTTTCAATTCATCATCATAGGCGCTGACGGGTGTTTCGCCGGTCTTATAGCCCGTGCTTTCGCGGGACATGGAGGGCGACGAGCCGCGGCCCTCGCCAGAGCGCGCCGCATCCGCATAAAACGCCTTCAGTGCAGGGTTGAGCACAAAGCCGCCAAGTTCCAGACCGTCGTAGAGGGAGTAGCTGCCTACGCCAGTCGAGGCTGCCGAGCCGGAACCGCCGTAAACACTCTGGTTCGGATCAGCATTCTTGCCGAAAACGGAAATCTTGCCTGCTGCAAGCGGCAAAGTGCTGTTGATGTTCTTGAGCAGCACCACACCCTCTTCGGCGATTTCCTGATTGACCGCTTCCGCCTGCGCAATTGCCTGCGCCGCGCTCGTTGCGGTGGACATGTACTGCGTGCCCTTGTAGGCATCGCTCTCTGCCAGCGCCGAGGGGCTCATGCCGCCCACGCTGGTCAGCAGCAGCGTCGCGCCAAGCAGTACCGCGCATCCGCGAACGCAGCAGCTTCTGAAAAATTGGGATTTCATATCCGTTCCTCCTTCACATGCCGATTGCATCCCTGCATCGGCTGTTGTTGAGTGTATTATATACGGTCTTTCTGCGTTTGGCGCCTTCATCGCATGAATCATGTCTTTTTTTGCACGAATATCGCCCAAGCCAGCAAAATTATCGTGCTGTTCCCGCACAGAAAAGACCCGCGCCCGCGGGTGCAGGCACAGGTCGGAAAGGGGTGATACTCAATTGTGATTTACTTGATTTTCTCGGCTTCCAGAGCTGTCAGCGGCACAGCCGCAGTTCTTGATGGCAATGGCGGCTTATGCACCGCAGGCATTGGCGTTGATTGTGTCAATCACGCCCTTAATCCCCTTCCACACTGACAAATCCGTAAACACCTCGATGATGCTGCCCTGATCGATGAATGGTGCTTCCTGTAGAATCGACATATCCTTCATCATGCCGTTATGCACAATGTACTCCACAATTTGATTCACAAAGTAGATTTGCCGGCTGTCCAGATTTACATTGGTCAAATAAGCAGAAAATGCTTCTTTTGCGGCATTCATATCCAGCCCGACGATTTCGCGGATGAACTCGCCCAGCGGCTTCTTTCCGTACTCGGCTTCGTAATCCTGCTTTGTTCCGACTTCGCTCCAGAGAATTTCCTCCAACTGGGTGATGTCGCTGTCTGTCAGCGGAACATTCATCTTGAGTTTCGCAATCGCCAATTCATTCTGATGCTGGCGGACGTAAAACTCAGCCCGCATTTTGTAATTTTGCAAGTCGTCGTTTTCCAACTCCGACTGTTTCCATTCAATAGAAAGGATTTCATCACCAAAGCCTGTTTCGTAAGCGGATTGCTCGTTTGTGATATATTTCATCAAATCACGCAGGGCTTTGCGGATTTTCTCCAATTCATCCACGCCCGTATTTTCCACATAATCGGTATGCAGTATTTTTTCCAGCAGTGCCGATTGTGCCGCGATTTCCGGCACATTGGCGATTTTGCTGAGCGCATCTGCCTTTTTCAGCAAGTCATGATGCGCCCGATTGTACGGCAGCCCCGCGAGATGCGCCAGTTCCATGCCGTACAGCAGCGCATCAAAACGCAGCGCCTTCGGGTCATCCGGCTCCGGCAAAAGCAGAGGCGCTAACTCCTGCTGCATCATCAGCGTGTCCTCGTAGCTCAATGACTGATATCGGTTCGGGCTTGTATACAATTCAACGAATTTCAGATGCTGTTTGACGGCGAAGTTGTCTTGGTTCAATTCCGATACTTTGCGCACCATGTCATCCACCAAAGTTTGACGGAACGCGGACAATTCGTCAGTTTTGTACACTGCGTCCTGCAATTTAAACGCCATTTGTGCCTTCAACGAAAAAAGCGCCCCTTGAAGCGAGAGTGCGCTGGCAGTGGCATTGCCTTTGCTCATGCGGAAAAACTCGAAGTTTCCGCAGAAGTCGAAAATATAGAACTTGTCCTTGTCTTTGCCGTCCATCAGCCCCGGAGAGAGGCGCGTGCCGCGGCCAATCATCTGCCAGAATTTTGCCTTGCTCATCACCTTCTTGAAGAACACAAGGTTTAACACTTCCGGCACGTCGATGCCCGTATCGAGCATATCCACCGAAATAGCAATCTGCGGCAGTTTCTGCGGGTCAGAAAACTCGTCAATAGCGCTCTGCGCATAAGTCATGTAGTTGTCGATGACCTTCGCATAGCCGTACAAATGCGGATATTCGCGGTTGAAAATCTCCAAGATTTTCTCCGCGTGCGTGTGATTCTTGGCGAAAATGATGCTCTTGCCGATTTTGCTGCCGTAGTCGATTTTCAGCCCGTCGGTCATCAGCGTATTCAGCACCTTGCGAATGGTATCCTCATTAAATACCCATTCGTTTAACGCGGATGGCATCACGCACTCCGGCAAATTACCGTCCTCATCCGTGAATTTTGCCTCGTATTCCTCTTTCTCCTCGTCGGTCAATTCGTCGTATACAATGCCCTGCTGAATGAACTTCAGCGTCGTTTCTATCGATACGAAGTCGCACAGATAGCCGTCTTTGACTGCCTGCGCTAATTCATAGCCATACGTCGGCGCACCGTTGCCCAAATCAAAAAGTGCATAAGTATTCTTGTCGATTTCATCCTTCGGCGTCGCCGTCAAACCAACCAAGGGCGCATCAAAGTAGGTGAAAATGTCGCGATATTTGTTGTAGATGGAGCGGTGTGCCTCGTCGCAGATGACCAAATCAAAGTGCCCGACCGTGAACAGCTTGCCTTCCGCATCCTCAATGGCGTCGATGCAGTTCATCATCGTCTGGTAGGTCGAGAAGACGCAGTGCGCCGTGGTATTGTCCCGCTCTTCGCAGAGATTCGTAACCGAAAGTTCCGGCAGCAGATTCACGAAGCTGCGTTTCGCCTGCGTGACCAGCGAGTTTCTATCCGCCAGAAACAGGATATTCTTCACCCAGCCGTGTTCCAGCAGCACCTTGCACAGTGCAATCACCGTGCGCGTTTTGCCCGAACCAGTCGCCATTACCAGCAGTGCTTTGCGGCGGTTGCGCGCATCAAAAGTGTTGCAAACAGCCTTGATTGCGTTCTCCTGATAGTACCGCCCGGCGATGTTCTCGTCCACCACAATATTGTCCAAATGCGTGCGCATCCGCAGCAGGTTGAACCACTTCTCCAAATCGCGCTTTGACCAGATAGCGGCGCACTTGCGCTCCGGATACTGCCCGTCGTCGATTTTCGTTTCAAACCCGTTGGTTAAGAAGATTACTGGGCGGCGACCCTGCTGCTTCTCGATAATATCCGCATACAATTTCGCCTGCTGCCGCCCCACCGCCGGGTCAACGCAGGAGCGCTTCGCCTCCACAATCGCCAGCGCCTTGCCGTCGTCGCCGTACAAGACATAATCTGCATAGCCCGTCTCGCTCTTGTTCGGCATACCGGGCAGCTTGACCTCGTTCAGCCAATTCTTCCCCTCAACCCAGCCGGCATCCTGCAGCATTGCATCAATATACAGTTTTCGCGTCTTGTATTCGGAAATTTCCAGCGGCTTCGGCACATACGTCTGATGCTGCTCTTCGCGGCGCTGCGTCAGCTGTTCCTTGAGCGCGGCGTTCTCTTTGATGAGCGCATCCAGCTTGCGCGCGGCGTCCTCGTCCACCGCGGGCGGGGTCGGCTGTGCGCTCTGCTCCGCCAGCAAAGCGGGATTGAAGGTGTGTTCTGTGTAGTTTTCGCCGTAGCAATACGCCAGAAAATCGAAAAAAACGAACAGGTTTTGCAGACACAGCACCGCCTGTTCGCGGGTGATGACCTTGCCGCCGTGCGCGGCGGTGTTGCCCATGCGGCGGATGAAATCCAAGCGGAAAATCAGCTGCTCATCCACGATGCCGCGGAACTCCTCGGTATTGATGAGGGTGACGAGCTTATCATCCCACGGCATGACCAGCGACCCGTCCACCGCATACATCCACTTGACCGCCGCCTCCATCGCCCGGCGGCAGTTGAGGACGCACGCAGCCGGGTCGATGGACAGGATTTTCTCCGCGGATTCGGCGATCGGGGCGAAGGCGGCGAAGGACGGGATGGAGAGGTAGGGGGAGAAATTGGACATGAGAGTCACCGTTCTTTCAAGATGATGTAAGGGAATTATGAGAGCTTTGCAGCTATACTGTTACAAACCAACAGTCGTTGCGTTATTTAAATCTAAGTTGCTGACAACTTTCTGCTTGCATAAGTTCATCTCAAAAATGTTTTGGTTCAAAGCCACGAATATGCGGCTTTCGATTGTCGGGCGCAGTTTGGTTCCATTTGTTAGCATTGAGAAAAATTTGTTTTTTACAATATCCCTTGGTTTTGTTTTTTTCCATGGAAAACTCTTATTATAATCAGAGCTATTCGCAAAAATAATCAACAAGTGATCTGCGTCCGCACAAAGCCATTCTGCTATAAAATTCCACCATAATTTATCAGTTGCACCTATTGACATTCCATAAATGCAAATTACATTACTGCTCCTGATAATTCCTTCTGTAACAGCCTGATATTCAGAACCAACGTCTGCATTCTGTGATGGTTTTATTATTTCATTGCAGATGCTTTTAATCGCAGATAACTCAGTGTTTTTAATTTGTGATGAATCATTTACTCCCATAATCATATTTTCTTCCAAAGTACCATGAACATGTACGATGTCTCCGATAGTTCTTGCTGCATTATCCCATGTTTTTGCAATGATTTTGCCGAGATTGTCAATAGTTTTTGTATAGTTAAAAGAAACAAAGCGAAAAATGTGTTTACTATTATACTTATTAAAGATCCTATCAATTGTATGAACATCTGCAATGTTAAGCATCCTACGATAATTAGTAAATGCTCTGTTTAGAACTGATACTATTCTTTTTTCATCGCTGTAATCTACTTTTGCTTCTTCTTTCCAAACATATTCATTAAAGCTTTCAACAAAGTTCTCGAAGCACTCTATATATTGGTCTTGAGTATCCGCTGTAAACATCGTAGAGTATTCACCAAATGCAGACTCAAAGTCTGACCAGTCAATGATTTGACTTTGTGGATTGCTTTGGAATTCCGTAAGCTCTTGTTTGAACTTTTTTATATTTTTACTATCGTTCTCTGTTGCGGAAATATACTCTTTGTAAAATTCTGTATACCTCGTTTTCAAACCAAGCCCAATGTCAAAACCGTTGCCAATCAGAAACGTAATCTGCATAGCCATCACCTCACCCGAAGTATTTCTGCATTAGAACTTTTTGTTCCAGTTCTATTTTACTCAAAACTTGCTGAATTGTCAATCTACTCTTGTCTATTTTGGAAACAAAAGTAGCAAATTGTTCTTGTAGCTCGATTGGCGGTATTGAAATAATCAGTGGCGCAATATCCTTGTTATTGATTTGAGGAACAGAAGAGCCGTTATTCAGCGAACCAAGGTCTATTGTATCAAAGTATGCAAGTAAATATTGTGGAAGCAGTTGCTTGCCGGGTATTACACCCATCACATTCAAATCAGCACAAATCGGCACACTCGTCAAGCGCTTTTTATTCGTGCCAATTGCGCCGCCTCTTTTGGGAAACACAACAGTTCCAACAGGGAAAATCCCCACGCCCGCCGTTTCCTCTGTTACAAACCGAGAAGAAGTAGTAATGTACTTTTCGTTCCCCACATAATTCATGTCCCCAACCTTCACATAGGGAATGCTACCACCTTCATTTTCTTTCTCAAGGGGCAATGATGTTCCGCTTTTTAATACGCAAGCCTCCCCTATTGTATTTTGAGCCCAACCGAATAGATTTATTTTTGCATCTCCAAACATCTCCAAAAACTTCGCCTTGACCATCAAGTCAAGTTCGTCCAGCATCCTTCTGCACACCTCAATCCCCTCCGACACCTTATCAAGCGTGTCAGCAATACGCCGCTGTGTAGAAATATCAGGAAGGGGAATTTGCGCTTCTTTCAGCCATTTGAAATGCCGATTATATCCTGTGTTCGGTATTTTTACAGCCGATACCGCATAATATAAATAACGACAATCTACATCCGGAATCGTTGCTTTTAGCACTTTTACGCCGTCTGCACCGAGAAAAAACGGCATATCAACATACTTTACAATTCTGGTATGGTCGCCAAATATGATTGCAGGAACATCTGTAAATAAGCCATCTTCACGGTCGGTATATCCTGCAATATCATCTTGCCCTTGGTCAATAATTGGATATTTGCCACTTGCAAGGTATTCTGAAGTCTGCAATTTTGTACCCTGCTTTGTTACATCAGCAAAAACGTCAGAAAATGCAGTCATCATCCCACCATCCCCCTCAATTCCTCCAAGACCTCCCCCAGCCGTGCCATATCCGCATCAATCTGCGCCATAATCTCCTGCGTCGAGGGGTACTCCACCGCCTGATATTCGGTCTTTTTGTACTTGTTGATGCTCAGGTCGTAGCCATTTGCGGCAATTTCTTCCTTCGGCACAAAGAAACTCTTGTCCGTGCGCTGGCGGGTTTCCTCCGCTTCAAGAGCGTGGAAGCGCGCCACAATGTCGGGAATGTCGTTGTCGGGGGTGGGCGTGCGCTTGTCGTCGAGGGTGAGGCCGTCCGCCTGCATGTCGTAGAACCACACCTTGTCCGTGCCGCCATGCCCGGTCTTGGTGAAAATCAAAATCGCGGTGGATACGCCCGCGTAGGGCTTGAACACGCCGCTGGGCATCGAAATCACCGCTTCCAGACGATTGTTGTCAATGATTTCCTGCCGAATCGCCTTGTGCGCCGCCGATGAGCCGAACAGCACGCCGTCCGGCACGATGCACGCGCAGCGCCCGCCGACTTTCAGCATCTTCACGAACAGGGCGAGGAACAGCAGCTCCGTCTTTTTCGTCTTGCAGACTTTCAGCAGGTCGGCGCTGACGATGTCGTAATCCAGCGACCCCTTGAACGGCGGATTCGCCAGAATCAGCGTGTAGCGGCCGCGGTCAGTATTCTGGTCAGACAGGCTGTCGCGGTACTCGATGCACGGGTTGTCCACGCCGTGGGTCATCATGTTCATCGCGCCGATGCGCAGCATGGTACGGTCCATGTCGTAGCCGTGAAACATGCTGTTCATGTAGTGCGCCTTGTTCTGCCGATTGAAGAGGACTTCCTGCTTGCGGTTCGCTTTCAGGTACTCGCTCGCCGCCACCAGAAAGCCGGATGTGCCGCATGCCGGGTCGCAGATGATTTCGTCCGCGCGCGGCGCCATCATGTCCACCATCATGCGGATGATGTGGCGCGGTGTGCGAAACTGCCCGTTGACTCCCGCCGTCGCCAGCTTGCTCAGCAGATATTCATATACGTCGCCGCGGGTGTCCGCGCTTTGCAGGTGCGCCATCTGCTCGTAGATGACATCCATCGCGCTGACGATTTTGTCCAGCATCAGCGGCGTCGGCACCTTGAAAATCGCGTCGCCCATGTACTTCGAGTACGCGCTGTTCTTGTCGCCGTGCAGCCCCTTGATGAACGGGAACACAAACTCCTGCACCACGCTGTACATCTTTCCCGCCGGGAAATCGCGGAAAACGCTCCATTTGAGCTGCGCGCCGTCGATGGTGCGGTCGCCAATCTGCACGTCGCCTTGGAAGATGCTCGTGTACGGCAGCCCCAGCATCGCGCATTCCTTCGCCTTGATGTTGTCGCTGTCATCCAGATCGTGGATGAACATCAGGTACGTCATCTGCTCAATCACGTCCAGCGGGTTCGTCAGTCCGCCCGTCCAGAAGATTTCCCATAGCCCATCAATCTTGTTCTTCAGTTCCCCCGTAATCATGCCGTTCTTTCCTTTCTGTATGCTGATACGGATAGCACGCGCCGTCCGCAAAACTTGCTTTCCTGATTCCAAGGAATAGTATAGCACAGGCTGCTTCGGAAAGCAATTCGGCGGATAAAAGCGCACGCCAAAACTCCGGCGCTCCCCCATTCCTTCAGAGGTGCGCCGGAGTTTTCATCCTATCCTATTTTGCCCTTCCCGTCCCGCTGTGATCCGTCGCGAACGTGACCTCTTTCACCTGCTTTTTCCTTGAATGCAGGCGCTTTTCCGCCAGAAGCCGCGCAAATTCGCCCTCGTCAATCGGCAGGGACACGGGCTTGCCTGTCCACGAGGAAAGGTGCATGGCGTTGGACAGCATCAGCGCGCGGATGCCTTCCGCCCCGTCCGCCACCAGCGGCGTGCCGTGCAGGATATGCGCCGCAAAAGCGTTCAGCACACCGACGTGCTGCGGATTCTCCCCGTCCAGCGGCAGAGTCTCCACCTGCACCTCCGCGTGGGGGTATGCGGATGCGCTGCGGCGGTAATAGGCGGATTCGCTCTGCGGCAAGCGCCACAAGGTCAGCTGCCCGTTTTCGCAGACGACTTTGCCGCGGTCACAGGCGATTTCCAGCCGATTCGTGCCGGGCAGATCCCCGGTGGAGGCGATAAAAACGCCCGTCGCGCCGCCCGGAAATTCCAGATAGGCGGTCACGTCGTCCTCCACCTCAATGTCGTGCCATTTGCCCTCGTGGCAGAACGCACGCACCGTTGTCGGCAGTCCGCAGAGCCATTGCAGCAAATCCAGCTGATGCGGGCATTGGTTGAGCAGCACGCCGCCGCCCTCGCCCGTCCACGTTGCGCGCCAAGCCCCGGAATCGTAATACGCCTGTGAACGATACCAGTCCGTCACCACCCACGTCACACGCTTCAGCGCGCCTAACTCGCCGGAATCCAGCAGCGCTTTCAGGCGGCGATAGACGCAATTCGTGCGCTGGTTGAACATCAGCGCATACGTCCTGCCCGTCTCCTGCGCGGCGGCGATGACCGGGTGCAGCTGCGCCGTGTAAACGCCCGCGGGCTTTTCGCTCAGGACGTGCAGTCCTGCCCGAAGCGCCGCCTCCGCAAGCGGCGGATGCAGCTCGTGCGGCGTGGCAATCAGCACGGCGTCGCACGCATGGGCGCGGATGAGCGACATGCCGTCGGCATAGATGCCCGTTCCAGCAGGAAGTGTCTGCTGCGCCCAGTCACGGCGGTCTTGGCGCGGATCAGCGACGCAGGTCAGCGCAATTTCCGGCGTTTGCCCGGACAGGATGAGCCGGCAGTGCTCCGAGCCCATGTTGCCAATGCCAATGATGCCGAGGCGAATCTTCTCCACCCTGATTTCCTCCTTGGAACAGGTTACTTTCTCGTGCTTCCGAAGCTGCCGGAAACGTCGATGGCAGCTTCCACTTCGTCCTTATGGCGGGATGTTCTGCGCTTTTCGTTCAGCAGCTTCAAGAACAGTTCTTCATCAACAGGCAGCGAAACTGTCTGATTCGTCCACGAAGAAAGGTGCATGGCGTTGGACAGCATCAATCCGCGGATGCCCTCGCGCCCGTCGGCAACAAGCGGCGTGCCGTGCAGGATGTGCGCGGCGAAGGCGTTCAGAACGCCCGCGTGCTGCGGATTTTCGCCGTCGGTCTGCACGATTTCGTGCTGAATATCCGGTACGCCGAACGGCTCTTTACACACGGGACACCAGTCGCGCTCATCCACGCTGAGCGTATCCAGCGTCAATTGGTCGTTCTCGATGCGAATCCGCGCGCGCGTTCCGATGATTTCCAGCCGGTTTTCGCCCAGCGCGTCCCCGGTGGATGCAATGAACGTGCCCGTTGCGCCGTTTGCAAATTCCAGATAAGCGGTCACGTCGTCTTCGACCTCGATGTCGTGCCATTTGCCCTCATGGCAGGCGGCGCGCACCCGCACGGGCAGCCCGCAGAGCCATTGCAGCAAATCCAGCTGATGCGGGCATTGGTTGAGCAGCACGCCGCCGCCCTCGCCATCCCACGTTGCGCGCCACGCCCCGGCATCGTAGTAGCTTTGCGTGCGATACCAGTCCGTCACGACCCAGATCATGCGCTTGATTTCGCCCAGCACGCCGCTGTCAATCAGTTCCTTCGCCTTGCGGTAGACGCAGTTCGTGCGCTGGTTGAACATCATGCCGAATGTCAGTTCGGGATGCTTATCCGCCTCCGCAATCATGTCCCGCACCTGCAAAGTGTACACACCCGCCGGCTTTTCACACAGTACATGCTTTCCGTGGCGGAACGCCTCTATCGCCAGCGTCGGATGCTGATAATGCGGCGTTGCAATCAGCACCGCGTCACAGGTATCGGACGCAATCAGGTCGCTGCCCTCGCAGAAAACCGCGGCGTCCGGCACGGTTGCGCGAATCCACTCTCGGCGGCCTTCCTTGCGGTCTGCCATGGCGGTCAGCTGCACTTCCGGGCATTTGCCGCTCAGGATGTTGTGGGTGTGCAGGCTGGCAATGCCGCCCGCACCGATGATTCCAAGTCGAAGCATACCGAAACACTCCCATCATAGAGCCAAGCAGACTCTTTGTCAATTTCAATCAGGGAAAAACAGAAATATCAGGGGGGTTATTCCGAAAAAAGGGACTGCGTCCAAGACGCAGCCCCCTTTTTGTGAAGTTTGCGTGCGCTTATTACTCCTGCGCCATCGGATAGAAGCCGCGGTATGCGCCATCCTTGTACGCCTGACGCTGTTCGTCGATAATCTGCTGACCGCCGGCGGAAAGAATTTCGTTGATGTACTTATCCCACGTTGCGTCGAAATCTTCCGGCTTGCAGGTCACAACCTGAACCAGCAGTTCCGCTTCCTTGGAAACGATGGTCGTGCCATAGTCAATGCGGGACTGGATGGTGCGGGTGAAGCTGACGGGTTCGTAAGCGCCGTCATTGGAAATCACAAGGCTGTCCGCCACAACATCTTCGTAGCCAGGGAAGCCCATAGCGGTCGCGGCGTAGTTCAGTTCGTCAGAACCGTAGTAGAAGCCGTTGCAGATCGGCGCGCCGTCGGTCGCGTGCATCTTGTGCGCGTCGTCGGTGTCGTTGATGTTCTTCAGGTCGGTCGGAATGTTGTTTTCGTTGACGGTGGTGTAGTTGTAGCCCATTTCGCCGTTCTGGAGCGCGTACAGGGATTCCGGCTTGCACATCCAGTTCAGGTACTTAATCGCGGCAACCGCAACCTTTTCATCCACAGACGCGGGGATGAAAATCGCCTGACCAGCGGCGGTGTAGGTTTCATGCGGGGTCGTGCCGGCTTCGGGCTTGAAGGGGTCGCAGGCGATCCAGCTTGCGCCGGGGACATTCTTCGCCAAATCCTGCGCGTAGGACTTTTCCATGCGCCACGGGGCATCCCAGTTGCCAACCCAGAAGCCGTCATAGCCGTTCACGCGGTCGCTGTCGGTCTGCTTGGAGTTCTCAATGCCGAAGTAATCGGAAACCAGACCTTCGTTGAAGAACTTGTTCATCCAGCGCAGCGCTTCCTTCGCGCCGGGCAGCATGTAGTGGAACTTGAAGTTCGCCACCCAGTCTTCTTCGGTAATCTGGCTGTAATCAAGGAAGGCATCCATCTGGTAAATCCAGCCGTAGAAGGGGTCAGCCGCGTACAGGTCGGAGGAATACGGAATGGTGTTGTCACCGCCCAGATTCTGCTCCTTCGCTGCCTTCAGGTAGGCATACAGTTCTTCCACGTTCGTGGGAACTTCCATGCCCAGCTTTTCCAGCCAGTCCTTGCGGATGAACATGCTCTGCGTCGCGACGACGATGCGGCGCGCGGGCAGGAAATACTGCTCTTTGCCGTCGCCCACGTCGTACTGACCGTACTGCAGCACTTCGTCGCCGAGGAATGCCGTCAGTTCCTGACCGTATTCCGCCAGCAGGTCATCCAGCGGCATGATGCCGCCCATGTCGATGTACTGCTGCACCAAATCCGTGCCGTAGGTCATGCAGATATCCGGCGCGGTGCCGCCCGCCAGACGGGTGGAGAGGATCGTGCCTTCCTCCCAGCGGGAAACGGGAATCCAGTTGATCTTGATGTGGTTCGGATCGCCGAAATTCTCCTGAATGTAGCGCAGCTGCCAGCAGTCCTCCACGTTGAAGCCTGCGATGGAGCGGTCATACATTTCGACGTTGAGCGTTACCCAATCGTCATCCGCCGCCAGTGCCGTCAGCGGAAGCGCCGTCAGCAGCAGGCACAGCGTGCAAACCAGAGCCAGAAACTTTTTCATAAGGGTACTCCTTTCTATCTTGAACGGCTTTTGCCGCCCGTTCCAATGGGAATGTGGGATGATCAGCCCTTGACTGCGCCCATCGTAACGCCCGCCACGAAGTAGCGCTGCACAAACGGGTACACAATCAGGATGGGGAGCGTCGCGAAAATGATGGTTGCGGACTGAATGGATTCGGACACGCTGGTGCTCAGGTCATTCGAGCTGCCCTCCGCGACGGCGACTTCCACCGACTGGCTGCCCTTGATGAGGTTGTACAGCTTGAGCTGCAAGGGCTGGAGGTCACGCGAGGTGATGTAGTACAGCGCATCGTTGAAGCTGTTCCATTTGCCGACGGCGTAAAACAGGGAAAGCGTCGCCAGCGAGGAGAAGCTCAGCGGCAGGAAGATGCGGGTGAGAACTTGGAAATCCGTCGCGCCGTCAATCGACGCCGCCTCCACCAGCTCATACGGCAGGGAAGAAAAGAAATTCTTCAGGATGATGACGTTGAACGTGGAAATCAGCCCCGGAATAATCAGCGACCACATGCTGTCAAGCATTCCGAATTCCTTCACGTTCAGGTAAATCGGAATCGTGCCGCCGGAGAAGTACATGGTAAAGACGATGAAGAACATGATGACGCGCTGCCCCTTGAGGCGACGCATGGACAGCGGGAACGCCGCCAGAATCGTCATCACCATTGCCAGCAGGGTGTAGATTACCGTCAGTTCGATGGTATAGAACAGGCTGTGCCACATCGAATTGTCGCTGACGATGAGCTTGTAGGCATCGACGTTGAATTCCACCGGCCAGAACGACACTGCACCGCGCAGAATCGCAGACTTGGAGGACATTGACATGGCAATGACGTTGATGAACGGCAGCGTGCAGATCAGCACGAAGAGCATCATCACGATGATGAGGACAATCTGCGCTGCACCGAGTTTCTTCTTCTTCACAGGGCAAATATGCGCCTGTGTGGGAATCGCAGTCATGACAAATCCTCCCCTCTTACCAAATACTCTGTTCATCGAACAGGCGGGAAACAGTGTTTGCGCCCGTAATCAGCACCAAGCCTACCACCGACTGGAACAGACCGATTGCCGTTGCGCGGGCGAACTGGCTGTTGGTAATGCCGGCGCGGTAAACGAAGGTGGAAATGACGTCGCAGTAGTCCTTGACCTTGGTATTGCCGATGATAAACGGACGGTCAAAGCCGATGGACATCATGCGCCCGATGTTCATAATCAGCAGAACGACGATGGTGGAACGGATGCCGGGAAGGGTGACATGCCAAATCTGCTGGAGCTTGTTCGCGCCGTCAATGCGCGCCGCTTCAAAGAGGTTCATGTCCAGGCCGGTAATCGCCGCAAGGTAGAGAATCGTGCCCCAGCCCATCGACTGCCACACGCCGACCAGCACATAGGTGAACGTCCACGTCGGGCCATCCGTCAGGAAAGGAATGTTCTCGGAAATCCAGCCCCAGCGCAGAAGCGTGGAGTTGATGACGCCCGACGTCGGCGCAAAGATCTGCAGCACCATGCCGCCGATGATGACCCACGAGAGGAAGTGCGGCAGATACAGCATCGTCTGCGAAAGCTTCTTGAGCTTGGGCGTACGCATTTCGTTGAGCAGGATGGCAAGGATAATCGGGACGGGGAAGCCGAAGAGCAAGTCCAGCCCGTTGAGAATCAGCGTGTTCTTCAGCGCGATGCCAAAGTCGCTCATGCCGAAAACGAACTTGAAGTTATCCAGCCCAATCCACTTGCTCTTGGCGGGATTGAACATGTTGTACTTCTGGAAAGCAATTTGAAGCCCCGCCATCGGCTTGTAGCAGAACAGAATGTACCAGACAATCGGAATCAGCAGCATCAGGTACAGCCGCCAGTCGCGCTGAAGCCAGTGTTTCCTGCGCTTGCGGCGCGGTTGCACCGATGCAGGGGCTTTCGCAGGATTCGTCATAAGCAAAAACCTCCATTTCTGATAAATTGTGGTTTCTGCAAGGTGTTCAAAAACAAGTCTCCTTTGCGGAATGCAAAGCAGAATCCATGCAAAACACCTGCCTTTTCAGCAGCATCAGCCGACATTTGACCAGCACTGCCAACGGGAAACCACGGGAGACGCTGCACGAGGCAGCCAGTTACGGGAACGTCACGCTCCGTTTCCGTATCGTTGCTTTGATTATAGCCGACACAAGTTGCACAATCAATGTAAATCCTGCTTGAAAATATGTGAATCCTGCTGTATAATCAAAATATCCGAACCCAGAAAGGAGCTGAAACGATGAAATTCGCGGAGACCATCAACGGCTACAACGCGATGGGGCGCGAGAACGCGGAGTACGAAGCGTGCTATGCCGTAGCGGAGCACCACACCATCAGCGGACTGCATTGCCACGATTTCTACGAATTTTATATCCACTATCAGGGTGGCAAGGTCTACTATGTGGACGGCAGCGTGTTTCCGCTGCAAAACAATCAGCTGATTATCATGCCGCCGTTTCGGATGCACGGGCTGGTGGGCGGCAGTTCGCTGCAGAACTACGAGCGCGCCTTCCTGTATCTGCGCCCGGAAACGCTGCGAAAGCTTGGCTTCGGGCAGATTGACCTCCAGCGTTACTTCGACAGCCGCCTGCAGTCCGGAAAATTCTACTATGAACTGCCGCAGGCGGATGCGCTGGCGTGCAAACAGCTGCTGATAGACATCTCCGCGCAGCAGGACATGCCGGACGAGATGGTGCAGTTCCGCAATTACGGGCGCATCATCGACTTCATGGTCATGGTCTGCCAAGCCGTACAGGGAACAACCGCTCCTATCCAGCCAAGCGTTGTCAACGATGTGATTTTCGATGTGCTGCAATACATCAACGACCACTTCACCGAACCGCTAAAATTGGAAGACATTGCGCGCCGCTTCGCCATCAGCGTATCGTACCTTTCGCACGAGTTTACAAGCTACGCCGGGCGCAGCGTCTACGAATATATTCTCTACCGCCGCGTGCAGCTGGCGAAGGAGAATCTGCTGACGGACATGAGCCTGAGCGAAGTAGCCGATCACAGCGGATTCGGCGATTATTCCGGCTTTCTGCGCAGCTTCCGGCGGATGACGGGCATGTCCCCGAACGCCTACCGCAAGCAGCGCAGCGGCGGACACTAATTGCTGTTTTGTCTGATTAGGACGACAATCTGCCAAATCCGCCGAATTGAAAACAAGATTCGCATAGAAATCTCGATGTCAATGTGCTATCATGCAGATAACGCATCACGCAGCGTTGAGTATTGAAGAAGGAGCGAATGCCATGATTCGGATTGCCATTGTGGGTACGGGCAACATTTCCCACGCCCATGTGGAAGCCTACCTGCGCTTCCCGGAGCGCTGCAAGATTGTGGCGCTGGTGGACATTGTGCCGGAAAAGGCGCAGAAGATGAAGGAGGATTATCACCTGACCGAAGCGGAGATCTACGACGACCACCAGAAAATCCTTTCACGCAAGGATATTGATTTGGTGGATGTCTGCACGCCGCCGTACGTCCACGCCAGCATTTCCATCAACAGCCTGCGTTCAGGCAAGAACGTCGTCTGCGAAAAGCCGATGGCGGCGTCGCTGGAAGAATGCGACGCGATGCTCCGCGCCCGCGACGAAAGCGGCAAGAAACTCGCGATTATCGCCCAGAACCGCTTCCGCCAGCCCATCAGCAACCTGAAGAAACTGCTGGACAGCGGGCTTGCGGGCAAAGTGCTGTGCGCATCGGTCACATCGGCCTGGTGGCGCGGGCACTGCTACTACGACCTGTGGTGGCGCGGCACATGGGAGAAGGAGGGCGGCGGCTGCACGCTGAACCACGCCGTCCACCATATTGACATGCTGTGCTGGATGATGGGACTTCCGCAGACCGTGACGAGCGTGATGGCGAACGTCGCGCACGACAACGCTGAGGTGGAGGATTTGTCGCTGTCCGTGCTGCAATATCCGGGCGCGCTGGCGCAGCTGACGGCCTCCGTCGTGCATCACGGCGAGGAGCAGGAGCTGGTCTTCCAGTGCGAGAAGGCGAAAGTCGCCGCGCCGTTCAGCGTGTACGCATCCACCTCCAAACCGAACGGCTTCCCGATTGAAAATACCGAATTGGAGCAGAAAATCCGCGATTTTGCGGATGCGCAGCCGCAGCTTCCCTACGAAGGGCACACGGGCGAACTGGAAAACGTCCTCTCCGCGCTGGAGAACGACACCCTGCCCGCGATTGGCGGCGAGGACGGCCGCCGGACGATTGAGCTGATTACAGCCATCTATAAATCAGGCGCGACGAAGCAGACGGTCACGCTGCCGCTGCAAAAGGACGACCCGTTCTACACGGTGGAAGGCATGATGCGCGCTGTGCCGCATTTCTACGAGAAAACCACGTCTGCCGCGTCGCTTGACGGCACGATTACGCTCGGCAGCGATTATCAGCAGAAATAATGGGAGGTTATCACAATGAAAGTATCTGACGGCATGAACTATGCGCCCAAAGGCAAGGCGCAGCCCGTCGTGAAGCCGGGTGAATTTATCTTTTCCGCCGCGCACCTTGACCACGGGCACATCTACGGCATGACAAACGGCCTGCTGGAAGCGGGCGGCACGCTGAAGTACGTCTACGACCCCGACCCGAAGAAGGTGGAAGCGTTCGTGAAGGCGTACCCGCAGGTGAAAGTCGCCCGGAGCGAGGAAGAGCTGCTTAACGACAAAGAAACGAACATGGTCTGCGGCGCGGCGATTACAAACGAGCGCTGTGCGCTGGGCTTGCGCGCCATGCAGGCGGGCAAGGACTACTTCACCGACAAAGCGCCCTTCACCACCTTGGAGCAGCTGGACAGCGCCAAGAAGATGGCGGCGCAGACGGGCAAGAAGTACATGGTCTATTACGGCGAACGGCTGCATGTGGAAGGCGCGGTGCTGGCGGGCAACCTGATTGAGCAGGGCGCCATCGGCAAGGTCATCCATGTGGAGGGCTTCGGGCCGCATCGGCTGGGCGCGGCAGGGCGGCCGCAGTGGTTCTTTGAGAAGGAGAAGTACGGCGGCATCCTCTGCGATATCGGCAGCCACCAAATTGAGCAGTACCTGTTCTACGCGGGCGAGGAAGACGGCACAGTCTCCCGCAGCCGCATTGCCAACTACGCGCATCCGCAGTATCCGGAGCTGGATGACTTCGGCGACTGCGCCATCAACGGTGCAAACGGCACGACGTTCTACTTCCGCGTGGACTGGTTCACGCCGGACGGCCTGCGGACGTGGGGCGACGGGCGCACCATCATCATCGGCACGAAGGGGTACATTGAAATCCGCAAGTATGTGGATGTGGGTACGGAGCGCGACGGCGGCAACCATGTGTTCCTCGTCAACGACCAAGGCGAGCAGTACATCAACGCGACCGGTTTGACAGGCTACCCGTTCTTCGGTGATTTGATTCTGGACAGCCTGAACCGCACGGAAAACGCAATGACGCAGGCGCACGCCTTCAAGGCGGCGGAGCTGTGCCTGATTGCGCAGAAGCAGGCGGAAATGGTGTATCAGGCGAAATAATGCAATAAAGCAAGCCCGTCGGCTGCCTGTGATTTGTACAGGCGGTCGGCGGGCTTAGTTGGTTGTATACAATTTGCGCTTACAGGTACTTGCCGCAGGGAATGTCGATATTGATGTTCTTGAGATTGTGGACTTTCGCGCCACGGATAAGGATTTTATCAATCATGGTGATGCTCCCGATTTATAGGATGATTTAGGCTTGGAAGATTAAGGCTTCGAGGTTGACCCACATGGCAGGGCGGACAGACGTTTGGGTCTCGCTGACATTGTCGACGAATGAGGCTCCACCGCAATCTACAATTGTTGCCTCATCCTGACTGTAACCGGGCGACCGCAGCCACCAGTCTACATGATTGACATCATCGTCGTCATCGTCGTCATCGTCGTCGTCATCGTCGTCGTAAATCTCTGCTCCTTGTGCAATCGCATATGCCGTCGGTTCTATTAGAGCAGCATCATTCCAGCTTTCAATATCAAAGTGCCTGTCGGCTTCTGCATAGCTTAGCAGAAAGACCTTGTCCATTGTGTTGTTTCCACCGTTTGTACTATATTCGCTATTCCCCTGATTTTTGCTATTATCCACGTTCGTTGTCAGTATTGCCGCCTGTGCATCTGCGTTGAATGCCTTGTTGTAGAAAGTATCGTTCAACCACGTCCGCAAGCTACATTTTTCCCATGTCACGTCGGTATAACTGATATTATACGGTTGAGCATCCAGCCCATACTTGCTGACAACCAGTGCATTTAATCCATCGCGCTCCAGAATCAGCCATTCAATAGGTGTCTTGTCCTTTCCTTCGCTTGTTTGCGGATAGTGACCAAAAGTAATATACTTTCCCGGTTGAGCGGCTATTTCCCGCATGATTTCTTTTTCCGACCAGCACAGTTGCGCTGCTTTTGGTTTTTCAGCCGCTTTCATCGTAATTTGTGCCTGCGCCAATGCGTTTTTCGCTTCCTGCAATTCTATCTGCGCTTTTGTCAACTCTGTTTCAGTCGCGTGTTGTTGCCGTTCCATTTCCGCTTTTTCCTTTTCTAAAACAGCAAGCTCATTTTGCAGCATTTGTTTCCTCTTTTCAAAAAATAGACCATGAAATTTACTGATTTCCACTTTGAGCCGGTAAATCTGCTTTTGTTTCTCATTCTTTCGATTTTCTGCTTCTTGCATTTCATTTGTACCCTCATTCAGCTTTTTCTGCATCAAGTCAACTTGCTGTGTTGCTTGCTTCAACTGTTCTTGTGCCGAGATAATCTTTGCATTGTTTGAAACCGCCAATTGTTCTATAAGCACTTTCCTGTATTCGTCGATGCATTCCTGAAAAAGCTTTCTACTCTCCTGATAATCTTCAATTTTTTTTAATATCAGCAACGCCGCCGAATAGTCTTTTTGGTGCATTGCCGAAAGCGCTTGCTCATATTGCTTCTTTTTCTCTTCAAGTTCTATCTTTTTTTTCTTCTGTTCTTTGTCATACGCTTCATTCGCGTTAATCTTCCTCGCATACCCCATATACCGTTGCTTCTGTTCCTCATTCGCAAAGCGCAATGCCCTTTTCCACGTCGGGTCATCATCAATCGGCACGCGCAACGTCGTCAGTGCTGATTCCTGTATCAGCTTTTTCGCCACCAAAATCTGCGCCACATACGCCGGGGCATACTCTGCATCCACATCCAGCACTTTGTCAATATATTCGCTTGCCTTCGCAAAGTCCCTATCTTCCAGATACAGATACACACGCTTCATCAGGTTGTCCGCTTTGCTGCTTTCCTGCACTTCCTGCACAACGGTTTTCTGCACCACCGTGGTCGCCGTACCGCCCTTCCCGCACAGCTTCTCCACGCCGCGCACAAGATCCTGCATCCAGCCCAGCTTCGCCATGTCCTGCGCCTGCAGGCCTCGAAATTCCTTGGGCATGTCGTACGCATCCAGCCCCTTGAAGCACGGAATCAGCACCTTCCGCTTGTCCGCCTTCATCATGCCGAGGAAGCGGCTCCACTCGTTCTTCACCCAAACCGCATCATAGTATTCGTACGTCGTCCCGAACGCCAGCATCACCTTCGCGGAGGACAGCGCCGCGTAGATGTACGGCTCGTACTGCGTGCCTAACTTGTCCTCCAGCGTAATCCGGCTGAAAAACACCTTCAAGCCCTTGGCGGTCAGTGCCTCGTAAACATCTTGCGCCAGCACGCTGTCCTCGGTGCGGCTGCCGTCCTCGGCGGTCTCCTTGTAGCAGATGAACACATCGTAGGGCGTTTCGCTCTGCGCAATCGACAGAATATCCTTCTGGATGCGGTCGATGGTTTTCGCTTCCTCGCGGTAGACCTTCCGCGCGACGACATCAGCATAATCGCACGCCTGCTCGAAGTTGCTGTCCTCCATGATGGAGGTCGGCAGGGTGCGGTGGCAGGTGGGAATCTTGCTGCCGGTGGCGGGGTCGTCCACATACTCGATGCCGTACGCGCACAGGCACAAGCCCCAGTACGCCTCCGCCTCTTCGGGGAACTCCGCCACAATCTGCTCATAGACAGCGGATGCCTTGTCGAACTCGCTGTTCATGCGCAGGCGATTCGCGCGGTTGAACAGGTTGGTTTTCTTCTCACTGTCCACGCTGGGGATGGTCTGCTTGCTGCCGCAGTATTCGCATTCGCAGACGGTGCTGCCCGGCTCAAAGGCAAGGTCCCCGCCGCACATTTTGCACTTGATAATCATGAGTTACTTTCCCGCTTTCTCCTGCTTTGCAATCACTTTGCGCTGCGCCAGCGCCGCCGTCAAGCGCTTGATGGCATCGGGATTCTCCCCCGCCGCCAGCGCATCCACCTGCGCAGCAATCTCCCCGTCGATGCTCGTAGGCATCGGGTCGGCGAAGCGGATTTCCTCCGCAAGGCGTTTCATGTCCGCATCCCCCGATGCCGCCAGCGCGTTCGCCTTCTGCCGGATGACCTTCCATGCGGCGGTGCTGTCCGCCATGTTCGCTTCACTCTGCGATACCACCACGCGCGCGGCATCCTTCACCGTCAGGCAGATGCCCGTCACGGCGAAAATCAGCACCTCCGCCAGCACCGTCACCCACGCGTGGCAGAGCGCCGCCAGCCCCATCAGCGCAAAGCCGAGAACGACCTGTACCGCCAGCGCCACTGCGCCCACCTTGAAAATCGGCCAGCCCAGGATCTTGCTTTCCAAGCCATCCTTGCGGAACGCGGCATAGAACGTCCACGCCGCCAGCAGGAACATCAGCACGGTGCATCCCGCCGCAATCCACCACGATGCCGTCCGGCTGAACGGAATCAGCACCATCAGCACAAGTGCCACCACCAGAAGAATCCCCCAGATTGTCCATGCGTGCTTGCTCAGTTTCATTGCTTAGTCCTCCCGCTTCTTGCCGCAGTTCGGGCAGAATTTGCTGCTGATATTCGCCTGTCCGCAGGCGCAGTTCCACGTTTCGGGCTTTTTCGCGCCGCAATTCGGGCAGAATTTGCTCGTGATGCCCGTCTGTCCGCACGCGCAGTCCCACGCTTCGGGCTTCTTCGCGCCGCATTCCGGGCAGAATTTGCTCGTGATGCCCGCCTTGCCGCAGGTGCACGTCCAGCCCTCGGCGGCGGGAGCTTCCGGGGTCAAGGCGCTCTGCATCACCGGTTGAATCGCGTCCTTCGTCATGCCGATGACGCTGCCGACCGCGCCCAGCCCAACGCCTAACTGCATCGCGTCGCTCGCCATGCCGCTGATGCCACCCGCTGCGCCGCCGTTGCGCATGGCTTCCAGACCCACCTGACGGCTCGTCTCCTGCTGGTAGGTGTAGCCCTTCATGCGCATCTCCTGCGCCTCGGCTTCCGCCTGCATCCGGTAGATGTCCGCCTGCGCCTGACCCGCGATTCGCGCCGCGTCGGCATCGCCCTGCGCGGTGATGGTTTTCAGGCGGGCTTCCGTCTGCGCCTCCACCGCCTTGCGCTCAAACGCCGCTTCCGCCTCGGCTTTGCGGATTTCCTCGTCGCGCGTTTTCAGGTACAAATCCGCGTGCTGCTGCTTCATGCGGCGGAAATTCGGGTCGTCGTCCGGCGTGACGATGTTGCTGACGTAAAATTCCGGCACTTCCAGCCCGTACGATACCAGTTCCGCGTTGATGGCGTCGCGCAGACCGCGGCTGATGGTGTCGAGATGCTCGTCCAGCTCCAGGACGGAAATGTGGTTGCTCTTGATGATTTTCGCCAGATTCGCCTTCACCTGCGTCATGATGAGTGTGCGGAAGTACCCCAGCCCGTTCTGGTTAAAGACTTCCTCCTGCGTCAGCCCCGCTGCCGTGCCGACGACGCGGATGAGTAGCCGCCGCGCGTCGCTGACCCGCAGGTTAAACGCGCCCGACGCCCCAAGTTCCACATGGATGCCCGTCACCGGGTCAAACATGCCGACTTTGCTCGGCGTGCCCCACTTGATGCCCAGCTGCGTCGTCAGGTTGACGAAGTAGACTTCTGCACGGAAGGGCGTGCCCTGCGTCGGCAGCTGGTAAATGCTGTTCATTTTGGGGAGCGTGGCGGTTTCCAGCGTGTAGCGCCCCGCGCCGAAGGAATCCAGCGCTTCGCCGTTGCGGAAGAACACGGCTTCCTGACTTTCGTGCACAATCAGCTGCGTTCCCGTGGTAAAATCCGTCAGCGGGTGCTTCCAGACAATCGTCTGATTGTCGCCCTCATAGCGGATGACCGCCGGAATGCCCTCCGCACGCACCTGCGCCTTCTTCACTTCCGCCTGTACGTCGTTCACCGCACCGCAGACGGGGCAGTCCACCTCGTCCACCGTGCTGTCCGCGTTCAGCTGGCAGCCGCACCGATGGCAGCGGAACGACACGGCCTCCCCGACCATCAGCGTCGCCTGACACACCGGACAGCGGGCATCCGAGCCATCCGCCTGATCAAAAACAACCTGATTGCCGCAGGACGGGCACTTGCGGCTGGCTAACCTTTCGGTTTTGACATCAATGATATTGCCGCACGCGCAACGGACGCGGCGGCTTGCGAACAGACCCGTGCTGGCCTGCACATACTGGTGGCAGACGGGACAGGCAATAACGAATTTACTCATAACGGCAGTTCCTCCTCTATCTCATTCCTCATGCTGGAAATTGCGCATGTGAAAGGAAAACATTCCACTTTGATTATACTGCATGTGTACCCGCTTTGCAAGTGGTTACAGGGGGCTTTGCGACTTTTTATGCCCGGATTCGACAAAAACAAGGCGGCGGATGATTGCAACGAAAAAGCTCCGGCGCGATGTTCCCCCTGCTGGGGGCGCGCCGGAGCTTTTGCCATTGGATGATGCTTCCACTTATGTGGATAGAGCGATTACTGTATTGGCAGACGTGCCGCTTTCCTCTTGTTCTTCAGGATGGCTGGTTTTTGATTTTTCCATTTTGTCCTGAATGTCTTGCATTGCGGCATTATAGAACAACTTATGATCGTCTTCTTTTAAATCCGTGCCCGTTATACACTGAATATTGTAGGCTTTCATCATGTAGTTTTTGGGCATGTCATTTGATTCAAACTCATAAAAATAAATTTTCGTATCGGGAAAGTTCCGCTTCTTGCAGCAAGCCAGATACCACAAATCGGATTCGCACAAATACATGCCAAAGCCCAAGATATACACATCACTTGTTAGAAATATATCAATCCAATTATTTGCTTGAAAAGTACTATCTTCTTTCATGGATTTAACTCTTCTAACCGTGAGCGCCGCGCAGTCTTGAATTACACGGAGCTGCTTTGCATAATAATAATGCCCCATCATCATTGTACTTGGCTTTGCAGCATCACCGTGTATATGCCAAATTCTTTTCCCGTTTTTTAACTGATGATACTGATATGTGCGAAACTTTTCTTCACTCGAACCCAGCTCTTTCGTTTTCTTCAGTGAATGGCTATATGCTCCCTTGGACTGCTTCATGCCGTCTGCAATTTCCAACTCAAAGCTATAATTTGCAGTGAGAATATCATCCATAGGCAAATCAAAGAATTTTCTCAAAAAAACATTCTTTTCCTCATCGTTGTTTTCCTTAAGAAGTTTAGACGCAAGCTCTTCCATCCGTTCATCGACATGATCATTGGTAGCAACAACAATTTGCATTGTGGCAGGCATATTTTCAATGTCGCTGTATTTATAAGTAGATTTAGATGTTTCTAATTCATCATTGATGAGTTCTTTCCACGACTTTTCCTCAAACAAGCGGTTGATTCCATTGCCCAGCAACAAGCATTGCGGCGTTGGATTCAGCGAATATGCAGGAATCGGCAATAGCATATATATCCACCCTTTCAATTGACTGTTCTTGTTGTATTGTACATTGTGGTCAAGGGGGGAACATTGGCTTTTTCCTTTGCCCATGTCCCCCGACCAAACGCATACCCGTCAAGATTGAAGATTAGAAGATTTTAGATTCAAGATTCACCCACAAAGCGGGGCGGACAGAACCGGAGCCCTTGCCGACATAGAGGTCGTAGAGAGAACCGTCGATGTCCACGCCCGCGGCATAGTTCTGATAGCGGCCGGGCGACCGCAGCCGCCACCACCCGGCATCAATGCCATCAGCGGTTTTATAGGAAGAATTTTTCCCTGCCCCCTGTGCAATTGCATACGCCGTCGGTGCTACGCGCGACTTCGTGTTGCTGCTGTTGTTATACGTTACACTAAAATACTTGTTGGCTTCCGCATAACTCAACAGGAACACCTTGTCCTGCGTGTTATTGCCGCCGCTCGTACTCCATCCGCTGTAACACTGGTTCTTGCTGTTATCCACGTTCGTTGTCAGAATTGCTGCCTGTTCGGCACTGCTGAACGCCTTGTTGTAGAACGTGCCATTCAGCCACGTCCGCAAGGTACAAGTCTCCCATGTAACGCTGGTATAGTCTTTGTTATACGGCTGTGCATCCAATGCATAGCGGCTAATCAGCAGTGCCTTGTTGCCATCCCGCGCCAGCACAAGCCACTCAATCGGCGTTGCGTCGTTTCCTGCTTTTGTCTGCGGATACGTTCCGAACGTGACGTAGTTGCCTACTGCAAACTTCGCGTCGCGTGCTGCTGCTATCATATTATCATCTTCTGACAACAGTTTGTCAACATCTTTGTAACCGGTAAGCGTCACATAAATGGCATATGCTTCATCATATCGTGCCGCAGCGTTTAGATTGTTCGCTTGTTGGTACTTCGTTTCGGTAATCTGCGTCGCCGCGTCACTGTAATTCCCCAATTCCGCAAATGTAGCAATCGCATCGTCATAGCGCCCATTCTCGCGCAACGCCACTGCCTGCTGGTACTTCGTTTCCGTAATCTGCGCTGCCACGTCGCCATAATCTCCTAATTCCGTAAATGCGGCAATGGCAGATTTATATTTACCCGTCTCGCGTAATGCTATTGCCTGTTGGTACTTTGTTTCCGCAATCTGCGCCGCCGCGTCACTATAATTCCCCAGTTCCGTAAATACGTCAATCGCTTCTCCATACTGCCCGTTCTCGCGCAGCTCCTCTGCCTGCATGTATTTCGTCGGTGCAATCTGCTCATTCGCGTCGCTATAATCCCCCAGCTCCGTAAATACAGCAGCAGCCTCTCCATACTGCCCGTTCTCGCGCAACGCCACCGCCCGCTGGTACTTATTATTCGGTATAACCCGCGTCACCACAAACCAGCCCACTACACACGCAATCAGCACCACCAGCACAAAAGCGACCGTCAACCTTTTATTTTTCCGCTCTTTTGCTTTTCTTTCCTTCTCTTCCGCGTTCTCGCACTCCTTACGCCGCTGCTCGGCTTGCTTCCGCAGCTCCTCCACGTCGCGGTAGCCGTTCAGCCCCTCGCGTGCCAGCATCCTAATTGCCTTTTCCCACTTGAAGCTGAAGTTTCCTTTTTCAGCTTCCTGCATTGCCTCCACAGCATCATTGTAGACGGTTTCGCGAACATTCTCCGCGTCCTGCAAGCACTGCTCCGCCCGCTTCTTCGCGTCCTTGTAGCCCGAAATCTGCTCAAACTGCTTGGCGAGCGCTTCCAAATCCGCCGCATCCGTCAAATTAGGCATTCCGATTTCCATTCTTCTCCGGCTTGCTTTTTCGTAAATTGCCTTCTGCCGCGCCTGTTCCGCCAGCGCAAGGCACTGCTGGGCGCGCTCCTCTTCTCCCTTGATTTGCCCAAACATCGCCGCCGCGACTTTCAGCGCACCTTCGCTCACATCGCGCGGGTCGTTGTCCGCCGCCATCTGCGCCAGCGTGTTCCGGATGCTCTGGTAGCCCGCCAAGTGCCACGACGCGTTCTCCTCCGCACTGTAATCGGTGGATTCGCTGCCCTTGGTCAGGCAATTTGCCCGGTAGGCGTTCAGCGCATCATCCATCTTCGCGCGGCTGCCGCGGCCGACCGCCACCGCACAGGCGCAGTCAATCGCCAATTCGTGGCAGTGCTCCTCCACCCGCGCCCGGACGCTCGCCATATAGCCCGCGTACGTCTGCTTCTGCCCCGCCGATGCAAAGCGAACCGCCTTCTGCCAGTCGCCGCGCATGTCCACGCAGTAATTCAGCGCGCCAAGGTCGCTTTCCTTGCGGCAGCCCGTTTCGGCGCACACCTTGCCCATGTAGGCTTCGGCGCACTCCGGGTCAATGTCCAGCACGCGGTCGTAGTACTCGCGCGCACTCGCGGTGTCGCCGTCCTCCAGGAACAGCGCGGCACGCTTGAGCAGGCTCGTCACACCCGGCGCATTGGTTTCCGCCGTCGCAGTCTCCACGCGCACCCCCTGCGGCGCGCTCGTCGGCTGCTGCATCACCTTCTGAATCCCGCGCAACAAGTCCTGCATGAAGCCGATTTTGCTCATGTCCTGACTTTGCAGCATCGACAGTTCTTCCGGCAGGTCGTACGGATCCATGCCGCGATAGCACGGAATCAGCAGCCGCTTGTGGTCGTGCTTCATCAGCGACAGATAGCGGCTCCACTCGTTTTTCACCCACACGGCGTTAAAGTACTCCGGCTTGCTGCCGATAACGACCATCACCTTCGCGCTGTTCAGCGCCGCGAAGATGTACGGCTCGTACTGCTGCCCAAGCTTGTCCTCCAGCGTGATGCGGCTGAAGAACACCTTCAACCCCTGCTCGGTCAGCCCATAATAGACATCCTGCGCCCATTGGCTGTCGCGCGTCCGCTGACCATTTTCGTCCGTCTCCTTGTAGCAGATGAACACGTCATACGGTTTTTCGTTGGCAGAAATCGCCAGAATCCCCTTCTGGATTTCCGCAATCCGCGCCGCTTCCTCCTGATAGATGCGGCGGCTCTCTTCGTCCGGCGCGTTCTCCACCGCCGCGAGATAATCCTCGTCCGTCAGAATCGACGCCACCTGCACGCGATGGCACGTTGGGATTCGCTGATGCGTTGCCGGATCTTCAACGTACTCAATGCCGAATCGGCTGATGACCGCGCCCCAGTGCGCCTCGGCATCCGTGTCGTCCTGCTCCAGAATTTTCTCGTACGCCGCAACCGCCTTGTCGAACTCGCACTGCCGCCGGAAGTGATTCGCGCGGTTGTAGCGGTTCAGCTTGTTCTCGTCCTCCGCCTGCGGAATCGTCGACGTGCTGCCGCAGTACTCGCACGTCCCGTATGTTGCGCCCGGAATGAAGTCAATGTCCCCACCGCACATTTTACACTTGATAATCATGGTGTGCCCCCTTTGCTGATAACGTCGCCTGAAATGGCATAATTCGTTACGTCGTGTGTATTTTACCACACTTACAGACATTCGGCAAGGTGAAATGTCGAATTTTGCGGAGAATGCTTTCGTCGCTTGAAATGCAATAGTGTACGTCCGCAAAAGCATCGGCAATGTCAAAAAATCAACCGAACGAGTGCCAGACCCCAGCACATGACTGCACACAAAAACGCCCCATGCCTGCCAACGCAGCCATGGGGCGAAAATGCTTGATACAGAAGGGAACTCAGCGCTTGCTGAACTGGGGCGCGCGACGAGCAGCCTTCAAGCCGTACTCTTGGGGGAAAGAAAGGCGGCTGGATGCCGATGTATATTCATACAAATTGAGAAAGGAGAAGGTGGACGGGTGAGATGGATGGGGCTGCAGAGTATTTTCAATCCATTTTCGCTGATTCTTACAGCAGTCTGTTACACCGCAGTCACAACCGCATACCCGCCCGCAGGTATACATACCTCGCTGTACGGCTGCGTCAGCATCCCCTTACCCGTTTCAGCACCAAGGCAGTCATACGCTGCATAGCTTCTTGCATTGATGACGTGCAGCAGCAGCTTTTCCATGCCAGTAGCATTAAACAGATACGTCCGTTCAGCGTTGCTTAAATGCACCACCTGATTCGCATCGTAGCAGACAATCGCTTCGGTTTCGTCTTTGCGGGCGCGCACCAGCGGATACAACAGATGCGGCGATTCCGCACGCAGCGGTGCCCTCCGCACATCCTGCAATTGCTCCATCAGCGCAAGATAATGGCGCAGCATAGTTCGGTGTTCTTTCGGCACACGGTCGGGGCGCACGGAAATCTGCGGCACGGCGAAGAATACATTCAGCAGCTGGCGCGCCGCGTTCTGTACGCTGTCATCGGGATGCCACATCAGCATATCCGAATGCACCGCCGTGTCACCGCTGAGCAGCCGCAAATCAACCATGCCTACCCGATTGCTCAGCCAATCCGCCGGGCAGTCCGTCACGCGGAACATGTTGCCGAAGCCGCGAATCGCCGGGCCGATGTAGTTCTGCCGAAATTCAATGAGGATGTCAGGCTTTATGGCGGTCAGTGCCTCCCGCACGTCCGTCAGCAGACGGCACACGGCTTTCTCCACCAGCGCATAGTCCATCCCTTCGCGCATGGGCGGCGCATCGGAGGTGACACCAAAGCTGTCGATGAAGTCCAGCTTGAAGCCGTCCAAATCCCAATCCCGGAGCGCCTTCACATAGGTATCCACCAGAAACGCACGCACCTGCGGGAAACGCGGGTCAAGAATGCCTGCGTGCGCCCCTGTATCGCGGCGCAGGAGCATCGACCGGAACGTCGCCCAATGTTTCGAATACTCGCCCACATAGACCACGCTGTACCACAGCATATATTTCATGTCCAGCGCATGAATGCGCGCCACATGTTCCCGCATATCAGGGATTTTGTCCGGTGCAGGCTGCCAGTCGCCGCAATAGTCGTAGCCGCGGGTGCAGTCGCTTGTCTGCCAGCCGTCATCCACAATCACGGTGCGGAAACCGTCCGCCGCCGCAAGCGCACAGGTTTCCTCCAAATCTGCCGCCACGGTCTGCTGATGGAAGGAATACCAAGTGGAATACAAGGGCTGCCGCGCCGCCTCCGGTACGGGCATGGGGGATGTTGCACATTGCTGCTCCCACCAATCTGCAACTTTCCGCAAAGCCGTTTCGTAGCGCACATCTTCGCGCAGACGCAGGAGCGTCACGCTGTACTGTGCTGCGGAGGATGTCATCGGCAGCGGCACTTCCAATCGGCACAGCAGATTGCCGTCCTCCTCATGCACGCCATAGCTGTGCAGCGTTTCCAGACGCACCTCGGACAGCGCGATGGTCAGCCGATTCTGCCCTTCTTCATTATAAAAGCAGAACACCGGCGCGCCGGTCGAGAAGCTGGTGTGAATCGGTGCATCCCAGTCGGTGCGCAGCGCTCGATCGCGTCCGCAGAGGGGATACCATTCATATTGGATGTCTTTCAGCGCTGTTTTCCACGTCACGCACAGCGCAGGCGCATCATAGGGCTGCTTTTCCCAGCGGAGCGTAATGCGCGTTTCGCTCCTGCTGATTTCCTCGCAGGAAATTTCCGCGGGAAAATTCGCAGTCAGCGCAAGGTCTTGCCAGTTCATATGCTTCCTCCTATTGATTCACTGATAGTGTCACGTTTCCCGTCAAACCGCTTGCGGGAATCGCCATGTACGAGGATAATCTGTCCTGCATTCGCTGCACCAGCGTGTTTGCCGCCAGTACCTCAATCTCGTTTTCTCCATTCCGAACAGCATCTGCAATGTCCCAGCAATACGGCGCACAAATGCGCTGCCCGAAATCTCTACCATTAACAAACAGACGCGCTGTCATGCCAACATGCTCTATGTTCAGCAGCATCCGTTCCGCTTTTTCCAGATTTATCGTTGTACGATAGCGCATTTCGCCGGAAAACTCCCGTTCGCCCTCCGGCCCGGTGATGTTGAACAGCTTGGATTTTTTGCGCAGCGGGCGAAAATTCTCCTCTCGTCCCGTTTCGCGAAGGTCAATATCCCATCGGACATCGAGAATCTGCGTGTGCAGTTTGTCCTTCTTTGCCGGGAAAGCCGCCCATTCTTCTTGGGACAATCCCCCAAACAAAAGCATCACCGACTGTCCGGCAGCTAATTCCACCGTCACTTCGCCCTGCGCAGTTTCATCCCGCACATACTGTTCATTCAGGAAGTCCGCTGCAATGTACCGCCCGCAAATCGGCAGCTGCACGGTTGTTCGCACGGTCTGCAAGGATTCATTAAAGAGGAAGAACACGGTTAATTTATCGCGAGTGAATTTTGCAATGCGCAGCAGCCGCACCGATGTTTGATAATCATACGCAAGATGCTGTGCTAAAATGCGCGATGCAATCTGCTCCAGCGGCACAAGTTCCTCCGGACGGGCGTTCATCCCTGCCAGCGCTTCATTGATAAAGAAGATTGGTACACCTGCCCTCCGCAGACGTTCCAGAATTTCTGCGAAGCGCGGCGGGAGCTGCTTGCAGGCTGGCACAATCAGATAGCGATAGCCGCGCCCAAATTTTCCGTCTCTTATTTCTGCTGATTGCAGATAGTCCATCGGCACAATATCATAGGAAATATGCGCATCATAACAAACTTTCGCCGGTTTCTGCATCAGCATTGCGTCCGCATCCATCCACGTGGCTTCCGCATGATAGAGGATTGCGCCTGATGCTTCCATATCCGCCTCCGAAAGCAGGTGCGCCGCGCGGTTCACATAGTGCATCAATTGCGTAAAGCCGGAAAACTGCGGATTCTGACCGTTTGCATAAAAGTGCGGCGGACAATCGCTGTCCGGAAACTGGTCGTCGAACGCATGAGGCACAAAGTGATTCACGCCACGCACCATCAGGAAGTCCATCAGCCATTTCATCAACGGTGTTCCTTCTGCCCATCCATACGCGCCGAAAACCTCGCACATTGCCTTTCCATTCATCCTTTGATTTTGACGTGCATGAGATGCCCCCAGCTGTGCCAGCACATAGTGATAAAATTCGCCGTCTGCCATTCCGCCTTCCACGGAGGACGGCGTGCAGTAATCCGCCATACCGGGCATCACCTGATGCAAAACAACGTCAATCCCACTCATGTCCTGCCCGTCCAAGGCACGGAAGTAATGCCCCGCACTTCCGCCAAGCCGTGCATGAGCGTTCATGTCCTCAATCACATGACCGATGTACTGCACCCCATGTGCGCGGCACCAGCCGCCAAGCTGATAGGAGAAATTCTCCTTCCAGAGGTTCGTCACCGCATCCATGTACGCCATGCGCACCTGTGCCGTCTGCTCCGTATGCGGATACCACAGCAGCGGCAGCGCCTGCAAAGGGGATTCCACCTGTTTCGACATGCGCTCCGCCACCGCCTCGCGCCACGGCAGTTCTACCCCCGGCTGCCCTACGGTTCGCTGATAAATGCCGCTGTCATAGCCAATATAGCCGACATGCTGTGCATCAAATCGCGGTTCATCAGAGAAAAAGCCAGCAATCGTATTGCCGAACAGCGGTGCATAGTAGGCATAGTGCGGTTCATAAACAGCCTCGATGAGTTTATGCACCGATTCCTGCGACAGCATATCAATATAATCCGTCTGGGAATTTGCGCGTGTAAACGACGCTGAAACATAGAAAACCCGCCAGCAGCCCTCCGGCACGTCCAGATAAACAAACTTGTCTTCCTTCTTCGCGTTCAGCACAATCGGCTTTCCCGTCAATTCTTCTTCCCGCCCCGTGCGGCGATACATCACTACCGTCAGCAGCTGTTCTTCCGATGTAAACTGCGGCATCAAGAGAGTGATGTCCTTTGCCGGACCCATCACGTCTACATGAAATTCCCGCAAAAACCTTCGCCGCAAACTCGGTTCGCTGTGTGCCAGAATGCCGTTTGCATAGCCTGTTGGAAAATGCTTGTCATCCAGAATCCACACGCGCATCTGCCGCTTCTGCGCTTCCCGCAGAACAAAGCTCATGGTTTTCCACCATGCTTCTTCGCAGAAATGCTCATAAGGCCGCGACTCTACGCAGAATGCTCGGCAGCCGCTCTCTGCAATTTTCTGAATCTGTGCGGGAAGCTCTGCATCATGCCCTTCATGCAGCCAGAAAAATGGCATCAAATAATTGTCGGTTTGCCCGTCCAGTACGCTTTTCAAAACAGCGTCCATTTTCCACCCTCGCCTGTTTTTCAGCATTTTTTCAGCCGCATCCACGCTTCCATCTCGCTGTCCCGCCGCCACGTCTGTCCGGCGGAGGCGTAATCCACCATCAGCAGCCGTTCCCGCCCGGAGACAACTTCAAACATCCCCTGACACGGAATCGGCGGATTCGGGATTCTGGTCACTTCCACCTGTTCGCCAAGCGTCACGGGCGTTCCGACTTCGCTGACGCGCTTGTCCCGCGCCAAAACCAATGCGCCATACAGAACAGCCCCGTGCGTCGGCGGATTTTCCTGCCCATAGACAATGCGCGGATGCAAATCAAGCAGCAAGCGGACAGTATCGCCGTCCTGCCAGCGGCGCGCAACATGCAGGAACTGCCCTGTCTGCACGTTGGGAATCTCCTTCCCCTGCACCCATGCCCTGCTGTTTTCTGCGAACGACGGAATCCGCAGCGACAGCGTGAATGTCTCCGACATGCCTTGCGGAAGTGACAGACCGATGTCAATCTGCCCATCGCAGGGATATTCGGTGCGAAGTTCAAGCTGCACAGGCGTTTGTTCCATCATCAGATGAATCGTCCCCGGCAGGTACAGCCCTATCTCCACTTCACGCTCCTGCTGGCTGGCGCTCGCCATCGGCACAAGCGCCGTACCCGCCGCACCGATAGCAATGCAGCAGCCGCAGTACGCCGCCCCATTTCTCATACTCTTGAAGCCGCCCACCGCCCTGCCGCGGATGCCTGCGCGGAGCGGGCTGTAACTGTCAAACACCTGCCCGCCCTGTACTGCCGTCGCGCAGTCATAGACCTGCCGATAGACGGGTTCATCGAAAGTTGTCTCTGCGCCGCAGGTGCTTCCCTGCGTGTTGACTGCCCCGTAAAGCGCATTGTACGCAGAAATCTCCACTTCATCCAAATACTTGGGATGATGCGTCATCCGATACAGCCGGTGCATCAGCTTCATCCACGTCACTGTCACACACGTTTCCAGCATCAAGCCGTCATAGCTGTCATCCGTCTGCATGAGCGAAGAATGATTGAACAGCTCATGCTTGCAGCCTGAACCGCCAACAATTGTCCGTTCGGATTGAAGCAGCTTCTCCGCAAAGCGGATAACCGCTGTGCGCCACTTGTCGCTGCCGGTCACGTCAGCATACTCCCCCAGCCCTTCAAAGCAGGACATGAGTTCATATGCCTTGACGACAGGATATTCATACGGGTACAACTTATCCTCATAGGCGGCTTCAAAGATGTTGAAGCTGTCCGCGCCGCCGTTTGCAACGATGTAGTCTGCAAATGCCAAATCGCACGGACGCATCAAAACCCGGTACCAGCGCACGACGGGTTCGAGAATGGAGCTGGAATTGATACCCTGCCAATGCGTTGACGTGCGGGTGATTTTCTTCTGATTGACCCCTGCGCCGATGTGCGCCTCAATATAGTCCAGCTGACGGCAGACAGACTGCTCAATCCGCTGCTTTTGGCGCACATCCTGACAGATTTGATGGAAGTGCCACAAGCCCAGCAGGACATACTTTCTGCACCACAAGTCCCAGCCTTGGAACTCCTGCGCGGGACTGTATGTCGAAATTCGCCCTGCTTCATCCTGACAGTCCAGCAGCGCATCCACCGTGTCCGCCAGCAGCTGATACAGCGCCGCATCCCGCGTATATTCCCACGTCATGCACGCGCCGCGCATGAGCTTGCCCCAGTATTCGCCGCGCCAGCCCAAATCGGCATCATCCACCGGCGCGGTGAACTGCTCCGCCGCCAGCTGCCACAACTGCGGGTCTTTCAGCTGTTTGTCCTGCACGAAGCGAATCATTGCATCTGCCCGTCCGGTATATGCAAAGAACATTTTTACACCTGCATTTCTTTCTCGTTCTTTGTTCGGCGTACTGCCGCGTTTTGAACCTCGATGCCGCCCATGCTGAAGAACCATTTCAGGTAGAAGTTCGGCTGCCAAATCATCCCCAAATCCACCGTAACGCTTCGCCAGCTGCGGTCGCTCCCTTTCAAGCTGATGGTCTGCATCAGCGAGCGGTTTCGGTAAATCGTCATCGACAGCTGCGCAGCATCGTTTTGGCTCTGCGCGCGCACGTCAAAGGAGAGTTCATAGCAGCCAATCTGTTCGGCGAGAATGTGGAACATGCGGTATTCGCCGCGCTTGCATCCGCAAAGGCTTTCGCTGGGCAGCGTGCATTCCTGCTGCATCCGAACGACGGTCATCTCCTGCATCGCCGTTTCTTCCGGCGTAAGAGCATCCACCGTTTCCTGCTCCTCTGGCGATTCGTCGCTAACCAGCCGCCGATACGCCGGGAGACGCAGAATCGCCCGGCAGATATTTGCCGCACTGCGCTGCAATTCGCCGATGGTCAGCGTCCCCGCTTCCAGCGACACATGCAGATTGTCGCCGTTGCCGTTGTTTTCCGCATCGGATGTGACCATGTACAGGTCATTCTGACTGCGAAGCATAGCGGCAACCTCCTGCTGGCAGCCGTCTTTCCCCTCCTGATTGCCTTTCGCCCACCAGTCCGTCATGACGACGCCGTCATAGCCCCATTCCTGCCGCAGGATGGTGGTCAGCAGGTCATACGCGCTGCTCGTCCACAAGCCGTTGACCGGGCCGTATGTCGTCATGATGCTGAATGCACCCGATTCCCGCAGGGCAATCGCAAAGCCTTTGAGATACAGCTCCCGCAGCGCCCGCTCGGAGACAACGGTTTCCACATCATTGCGGCAGTATTCCTGATTGTTGCACGCAAAGTGCTTGATGGTGCCGCTGACACCGCTGCTTTGCAATCCCTTGATGACTGCCGCCGCCATTTTGCCTGTCAGCAGCGGATCTTCCGAAAAATACTCGAAGTTGCGCCCATTCAGCGGATGCCGATGCAGATTCATGCCCGGTGCAAGCAGCAGGTCAATGCGGTTGCGGCGCATTTCCTGCCCCGTCCACGCATACAGATCTGAAATCAGCGTTTCATTGAAGCTGCACGCCAGACAAGTACCGCTCGGTAGCAGAAACGCCTGTGTGCCGCAGTCCATGCGAATGCCGCTCGGCCCGTCTGCGCAGCAGATTGCCGGAATACCCAGCGCTTGCAGCTTCGGGCTGAGTCCACCGAACGCACCTGCTGTTCCCGGCGTTACCTTGGGTGAGCACATGCCTTCGCCGCGTACCAGCGTGCAGAGCATGTTTTCGTCCATTTGCGCAACGAAATCCGCCATGCTGATTTTGCCGTCTGCCACGTCGCACAGGCGGAATCCACGATTTCCCGTCATCGGAAGACTTTCCGGCAAATGCGCCTGCACGCGCTGCTGCAAATCGTACTTCCGCAGCGGCACGTCCTCCCACGTCAGCTTGCCGCCGCAATTTTTCATGCGCTGGAAGGGGACAACGGGCGCTAATGCCTGTGTTCGCTGTGCCGTTACTTGCGTTTCCATGAGCGTAAATGTGCCGATTTCTCCTGCACTGCGAACGTCGCCGCCAAGGAAGAAGCGATATGTACCCGCCTCCAATACCTCGCAGAACGGATGCCCGGTCGCGCCGCTGTCATCATACGATGCAAGTTCATCCTTGCGCACGGTCAGCGTCAGCAACTGTTCCTCTTCTGCCACCAGCAGCTTCGTTTTCGCAAAGGCACAGAGCGTTCGCGCGGGTTTGCCGAGCATCCCCTGCGGTGCTTCGCAGTACAATTGCGCAACCTCCTTGCCCGCGCAGTCTCCTGTGTTGCGAACAGAGACGGTCACATCCACCGCATCCGCCGTTTCAAGAAAATCCATCATTTTCATGGAAAACGTCGTGTAGGACAGCCCGAAGCCGAATGGATACAGCACCTTTTCCGGTGCGAACGTCTCGAAGTAACGGTAGCCGAGGAAAATATCTTCCGCATAGAAGTTCCGTTCTGCATTCCCGAAATTCGCATTTGCGGGATAGTCTGACAGCTGCTCTGCAATTGTGTCCGGCAGCTTGCCGCACGGATTCACGCGCCCCGTCAGTACATCCGCTGCGCCGTTGCCGCCCTCCTGTCCACCGTGCCAGACATACAGAATCGCTGCTGGATTGCAGCGCTTCACCCACGACATGTCGATGATGCCCGCCGTATTCAGCACGACAATGCTGCGCGGGAAATATCGGCAGACGAGGCAAATCGTGTTTTCTTCCTCTTCGGTCAGCAGAAAACTGCCCGGCGCGGCTGACGAATCATGATCTTCGCCAGCCGTGCGGCCGATGCAAATCAGCGCTGCGTCCGACGTTTTTGCCGCTTGCTGCACCAATGCTTCCGGCAGCGGCATTTCCGCCTGACTCCACGGTTCTTCGCCCCACTCGTTGCAGCCTTCCAGCGGATGCGTCTCGTGCCATGCTTCATAGGCGGACAGAACCGCTTGATTCAGCACAATGTCCGAATCCGCTTTCAGCGCATCCAAAATGCTGATGACATAGGCGCTGTTGACCATGCCGCCTGAACCGATGCCGCATCGGTAGTAATGCAGCTGATTCCGCCCGAAAACCGCCACGCAGCATCCCTTTTCCAGCGGCAGCGCGTGCCGATGGTTGCGCAGCAGCACAGCGCCCTCTGCGGCGGCTTGCCGGGCAGTCGCAGCGTAATCCGTCTGCGCAAAATTCTTCTGCATGTTCACCGTGCCTCCACAAAGCGAATCGCCTGAATATCCAGCACGTCACTTGCCGTTTCGATGGACAGCGTTTTCAGACTGCCCGTCCACGAAGCAAAGTCCGCAAAATCCACGCTTACAGTGTGGAAACCGTCCGCATCTGCCGGATAATCCGACAATTGCAGCAGCAGTGTCGTTTCGTCTTCCCCTGCATCCGTTTTGAAAGTAATCGTCAATTCACCCTCGCCGCGGCAGACGATTTCCAGCGTGTGCAGCACGGCGCAGTCCTGCCCTGTCTTGGTAAGCGTGAAACACGGCGTGCCGGTGGCATCCGTCATCAGCTGCACATAATCCACGCCATAGCCCACTGTACCGCATTCCGCCTTCCAGCCGCGAAGCTGGAACGCCGAAGTCTGCCCGAAGTAGCCCAAAGTATCAAACACCCAGACGTTCTTGCCGGACGCAGACTGTGCCGCGCGGGAGAACAGCGTCTTTTCCGGCGTGTCAATGCTGTAGTCCTTCTCCTGCCGGACGCACGGGAATCCCAGCACGCGGGCGAAGCTCTCAATCGGCAGCATCGGAATGCCGCTGTTCATGAACACCGTGCCGTCCAGCGGAATTTCCTCTGTGCCGTCTTTCACCGCCACGCTGCTGCCCGCCGCAAAGCGATAGCTGTGACCGTCCCGCGTAAGCGTCAGCACCTGCGCATCGTGATTCCACTCGTAGTAGGTATACAGATACTCCTGAATCAGGCTGACGGTCGGGTCAAAGGGCATGTAGTCCACGCCGTCAACCGTCTGAATCTGCATGGTATTTTCCACGCGCAGACCGTTCACGATGATTTCCGGCACTTCGTCCTGCAATTCCAGCGTAATCGAGCGGATGGTGAAGCTCATATTCGCGCCGCTCAGCGGGTCAAGGCGCAGAGACGTAATCTGCCCGTTCCAATTCTCCATGCTGCTCAGTTCAAAGACGTATTCGCGCTCTTCGTCACTTTCGGCATAGATGCGGATGGAATTGCCCTCGTTCAGCCCCGTGCCGTTCACGCCGAAGAACAGCTGCATAAATTCGCCCTTCGGGATAGACGCCACCACGCGAATCGCCAGCACATCCTTCGCTGCAAGCCCCTCATAGAACTTCTTGGAGAAATTCAGCTGCGGGTCATCGTGGTCGCCCACATACAGCGTCCGCCCGTTTTCGTCCACGGTTTCCTCCGCCAGAATATGATTGGTGTTCATCCAGTCGTGCCAGTCATCCGCCGTCATGTCCACCGTTCGGACATTGCTGCTCATCGGGCGCTGGTAGGTGCCATCCTGCCGCAGCACGCGGCGATCCTGCGGATAATTGTGCGTGATGCGCGCCAGCTGCTCTTCGTTCGGCACAATGTCCTCGTGCGCCCCGCCCGTGGTGTACATTTCCCGCAGGATGTCCAGATACCCAAAGCCATGCGTCCCCTCGCAGGGCATCAGGTACGTTCCTTCGCCGTATTCGTTCCAGTTGGACAGCATAATGAGCTTCTCCTGCCACGTTCCCTTCTGCGCATAGGTGGGCAGGTAGACGTTCTTCACCCATTCATTCGTCTGTCGGAACTCTTCCAGCGACATCACCGGCGTGCGGATGCCCGACCAGCCAATCGCGTTGAAACCCGTGCTGATGGTCGGCACGGTATACACGTCGTTCTGATTCACCGCATACATGGTCATGCTTTCGTTCGCGCTGAAATAGCATCCCTGCTTGCCCCAGTTGTACGCATACCAGCCGTCAAAGCCGTATTGCTTCAGGCTCGTGTTCATGTAGCTGTTGCAGTCCAGAATCAGCATGTCCTCAAAGCCCAGCTTGCGCACCTCGCTGCGCAGATAGTCAAACTCATCCTTCAGCGTATTGCCGAACTTGTTCACCAGCGTCTGCGCGCCGAAAATCATGAACACGGGCTTGCCGTCGATGGTCATGTAGTTGGGATTGGAGAAGTAGTATTCCAGCCAGTACGGGACGAAGTAATTCCGGAAGTCCGAGCTGGTGTTAGGCGTAGAGCCATTCTGCGTTTCCCAAATGAGGCAGAATTTCACGAAATTGCTGTACTTGGCTTCCAAATAGGCATCGTTGAGCTGCGTGGAATCCCATGCGATTTTCATGGGCTGATTGGTATCGCGTCCCAGCCAGCAGAACGCCTCGAAATTGATGCCGTGCTCCGCCATAAAGCGGATTTCCCAATCTGCCGTTTCCGGCTGACCTTCGTCGTAGTACCCCAGCACGGATTTCAAATCGTCATAGGGCGTAATAGCAGACCAGCCGAAGTGTTCGCCGTTGCGCCACAAAGAGCAGACATTCATCCCCAAGATGTAGTCATTTTCCTTCTCCGGCACAACAGGCGCGGGCACATCATAATCCACCAAATCAAAAACCTGCAAATCATCAAAGCCGATTTCCGTATCGCCCGTGTTGACCAGCTCAAAGCGATTCAGCGCCGTGATGTTTTCCGGCAGGGCAAACGTCCCTTTCGTCTGATGATTCACCTTGACCGTCACGGTATGCGCATCCAAATCCGCCTCCAGCCGAAGATGATACCACAGCTTGTCTGTGTACGCTTTCAATTCCGCATCCGCAGCACGGAAAGTGCCGTCACGCATTTCGACGGCAAACAGCTCCTGTCCGCCATCCGAAAGGGAAATGCTCCCCGCGCTGTTTTCCAGCAGATAGACATACGTCTGGAATACGACTTTTCCACCGTGCGGGGCAAAGTCACGCGCCGTCTGCACCCCTGACGGAAGTTCCATCGCCTGATTGCGCAGAACCAGCTGATTCGCGTTCTCAAACTCGCAGTTGATGACGCTGACCGGGTCGTCAAACGATTCGTAGACGGCATAGTTCGCCTGCACATAGCCGCCGATGACCTGCGTTTCGTTGAGCGTCTCGTCGCTGGTTTCAAAGGACAGGCTGTGGATGCTGCTGCCCAGAAGCAGCGATGTGCCGCAGTCCACGTTGTTAATCCAAGTGTGCGCTGTGCCGGTGTCCAAATCAGCCGTCACACGGAAAATCACCTTGTACGGTGCCATACAGGTTTCCTGCGTGACGTAAGTCAGACTGCCGTCGGGCTGCTGAATCGCAAAACGTCCCTCGGATGTGACCAGCCGATAGATGCTGTTTCCGTCCGCATCGTTCAGGCTCAGCACATTGCCATTGAAATTATAGACATAGTTGACCTGAAACTGCAAATCAATGCTGCCCTCGGACACGACGTTGAAGTAACGGATGAGCCGCGAATGTTCATCCGTCATCACGTCGCTGAGAACACCGCTGCTGCCCAGTTCCGTTCGGGGGCGACCTGCGCGGTTGTCGATTTCCCAGCCGGATTCAATACCGTTCGGTGCATTGCTCTCATTCAGCGAATCCGCAAAGCACAGCTCATAGGGCTGACGCGGCACACGAACCTCCTCCTCTGCATGTACGCTCTGTGCGCCCGCAATCACAAGCGCGCCTAACAGCACGCAAACGCCTTTCAGCATCATGTTCATCATATTTATCCACCTTTCTGCGCAGGAAAGCAGGAGTATTTTCTCTTGCTTCCGAGGTATAGGAAGGAATCCGCACTGCATCAGCCGTTTCCCGCCAGCAGCGCCGCAAAGTCCACATACACGCCAGCCGTCCATCCCAGCATCGGCGGCATTTGATATTCGTCAGTCACATTCAGTGTGCCGTCCGTCACGTTGTACTTTTCCCACAGCGTGCCAGTTTCGGCAAACGTGCGGTCAATCGCACGGATGTACTTGCGAGCAATGCGCTCCGCTTCCGCATGATAACCATAGCGCATCAGACCATGCACTGCAATGAAATGCAGCGGTGCCCATCCATTGGGATAGTCCCACTGGAACGCGGATGTGCGCGCACCCGGCTCGCAGGTTGCCAGTCCGAAATCGTATTCCAGCCGCGGCAGCTGTGCCACGGTGCTTGCCGCCTCCGCTTCTGTCGCGACACCCGCCCACAGCGCATAGAAGGACGCCACGGAGAAAATCGGGCTGAACGCTCCTGTCGTCATGTCGCGGTCGCGATAGACTTTGCCGTCAAAGAGCAGCTGACGCATCAGCTTTTTCCGCCGCTGCGCTGCCTGCGCCCACTTGTCCGCTTCCGCCGTTTCACCCAGTTCCTGCGCAAAGAAGGTCAGGTTGTTCTCCATGCCATAGAGAATCGCGTTCAAATCAACATAGGCACAGTCCGTTTGATGACCCATGCAGCGCGGAGAAAAGTCCCAGCCGCTTTCTGCATCCGCCATCACGTTCTCGGCAATCTGCGCATCCGTCTTGCCGGAAAAGTCCACACTGGGCAGCCGCTTGGCGACATCCAGCCCCATTGCAATGCCGTCCGGCGACAAATCATCGAAGCCGTAGCGATTCAAGCCGCAGGGCAATTGCCGTTTCTTCATCCAGAAATCATGCTCTTTTTGCAGGATGCGGTACGCCGTGCGCAGCCAAACCGGGTCTTGATAAATGCCGTACAGCTGCCGCACCAGCTCGCTCAAAAGCGGCGGCTGGGAGCGCCCCATCAGCACCTTCGCATTGCCGTTGGGCATATAGCCATAGCGGTCGATGAGGTAGAGCATATCATCCACCGTGGATTTCACCAGCGCTTCCTGCCCGTGGCGCAGCATCCCCTGCGCCGTGAAATAGCTGTCCCAGTAGAACAGATTGTTGAATCCGCCCGTGATGCTCGGCACAAAGTACGGGTAAGGGAGACCGATGTTGCCATCATGACTTTCCCGACAAAGCCGCGCCGTGTTCTTCCAGTTCTCTCGAATAAAGGTCATGGTGTCCATCGCTTGTCTCCTTTGCCGCTATATGTGTCACTCTTTTACTGCACCAAGGTTCATGCCGGTGGTGAAGTACTTCTGGATGAAGGGATACACGCACAGAATCGGCACCATCGCCACGATGACCTTCGCGGCGTTGAGCGTCTTGTCGGATGTCTGCGCCATTGCGATAATATCCTCGGAGCGCATGGTAGAGTAGTCCAGCGTGACAGACAGGTTGTAGATGTAGGTCTGCAAAGGCTGCTTCGCCGGGTCGTTGATGTACAGCAGACCGTCAAGATAGCCGTTCCAGTGTCCAACAAACTGGAAGAGGAACAAGCACGCAATCGACGGAACAGACAGCGGCACATAAATCTTGAAGAGAATCTGAATCGGGTTTGCGCCGTCGATGGTCGCGGATTCATTCAGGGCATACGGCACGTTGCGGAAGAAGTTCATCATCAGAATCATGTTCCACAGCGGCAGCGCACCGGGGAGAATCAGCACCCAGAAGCTGTTGAACAGATGATACTGCCGCATCAGGGTGTAAAAGGGAATCAAGCCGCCGCTGAACATCATGTTCGCCAGAAAGAACCACTTGATGTACTTGCTCGCGGGGAATTTCTTCTCCGGCACGCACAGCGGATACGCCGTGATGATAAGCATAAACATGCTGACCGCACAGCCCACAATCACGCGCTTGACAGACACCCACATGGCGCTGAAGAACAGGCTGTCCTTGAGAATCTTGCCGTAGGACTTCACATTCAGTCCCAGCGGAATCAGCCATGTGCGCCCCGCATCCACATACACCTTATCCGAGAAGGACATAATCAGCGTATACCACATGGGATAGAAGCAGATGAGCGCCAGCAGAATCAGCACGATGATAATCACCGCATGACCGCCCGTCAGCTTTTGCTTTTTCTTCGTCATTATCCTGCACCACCTTAAAAGATCTTGTAGTCGGCAAACTTGTATGCACCCCAGTACGCCGCAATCGTCAGCACCATGGCAATCACGCTGCGGAAGAGACCGACCGCCGTACCAACGCCGTAGTTGAAGCTGATCAAGCCTTGACGGTACACCCAAGTGTCAATGACGTCGCCCGTGGAATACACCAGCGGATTGTACATGTTGAAGATCTGGTCGAAGTTCGCGCCCAGAATGCCGCCCAAGCTCAGCACCAGATTCAGCACGATAATGTAGCTGATGCCGGGAATGGTGACATGAATCGTCTGCTTCCAGCGCGACGCACCGTCGATTTCAGCAGCCTCGTACAGACCGGGGTCAATAGAAGACAGAGCGGACAGGTAGATAATCGCGCCCCAGCCAAATTCTTTGAGCGTTTCGGTAAGAATCATCAGCGGCTGGAACCATGCGGGCGTACCCAGGATGGACACCGTAATGCCCATTGATTTGAGCATTCCTTCCAGCAGACCGTTCGTGCCGATGACGTATTTGAGGATGGTGGCATAAATAACCCACGAAACAAAGTGCGGCAGATACATGATGGTCTGAACCGTCTTCTTGAAGTGGACATTGCGCACTTCATTGAGCATCAGCGCAAAGGCAATCGCCATAAACTGCCCCAAGATAATCTTGCCAACCGCCATAGTGATGGTGTTGCGGATGATGCGCCATGCGTCCGGCTGACGGAAGAAAATCTCGAAGTTGTCCCAGCCAATCCATTCCGATTTATACCAGCCCAGCGTCGGAATAAAGTCCTCAAACGCTGCCAGAACGCCCGGCCATGTGCGCGTATTAAACATGAAGGTGACGATAATGCCCGGCAGCACCAGCAGCCAGTAATAAGCCTTATCCGGTATTGTCCATTTACGCAGTGCGGCACTCTTTTTCATGCGCTTTTCTCCCCCTCTTCTTGCCCCGCGGCAATGAAAAAAGCTGCCAGACCGTGGGCTACGCCTTCGGTCTGGCAGCATCCCTTACGGATTACTTACCCAGAATTTCCTGAACCTCAGCAGTGATTTCCGCGCCGCCCTGCGCCATGTAGTCGGCGACAAAGCTGTCGAAGTATTCGTCAATCGTCTTGCCGTCGGTGTTGCCCATAATCATCTTGATATAGGCATCAGACTCAAGGCTCTGCAGGAAGCTGAGGTACTTGTTCATGCTCTTGGTCGTGCCCTGGAACATGGTGCTGACCGGCACAGGCTGCGCCTTCGCCAGCGCGCCGATACCCACGGTGCACGCCACATAGTTGTTGTAGACGGTGATTTCGTCCGCATCGTCCAGCGCAACCTCGCGTGGGCTCTTGCCTGCCGCAATCGCGTCGGTCACAGGCACGCCGTACTTGAACATCAGCGTGTACTGGTCTTCGCTGCCCTTGATGAGGCCGTTGGTCACGGTCTGGATGTACTCGCGCATCTGCTCGATGCTGGTGATTTCATGCGTCACCTGACACTTTTCGATGACCTCGTTCATGGGGTAGGTCAGAATCGAGGGAGCATTGGACGCGTTCATGGGGACGTAGGTATTGTTGGTCTGATAGGAGATGCCGTCGAAGTTAGAAGCCGCCGTGTCGATGGAGTAGCCGTTGAGCATCATGTCGTAGGCGTAGACGAAGGCTTCGGGATTGGAGAAGTCCTTGCGCACGACGTAGACCGCACGAACCGGGTTGCCGGAGACGGAGCGGATTTCGTCGCCTTCCTTGCCGGGCAGCAGGTACGCAGACCAGATGGCTTCCTTGTTCAGGTTGATGTTCGCGCTCAGCACGTCCCAGCAGCCCCACCACGGAGAGAAGACGATGCCCGCCTTTTCTTCGCCGATGACCTGCTTGATGGTGTCCGCGTTCCACGTTGCAAAGTCAGCCGGAATGATGCCCTTGTTGTACCAGTCGTTGAGCATGTTCAGGGCTTCCTTCGCGCCATCCATCAGAGAGCCGTAGATGACCGTGCCGTCTTCCTGCTTCTGCCACAGACCCAGCGCAGCGCCGCCCACGTTCAGGAACAGGTCGCACATGTTGCCGCTGCCGCCATAAGCGCCGGAGAAGTTCGGCAGAACCGGGATACCGTAAGCGTCATCCTTGCCGTTGCCGTCTATGTCGCTCTGCATGAACGCCAGCGCGATTTCTTCCAAATCCGCATAGGTCTTGGGTGCTTCCAGACCCAGCTTGTCCATCCAGTCCTGACGAATCCACACGATGGGGCTGCCGTCAAAGTTCATGGACACTTCCGGGATGCCGTAGATGCGGCCGTTGATGCGCAGGGTGTCCAGCGCGCGGTTGTCGCCCATGGCGTAGAGCGCCTGCAGGCTCGGATGCGGGCCTTCGGTCAGCTCGTCGGTCAGGTCAGCCAGCAGACCAGCCTTCACCAGCGCGTAATACTGGTTCATGTCCACCTGCATCAGATCCGGGATTTCGCCGCTGGTGATGGCAGCGCTCTTCTTCTGGTTGAAGGCGTCGCCCGCCGCAGACCACAGCGTCTTCGGCTGCAAGCCCGTAATCAGCGTGAACATCCACACGCGGTCGTTGTCGTCGATGGTCATGCCTTCCGGCAGGTCGAAGCCGGAGGTGTTGACGATGCGGGTGAACTCCAGCCCGTCAAAGCGTTTGTACTGGTCGCCGACGTATTCTTTGCTCGTGTCAATCTTCCAGCCGTTGCCGAAGGTCAGCGAGGAAAGATCCGTCTCGTCCGCCAGCGCAAAACCAGAGAACATGCTCAGGGTCAGCGCCAAGCTCAGGAACAAACCAAGGAACTTTTTCATGAAGGGACCTCCTTTGTCGCTTTCGCATGTTTGCCACATGCTTGATGGGTATAGTATAACATGCGGGGCAGTGAACGACAATCCGCCTGTTTTAATGCGCAATGCGGGAAATATTCCTCCTATTTTGACATGTGGCGTATAAAATAAGTATCAGGTTGAAAAAGGAGGATGCAAAAAAGGAGGAAACCTATAACGGCTTCCCCCCTCAAAGGCATTCCATGCTTCCTTATGGAATCGGCTTCACCGACAGTACCTCTCCCTGCATGGAAATCTCCACGCACTGCCCGCAATCCCCTGTATAAATTGCTTTTCCGTCCAAAAATGCACGCATGATGCCATTTTTCCGTTCCAGACGGATGGTGCGTTCCCCGATGCGCTGCATCCGCTTCTCCCAGCCGCGCATGAATTTCCCCAATCACCTGCGCCAGCTCACAGGCATAGGCGGTATACTCCATCGAGCGGTATGGCAGGCGTCCCACCCCGACAGGCGGCTTTTCGCCTGCCCAGTAGCCATCCTTCGCCCCATAGCGCAGGAAGCGGGAGCAGTTGTCCTCGCCCGTATCCCAGACGCACCAGCTTTCCGGGATTCCATCCGGGTTGCCGGTGCGGTACGCCATCAAGTACGCATAGAAATCCGCCAGCGACGAGGACAGCAGCATCAAATACGCTCGGTCGCCGCCAATCCAGTCCGCTAAACGATACGCCTGACGCGCCAGATAGAAGCCCTGCATCCAGTCATAATGCGCCGCCAATCCGGTCGGCTCGCTCCACGTCAGCATACCGGGATAACGCCCGTCGCGCCGCTGATACTGCAAAAACACCAGCACGTTCTGCATCGCCACCGCCGCGTCGCGCTTGGCATACATTTCGCCGCCCATCGGCTGCGTTTCCAGCCATACATTGCGGTACGCTGCCCCTTCAATCAGCACTTTTCGTCCGCCGAAATCCTGCACATTCTGCTTCAGCAGCTGCTCGCAGTCGTCAAACACCGCTTGCAGCGCCGCATTGTCGCAGGAAAAGGTCACGCCCGTTTCGGGAATATCATACGCCGCCGGGTCAAACAGATTCCGCATCGCTTTCGCCTCCTGCCTCCATACCGTCCAGCCATTCGTCGCCCAGCGCAGGCGTAATAACCTCCACACATGCGCCGCCGTACTCGCTCCTGCGGATGTCAAAGCGGCAGCTTTCGCCATAGATGAGCAGGAAGCGCTGGAAGAAGTTAATCAGCCCCACATGCTCGCCCGCGTAGATAAAGTCCTTTTCCAGCTGACTGAACAGCTTGTCCACCGTCGCCTGTTCAATGCCCTCGCCGTCGTCATCCACCTGAATATGCAGTCCACCCGACGGCGTGTCATGAATCGAGACATAGATGTTGCCGTGTCCTGCCCGTGTGCTGAACCCGTGCGCAACGGAGTTTTCCACCAGCGTCTGCAAGGAAATGCCCGGAATCAGCTTATTCGCCGCTCCCGGCGCAATGTCAAAATGGCACACGATGCCGTCACCGTAGCGCAGGCGTTCCAGTTCCAGAAACTTCTTCGTGTAGGTGATTTCGTCCGCCACTGTCACCAAGCTGTACTTCTGCTTCTTCCCTTCATCCAGAATGTCCGCCAGCAGGATAATGGACTGGCTGGTTCGGCTGTTGTCATTCCCCGTCTCGCTAATCGCCAGCCAGTTGATGACTTGCAGGACATTGTTGATGAAGTGCGGCGTCATCTGCTCCTGCAACGCCTTCGACCTCGCTCGGCGCAGCGCATTGACGCGCTCAATGGCTTGATTTTCCAGCGTGATGTTCTTCTCGAATAAGTCCAGAATGCGCGTCAGCAGCATGTTGATTTCGCCGTTCGCATCGCTGATTTGCTGATTCGACGGGTTTTCCAGAATGCTCAAAATCGCCTCCACCGGGCGGAAGAGCTTCTTCGTTGTCAGGTAGGACAGCACCATGCTCAACAGTACGCTGAACAGCAGCACCAAGTTGATGGTATTCTGCTCAAAGCGCATGGTTGCCTCAAATTCGGACAACGGAATCAGCTGCACAAACTGCCAGCCGAACTCCCCCACTTCCGTCCACGCAATGCGGACATTCTCGTCGCCGATTTTCCCGTTCATAGAGGAAACGAGCTGATTCGCAGTCGGCAAAACAAGGCTTTCCCCTACCAGCCGATGCGTCGTGTCCAGAATGACGCGGTTCGATGCGTCCACAATCAGGTATGCGCTCTGGTCAGGGAACAGCTCATCCGCCAGATACTGCCCCAGCTTGTCCGTGTCAATGCTCAGAGACACAAAAGCCTTCTGCTGCTCCGCAACCGCCACGATTCGGTAGAGCGTGATGAGGTGTTTCTGCTGCCCCAAATAGCGGCTTGTGCGTGTCTGTGCAAAGAGCGTCTGCCGCGGATGCTCCTCCTGATACACCGAAAAGGTATCCACCAGCGACTGGTCAGGAATCCGCTCATACGCCTGCACCCGGTACAGCGTAGACACCAGATAGTTGCTGAACTGCGAATACGCATCCACCGAATCATACAGACTGCGCCGCTCATCCCGGCTGATGCGCGATAAAATATCGCCTGCCTCGATGACAAAATCATAATCCGACGGCGAAAAGCGCGCCTGCTGCAAAAAAGTCAGGATGCTTAAATCTCTGGACTGAATTTCCAGCGTATCCATCGCCTCATCCAGCAGGCTTTGCAGCGTCGCCTTTGTGTTGCGCACACTGCGCTGCGAGGAGGTGTCCAGCTCCTGCATCAGGTTCTTTCGGCTGACGTACTGGCTGATGAGGCTGCATACCAGCAGCGGCAGAATCACGCACAAAATGACCAGCAGCCAGTTTTTGAAGAACAATCGGCGAAACTGCGAGTTCTGCACGCGCGTAATAAAGCTGCTCCGGCGCGGCTGTTTTTTCATGTACCCTTTTCATCCTTCCGGGAACGATAGTCGTTGGGTGATTTTCCTGTCGTCCGCTTGAATACCTTGTAGAAGTACTTCAAATTCGGGTAGCCGACATCCTCTGCAATCTGATAGACATAGCGATCCGTATGTTTCAGCTGCGATACGGCTTTCTTGATGCGCATCTCCATCAGCCACTCGGAAAAGCCCTTGCCTGTCTGCTCCTTAATCAGGCGGCTGATGTAGATGGGGTTGAGATACACCGCCGATGCGACGTCATTGAGCGTAATGTCCTCGCAGTAGTGCTGGAGGATATAGTTCATCACCTGCTCGATGCTCTCTGGCATTTTGCTTCCTTCCGATGCCGCAAGGGGTACAGACGCATCAATTTCGACGGGGCTTTCCGCCAGTTCCGCGGGATTGTTCATGCTCTTGATGAGCGTCAGCGAAACTTGCAGCCCCGTCATGCGCTCGCATTCCCGCTCTAACTGTTCTTTCAGCTTCCAGACAGGCAGCGGCGTGTTTCTGTCCGATGCGGATTTTTCCCAGAAGACGCCTAACAGTATCATCGGGAAACCATTGCCCGCCCGTTCCCAGTTGATTGGATAAAATTCCAATCGTGCATCCAGCCCGTGCAGGATACGGATGATTTCCTCCTGCAATTCCTGCACGCCGCAATCCGACAGAAACCCGCTGCGCTGCACCGTCACGCGCGTCAGCAGAAGGCGCTCCGGCTGATTCGGGGACACATCCAGCAGGGCAAGGCGTTCTTTCAGCGCTTCCGGGTCTTTCAGTATGCCCGAAGCCGCCTCCATGACAAAGCTCTGCCGCTGATGAACCATGAGCTTTTCATAGTGTTCCTCTCGGTTGAGGATAGCGCTTTGGCTGGCTTCCCGCGCATCCAGCTTCTCGCGAATCTCGCAGAACACTTCCCGCAGTTTCGGCACGGAAACCGGCTTGAGCAGATAGTGCAGCACATGATATTCCACTGCACTCTGCGCATAGGAAAACTCGCGGTAGCCGCTCAGCAGCACTACCTGCACCGGCATCTGCTTGTCCGCCACAAATTTCGCAATGTCCAACCCGCTGACGTGGTTCATCTTGATGTCCGTCAGAATCACGTCCGGCTGATAGCTTTCCAGATACGCCAGCACTTCCTGCCCGTCCGAAAATTCACCGTCCACCTGAAAACCCAGCTCATTCCACTTGACCATATTGACCAGCCCCCAGCGCGTGGTCAGCTCGTCCTCCGCAATCACCAGCGAATACATTGTCTCCCCTCCCTGCACATGGAATCACTCAACCACACACGCAAAATCATAGCTTCCGCATTCCAGCTCCATCGGCTTTTCCCCCGGCAAAAGCAAGCTGGCAGTGCAGTCAAAGGGAATTTCGATATGGAAGCGGCAGATTCCTGCTTCCTCCATGCGCCATGCAACACGGTAGCAGCCCGCCGGAGAGTGGTATTCCGCCGTCACATGCTTTGTCGCCGCATCTGGCACAGGGCGAAGCACCACGCGCTTGAATCCCGGCTGTTCCTCGCTGGGATTGATACCCGCCAGCGTCCGCCACATCCATTCGCCAATCGCTCCATACGCATAATGGTTGAAGCTGTTCATGCCCGTAGACGAAACGCTGCCGTCCGGGCTAAGGCTGTTCCAGCGCTCCCAAATCGTCGTTGCGCCAAGGTTCACCTCGTACATCCAGCCCGGATATTCCTCATTGTGCAGCAGGTGATAGGCCATTTTGTCCTCGCCCACCTGCGACAACACCCGGCAAAGCAGCGGCGTGCCGACGAAGCCGGTACTCAGCTTATCCCCGCGAAGGTGCAGCAGCCGCATCAGTTCTCGATGCGCTCTTTCCGGGTAATCGGTCAGCTCGAAATACAGCGCCAGAATCTGCGCCGTCTGCGTATCCACCGCACAGCGCCCAGTCGGTGTGAAATATTCCTGCTGCAAGTCAGATAGTATCTTCTCCGCCCGCTTCTGATACGCTGCTGCCGTCTCGTTATCCCCCAGCACAGCCACTGCTTTCGCCACCAAGCGTGTGCTGTGATAATAGTACGCATCGGCAATAAAGCCTTCATCCGTCCCGCCGCGAACCTCATCCGCCCGTCCCGACGGATGATCCAGCGCCAGCCAGTCGCCAAAGTGAAACACCTCGCGCCAATGGTGTGTATCGCCATCCACTGCGGCGATATAATCCACCCACGCCCGCATACTCGGCAAAGCTGTCCGCAGAATATTCACATCGCCATAGAACAGATACAGCGTCCACGGCAGAATTGTCGCCGCATCACCCCACACGCAGCATCCGCCGCGCATGTAAAACGCCGGAATCGTATCCGGGACGCACCCGCCGCGCTTGTTCTGCTCCTTCTGCATGTCGTAGAGATACTTCTCATAGAAGGCACACGCATCCGTCAAATAGCACGCCGTCGCTGCAAAAACCTGCGTGTCTCCCGTCCAGCCCATGCGTTCATCCCGCTGCGGGCAGTCCGTCGGCACATCCATAAAATTGCTCTTCTGCCCCCAGCGAATGTTTGACAGCAGCTGATTCAGCTTCTCGTCCCCCGTCACCATCGTACTGACCGGGCGCACATCCGAATAGTACGCCACGCCCACGAAGCTGTCCAGCGTCAGGTGATGAACACCCGTCACCTTTGCATATCGATAGCCGTAGTAGGTGAACTTCGGCGACAGCACATGCGGTTTGCCATCCGAAATGTACACATACTCCGACTTTGCGCCGCGCAGATTGTCGCGGTAGAAATTGCCCTTTTGCAGCACCTCCCCCGTTTGAACGCAGATGCGTGTGCCGCGCGGTTCATGCACGGTGAGCCGGAATCCTCCGGCGAAGTTCTGCCCAAGGTCAAACACTTTTTCTCCAGCGGGCGTGTCCAGCAGCGCAATCGGGCGAATTTCTTCCTGCGGCAGCACGGGAATGCTCCGCTGATCTTCCAGCGGAAGCGCTTCATGCAGCAGCACCGCGTTCTCCTCCGGCAAGTCCGGCAGCGTATCATCCACCTGTTCGCCATCATAAATGTCGGAAAAGACAATGTTGCTCCGCGTCACCTGCCAACTGTCATCCGTGCCAATAACCTCTTCGCGCCCATCCGCATAGCGAAGTTGCAGCTCTGCAATCAGCTTCCAGCGCGTCCCGTGGTATGGCACATCCACCTTGCCTTGGTCAACCGTAAACCGCCCCAGATACCATCCGCGCCCCATCAGCACGGAAATTTCGTTCTCCGCTTGCAGCAGCTTTGTCACATCATACGTCTGTACCTGAACCCACGAAGCATAGTCCTGCAAGCCCGGCGTCAGCTTCGCCTGCGTCACTGCCTGACCATTGATAGACGCTTCATACAGCCCCAGTCCGCAAATATACAGCCTCGCCTGACGAATTTCGCCATCCGCCGCGAACGTCTTGTGGAAAATCGGATGCCGTTTTTCTTCCGGTGCACAGGAAATCCACTGACCCTGCCACGCCTGCTCTCGCTTCCCCGTCTCAAACCAGTGCGGCTCGCTCGCTGCTTCCTCGCCCGCATCCGTGCGAACCGCTGCCGTCCACCAATAGCGCGTACAGGGGCGCAGCGGCAGCGCAATCCGCTCGCCCAAGCTGTTCAGCGGTGCAAAGCCAGTATCCGCCAGCACTTGTTGCCCTTGCGCATCCGCCGAAATCCGAATCCGCGCCGCCGCTTGATGTTTGCCCGCAGCATCTTCCACCTGATAGGAGAAAACCGGCGCATCCATCGCAAACCCCAGCGGATTTTCAAGATGGTTCATCAAACAATTCGTAATCTTCATCGCTCTATCCCCTCATTCTGTCACTTTGCAGCAGTCTCGATGCATATGAATCTGCCATTCTATGCTCTATCATAGGGGTTCTTTGGCGCGAAAGCAACCTATAATCTTGCGCTTTTGAGCGAGGGACATTCCTGCTGATTTTACTTTGGCTGGAATGGAATCGGCATAATTTTACTCAAAACAAACTGCATAAAAAAACACCCTATGACTGCCATAACAGCCATAGGGCGCAAAAGCCTTGGTATAGAAGGGAACTCAGCGCTTGCTGAACTGGGGCGCGCGACGAGCAGCCTTCAGGCCGTACTTCTTACGTTCCTTCATACGAGGATCGCGGGTGAGGAAGCCAGCCTTCTTCAGGGCAGCACGCAGTTCCGGATCAGCCTTGCACAGGGCACGAGAGATGCCGTGACGAATTGCGCCGGCCTGACCGGACACGCCGCCGCCGCAGACATTCACCAGCACGTCGAAAGAGGTCGTGCCGGTCAGCGTCAGGGGCTGACGAACGGTCATCTTGAGGGTCTCCAGACCGAAGTAGTTATCAATATCACGCTTGTTGATGGTCACTTTGCCATCACCGGCGACCAGGCGGACGCGGGCAACAGCCTTCTTGCGGCGGCCAACAGCGCTGTAATCAACCTTAGCCATTTGTTTTTCTCCTTTCCGCCTTACACGAGGTCAAACTTCACGGGCTTCTGCGCCGCATGGTCATGATTCGGGCCAGCGTAGACCTTGAGCTTCTTGGCCATCTGGCGACCCAGCGGTCCCTTGGGCAGCATACCCACGACAGCACGGCGGATTGCAAATTCAGGCTTCTCAGCCAGCAGCTTGCGGTACTTGGTTTCCTTCAGGCCGCCGACATAGCCGGTGTGATGATAATAAATCTTCTGATCCAGCTTCTTGCCGGTCATGACGATCTTATCCGCATTGATGATAATGACATAATCGCCGGTATCCACATTCGGGGTGTAAATCGGCTTATTCTTGCCGCGAAGGATGTTCGCGACCTGGCTGGCCACACGGCCAAACACCTGACCCTCGGCATCGACAACATACCACTGACGGGTAATGTCAGCCGCTTTCGGCATGAACGTCTTCAAAGGTTTTTCCTCCCTAAGTGATGGTTCTCTATGTGTGTGCGGCACGGCATGATGGTCGCATGTCCTCCGCGGGTGTTTCAATAGTTTCCGGGGCAAGCGGAGCTATTGATGCCATCCACTATTGTACAATAAACGCGCCGCTTTGTCAAGCGCAAAATGCGCATTTTTCAAGGGTTTTCGGAGGTTTTTTCCCCTTTTGACGCGCCTTTTTGATGATTTGCCGCTGTGCTTCCCAAAAGCCGTCAGCGTTTCCGCTTTCTCGGCGGACGTTCCGGCAGCTCTTCCCACATCGCCTGCACCATGGCGCGGAGCTTTGCAGAATCGGCGAGAATCGGGACGTGCAGCATAGGCTTCGCGCCGTCGTAGGGCGGCTCGGCAGTGGTGTCGGGCATGAAGCGCCACGCTGCCGGGACGTTCTTGACCATGAAGCCCGGACCATAGATGCCACCGAAAATCCGCTCGCGGTAGTAGAAGATGAACCCGCCCATCATGGGGATTCGGCGGATTTCCGGCAGCGGCGCCAGCTGGGCAGAGACGAAATCCGCCAGCTCGCGATTCGTCATGCGCTTCCGCAGATTCTCGACGCGCCCGGCGATATTCGCGGCAAATTGCTCGTCCGTGAACGACGGATCGCGGGTGCTTTGCCAAAGGCTGCACGGCAGGTCGGGGCACTGCGCACAGTTCCGCATACCCTTTTTCTCCCGCACACAGGCGTAAATCGGGCACGCGCAGCCCGCCGGCGCATGGAACACACGCCCCTGACATTCATTGCAGCCCCGGCACAGTCCCCCAAAGAATGAACACGCGCCGCAGTCCATGCCGCAGACGCTGATGCTTTCGCTCATGTCGATGCCTCCTCCGGCGGATAAGCGCCGTTTTCCTCCATTATACGCCCGTTTTTGCGCGCTGTCTTGAAGAAATGCGACACGTTTTCCCCGTGATAGCGGCGAAACTCGCGGCACAAGTGCGCCTGATCCGCAAAGCCGTAGCGTGCAGCCGCGTCCTGCACGTCCGTCAATGTCCCGTGACAAATCTCCTGATAGAGCGCCTGATACCGCACCAGCGCGCTCCCCTTCTTCGGCGTCATCCCCCAGTACTCGCCCAAAAGGCGCTCCAGCTGACGGCTGCTGATGAACAATTCGTGCGCCCATTCGCTGATGTTCGCCGTTCCACGATGGCACAGCAGCGCATCCGCCGCCGTTTCCACCAGCGGATTTTCCCGGCACTGAAACGCCAGCAGGACGCTCTGCGCATACGCCGCGCGCGATGCCAATCCATCCAGTTGCAGCAATCGCGCCCGCAGTGCCCGGTCAAGGCGGCCGAATCGGACTTCCGGCGATTCAAATCCGTTCAGCGTGCCGCGAAGGGCATCATCCGCAAACGCATACGCGCCGAAGGCATGGAAGCGGATGGCGAATGTGCTCACCGTATGCCCCGGAATCAGCGGAACATGCGCGGTGCCGCACACATCGCTGACGCCGCAGAAACTCGCTTGGATGATGCGTCCCGCCGTTTCGTCGATGTGGTAGATGAGGTCGGCGCAGACATCGGGAATAATGCGCGTCGGGGATGCGCCAGCGCCGGCAATGCCGCCCCAGAAGCAGCGAATCCACCCTTGCAGGGATTCGCAGGGCAGGATTTCATAGTGTGCCGCCGTTGCGAGGAAGGGAGTGGCCGTCAGGGGCTGCCACATGCGGCGGATGTTTGTCATTCGCAGTTCTCCTTCCTTATATATAGCGCTTTTGTTGCAGGGGATTTCGCCTCTGCGGAGGCGACAAGGTGGGCTTTCCATTCGCCCCTTGACCCCTTCGGTCGTCACTTTTCCGTCTCAAACGTCACGTTCCGCCCATCGGAGCGGCAGATAATTGTCCCCTGCTCGTCGGTGCGGAAAACAACAACATCCGCGTCGCGAAGGCGGCTCAGGGTGCTTTCCGCCGGATGCCCGTAGGTGTTGCCCTTGCCGACGCTGATGACGGCGTACTGCGGCATGATTTCACGCAGGAAGGCATAGCACGTCGAGGTTTCACTGCCGTGATGGCCGACTTTCAGCACCGTCGCCTGCAGCGGTTCACCATTTGCCAAAAGCGCGTGCTCCGCGTTCCACTCCGCGTCGCCCGTGAAGAGGAACGACGTGCTGCCGCAGTCCACGCGCACGACCAGCGACATGTCGTTTGCGTCCGTGAAGCCCTGCCCATCGGAGAGAAACGTCACCTGCGCGCTGCCGAGATAAAAGCTGTCGCCGATGCTCGGCACAGTCAGCGAAATCCCCTGCCTTTCGGTGTACTTCACCAGTGAGCTGAATACCTTCGTATCCCACTGCGTCACGGGCGAATACACCGCGCCGACCGTGCAGGCATTCAGCGCGCCGGGCAGGCCGCCAATGTGATCTTCATGCGGATGCGTCGCAATGATGGCATCAAGGTGCTCAATCCCCAGTGTCTTGGTCAGGTAGGCGTAGACGAATTGGCTGGCGGAGGCTTTGCCGCCGTCAATCATCATGGCGTGGCCGTCACTGACGAGAATTGCGCCGTCCGCCTGACCGACATCGAGGAAATACACCGTTAAATCAGCGGATGAAGCAGGGGCGGTGGTTGCCGTCGGCCGCTGCGTCGGAATCGGCGCGAGGAAATCATCCCCGTTCGGCGCGTCACTGCGGACGAACAGCAGCACTGCCATCAGGAGTGTCAGCAGCAGTTGGAAAATCGTCCGGCGTGTCGCCCTGTGCCGCGTCGTCCGGCGTTTTTTCTTCTTCATCGTGTGCCCGTGCTGCCGAAGCCGCCGCGGGAAGCGTTATCGAGGCGTTCCACCGTCACCAGTTCCGGCTTGTCCATCTTCCTCATCACGCGGAACTGGCAGATGCGGTCGCCGCGCGCGATTGTCGTGTCGCGCATGGCCAGTGCTGGAAAGCCCCACACGTCGTCGTCACCGCAGTAGCTTTCGTCGATGACGCCCATGCTGTTCGCCTGCAGAATTCCCCACTTGCGGAAGGTCGAGCTGCGCGGCACAATGTGCGCCTCATACCCCTCCGGCAGCTGCATCGACACGCCCAGCGAAATAATGCGGAACTCCCCCGCGTGCATCGTCACGGTTTCCGCCGCGCACAGGTCAATCCAGTCTCCCTGCGGCAGGATGGTCAGCGGCACTGCGCCGTCATGATAGCGAACCAGAATCTTCATGCATGTTCCCCTTTCTGTTTGCCTTTTTATCATAGCACAAAAAGGCATTGCCGGGAAGACGAACACGCAGATTTTTCTTTTCCCAAAAAGCTTCCGATTTTCGGGATGAAAATGCCCGTGCGCTCCGTTAGATGGGCAGATGCCACCCCAAAGACGATTTATACTATTTCCAAATGAGAATGCGCCAAGATGCGAAGCGAATTTTTCGCGCTGGCTAACGCGAATGAAACGCAGCGTGGCAGCGCTACGCTAAGTGGAATGAGCGGACGCAAGCGCGGAAAAGGTGCGAGCAGATGGCGCAGGTGAATTTGGAAATAGTATTAATTAGGAAAGGACTGACCCTATGAACATCACGCTCAAGCCCATTGACGAAAGCAACTTTCTGGATGCATTCCATTTGCAGCTCCGCGACGACCAGACGCAGTACGTCTCCCACCCGATTCGCAGCCTTGCGCAGGCGTATGTCTACCGCGATCAGTGCCAGCCGTTCGGCATTTACGCTGACGCGCGGATGGTGGGATACGTCATGGTGATTTACGACTACGACGTGCCGGAATACGACATTTGGCACATGATGATTGACGCCGCCGAGCAGGGCAAAGGCTGCGGAACAGCGGCGATGAAGGCGGTGCTGGACTATATCGCGACGAAGCCGTTCGGGGATTCCGGGCGCGTTGTGCTGACGTGCCATCAGGCGAATATTCCGGCGATGCGGCTGTACGAATCGCTGGGATTCCAGCACACAGGGAATGTGGATGAGGACGGCGAGGAGGAAATGGTGAAGGGGGTGTAAGGGGGAATTTGCCTTTGAAAAAGCATTCTCGTCGCGTCTGCGGACGCAAATCTGCCTCATGCCTGCCAGAATAGCGTATCCTTGTCGAGAAAAGCGCGGAAAGCCACATCAGCCTTCCGCGCTTTTTGCTGCCTTATACTATTTCCAAAATAAGAATGCGCCAAGATGCGAAGCAAATTCTTCATTCTGGCTAACGAGCGTGAAACGCAGCGCAGCAGCGCTACGCTAAGTGGAACGACCGGACACCAGAATGGAAAAGGCGCGAGAAGATGGCGCAGGTGAATTGGGAAATAGTATTATCATGCAGGTTTTCCTTCCCTCACCTTCTCCCGCACCAGCTTGTCATCTCCCGCAAACTCGCCACAATCCCCGGCAGCTTCTTAACCACCTCGTCAATATCCGCCTGCGTGGTGTCCGTGCCGAGCGTCAGCCGCAGCGAACCCTTCGCTTCGTCGCGCGTCAGGCCAATCGCCGTCAGCACATGGCTGGGATCAAGGCTGCCCGCCGTGCACGCCGAGCCGCTCGATGCCGCGATGCCCTCCAAATCCAGCCGGAGCAGCACCGCTTCGCCCTCAATGCCCGCGAAAGACACGTTCACGTTGTTCGGCAAACGCTTCTCCATCGTCCCGTTGATGCGCATGTCGGGAATCGCCGCCGTCAAGCCGCTGACAAGCCGATTGCGCAGGAAAGTCATCCGCGCCGCGTTCTCCGCCAAGCCTTCTTCCGCCAGTTCAATCGCCTTGCCCAAGCCGACGATGCCCGGTAGATTCTCCGTGCCCGCGCGGTGTCCGCGTTCCTGCGCGCCGCCGTGAATCAGCGGGTCGATTTTCACGCCCTTGCGGATGTACAGCGCACCGATGCCCTTCGGCCCGTGGAACTTATGCGCCGAGAGGGACAGCATGTCCGCGTGGAGCGCTTCGACATCCAGCGGAATTGCGCCGACAGCCTGCACAGCGTCCGTGTGGAAGAGTACGCCGCGTTCATGGCAGAGCGCACCAATCTCCGCGACGGGTTCGAGCGTGCCGATTTCGTTGTTCGCCGCCATCACGCTGACCAGCACGGTGTCCGGGCGCATGGCGTTCTCCACCTGCTGGACGGTCACGAAGCCATCCGCATCCACCGGGAGATACGTCACCTGCCACCCCTGCGTTTCCAGCCACTGGCAGGTGTGCAGGATGGCGTGATGCTCAATCTGCGTGGTGATGATGTGCCTGCCCTTCTCCTGATGCGCAAACGCCGCGCCCTTGAGCGCCCAGTTGTCGCTCTCCGATCCGCCCGCGGTGAAATAGATTTCCTGCGCGCTGCACCCCAATGCCGATGCAACCTGCCGCCGCGCGCGCTCGACCGCCTTTTTCGCATCCCGCCCCGTAGAATGAACGGAGGACGGGTTGCCATACACCTGCATATAATAAGGAAGCATTGCCTCCATCACGGGCTGCGAAACGGCGGTCGTCGCCGCGTTATCCAGATAAATACGATCCATGTGTGTTCCTTCCTTTTCGCTTTCTCCTTCTGGAAATTGTAACACGCTTTCTATCGCTTTGTCAACCGCTGATTCGCCGCTTGCACAACCGTTTGTTTTGTCCTCTTTGCATCACTTCAGCGCCATTTCCCACAAAAAAAATTGCGAAAGATTCACGAAAACGTTTGCGTAAACGCAAAAGCTGTGATACAATAAGATTGCAACAATCACTGCGGCTACGTCCGCTGCTCTGGAGGATTAGGTGCATGAAATACGGTCACTTTGACGACAAAGCCCGCGAGTACGTCATCGACACGCCGCGGACGCCCTACCCGTGGATTAACTACCTCGGCTGCGAACAGTTCTTCGGCATCATCAGCAATACCGCCGGCGGCTATTGCTTCTACCGCGATGCCCGACTGCGCCGCGTCACCCGCTACCGCTACAACAACATGCCCGTGGACAACGGCGGCCGCTACTTCTACATCAAGGACGGCGACACGGTCTGGAATCCCGGCTGGAAGCCCGTCAAAACTGAGCTGGACAGCTATTCTTGCCGCCACGGCATGGGCTACACCATCATCACCGGTCAGAAGAACGGTCTGACCGCCAGCCAGCTCTCTTTTGTGCCGATGGGCGTGAACGCCGAGGTGCATCAGGTGACGCTTCGCAACGATTCCGACGCACCCAAGAATGTCATCCTGACGTCGTTCGTCGAGTTCTGCCTCTGGAACGCGCAGGACGACATGACGAACTTCCAGCGCAACTTCTCCACCGGCGAAGTTGAGGTGGAAGGCAGCGTCATCTACCACAAGACCGAATACCGCGAGCGCCGCAATCACTATGCGTTCTACGCCGTGAACACCCCCGTGGACGGCTTCGATACCGACATGGAGACGTTCCTCGGTCTGTACAACGGCTTTGAAAACCCGCAGGCGGTTTTTACCGGCAAGATGGGCAACTCCATCGCGTCCGGCTGGCAGCCGATGGCGGCGCATCAGGTGAAGGTGTCCCTCGCCCCCGGCGAAGAACGCCGCTTCAACTTCGTGCTGGGCTACGTCGAAGTGCCGCAGGCGGAGAAGTTCGTCGCGCCCAGCGTCATCAACAAAGCCCCTGCGAAGGCGCTGCTGGAGAAGCTGACGACCGACGAGCAGATTGCCGATGCGTTTAACGCGCTGAAGAAGCACTGGGACAACCTGCTGTCCGCCTATGTGCTGACCACGCCCGACGAGAAATTGGGGCGCATGGTCAATATCTGGAATCCCTATCAGTGCATGGTCACGTTCAACATGAGCCGTTCGACCTCCATGTTCGAGAGCGGCATCGGGCGCGGCATGGGCTTCCGCGATTCTTCGCAGGACTTGCTCGGCTTCGTGCATCAAATCCCCGAACGCGCCCGCGAACGCATCCTCGACATCGCCGCGACGCAGTTCCGCGATGGCGGCTGCTATCACCAGTATCAGCCCCTGACCAAGAAGGGCAACAACGACATCGGCGGCGGCTTCAATGACGACCCGCTGTGGCTGATTGCCGGTACGGCGGCGTACATCAAGGAGACAGGCGACTTTGGCATTCTCGACGCCGCAACGCCCTACGACTGCAACCCCGACGACTGCGGCACGCTCCTGGAGCACCTCGAGGCGAGCTTCTATCACGTCGTCAACAACAAGGGCCCGCACGGTCTGCCGCTGATCGGCCGCGCCGACTGGAACGACTGCCTGAACCTGAATTGCTTCTCCGACGAGCCGAGCGAATCCTTCCAGACCTTCTCCAACCCGAACGCGCCGGATGAGCGTGTGGCGGAATCCGTGCTGATTGCGGGCATGTTCGTCGCCATTGGGCCGGAGCTGGTCGCGATTCTGCGCCGCCGCGGTCTCACAGACAAGGCGGATGCCTGCCAGAAGGAAATCGACGCGATGAACGAAGCCATCCTGCGCGACGGCTGGGACGGCGAGTGGTTCGTCCGCGCCTACGACGCTTTCGGCCACAAAATCGGCTCGAAGGAATGCGAGGACGGCAAGATTTACATCGAGAGCCAAGGCTACTGCATCATGGGCGGCGTCGGCGTGAAGGACGGCAAGGCGGAAAAGGCGCTCGAATCCGTCCACAAGTATCTGGAAACCAAGCACGGCATCGTGCTGCTCCAGCCTGCCTACAAGGAGTACCACCTCGAACTGGGCGAAGTTTCCTCTTATCCGCCGGGATACAAGGAAAACGCGGGCATCTTCTGCCACAACAACCCGTGGATTATCGCCGCGGAAACCGTTGTCGGCCACGGCGACCGCGCCTTCGACCTGTACAGCCGCATTGCCCCCGCCTACCGCGAGGAAATCAGCGACCTGCACAAGATGGAGCCGTATGTGTACAGCCAGATGATCGCCGGCAAGGACGCAAAGAACTTCGGTCAGGCGAAGAACAGCTGGCTGACCGGCACGGCGGCATGGAACTTCTACGTCATCAGCAACTACATTCTGGGCATCAAGCCGGACTGGGAAGGCTTGAAGGTTGACCCGTGCATTCCGCACACTTGGGACGGCTATCAGGTGAGCCGCCGTTTCCGCGGAGCAACGTATGCGATTGCGATTGAGAATCCGTCGCATGTGTGCCGCGGCGTGAAGCAGGTGACGGTGGATGGACAGGCGATTGAGGGCAATGTCCTGCCGGTATTTGCGGATGGCAAGACGCATCAGGTCACGGTAACGCTGGGCTAAGGATAAAAACCTTCGGAAATAAACTGTTTGGTCAGCGCGCTCAAGCCGGGCTGCCCAAAACGGGTCAAGGGGCAATGCCCCTTGCAGGGTCAAGGGACAGCGTCCCTTGTGGGGTTTGGGGCAACGCCCC
>OIYO01000181.1_pt1 | contig 63299 bp, 58 predicted proteins | sample 1588191 | NCBI WGS metagenome assembly OIYO01 (sample SAMN03283275) | human gut metagenome | biome: human-associated habitat; material: feces | host: Homo sapiens | place: Peru | collected 2012 | reverse complement strand
GCTCAATGGATGTTGCGGGCGAGAATTAAGTTTTAGAAAAGTCTGTACCTCCCCCATGGAGAGGGAACACGCCATACTTATAGTTACAACTACTAACTATTTTAAAATAACTTTCAACTTCCACAATTATCCAATATGTATTTTTGTAAACTTCATGCAAATGCAGGGTTTAGAACTTATACAACATGTTTTATAATAAGTGTATATAAGTATATTAATCCTAAGGAAAAATAAATGAGTATAGAGTCATTAGCTCCTTATTCGCCTGATACGGTTTATGGACAGTTAACTTCGCCGTTTAAGCCACCTAAAATTACAATAAACGCACACACATCTCTTGACAATACAGAAAATATTGACGAGTCAGAAGTATATAGTCGTGCTTATTTCAAAAGTAAGCCTCAAGCCCAAGTTGTAGACATGGAACAAGGTTCTTATGAAGTTGGTTTAAATACTGAAAGTACTCCACAAGCCGAAGTTACAAATTTTTCAGCCTCAAAAATTTCATCAAACTCTATTCTGCGAGATTCCTTAAAACAAGGGTATTCAACAGAAGAAGCTGTTATAATGCAAAATGCTTATAATGCATACAGCAGAAGTTCTGTTATAACATCAAATCCGGTTAGTTCATTGAGTAGCTGCTCTTACAAAGTTTTTTAGGCTAAATTGCCCAGCTCAATCAGTTGGTTAATTGTGGTATCGTATTCAATCTTGTCTTCTGTAGATTGGAGCAAAAATTCATTGATTTGCGGCATAAGAGCTATTGCCTTATCACAACTTGGGTCTGAACCTTTTACATAAGCACCGATATTAATCAAATCTTCGTTCTTTTTGTGAACAGCAAGAAGATTTCTGATTTTACCCGCAGCTGCTCTATGCTCTTTAAAAGTTACATCCCCCATAACCCTGCTCAGTGATTGCAAAACATCCACAGCAGGATAATGGTTCTTGTGCGCCAAATCTCTTGAAAGCATTATGTGACCATCCAGAATGCTTCTCGCTGTATCAGAAATCGGCTCATTAAAATCGTCACCTTCTACCAATACGGTATACAGTCCGGTAATCGTTCCAAATTCATTTGTACCGGCTCTTTCCATGAGCTTAGGCATAATCGCAAACACTGATGGTGTATAACCTCTTGTTGCAGGCGGTTCGCCAATTGCGAGTCCGACTTCTCTTTGTGCCATCGCAATACGAGTTACACTATCGAGCATAAACAAAACATCCAAACCTTTATCACGAAAATATTCTGCAATAGAAGTTGCAACAAAAGCTGCTTTTATCTTTACCAAAGATGGCTGTTCAGAAGTCGCTGCAATTACGATTGAACGTTTCATACCTTCCGGTCCTAAGATTTCTTCAATAAATTCTTTAACCTCACGTCCACGTTCGCCAATAAGTGCAATGACATTCAAATCTGCAGTCGTATTTTTTGCCATCATACCGATTGTCGTACTTTTACCAACACCGGAACCTGCAAAAACACCCATTCTCTGTCCTTTACCGACTGTCATAAAACCGTCAATTGAACGAATGCCCAGAGAAAGGGGTTCAGAAATTCTTTTACGCTTAAGAGGATTTATTGCATCGGCTCGAGTAGAGCGATATTCCGTAAATTTAATATCCCCAAGCGTATCAATAGGGCGTGCAAGCCCGTCAAGTACTCTTCCGATAAGTTGATTTCCAACACCAATTTTCATTGCACCGCCTGTATTTACAACAAGTGCCCCTGGGCGAATTCCATCCGGAGCAGCAAGCGGCATTAGCAATATTTTATCACGCTTAAACCCTACAACTTCCGCCATTGTAGGAGTGTCATTATAATTATTGTAAATGTAGCACAAATCACCAATAGAAGATTTTGGTCCGTCAGATTCAATCGTAAGTCCGATAATTTCTGTAATCTTACCTATTTCTTTTATGGTTTGCGTGTTCTTTATTATATCGAGGTATTTATTTTTGTTCCATTCCATTATCTGCACCCGTAAGCATTTTTTCTGCAATTTCTGCAATTTGTACAGAAACTCTGGAATCCATTCTGGTATCCGGTGTTTCTACAATAACACCATCCGGAGAAAGTGAATTATCTTCCAAGATTTTCAATGTTTGCAATTTTGGAATCTCTTTTCTGAATTCCGGAACAAGTTTGTTTATATTATCCGCTAATTTTGGATTAACAATAATTGTAATATTTTCTTTGTCGTGCAATTGTTTAATCGCATCAACCGTAATTCTGTGTAAAATCTGGGTATTAAAAGCTTTATGACAAACTTTATCCGCTATTGCCGCAACAAGTTCCACAATATCACGTGTTGCAGAATCAATAATATTTTTCTTCAATTCATACTGACTAGCACATAAAGTATCCAGAGATTTCAAGGCTTCCACCGCATCATTTTGGAATTTATAAAGCCCATCTTGTTCACCTTTCTTGAATCCTTCTTGATAAGCTTCGTTCTTTATTGCTTCATACTCGCTCTCACCTTTTCTTCTTGCGTTTTCAATAATTGTATCCGCTTCCGTATTTGCAGCTTGAACAACTATTTGAGATTGATTTTGAGCATTTTGTATAATTTCTTGAGCTTTAGCATCTGTTTCTTCAATTATTTGTTGAACCTTCGCTTGCTGGCGAGTAACACGTGTTTGCTCAATAGGCAAAACATAATTTTCACCCATTTGAATTTCATTAGATTTTATTCTGCTGCTACTCAATTAATTCATCCTCAACACTTGCACGTGTAATAGTAATTTCACCTGTTGCCTCAAGATTTCTGATAGCGTTAACAATACCGGTTTGAGCTTCTTGAACTTCTTTTGCCCTAACAGGTCCAAGATATTCCATATCATCTGAAAGCATTTGTCTTGCACGTTCTGACATATTTTTGAATACTTTATCCTTAATTTCTTCTTTTGTACCTTTAAGTGCAAGAGCAAGCTGCTTGGTATCAACTTCTCTAAGCAATCTTTGAATAGCTCTATCGTCAAGAATAATGATATCTTCAAATACGAACATCAAATCTCGTACTTCTTGAGCCATTTGTTGATTTTCAATATCAAGCCATTCCATGATATTCTTTTCTGTACCTCTGTCGCAACAGTTCAAGATATTTGCAAGAGATTCCACACCACCGGCATTTGAAAAATCTTGAACAAGAAGAGCTGAGAACTTACGTTCTACAATATCTTCAATTGTTGACAAAATTTCCGGATTTGTCGGAGTCATATCTGCAATTCGCATAGATACAACCGCTTGTATATCAGGCGGAAGAAATGCCAACACCTGTGCTGCCAGTTCCGGTCTTAAGTAAGCCAAAATCAGCGCAAGCAATTGCGGGTTTTCAGAAGCAAAAGTGTTTGCAAGCTGTGACGGGTCAGCCTCATTAAGGAAAAAGAATGGGTTTGTATTAACCATAGAATTAACTTTTTCCAACAATTTTCCGGCCTCTGCTTCACCATAAGTTTGCGCTAACAATTGTTTTGCATAACTTACACCACCTTGAGCAATATAATTTCTCGCTTGAAAAACTGACTTAAACTCCGTAAGTACTTCATTCAAATCTTCATCAGATATTTTTCCAAGATTTGCAATATCAAGAGTAATTTGCTCCAACAAATCTTCATCTTTTATATTTTTAAGTATTTCAGAAGCGGTTGCCGGCCCTAAAGCAATCAAAAGTGCCGCAACCTTCTGGCTCGGACGAGTAAACGTCCGCTTAGCCTCTTCTTTCGCTTTTTTTATTTCTTCAATACCCATGTAAAATTCCTTTTAGTAAAGTCTTTAAGTCGCTAAGTCCTTAGGTCGTTAAGTTCATTTTTAAAATTATTTTAATCTTTAATAAACGAAGTCAGCAGTTTTGCAGCATCTTCCGGAGATGCCATTACAGCCTCATTCAGTTCATTAATACTTTGTTCTTTTTGTGACTTAACTTCTTTTCGATTCATCTCTATCTTCGGCATACTTTCATCTGCCTCAGAATCTTCTACTCTTTCCGCATTAGCAGATTCTTCAACTTGAACTACACGCTCTTGTCGTTTTTGACTAGGCATTTTTGATATAAAGTTCTTAAGAATAAATAATGCAAAGCAACCAAGAACAAGTACAATAATAAGAGGGATTACTGATGAAGTGATAAAATACATCATTTGTTCTTGTTGATATTGTTGTGCAAATTCTTCTTGAGCCTTCTTGTCAATAGATGCACCCTCAAATTGTAGTCCTGAAACAGAAATTACATCACCTCTTGAATAATCAACACCTGATGCCGATAAAACAAGATTTTTTAATTCCTCTTTTTCAGAGTCTGTCAAAATTTTATTAACCGCAACTGCAATAGAAAGTCTTTTTACTGTCCCAGGAGCATAAACTACCTGTTTAACTTCCTTAGATACGCTATAATTAACTGCAGTTTTTTGTTTTGAATAATTCAAATTTCTTTGATTTACATTATTTGGATTAGGAACATTGTTAGGATTTTCATAAGTTTCAACCTCAGTCTGAGAACTTGTTATAACTCCTTCTCCCTTGTCATTGACAGGAATATAACTTTCTATTGTAGATTTAGCAGAATTAAAATCAATATCCGCATTAACCTGAACAGAAACATTTCCTTTGCCAACAATTTTTTCTAAAACCTCTGAAATCTTTTTGGCAGTATCTTTTTCAAGATTTGCCTTAAAGCTTTCCATATCTGTTGAATTCTTTGATGTTTCATCAGAAAGACTATTACCATTCTGGTCTGTAATAAACACTTGTTCCGGAGTCATTCTAGGAACAGCGTATGCAACCAAATTCTTGATAGCTTTTACTTGCCCTGCCTTAATCTTATACCCCGGTTCAAGAACTAAGACTACTGACGCAGTCGGTTTTTCATCATTATCATCAAAAATTGAACGTTCCGGTTCCGCAAGCTGAACACGTGCATATTTAACCCCTTGAATTCTTTCGATAGAACGAGTTAACTCACCTTGAAAAATTCTTTGTTTAGTTAATTTATTCTTAAAATCAGTCGAACCCAACTGCATATCATCAAGAAGTTCAAAACCTGTATCACCATTTTTGATAAGGTCGTTTTCTGCAACAAAAACTCTCATATCATCTCGAACATTTGATGGTACTAAAATCGATTTATGGTCATCTGATACTTTATATTGATAACCGTTTTTCTTCATGCCCTCAACGATACTCATAGCGTTTACTTCGTTAAGGTCAGAATATAATACAACCCAATCGGGTTCCATAGCTTTTGATAAGAAAAATGTCGCAGCAATAATCGTAACGACAATCAGCGCAAGCATTCCAAGCTTTTGGTTACCGTCTAAACCGTTCCATAATTTCTTAACATCATTAGCTAGTAGTGCAAAATAATTATTTTCCATGACTCCCCAAGCACAATCCTTCAATATAATAATATCTTATCAAGAAAATCTTTTCAAATTGTAAAATTATATTACAAGATTTTATTTTGCCTATGATATGGTATACTTAATTAAAGTAAGGGAGTTTCGAAAATGAATTATCACAATATCACAAAAGATGACATGTTAAATGGTGACGGATTAAGAGTTGTATTATGGGTAGCAGGCTGTACTCATCACTGTCAAGGTTGTCAAAATCCTATAACTTGGGATGTCACAGGTGGTATTCCATTTGATGAAGCTGCGGAAAAAGAATTATTTGAAGCCTTAAACAGACCGCACGTTGCAGGTATAACTTTCTCCGGTGGTGACCCTTTACATCCATTCAACAGAGAAGAAGTTTTCAGATTAATTAAAAAAATCAAACAAGAATTACCAAATAAAACAATTTGGTTATATACAGGTTTCTTGTGGGAAGAAATCAAAGATATTCCGGAAATTGCAGACATTGATGTCATTTGCGAAGGTAAATTTGTTAAAGAACTTTTGGATAATAAAAAACATTGGGTTGGAAGTACAAACCAAAGAGTAGTTGATGTAAAAGCATCTTTGGAAAATAACAAAGTCGTTTTACACGAATAATTTTAAACCAACTTTCAACTTTTTCAATTTCCTATTGACCAACTCGCCTGTTATCCATATAATACTATTAGGCTTTTGTGTGTCAGGAGGGAAGTATGAAAGAACGTGAAAGTAATGTATTATCTTTACTTGAAGATAAGACTAATATCTACGCAAGAAAAATTGCTTTAGGTACAAAGACTCAATTCGGCTGGAAAGAGCTTACTTATGATGGTTTAGGCTTGATGTCAAGAAGACTTGCTGCTTATTTAATGAACGACTTGGGACTTCAAAAAGGTGAAAAGCTTGCTATTCTTTCTGAATCAAAGCCTGAATATGGCGCTTGCGTATTTGCATCAGTAATTTCGGGATTGATTACCGTTCCTCTAGATATAAAGCTTACAAAATATGAATTGCAGTCCATTCTTTCAGATTGTTTGCCTTCTGTAATGCTTGTATCTCAAACATACATAGACAAAGCCCTTGAACTACAAAAAGTTATTCCATCACTGAAACATATTATTGTAATGGACGAGCACCCTATTAATGATAATTTGGAAAGTATTTATACAATTCCAAACAATTACACTTGCAAATGGCGTCATCGTTCAAGAAAGTCTGTTGTATTTATTATTTATACATCAGGAACAACAGGGCACCCAAAAGGTGTTGAAACAACGTTCGGCAATATGTTAGCGCAATTGAAGGACTTAAAAACTGCGTTTGACAAAATTTTACCATATGGAGATGTTAGAGTACTTTCAATTCTTCCAATGAACCACTTGTTTGAAATGACAGTCGGTTTCTCGACATTTCTAAATCTTGGATTTACGGTTTATTACACGCATAATTTAAAACCAAAAGATATTTTAAATATAATGCGTGACAGAAAAATCACATTCATGGTTGTAGTTCCTGCATTTTTAAAACTTCTTAAAACAGGACTTGAAGCTGAGATGAAAAATACTTCAAAATTTTCACAAAGAATGTTTCCGTTTCTTTACCATTTCGCAAAATTTGTCCCATTTATTTGGATGAAAAAACTTATGTTTAGAAAAATACATAAGTGTTTTGGAGGCGCTTTTAAGGGTTGTATGTCCGGTGGAGCTCCTTTGGATTTAAGCGTAGCAAAATTCTTTCAGAGAGTTGGTATTCAAATTTATGAAGTATATGGCTTGACAGAAACGAGCCCAATTGCGACTATTAACATTGAACGTCACAGAGATTTACGTTCCGTTGGCAAACCTCTTCCAAGCTACGAAGCAAAAATTGATTCTGAAACAGGTGAACTGTTACTCAAAGGTCCTTCTGTAATGAAAGGTTATCATAATCAACCGGAATTAACACGTGAAGCTATTGACGAAGAAGGTTGGTTCCACACAGGTGATAAAGCTAGAATTGATGACAGCGGACGAGTTTACATAACAGGTCGTTTGAAAAACATGATTGTGCTATCCGGCGGTAAAAAAGTATTTCCGGAAGAAGTTGAATCTGTTTTGGAAAAGAGTGATTTATTCTCAGAAGTTTGTGTATTCGGTGTTTCTCGTGAAGGTGGTGCAAAAGACGGCACAGAAGACATTGCAGCAGTTGTTGTTCCAACAGATGAACTAAAGTCTAAATACGATGATAAAACTCTTGATAAGATGATGAAAGATGAAGTTAAGCGACTTTCACAACGTTTGACACCATACAAACGTCCTATTAATATTACTGTTTTGAAACAAGCTTTACCTAGAACTAAAAAAGCTACGGTTCAGAGAAATAAGGTTAAAGAACTTATTCAAGCGTAATATAAGAGTTTTTGTTGGATTGGTAAATCCAACCTACAATAATCGGAGTATAAAATGTACGAGCAACTCACAACTATCAAAGAGAAGTGTTTGGGATGTCATAAATGTCCTTTAGGTGAAACTCGTACAAATATTGTTTTTGATGATGGTGTTCCGAATCCTAAACTTATGCTAATAGGTGAAGCCCCAGGGTTTTATGAAGATAAGGAAGGTAAACCTTTTGTCGGAAAAGCAGGACAACTTTTAGACAAAATTTTTGCGGCTGTCGGTTTAACACGCAAAAAAGATGTTTATATATGCAATACTATTAAATGCCGACCACCGGAAAATAGAAATCCGTTACCGGAAGAAAAAGAAGCTTGCTGTGAATATTTGAAATCACAGATAGAAATCATAAAACCGAAAATTATACTTTTGTGCGGAAATGTAGCTGTACAATCAATACTCGGCAACGTTGGCGGAATTACAAAAATTCGTGGCAAATGGTTCAATCCTGAAAGTGCGATTGTTGATGTTTTTGGGGCAAAAATGATGCCAATATTTCATCCATCATACCTACTTAGAAATGATGCAAGAACAAAAGGCAGCCCTAAATGGCTTATGTGGCAAGATATTCAAGAAATTAAACGAGAATTTGATAAATTGTAAAAATGTTCAAAAGTATTAAATCTCAAATCGGACAAACACTTGAAAAATTGAAGAAATAGATTATAATGAGAATAGAAAGATAAGTTAATTTTGTAGCACAGAGAATCACTAGCTGTGCGTTGGGCAATTCCGCAAGGTATCCCGAGACGATTGGGTAGTGTCAATCCTTAATTAATTTATCTTTTTAAATTTTTTTGGAGAATTTAGGATTGATATATCAGAAACACGACTAGCTGTAGCTATTGTCAATGCCTTTTTTCCGATTAATTTGATTGGAATTTTTATTATGTTTACATTACCTTCGACCTCTTCTTCAGGTAAATAATCTATAAATAATATGTTTTTATGGTCTACATCATAATAAACATTATTTTTAGCAATTATAAATGCAATTCTTTTTATTTGTTTTTGGGTAAGTTTTTGTATTAATTTTTTCTCATCACGCAATAAATGTTCTAAACCTTTGTATGTCAACTTAATTTCTCTAATTTCAACAATATCTCTATTATAATTTATGTTATTAGAAATCAAATAATCAATAATTGTATTACTAAGAAAGCCTACAACGACCTCATTAACTTTTGGTTCTAAATTGTTATTAATAACTCCATCAATAAAATTGCTTAATTCATCTTGTTCCATAACTTTATTATCTTTAACACAATTCACCTTGTCAATTTTCACCTTGTTCAACACACTCCGCTTTAATCCATATACACGATTTTGAACCAAAAAACTTGCAAAATGCTTAAAAAAACACTATGATAGCATTATTATGGAACAATATGTAATTACTTTTGACGAAATAAGAGCGCTGCTAATCGAACAACAATATTCGGAAGCCGATATTGAAGAACTCGAAAAAGCTTTTGAATTTGCAAAAAAGCTTCATGCCGGACAATATAGGGTTTCTGAAGAACCATATATTATTCACCCGATGGAAGTTGTAAAAATATTAATTGCCTTAAGAGCCGACAAACACACGCTTATGGCAGGATTTTTGCATGACATTCTGGAGGATACAGACACAAAACCGGAAGAAATCAAGGAGATGTTTGGCGAAGATGTGCTAAACCTTGTTCAAGGTGTCACAAAACTTGGTAAATTGCAGTTCAAATCGACAGAAGAACGTCAAGCAGAAAACTTTCGACGAATGCTTATCGCAATGGCAAGCGATGTCAGAATAATTCTTTTAAAACTTGCTGACAGGCTCCATAATATGCGGACTCTTAACTATATGACACCGGTAAAGCAACAGAGAATTGCGCAAGAAACACTTGATATCTTTGCTCCTCTCGCAAACCGTTTAGGTGTCGGTAAAATCAAAGCTGAACTTGAAGATTTATCGCTAAAATATTTACATCCGGATAAGTATTATGAAATTGCTCAATTGGTTTCACAAAAAAAAGCCGAACGAGAAATGACTGTCAAATTACTTATCGACAAGATTTCTAAAGACGTAAAAGCAAGTGGAATCAATGCTCAAATAACCGGCCGAGCAAAACATTATTATAGTATTTATAATAAAATGCGCCGTCTGAATGTAGCATTCCACGACTTATATGATATTACGGCTGTGCGTGTAATTGTTGATACAGAAAAAGAATGTTACGAAGTGCTTGGGCTTATTCACTCACAGTTTAAACCAATTCCCGGACGTTTTAAAGATTATATCGCAATGCCAAAAGGAAACATGTACCAATCACTCCACACTTCTGTAATTGGTCCAAGACAAAAACCTTTGGAAGTACAAATTAGAACTTGGGAAATGCACGAAATAGCAGAATATGGTATTGCTGCGCACTGGAGATATAAAGAAAAAGGCTCTAAGAAAGCGGATTCAGCTAGTGATATCAAATTTTCTTGGATGCGCAAACTGGTTGAATACAACAAAGAAACAAAAAATGCAGAGGATTTTGTTAATTCCGTAAAAATGGACTTGTTCTCTGACCAAGTTTTTGCGTTCACCCCAGGGGGTGATGTAATAGACTTACCTCTAAACGCAACTCCTGTTGATTTTGCATATCGTATTCACTCTGATGTCGGACATAAAACAGTTGGCGCCTTGATTAACGGTAGAATTGCACAACTTGATACAAAACTCAAAAACGGTGACATCGTAGAAATTATGACATCAAAAGTTTCTGCTCCACGCTTGGATTGGTTAAACTTTGTTGTAACAAAGCAAGCAGCTTCTAAAATTCGTCAATGGTACAAAAAGAATAAACGTGAAGACCATATTGAAATCGGAAAAGCTAACCTTGAACACGAATTAACCAAAACCGTATTTGATGAATTTGTTAAGAATGGTGAATTTGCAAAAGTCGCAAAACAAATGAATTATGTGAGTGCTGATGATTTATTTGCAGCATTGGGTTACGGCGAAACAACAGTTAACAAAATTGTTAACAGATTGAGAAAACCGCCAAAGCAGGAAGCACCAAATCCTCACAAACCAAGAAAAGCTTCAGAAAAAGATATCGTAGGCTTAGAAGGCTTGCTTTATTCTTTTGCAAGATGTTGTTCACCGATTCCCGGAGAACCAATAATCGGTGTAGTAACACGTTCCAAGGGTGTTACAGTTCACAGGCTTGATTGCAAAACTTTAGAAAACATTCCTGTAGAACGTTTGATTGATATTCACTGGTCAGGCAACAATGTTAATAAAACATACAGTACTACAATCCGTATTGAAACAGCAGAAAAACTCGGATTACTCAAAGACGTTATTGGAGTTGTATCGGATAATAATACCAACATTACCTCTGCCAACGTTAAATCTAAAGGTAAAGTCGGTATCATTGAGCTTGGTATTGAACTTGATAACATTGAAACACTGCGCAAAGTAATGATTGCACTGCAGTCCATGCCGGATGTTTTCAGTGTTAAGAGAATTCAAACCTCTTATACAAAAAATCCGCAACAATTTACCAAAAAGACAAACAAGTCGCAAAAAAAGCATAATAAGAAAAGTTCATCTTAAAAAAACACCAAATCTACCGCCCTTGTTAGGATGGTCGCAGTTGTAGGCGAACTACGTGAGCCGTACAAATGCGGGTGGGTTTCAGCATGAGAGTGAAAAATCTGCACCAAACACTTTACTATTTTTTAGCAGTTTTAGAATCAGCACCCTTTTTTTCGCATTCAATCAACATTCTATTAAGCTTGTTCAAGTCGTATTCCCCTGGTAAATCTACCGTCATAGGCAAGAAGTACTCACGACTATCATCTGCACTGTATTTTATTGGTGGTCTTGTTCTTTGGAATAAAAAGGCTTCCGCTCTATAATCCGCAAACAAATCGTGCTGTGCAACCTTTGTTCTGAAATTCTTAACAAACGTTTTATCCTGATAATCACTTTCTAATTCAACATTATCAGCTAAAATATTCAAATCTTCACGTTTAACATCTTTTGAACGAAGTAAACTATCTACTTTTGCACTAAATTCTTTAGAATCAGTTTCTTTAATCAATTTTTCATCACCCATAGTGATTCTACCGGTTAATTTTTCGTATTCAGCTTGTGTAAATTTTAATTTACCCATCTTATCACGAAGTTTTATATACTTAGCCATTGTTTTATCATCTTGAGTCATTACAAGAGGTTTTAATACGTTGACAATCGGTTGATATTTTTTGTCAACATTCTTGTTATTCAAAATCTTAAACAAAATATCGTCTAAGTGCTTAAATTTTGCAACACTTGGTCCCATTAGTTGTAATTCAAATGGTCTTTTTTGTCCGGGAAGTCTTAATAAAAAGTGAAGAGCTGTATAATTTGCTTTTGTTCCGGATACTGTGCTTGGATCCTCAAAAGTTACAGGTCTTTTCATAGCTTGTTCAGCTTCTTTTATAAATTTTTGCAAGAAAGCCGGATCTGCATAATCCCATTTTGACCTTTCTTTTCCTTTTAGTTTTGCTGCAGCTTTTGGTCGCTTTGGTTCCACTTCTTCTACATAAACCAAACCTTTTTTAACAGCATCTAAAAGTTTACCTAATGTTTTATGAACATTTTTCCGAGAACCATCTGCTAATACTATTTTTTCACCATTCAAATCTGTCATTTTTTTCAAAATGCCGGTTTTTGTATTTTCTTGCATAATTTTACTTTTTTCTGCAATAGAATCCGGTTTTTTTGCTCTTCCAGAAATAAATAAAATTAAATTATTTGGCTTGCTTTCAGTAACTAAATAGTCTGAAAAAAGACTCATTATAAAACCGTGAATTGCCGGTTGAGATTCTTCTGCAATTGCATTAATTTCTTTTGCTGTAGCTTTTGAAACTCCACCGGTTCTTGTTGTTAAAAACTTTGCAGTTGGTGCTGCTTTAAACGCAACATCCTGTGCTTGAGGCTGTGTAGAGAAAGTAACAGTATCTTCGCCCAACGGTGCATTCATTTTGAGCCCCCAAGTCGGAACTGTCATTTTATTTTGTTTAATTTGATTATTATATGAATTTCCTAATTTTAAATTGTTCAGTGCTAAAATATTCATGCTGTATAAAACCTTTCATTCTTTTGCATAGAGATAAAGTAGTGTAAAAATAAAAATTGCTAGTTTGTAAAGAAATATTACAAAAGCCGTTAAGTCTTAAAGTTATTAAGTTCGCCCACCAAGTATATTAAGCTTGTAATCTTGCGTTACGTCATTACGAGGAACGTATTTCACTTCACTTTCAAATGTGTAATGTAACCTACAAGCTAGTAAGTGTAGTGTAAAACGAAGTAATCCAGTTAGATGATAATTTCTGGATTGCCACGAAAATTCTCAAATTTTTTTGACAAATTACGCACCATAAACTATAAATTAGCCCCCACCCGAATTTCTAAACTTACTAATGTTCGTTAACAAATAATTCCCTCTCTGTCACCAACGTGATATCTCTCCAGCTCAATGGATGTTGCGGGCGAGAATTAAGTTTTAGAAATGTCTGTACCTCCCCCGTGGAGAGGGGACGTGCCATACTTGGATAAATTCCTACGCATCTTCGCATCTAAGCCTCTAATCATCTTTTTGTAGTCCCATTTCGAGGCGGAGCTTGTGATTGTTAAACAATCTTGTAATTTCTACCAAGAAGCCGACCCAATGTCTACGTACGTAGTACCTACGTGCGTAGCACATTTTAATAAGCCTTGACTTCGTTTTCGATTTGGTTTTCAAATCCTGTATATTCACAAATTTGTCTTGCCCATTCTTTTAGAATTACATCCTCGTCCAATTCATAAGAAATCGGTTTACCGATTGTTACTGTAATATGTTTTTGGAACAATTTTTTTGCGTATCCGTCAAATCCTTTAATACCAACCGGCACAATATCAGCTTTGAATTTCTTGGCAAATACAATAAATCCCTTATGAATATCTTTTATAACAGGCTCTTTAATAATTCTACCTTGAGGAAAAATCCCCAAAGACCAAGGAGTATTAAATACTGCTTTTACAGTCTTAAAAGTTGCGATTTCCGGCTTATCACGATTTACCGCAAATGCACCAAGTGTATGCACAAGAAATCTTAACAATTTATTATCATCTTTAAAAAGCTCTTGCTTTGCCATATACGCAACTGCTTTCCATACAGCAAGAGATATAATTGGAGGGTCCAAATAAGACACATGATTCCCTGCATATATAACATGTGAATTCTTAGGAACATTTTCTCGACCTACAATTCTTAAATTGTACATCAGTTTTGTAACAGGATAAACAACCAAACCTAAAAACAACATATAATAGAATGCTCTAAAGGCGCTGTAATCTTTTTCACTTCTTCTGTTATAATTTTTTTCTGTTTCCATTTTATCTTTCCAGCTATATCTTAATTTTATGAATTAATTTTTTCTTCTATTTTTTCATCTTGAACATACTTAAAACCGGTTAAATCCTCTATAGATTTTTCCCAATCAACCACCATACCTGCGACATCGTCAGTATAAGGTATAACTTTACCGATTCTGACAATAATTTTTCCACTGAATAGAAATCTCTTTACTTCTTGTGTACCGGTGATTCCAACAGGCAAAATACCACACTTAGTACTTTTTGCAAGAGAAGCAAATCCCTTAGTTATATGACTGATTTCTCCGGCTTCTTGTCTTGTACCTTGTGGGAAAATACCAAGAACCCAATCCGTATTCTTTAAATTTTTAACCGTTTTAATTGTAGAAACTCCAAGCTTTTCTCTATCAACAGCAAAAGCTCCAAGCCAATTTAACCACCAACGCATGAAAGGATTCTCAAATAATTCTTTTTTTGCCATATAAGCAACAGGCTTATTCATCACTCCACACACAAGCGGAGGATCAAGTGTTGAAAGATGGTTAGCAGCAACAATAAAATTATTATCGTCAGGAATGTTTTCTTTGCCATAAACTTCTAAGCGATAAACCAGTTTAAACCTAATCATGTAAAAAACGTGAGTTACCAAAAACTGAAATAAACTGCGCCATTTGTTATAAAATTCAGGTTCCCTTAATGAATGATTGTTGCTAGTATTTTTATCTTGTGACATATAACATCCCCTCGTCATGCCAAAATTATACTATAAATAATTCAATTAGTGAATAGTAGAGTAGACAATTATGTTAATTAGTGTATTTTTTACACTACGCAAATGATTTTTCTTTCTTTTTCCTTGAAATTACAAAAAAATCATCTAAAAATACTCTTTTTTAAAATCAACCATGACAAAAAGTCAAAAAATAAATTCCACCAAATGAACGATACCCAATTGGGCTATTTTTTAAGTGTAAAAACGACATTTTATGCTCTAAACCTTATATTTTCTGCGTTTCACAAAAGTTAACAAAATAACTTCTACCCTCTTGACTTTTTATTTTATATGTAGCATAATGAAATTGTTAAATGAAGTGTAAATCAAACACTTAATTCTAACAGAAAGTTCACAGAGGTGATAAAAATGCAAATTAACAAAATTTCAAATATAAATTATATAAATAAAAATTTCAGAGCTAACAATGTTTCTAAGGATACTGCTTCACAGAATGCAATTCTTATGTTGAGAGATCCACAAGCATCAGTTAAGTTTGAACAGAACAAAGAATTTGCACAGAACGCAGACTCTGTTAGCGCAAATCCATTAAAAGCATTGGGTTACAAATTATACAGAACATTCAGTATGATTCGTGAAAACGATCAAGTACCTCAAAATGAATCAAAACAATTTGTAGCAATTGCATAATCAAGTTTTAGAGATAAACATTTACCATAGAACACACACTTTGTAAAAAATCTATAATATAATACACACACATAATTTAGCGATAATTTACACAATTATCGCTTTTACTTTTTTATAATGATATAATATAAGTCATGAAGAAGGGCATAAAAATTTTAATAGGTACGGTCTGCACAGCTGCAATTATAGCGGGCGGTGTAGTTGGAACATATTTATACGTTATTCCGACAGTCGTATCATCTTCTTGGGTAAATAAAACTATCTGCAAAGAAGTTAAAAAGTTTTTGGATGCGGATTTAATTATACAAAACCCAAAACTTGCAACAAGCTTTAGCCCTAATATTGGTTTTACTTTAGATGAAATCAGCCTTAAAAAAAACAAAAAAGAAATTCTTAATTTAAAGAGTTTGGATACGGAATTTTCTTTTAGTAATATTTTTTCTAAACGCATAATTGTAAAAAAAATTATGGCTGAAAACATTTATGCAAATGTTTCCGAGCTTTCTACGTTAATTCCGCAGCAAGAGAAAAAAGAGGAAAAAGAAAGTCCTATTGCGCTTGATTTTTACTCAGCACTTTTCGGTGTGAGAAAATGTTTAATAACATATGACACGCCTGATTTTGGCATTAAATTTGATGCTAGAAATATAATGTTTGACAGAACAAAAGCAAAAAAATACCTACATTTCGATTTTGATTTTTTGATGAGCAAGGGACAGGATAAGATTTTTGTCTCTGCTGATGATCAACATAGAATATATATGGGAAATGGCGAATTACACGTAGATAGTTTCCCGATTGAAATTGATAAGTCAAAAATTGTAATTGATGCATTTGCTTCCAGAAAAATAGGAATTGAAGCAAATATCGCAGCTTCCAAGTTTAAAGCTCGTGATATTTTTAACATGTTAACCTCAAACATAATTATTCCAAATGGCAAAGAACTTCTTGCGCCAATTGTAGATGTTAATGGTAGTGTGGATTTTAACCTTCATCTTACGAAAAATAATATTAGAGGTGATATTAATGTTAATGAATCAGAGTTTAAGGTTAAAGATTTGTTAAACATGCCTGTAAAAATTACGCAAGGTATTGTGGAAATCGGAAACAAAGATATTGCATTGAAGGACTTCAAAGGTTTTTATAATAACAAAAAAGAGAACAGTTTTGTAATGTCAGGAGATGTTAAAGATTATTGGAAAACTTGTGATACAAAAATTGTTTCTGACATTTTTGTAAATGACGATTTCTTCAAAAATTATTTAACTAAAATGCTTGGCGCACCAATTAATCTAATTGGTGATGCCGGTTCAAGGCTAACTTTGACCTCTAAAAACGGTTCTTGTGACTTGGTTTGGTATTTTTTACTAAGAGAAGGTGAAGGATTTAAACTTGGCGACCAATCAATGGTCCTAAAGGATTATAAAACATTGTTCAAAGTTGATTTGAGTGTTGTAAAAAATATTTTGAAAATCAATACGATTGATTATTATATAACTAATGAACTTAAAAAAGGCATGACACCTGTATTATCGCTCAATGGCAATTTAGACATGGCTGATAATATGAAAATGCTGGATATTAATATGAAAATTCCACGTCCTTTGCCAAGCGAATTTTTGAACTTTTTATGCGGTCAAAAAATCTTCAAAAAAGGAACAATTTCCGGAGATTTAAGCGTGGATAATTCCGGAGCTTTTCCAACAATGGATGGTGTTATTACTTTGGACAAAGTTTTTGTACCGGCTCAAAGACTTTACATTAAATCTGCAAAAATCGGTGCAAAGGGTGATAAATTAGGTGCTATTGCAAATGGTAGATTTAAGCGTTCAAAATATGATTTTAATGGATATATTGTTAACGAATTAAGACTTCCGATTGTCGTAAAAAATGTTAATCTTACAGTTGATGATGTTGATGTAGAAAGAATGTTGAACATGAATAGTTCAACAAACAATATGCAAACAGCAGAACAAGCTTTGAATACAGATAATCAAATTTCTGAAAGTGATGATGTTTCAACATTTACTAAGGGTTTAATAATTGTTGAGAAATGCATGCTTAATCTTGAAAAAGGTAAGTATAAAAATATAGATTTTGGCAATTTACATGCAAATTTAACGCTTGATAAGGATGGAGTACTTGAGTTGCAATCCAATAAATTTGATATTGCGGAAGGTATCTCTACATTAAAAGTAAGAGCAGATTTAATCAAAAATCTTTATTACTTAAGGCTAGGAGTTAAGGACGTAAATTCCACAACAATGGCTGATGCACTTTTAGGCTTGCCAAGAGAAATTTCCGGAAAAGCGATGGGGTTAATTGAAATTAATTCGGATTCAAGCTTGAAACTTAATGGAGATATAAAATTTAATATTCAAAACGGAACTATTGAAAAAATCGGATATGTAGAATATATTTTAAAAGCTGCTTCCTTGTTTAGAAATCCGCTCGCAATGATTACTCCGGTAACTTTTGGAGATTTGGTTAACATTCCTGATGGCAAATTTGATGTCATAAAAGGCGAAATGAAGCTTAAAGATAATGTTGTTCAAAGGATGATGATAAAATCATCTGCCAAACAATTGAGCTCGTTTATAATAGGCAGATATGATTTGGAAACGAATGACGCTTCACTTAGAATATATACCAAGATGTCAAATAAAGGTGAAGGTTTTGCGGGATTTTTAAGAAATATATCTTTGAACGCTCTTGCTAATAAAATAACTGCAAGCGGTAGAAATGACAGTAACTATTATGCTGCAGAACTGGAACAATTGCCAAAAATTGAGGCTGATGATAAAGATTGTCAAGTATTCTTAACTACCGTTGATGGCGATGTTATTAATTTTAACTTCTTATCATCATTGAAGAGGATAAAATAACAATTTGTAAACATTTTTTTACAAACAAGCAATTTTGAATATTCAGCATTCTTAATTTCTGTGTGTGAAATTAGAATAAAGGTTTTTGTATGTGTCCATTTACAATAAATTTGGTAAACTCTTTTAACCAACCCCAAAAATCAACCAGAATGATTGGTGAATTTCATGATTATTTGATAAAAAACGGAAAAGCAGTTACTGCAATGCGTGGAATTCAAACCGAGAACATAAACAGCTGTACCGCAGGTGTATTGAAAGCAGGAGATAAACATTTTATGTTCCATGCTGCACCGGAAATGCAGCCATTGGGCTCTATAAAACAGGAATTGGAAAAACAGGTAATGAATTTAAGGAGAATTTGCGATGAAGTTCATGGCTTTATTTGTGGCGGTTGGCAGCTCGACAATAGAGATAAGTCAACAATTCAGAGTTTTGATTTGTATAACAAAATAGCTGATTCGCTTGATGAATTGGGAGTTAAGTTTACTATGGTTTGCGGTAAAGAGAAAAATGCACCATTAGATGATTTGTATTCTCAAGGCGACAAAGTTGTTCTTTCTAACAAAGGCTTTAATATTGATAAGAATAAAAAACTTTCTCAAGATGATATAATTTCTGCATTGGAAGATAAATATCAAATTGTCGAAAAAGCAGATGAAGATATTTTTAAGCTTGGTGGGTAAACTAATAGTACGTCATTGCGAAGAACGACAGTGACGTGGCAATCCCGAAGTAAGAATTAACATATCCATATCCACCCTCATCAGGGCTCCGCCCAGCTTCTCCCCTCAAGGGCGAAGCGTGAAATGCGCTAACTCCTATTTTTTTACTTTTACGGGCTTACGTCCTACCGAAAATTCGCTCTCTCTTCAAGGGTTAAACATTCTCAAAGATAAAATCCTCTACTGCAACCTATCCTTCTTTTCCGGCACCGCTTAATGGATTATTGATTAAGTAATTTTTGCCTGCAATAAAAATTAAAATTACCGGAATAGAGCAAATTACGGAACAAGCCATAAGCTCGCCCCACAAAGTTATTTCTCTAAATGAACCTTTAAAAATAGTGAGTCCGACAGCTAATGTTCTCATACTCTCTGTATTTGTTACGATAAGTGGCCACATAAAGCTATTCCAAGTTGTGACAAATGTAAATATGCTTAGTGTTGCGATTGCCGGCATTGCGCATGGTAAAGCTATTTTTGAAAAAATTTGCCAAACATTGCAACCATCTAATTTAGCAGCTTCCTCTAAATCTTTTGAAAAAGTTGTAAAGTAATTTTTCATCATATAAACTCCAAAGCCACCAAAAATCCCCGGAACAATCAGAGCTTGATAAGTATTAATCCAACCAAGTTTACTCATTAGGTAGAATAATGGTACAATATTCACCTGTGGTGGTACCATCATTGTGAGAATTATGATAAAAAATAGAGCATCTTTGCCCCAAAATTTCAGCCTTGCAAATCCGTATCCGGCAAGTGCTGCGATTATTACTTGTCCAATAGTTGTGAAAAGTGCGACAATCAAACTGTTTAAAAAATATTTAACAACTGGAATTGAGTCAAAAACATTTTTGTACGCACAAAAAGAAAGGTTGATGTTTTTATAGTCTGTAAAAATATTTTCATTACCGCTTAATGAAATTAAAAACATCATGATAAACGGCAATATCATTGAAATTGCAAGAATTGTTAAAATTGTAAATAAAAGAAACTTTTTCATAAATATATTTTATAATAAAACTTTTTTTGTGTTTGAATATATAGTATATGATACCACGTATCCCAGTAAATAAACTAATAGATTCATCAGCACTATCAGCCGGAATATTTATAACAAGCGGATGTTATAAAACATATAAAGATTTTAAAACAGCAAGTCATAAGTATAGAAATAAATTTCTGATAAAAGATAGTGTGATACTTTCTGGTGCAGCCGCAGGCATGATGGCTGAATACACTCTTGGGCGGAAAGTTTCTAAATCACAAGTATACAAACAGTCTGTCAGAAATTTTACTCATATGGTGCATAATCCAAAATGGGCACATGGACTTGAAACAACGCACGAAATTATTAAAAATATCATAAACGGTTTTTTGGTAACTGCCTTTGGTGTAATTGGCGCTCTCGGAGCTGATTATGCGTTATCAAAAACGAAATTTGAACAACCTAAGCCATTAAAGAAAGCTCCTCCAAAAAGCAAGTTGCACAAGTATCTTGATAAAAACATTGCAAAAGTTACTACTGATGAAAATACACGTGAGCTCATCTACACAAGCGTTACAGATATGCCGCAAATGAAGTTTTTAACTTCCGGCATGGTAGGCACTCAAGCTATGGAAATAGCTAAAGATAAAGAATTTGATAAAAGATTAAGGAATACTACTCAATATTTAATGAACGATACTCTTGTTCCATTGTTATTTTTATCTATCTCTAGCGCTTTAACTAAAAAAATGCATACACTTAAAAGAGTACCGATAATTTTTGGTTCTATTATGGGTGGAACAATGATTACGCAAAAAATATTGGATAAATTTACAAATAATTCAGATGACGATTAATAACGTCATTGCTACATTAGATATACTAATAATCCTATTTTTCTGCAATAATTTTTGCTGACTCATCAAGGTTTTTCATCAAAGTTTCATGACCTTTATCGAGTCCTCTATGTCTTAGTGCTCTAGCTACTGCATCGGCTAAATTTGGAGCTTTTCCTTCAGAAGCTGCTTTATAATAAGCATCTTCAAAATCAGAATCAAGTCTTAAAGCCCAATTACCTTGAGTTGTTCCTGGACGGTTATATGTCTTGCCTAAGCCCCAGAAATCAGAGAAGAAAATCTGAATACGTCTTGCCGGACTTGCAAATAATTCTGCAAAACTTGCAGCAATAAATTCTTTCGGATTTTTTCTAAGTTTAGCTGTGTACTTATTTAATTCATCTTTTGATGTATTTTGAGGAGCAGTGTCTTCTGCGAGATTTCTTGTTTTCTCCATAAATCTATTGTTTGTATCATAATTATATTTTGAACGGAAAAAGTCTTTTACAAATTCTAAGAATGATTGATTGTCATGTGAACCAATCATAATTACGTTTCTTTCCGGCGCTGTTGAACCTCTGTAATCAAATTGTGTAACAGAAATCCCTGAAAGATTTAATTTTTTCATCACTTGTTGAGTCGGTTTATTAGGATCGCCCAAATCCTCACAAATAATGGATTTTTTATCTAAACCAAATTTTTCTGCTGCCGGAATAATTATCTTTGTCAACAATGCTGCATATTCATTGATACTGTGTTTTTGATGTTTTCCGCCTTCAATAGAATAAATTCTGCCGGAATTTTTCGCATTCATTTCCTTGCTATTTACTGTGTAAATAAATGGGTCAATTAAACCAATAATATGGTCAATTCTTATGCCACCGGAAAAACTTGCAAAATAATCTTCATATTTTTTCTTTAAAATTTCACCGGCTTTTCCTAGTGAGCCATCTTTGTTGAAAATTTCTTCAGGTTTAAAATAAGGGAATCCCCATCTTTGACCTGTTGGAGAAAAATAATCAGGCGGACAGCCAATAGCTTTACCTTTCATAAACAAGTTTTGGTTAGTCCAAGCTTCCACGCTTGTTGGTGCTACAGGAGAATCACCAATAATATTAATACCTGTTTCCTTAGAAACCTTGTTTACTTTAGCATTTTCCTTCTCCAATAACATTTGTTGGAAAATATAATAATCATAGTCATCTTTATATTTTGTTTTTAATTCTGCAATTCTTGCTTTTGATTGAGCAGAATTTTTGTGTGTATAAAGATTTTTATCAACTTCACTCCAATTATCCATGCCGGTAGCTTTCGCTACTTTATCAATTTCATCTTGAGAATAATTATCAACTTGTCCCCACAAGGCAAAATTATCATCACCATGGATTTTTGAAATAACTCTATATAATGCGCCTGCCTCATATTTAGACTCATTTTGCATTTTAAACTCCAAAAATTCCGGAGAATTTTTAGAATTATTATAAGCCTCTCTTAAAGCAACTTCGTACATGCTTCTAACATAAGGATAATTTACGTTCTCTTTATCAGGATTGTTTTTAACAATTGCATTAAAAGTCTTTTTAGAAAGTATGTTTCCGTATTCATCTGATGCTAATTTTTCCAAAGGTATCATAAAGATATTTTTAGCGCCTGATTCCGGAGCGTAAGGCGAATTATCCAAAACTTTTCTCAATCCGTTTGGTTCTTGTTGAATACCACTAATACTGTGTTCCTTTAAAAACGGAAAAAGTTTAGTAATAGATGTTCTGGAAAATAATGAACCAATACCTGTGTTTTCAGCTTCAACAGCAGGAGCAGATGCGTTATGTAAAATTACATCAACCTGTTTGCCTAAAAGACCCAGCCCTTCATTCAATGATTTTGTATAAACTTTCATTTCTTTTGCATCAGGTTTTCTTGCAAAACTTATACTACTGTCTACTTTTTGAATTCTCATTATACACACTCCTTAATCTATATTTTAGATACTATCATGAATATGATATACACACAATAATAAAAAATATATGTCCAACTTGATATACTTATTATGCCAAACTGTTTAATAATCCACGTAATCTTAGTATCCAGCTTGGCTTATTCAAGTTATAACTTTTTTTGATTTCACCTTGTTTAACTTCTAACAATTCGTAGTTATGACACTTATAAGATTTATGGATATAAGGGCTGTACGAGATAATTTCTGCCATATACCCTTTAGCATTAGAATTCTTTTTAGCAATATCAATAATTACACAAGGGTCCATAAAACGTCCGTCGGTTTCCATACGTTTCTTTGCACGGTTTATGCAAGTTACTTTGTCTGTGTTTACGTTAACAAAATCAATTGTATATCCAAGCTTGTTAGCGTCTTTTAGAATCTTATCAAGAGATTCATAACTTCCGCTTGTTTGATAAATCAAATTTTTGCCCTGCTTTAAAATTGCCGGAATAAGTTTGTTTTTGTACAAATAACCTGAGGCTTCATGTACAATTTCTGCACCAATTCCATCTTTATAGTATTCGGTAAATTCTTTTTTTATATTATCAGAATCAGAAACATAAAATTTTTCTTTAGTTTGTTTAAGTATATTATTTATAATAGTGGATTTTCCGGCTCCGGGGAGTCCATCAATAATCATGATTTTTTTGTTTGAATCAACATCTTTTAGCTTCTGCAATTCTTTTTTGAGAATTTCCCCTTCCTTAATTTTATAATAATCTGATGCTGTATCAAGTTTTGGAGTTGTTGCTGTATAATATCGTCCTTCAATAATTTTAGGGGTATCAAACGGGGTGAGTTTAAATTTCTTTTGAGCAAAATATTTAAAATCTTCACGTGGTATACAAGCCGGATTCTTTGTAAATAAATCCATGATATCTTCTTTTAACAAATTTCCTGACTCCCAAGCTTTTATTATATCACCGGATTTTATACCGCTAGAGTATTCTCTTATTTTTCCTTTACCATTGTTTATGACTTCAAAATTATACTTATTAATCATTTTGTTATAACTATCTACTTCATCAATTTGGCTATTTAAATATTCAAGTGTATTAAATCGCTCCAAAGTCATTTTTTTAGAATTATTTTGTCCGTTTTTACACTCACTGTAATTGAATCTATGAACAGAAAAAGGAGTTTGTGTTGTTAATACAATCTGGTATTTATCTCCCAAATGATTGATTGATATATTATCAATATTTTCGGCAAATCTCTCTTGTAAATCCCTAATTGCACACTTAAAATCTGTCGTATTTATATCATGATTATCCACAATCATTTTTGCATCTTCGTACTTCAATCTTGCGGACATCAAGTCCATATAACGGCTTTTATTAATATTACTTTCTTGGTTAATATCCAGCAAATTCTCTGTTGAATAATTAAATACACCCTGATAATTTTTTTGTCTTGCAAAAGGTTTAATAAAACTTATTTCTTCATTTTTGAGTTCCAAAATCTTAAATAACTCTGTCGGTGAAAATCTGTTATATGTAGAAAAATCTCTCAAGCCAACAAGAGAAAATACGTTTATCAATTTGTTAAGAGAAAAATTCTCCAAAAATCTTAAATCTAAATTGTTGAACAATAACGTATTGTGTTGACAAACATTAGCGAACTTAAACAAAATCGGTTTCTTTTTTAAATCAACAGAACTAAACTCCTTCTCAAATATGTCCTTGGGATAACTTGATGTTACTCTTGTATATGGCATAAATGGGGTGATTATTTCCGGAGTCTTAAAATTCTGTATACTATCTAAACTAATTTTGTAACTCATACCTATTCTAAAATCTGTAAAAATATTTTTTGCTACTTAAGTCTAATTTTATAACAAAAAAAAGAATGACAGAACATTAAAATTAAGCTAAAATAATAACTATGATAAAAAAACTAACAGGAAAAGCATTAATTCATATTATATTGATAATTACATCTCTATTATCAATTTTCCCTTTTATCTGGTTAACTTCAACCTCTCTAAAAGGACTTAATGAAGATATTTTTGCATATCCGCCACATCTAATTCCATTAGATTTTACATGGGCAAACTACATTGACGTCTGGGGTAGAGTCAATTTTATGGGATATTTTTGGAATAGCGTCATAGTAGCAGCACTTACTGTAATCTTAAATCTTGTTTTATCCTCTCTTGCAGCGTATCCACTTGCAAGAATGAACTTTAAAGGCAAAAAAATAGTATTCTTTTCAATCCTTGCAACAATCATGATTCCGTTCCAAGCAATAATGCTTCCTGTCTATATTATCACACTAAAACTTCATCTTATTGATAGCGTAAATAACGTAATGGGATACATTGGTCTTGTTATGCCTTTTGCTGTTAGCGCATTCGGAATTTTTCTTATGCGTCAAGCATTTCTTAAAGTTCCTAAGGAAGTGGAAGAAGCCGCAATTGTCGACGGTTGCAATGTTTTTCAGATGTTTACACGTGTCGTAATCCCAATGGTAAAACCAACACTTGCCGTACTTGCCGTATTTACTTTTATCGGTTCTTGGGGTGAATTCCTATGGCCTAGCATTATGCTAACCAAAGACGCTATGTACACTCTGCCGGTCGGAATAAATAATTTGCAAGGTATGTTTTCTTCTAACTGGAGATTTATTGCAGCAGGCTCCATAATCTCAACCGTTCCAATAATTATATTTTTCCTGATGATGCAAAGATACTTTATCTCCGGCGAAAATGACGGTGCCGTCAAAGGCTAGGTGCTACGTACGTAGTACTTACGTGCGTAGCACACGAAAATGGGATGCACATTTGGCATCCCATTGCTATTATATTCAGGCTATATTCCGAAACTTTTTGTATTAGTTTTATTGTTTATCTTAGTTAAGACCTAATTGATTTCTGTAAAAACCGTTGCTTGCGATTTTTTGTTCTACTAAATTGTTACCGTTAGAAGAAGCTAAGTAAAGACCGCTTAATTTGTCTAATCTTCTTGTTAGTCTGCTATCAGGATAAGCTTTTGATGCTACTTTAACTCTGTTCCAGCAAGAAGCTTCTTTTTGAGTAGCAAGTGTTTCTTCTTCAAGGTTTGCTGTATATCTTGTGTGGTAGCTTTCGTGAGCGATTAGGCAAGCGATTTGTTCAGCAGGAGCGTTTCTGTATGCAGAATTAATCATGATGATTCTTGTACCATAATTGTTGTATGTACTAACTGCGAATGCGTTTCTTGCGTTAGATACCATTGATAAATCATCAAACTTGATTCTCATACCATATCTTTGAAGATTTCTGAATACATCATTTTCACCTGCTTGTTCAAGAACTCTTAAAGCTGCAACAACTTTTGTGTCATTTGAGAAATCTGTTACTCTGTAAGCGAATGCTTGACCTACACTGAAAAATAAAAATGCAAATAAAACTAATACGACTTTTTTCATCACTTAAACTCCTAATCAACTAATTTTCTTATGTGAGTGTTATCGGCAATTTTTCGTGAATCTTGAGGGGAAGGATGACTTTTGTTAACAAATGTTCACAAAAGTATCATTTTTCAGGTAGAAATATGGCTGAAATCCGCTTATAGTCTATAAGGTTATTCCTAAATTAAAGTTTTAAGATATAATAAGAAAGAGAAAACTACATGAAGGTTATTTTACATTTCTTAACATTGGAGGATTTGATGAATAATAAAATATGGGCAAAAGCAGGAATAACAATAGCTGGAGTATTGGGCGCAACTTATATTACTTTTTTAACAGCTCCGTTTTTTGTTAATCCTATTATTAATAAATATGTTCCGGAAATTACTAAAAGCATAAAAGATATGACGGGTTTGAATTCTAATCTGGAAGAAGTCACACTTGTTACGACACCAAAACTTACAGCAGGTTTGAGGGTTAAAAAATTCGAACTGCTTGAACCTAATAATAACAAAATCCTTACGGCTGATAATTTTAGAGTAAAAATGTCACTTCTTCCGATTCTTGCAAGAAAAATTGAAGTTGATGTTGTTCAGTTAGAAAACTTGAGTGCAAACATTTTGATTAATAAAGACGGAAGTTTTGAGGTTGAAAAATATTTTCCTCAAAGTGGCGAAACAGAGGAAGCTGAACCTATGCAAGCTTTGCCTTTTGGCTTAAAACTTTCTAATCATCTTCCTAATATTATTGTTGATTCATACGATATTACTTTAACGGATGGAATTGATAAATATATAATTAATGGTAACAAAACAGAGATTTCTGATTTTATTTTGAATAAAAGTATTAAGGTGAAAGCTTCCGGTAATGCGGTTTTGAAGGGACGAGAACAATTTAATTATAATGTTAAAGTTTTCAATAAAATCATGCCGGATATGGAGTTAAATGATTTAGTATTTAATCCGACAGAAAATAATACAGAGAAAAAAGAAGATGTAAAAATTGATATTATAAGTATTTTAAAAGGAATTTATGCCAATAATTTAACAGCGAAAGCTGATGCAAATTTAGTTATTACAAATGATGGCATAAAAGGGTATGCAGATTTGAGTAATTTGTCTTTAATAAATCTTCCTAAGAGTAATCTTAAATTAAAATTTAAAGACAAAAACATTAATATTGATTCTAATATTTACACTGCAGCAAATGAAGTTTCTAAACTTTACGGTGTTGTTAAAACAGGTAAAAATACAAATATTGATATTAATTTGAAATCAAAAGTCGAGCTTTCGAATATCTTAAAAATAGTTAAAGATATCGCTTTGATTTTTGATATCAAAGATTTGCAAACATTGAGCGCAAACGGTCGATTGGATGCGGATTTCAATATCAAATCTGATTTAAAAACTGTAAAATCTAACGGTTATTTAAAAATTCCAAATGCGGATGTGTATTATGGTTTGTATAAAATCGGGGTTGATAAAATTAATGCTGATGTAAGTTTAGCAAACAATAATATTGATATTAAAAACATTGGTTTTACGATTTTGAACCAACCGCTAAAATTATATGGAACGGTTACTTCTGATGCAGTGAGTGATTTGCATTTGACTGCAAACAATCTAAGCTTAAAAGGACTTCTTGTCGCAGCAGGTCAAGCAGCTTTGATGAAGGATAATCAGGTTAATTCCGGTACCGTTTCTATGAAGGCGGATATTCAAGGTAAATTAGACAAGATTAGTCCTGTTATTAATCTTAATTTGAATAATATTAATATTAAAAACGTACCGGCTGCAACTTCTATTGTTGCACCTGCTACAACTGTCAGCATAACTTCTGACGGCAAGACTTTCGGGGGTCAGGCAAAGAGTTCTAATATCAGAATAATTAATCCTTGTGCTAAAGTTTCAATACCAAGTATCAATGCGCAGATTAAAGAAAATGAAATCGTGATTACTCAAACACCGGTTACAATTGAAAAAATTAAGACAACCGTTTCCGGAAAAATTACAAATTATTTAACAGAAAAAATCGGATTGAATTTTGTAACGACAGGTGATATTAAATCAACATTAATTGGTGATGTTAATATCACAAAACAAACTTTAAATTTAACTTACGCAACAACAGAAATGTCAACAATAATTATTCCGATGTTTGACAAATCAAAAATGACATTTTCAGGAAATGTTAAAATTATTGATAGCATGCTTAACCCTGTTCTTAAAGGAAATATAAGTATTCCATCCATAAATATTCCGGAGATTCCTGTAAGTATGACAAATGCTGATATCAAATTGGATGGACATATTTTGAAAGGTAATGGTAGTGTTCAAAAATTCTCATCCGGCGGAATTATTGCTGAAAATCTGGTTGGTGATTTTTCTTTAAAAGGAGAGAATTTTTATTTGAATAATCTTAAAGGAAATGCTTTTAGCGGTAAAGTTGGCGGAAATATTGTTTATAATATTACGAACGCTAAAACCGGAGTTGAGTTTTCCGGCTCAGGATTGAATGCCGAAAGAGCGATTTATGGTGCAGCAGGAATTAAAAACGCAATTTCAGGAACTTTAGGTTTTAATACAAAATTATCATTAATCGCTGCAGATTATGATGAAATGATGAAATCGCTTAGAGGAAGTTTGAGCTTTAATATCAAAAACGGTTCTTTTGGTGAAGTCGGTCGTTTGGATAAATATTTGCAAGCAAATAACATTATGACAAATGTCATTTTAAAATCAACCATGACATCTATTATCAATAGTATTGCGGTTATGGATACTGCAAAATTTGATTATTTGGATGGCAAAATGACTTTCAAAAACGGTTGGGCTGATATAAACCCAATGAAAAGTTCTGGTAAGCTTTTGGCATATTATATAACTGGTAAATACAATCTTTTGAACGGTACAACAAATGTCGTTGTACTTGGCAGAATGGATGCACAACTTGTTGCAAAATTAGGACCTCTTGGGCAGCTTTCTGCTAACAAATTGCTTTCTTATATTCCAAAATTCGGAACTGCGACAGCGAAAGTTGTTGAAGCTTTAACTACTAATCCAAAAGGTGAAAATACAAGTGCAATTCCGGCTTTAACAAGCGGAAGTACAAGTTATGAAGATTTTAAAGTCGTATTTAATGGCGGATTAGAAAGCAAAAGTTCGGTTAAATCTTTTAAATGGCTTACAACTGTTGATATGAGTGCGATTGAACATAAAACTCTTAAAGATTCTGTTAATGATATCAAATCTTCTGTTGGTAAAGACGTAACAAATACAGTCAATTCTACAGTTAACTCTGTAAAAGATGTGGTTACATCATCTAAAGAACAATGGAATTCTACAAAAGAGGATTGGAACGCAACAAAAGACCAATTTAAGAATAGCGCAGAAGAAATAAAAAATTTGTTCAAGAAAAAAGAATCAACTCCTGCCGGTTCAACTGCACCTGCAACCGGAGTGACGGTGGAAAGTGCGGTCACAGAAAGTCCAGCGGCAGCAGAATAAGATAATTAGTTTAGGTGTGCAATAGTTTGCGCACCTAAATTTTATTATTCACTTAAATGTATCAATTGGTTCTTTTGTGGTATGATTGAGGAACAATGTAATATCTTAGCGGAATTTAGAACAAGATAGAGAAGAGTTCAGAGAAATTTTTTCTAGAATTTCTCCGGCGAAGAAAGTTGCCGAACGTTTGGATGGAGTGGATATCACATCTGAATATGTGGCAGTTCACGTGAGAAATTTTAAAGATTTTGAAAAACTTGGCTGGAATACTGATATAAATTGAAATTTGTAGAAATCAACTTAAACTAGTAAGTTATTTGAAAAATTTAGCAGAATAATATGTGTTAATTTGAAATTGATTGTTAAGAAAATTAGTAAATGAAAAGTGAAATTTTATGAGTGATAACAAATTGAAAATTGAATGTCCGGCATGCGGATGCGAGATGGTTAAGGTTTTCGACCAAGAAAACGGGATTAATATTGATATATGTTTAAATGGCTGTGGTGGGATATTTTTCGACAACCGCGAGCTTGAAAAATTTGATGAATCCCACGAAAATGCTGAAACAATTTTCAGTGCAATTGAAGGCAAAACTTTCCAAAAAGTTGATGAAGATAAGACTAGAATTTGTCCGATTTGCCATTTTCCAATGGTTAAGCAAGGCGCTGTCGGTAATAACAACATTGAAATAGATGTTTGTAATTCTTGTGGCGGAAAATTTCTTGATAACGGTGAATTACAGCGTGTAAGAGAAGAAGCGATTAAAGACCCTGCACTATTAAATAATATGATAATTTCTTTGTACCAAAAAAATCTTGAAAAAAATTCCGGTAATCACAATTTAGAATCCAGAAGAAAATTCTTTCAAAATTTTATGAACCAATTTTTAGATTAATTAAAAATAACAATTCCAAAATTTAAGTATGTTTCAGTGTATTATACCAATCTAAATCAAGTATAGTTTTATTATGCTTGATTTATTCGATTGTACAGTTATTTTTCTACCACAAAAGATACCCACTGGTCTTGAGTAATTGTGTCAATGATTTTAAGTCTGTGTTTTTCTATAGCTTCCAGCACTACAGATTTCTTTTCATCCAGAATTCCGCTAAGACTCATTTTTGCGTTATCTTTCATCAATTTTTTTAAGTCACCCATAATTTCAGCCAACACATTGTGTAAAATATTAGCGCATACAAAATCATATTGTTCGCTGGTACTGTCGGCACTGCCAAGCTCAAAAGTACATTCAACATTATTTATTTTTGCGTTTTCTCTGCAAACATCAATCACGGTATCATCAATATCACAGCCATAAGTCTTGCTTGCGCCAAGTTTCATAGCTAATATTGAAAGAATTCCGGAGCCGGTTCCTATATCTGCAACACTATCACCTTTTTTCATGTACTTTTCTAATGCTTTCATACACAATTGAGTAGTCTGATGGGTTCCGGTTCCAAAAGCGCACCCTGGGTCTAGGTTAATTACAACTTCGTTTGGTTTAGGTTCATAATCAAGCCAGCTTGGAACAACTGCAATGTTGTCTGTAACGTGGGTTACAGTCCATTTTTCTTTCCATTTTTTTGACCAATCTTGATTTTCTTTTTCGTCAAGAGTGATTTCCCAGCTTCCCAAGTCTTCATCAGAAAAACCACGTTCTTTAAGTAATTCTCTTTCTGTTTTCAAAATCTCTACCGGATTGTTGTTTAAATCAGTTAAAAATACTCTTAACGTACCTTCTGTAGTTGCTGTCATTACTAAGTCTTTGTAAGTTTCTTCTGCCAGCACCACACCTTCGCAATCAAAATTGGAGAAACATATATCTGATACAATATCTTCCATCATTGGGTTTATAGAAATTCTTAATTCAAAATAGTTGTTCATATTTTATCCTTTTAGCTTGTTGTTAAAGTTATTATAACATGGGAGGTGGATAAGTGGAAAATTGAAAATGGAAAGTTGTTCTAAAACAGTTAGTAGTTATAACAACAAGTATGGCGCATTCCCTCTCCACGGGGGAGGGTTAGGGAGGGGGCTTGCTCGTAGTGGGAGGGTAATCTTAAAGTTGAAAATGGAAAGTTGTTTTAAAACAGTTAGTAGTTCTACTTGTCAGTTTGCCGCCATTGCTAGAAAATTGAGATTTCCGGTTCATAGTTTGGCAAAAATTTCTGAGAATTTTCGTGGCAATCTAGAAAACTTATAAGTAAAAAACTGGATTGCTTCGTTTTACACCACACTTACTAGCTTGTAGGTTGTACACTACACATTTGAAAGTGAAGTGAGAAACGCTCGCAAAGACGGCACTCTGAATACTTAAACAACTTTCAATTTTCCACTTTCAACTTCTGAAATATGTAGGCTATGCGTCATTAACTAACTTAACCCTAATTTCCATTAAGCTTTTGTATTAAATCATTCGTAATATCAATGCCGCCGGAGAACACACTTCTTGCATCCAAAATCGCATCTAAACCTTTTTCAAGACGAATTTTTTCTGTTACGGCATGTATTCTGGTATAAACCTGTTCCTCACGCTTTTCTCTAAAAGAATTAAAAGCGTCTTCTTTAGCCTTTAATTCAACTCTCACTGTGTCCTCAAATTTCTTTTTCTGCACAGCTGATTCTATTTTATTAAACTCTTCTTCTTTTGTTATCAAAAATTGTTGTATTTCCTTATTTTTTGTTTCAATTTCTCTCAAACTGGTTTTTGCATATTGATAATTTTCAACAACTTTATCATAATTCACATAACCTACGCCACCAGCAAAGGCAGGTGTACAAATTATTAAAAGCAATAAAACATATAAAAATCTTTGCATTTTATTCTCCTTATTACAGGTTCGCATCAATAACTTACTACCAGCCATAACCACTCATACCACCGGTACCGAAAGTAAAGTATCCGCCTTTTGAGCCGTAACTTCCAGGGTTGGTAATAGGTATACCGTAATCAACAGAAACAGGACCAACTCCGGGGATGTAGACCTTTAAGCCAATACCGGCTGTAATTGCGCTCATTGGTCTATCATATAATACGCTTGAAATCGTTGGATCAAATACTTTACCGGCATCAACAAAGAATGTTAAGCGGATTTTTTGGAAGAAATCCCATTTCAACTTATCTACAAACGGTATTGGAGTTGCGAGTTCTGCAGAACCCATTACAAAAGCATCGCCCGTACCAACACCGCTCATTCTAAATCCTCTGATTGAATAAGGACCACCTAAACGAAAAGCCATAACTTCCGGCATGTCATCGCCGTGAACTTTAACCCCGCCACGAGCAGATAGTGAGAAAGTTGATTTTTTGAAAACAGGGAAGTATTTTGTAATTCCACCGGCAACACGTCCATTGGTATTTTTAAAGTTACTCATGCTCAAAGCTTCAATAAATTTTGCATTTACAATCATACCATCTCTTGGCATTTCTTCTGAATCCAAAGTGCTATATTTGAACCCCGGAGCTAAATTGATAAAAAATCCACCGGTAAGTTCTTTGGCTCTATCGGCAATGTTTAAATTCCTCAAAGCGTACATTTGAGCGATTTTATCATGGTCACCTTCGCTTAAGCTAATGTGTTCAATTCCTGCATTAAAAGTCGTTGATAAATTTGTACCATGAACTTTATGTTCAACACCGGCATTTACTCCAAATCTGCGCTCAATTGCAAGCGGAACTTGCCAACTGCCCAAATCTCTATAATAAACTTTGCCCATAAGAGAGTTGTCCGCATTCAAGAAATAAGGTTCAAAGAAATTTAATTCAAGTTGATAGTTCATTCGATTTTTGATAGATGCATCACTCAAAAGTATTCCTGAACCTAAAATTCCGGAAGCTGATAATCTTTGTCCCCTGCCAAGAAAATTGTTTTCGCTGATTGTTAATGAACCGAATGCACCTAAGCCGTTGTCAATACCACCACCAACAGATACACTGTTTGAAACATCTTCATCTACAACGACTTTAACATTATATTCTCCATCCTTATTTTCACTCGGATAAATTTCTCGATTTACTTCCTTGAAAATTTTTGTAGAATAGACTCTGGCAAGGTCGTCTTTAAGGTAATTTTCGTTGTAAACTGTGCCCGATTGCGTCATTATGTTTCTTGTGATGACATAATCTTTAGTTTTTTCATTTCCTTCAATCAGAATTTTGTCAATTACACCTTCTGATATACTGAAAATTAAATTACCATCGTCGTTGTCATCGACGTTGTTGACATTTGCAAGGATATAACCCTTGTTGTGGTAATATCCGTTAATTCTGTCAATTGCGTCATTTATTTTGGAAATATTTTGGGGTAAATTCTTCAACGGAGTTATGAATGGAAGGAGCTCCATTGAAGATATAACGGTATTCCCAACGATAGAAACATCATTGACGGGAATGTTTTCTTCCAGAACGAATTTGAGGTTAACCGTGCCATCTTTGTTTAATTCAGGCTCAATAGCCATTTTTTCTGTAAAAAATCCGATGGCATAAATTCGTTGTAAATCCATTTGTAACAAATCTTCATTAAAAATTGAACCGTCCTGTGTTTTTATTTGGCTTCTAACCGTAGACGGGTCGATACTTTTCAGCCCTTCAAAATATATGTGGCTGATAATTTTGCCATTAAGGTCTAACTGCTCTTCTGAATTTACATTGGCTGCGTAGATATTTTCGTCATTATTCTCCGCAAAAGATTTATTTTCTATGATTTCTTTTTCTACAACACTACTAGGCGGAGCAAAAAACTCGTTAGCTGGTTCTTCTGCTTGGTAATTTTTTCTACTCTTATCGCTTTGCGTTTCATTTGTTTCAGTTAAAATTTCTTCCGATGGCGGCGGGTCGTTAATTTCGGACGTAAAATAATCAGCTTCCTTGTCCGAATCCTCATCATATGGGTTATACGGAGTTACTATTTTTATAACAGGTTTTATTGTTCTGGATGTATCAAGATATAACGGATTGATAAGCTTAACAGGTTTAACTGGGGTCGTAGAAATCGGCTCAAAAAAAGAAAAGTCTGTTTTTGAAAACGCAGGATTACAGGACAAAACAGCTGACAATACTAACATGACAGCTATCCCCGAATATATCGGCGCTTTTCTCTTCTTAAAATTCATTCCCTGTTATATCTTTCTGTCAAATTTTTCAGACAGTATCCTTCCTTGCCTATTCTAACCTATATCTTCAATTGAGCCAATTTATTAAGAAATGTTGCGATAAATTTTTGTCAGCGTGGTGTTGATGAATAATATTCTGTAATTTGGCTCAAACGGTGGCTGGTACATGGTTTTGTCATGTAAATTTATATTAATTTTCTCCTCAATAACTTTACATTTGCTTCTATTTAAAATAGTATGTTAGTATAGTGGTATAGTATAGATAAAGTAGAAAAAAGAGGAATAATCGTGGACAATTTAGGACCAGATATTTTTGGAAGAAAAGATATTGAAAATATTCAATCATCAGATAATATGGAACAACCTTCAGCCCCAGGTATCAACCCTGCGAAGATCAAGGTTATCGGTGTTGGCGGTGGCGGCGGAAACGCTGTAAACAGAATGATTAAGTCAGGATTAACAGGTGTAGAATTCTGGTTAATGAATACAGATTTACAAGTGTTGAATTATTCAACTTGCAAGAATAAAATACAGCTTGGACCTAAATTAACAAACGGTCTTGGTGCGGGCGGAGAACCTCAAGTTGGTGAAAAGGCAGCTGAAGAAGCACAACAAGAAATCACAAGCGCTATTGAAGGTGCTGATATGGTATTCGTTACTGCCGGCATGGGCGGTGGCACAGGTACCGGTGCAGCTCCTGTAGTTGCTAAGATTGCTAAAGATTTAGGAATTTTAACAATTGGTGTTGTAACAAAACCATTCTCTTTTGAAGGTAAGAGAAGACAAAACCAAGCTCAACAAGGTTTGGAAAGATTGAGAGAATCTGTTGATGCTTTAATCGTTATTCCTAACGACAAATTGTTAGATGTTGTAGATAGAAGAGTATCTCTTCAAGAATCATTCATCGTAGTTGATGAAGTTCTTTTAAGAGGTGTTCAAGGTATTTCTGACATCATTACTATACCTGGTTTGATTAACGTTGACTTTGCTGACGTTAAGAGTGTAATGGCTGCATCCGGTTCTGCATTGATGGGTATCGGTCGTGGTACCGGTGAAGGCAGAGCTATTGAAGCTGCTAAGATTGCTATCAATTCTCAATTGCTAGAAACTTCTATCAACGGTGCTTCCGGTGTTATTGTTAACATTACGGGCGGTCCTGATATGACATTGCACGAAGTTACTGATGCAACAAATATTATCAATGATGCAGTTCTTGATGATGCAAGAGTTATCATTGGTGCTGTTGTTGACGATAATATCCAAGGCGAAATTCAAATTACAGTTATTGCAACAGGTTTTGAATTGAAATCTCAAATGCCGATTGAAGAAAAAGTAGAAAATCGTTCAATTAGTGCGGCTGAATTTTTCTCAGGTGCTTTTAATAATACTCAACAGCCAAAAGCTCCTACGATGTCTAATTTCTCAGATATTCAAATTCCTGATTTTTTACGTAAATAACTTATGTGTAGAAGATAATGTGAAAAAGACCGATTTTTTAAATCGGTCTTTTTATTTGTTGGTTGATATTTATGGCATTTACCAATATTTTCTTCTTAAGTATTCTTTTATATCTGCAATTGTGTGTGCTGCATAATCAGCAGCTCGAATTCTTCCGAGTTCAAGATTTAAGTTTTGGGATTTTTCAAATGCCCTTATTGCATCTACTGGATTTTTTCTTGCGAGCATATCACCGATTCTTGCGTATGTGTAAGCAAGTTGAGCTTGTACACTTTCTCGAGAAGTAGGAGCTCTTTTAATACTTGCAAAGTTTTTAACATTTTCATCATAATTTGCCAGAATTCGCTTACAGCAATCTTTTTTCATTCTTAATACACGAAAAACGTCTTTTCTGCTAAATCCTTGTTGGTACAATTCTTCTAAATCAATAATTCTTGCAAGTTCGTGGAAACCGTCATTATTGTCTTTATAATTTCTGATTGCTTTATGGAGCAAATTTTCCGGGTTTTCTTTTAGCTTAAAGTTCATACTAAGTTTACATAATTCATTAATAAGAAGTTTGCTAATACTTTTATTTCCTTGATTTTCTATATGGTTACTAAGTTCAAGGGTTTTATCGTAAAAATCTTGAACTTGACCGTTTTTGACAAACAAATCTTGCGTTATTGAATATTTATTTTTAACTTTCCTTATAGGAATTTTTGGGGATAAACAGACTTGAGCGAGTTCATTATACGCTTTTTGAATATTATTACTAGAACCAAAATTACTAAAAACCTTCATATATATAATAAGTATTTTTTTATACGAAAATTGATATTTTGTAATATTTTGTAAATGAAACATTTTTTAAGGTAAAATATTTATAGTAATTGTGAACTATATATCATGAAAATACGACAAACTAATCCAATATTTAAAGCAAATTATTATAATTTTACTAAAAATGGTTCATATTTAAGAATGAATCAAATAAAAACAGATAATGAGGAAAATTTAGGTAATAAACCTATTTTGGTATCCGACAAATTCCAAATACCTATGTTTAAAGATGGCAAGTTTTATACTGCTGATTTGCAAGATGATTTGGAAAATTATCGGATTTATTATCAAGATACAGATAAGTATGAAAATGGTGGTCAGACAAAACATATAGATTATACAGAATTAGGACATTTAAGTTTTATTGCAGAAAAATTGCATAATAAATTACCTTTGGAGCAATCAATTGTTGAAGGTGAGGCGCAAGGTAAACTTGTTAAAGTAAAAACACTTAATGAGATTAAGAAAAAACTGAAAGAAAACTCTGAATTACAAAATGAATCATTAGTTTTATTGGTTGAAGACGAAAAGGATTATTTGTATTTTCCACCTGAAAATGTTCGTGGAATTATTTTTAGAAATGGCAATTTGGGACATTTATCCCATGAAGCTAACATTTTTAGAATGTATACGGATATGGTTTCAACAGTTCATGATGACAAAGTTATTGAAAAACTAAAAAAGTACAAAGATAAATATATAGATATTTCAAATCAAGATGGTAAATTAACCTTTGCTCAAATATTACAATCTTCACATAAAGCGAGAGTGTGTTCGAAAATTATTGTACCGGAGATTGATAGTACGGATAAAATACTAAATTACCACGAATGTACAAAGAAAAATTGCGGTAATAAAGCTTATCGCTTATCACTATTATCAAAATTAGCGAAAGTCGGATTTTTGTCTGATGTAAATATACCAAAAGGCTTTGTTTTACCATTCGGTTATATAAATAATTTACACAATTACTTTTTGGGTAATAACAAACATAATTATATGGAAATGTATGATGATAATAAGTTCTTGGACGAAATATCATCAAAGTTGAAAGATAAGAATATTAATTCTGATTACATTATAGTCCGTTCTGCTTTCAATGGTGAAGACTTGGAAGGCTTTTCAGCTGCAGGATTGTATGATAGTTGTATAACTACTGTAGATGAAGTTGTTCCGACGATAAATCATGTTGCAGAATCTAAAAATTCAAAACGTGCGTGCGCTGTAAGGGCAATGCACCAAATTCCTGACAGCGCAATTTTACCTTCTATAATTATTCAGGAATATATTCCGGCTGATTATGCTTTCACTGTATATACAGATACAGGTAATAATAAAATGCTAATAGAAGTTAGAGAAAATCATGACTATCAAGAAGCTGCTCCAGCCTTTATAACATTTGATAAATCAAATAATACACTTGAATATTCTGCAAAGGTTTGTTTAGCAAGTAGTTACCTTGTTGATGATAATTATAAAATTATGAAACAAAATTTTAAGGAAAGTTCTTTAACCATCAATTTTGAAAAATTAAGACCTATTCTCAAAAATTTGGTTCAAAATGTTCAGAAATTGGAAAATATGTTCGCTAAACCTCAAGATATAGAAGGTGGAATAAAAGATGGCAAGTTGTTTTTGTGGCAAGTGCGAGATATTGTGAAACATGCTTGATAATTTTCAATTGATTTAGATGAAATAATTGTTATAATTTTAATATGGATAGTTTTAGCGTTGGAAAAATTCTAGCAGGGTTGCGAAATCCAGAAATATATTTAAAGAAGTTAAAGCAAGACGTTGTTAACACAAACAGCGGATTTAATAATTCTTTAGCACAACCAAAACCCAATATTGTTCAAAATAGCATTCAAGCAACAGCCGCATTAATGCAGCAAATACAGATGAACCAACTTGCTAGTATGGATAGAGCTGTTTATATCAGAAATCTTTTAGGCTTGCCGCAAACTTTGGGTGGGCTTTTGTCTGCAATACAAGATCCAAATAGCGCACTAGGCAATACATCTCTGATTTTAAAAGATTTGAACGAGAATCTTTTAAAAAATCAAAAGATGATATCAGAAATTTTTGGCGAAGGAGCAGAAGGTACAAATATTGCTCAAAATATACAAAATCAGATTGCAGGGAAAGATGCCATGGCATTGTTTTTTAGTGGCATGATTCAAATGCCCGCTGTTTCTGAGATGATTTTAAAAAACAGTAAACAGGCTGTTGCAAGTTTGATTTTGGCAATGGCTTCTGCATCTAAAAGTGGCATGACTAATGACCAAATCCGAGATACACTTGGTATAATAAACTCTTGTATTGCAATGGCAGAATCTAATAATCCGGCACAAACATTAAAGAGCCTGATGTTATTATATTTGCCTTGGCTGCCACTTAATGAAGGTGTCGGATTTGATTTAGAAGTTTCAACTCCTGATGGTGAAAATGAGTCGAATGATTCTAAATTGACGGTATTAATTCAGACTAAAAATTTTGGTAATGTAAAAGGTGTGTTTACTCTTACAACTTCAAATTCAGTTGATATTTATATACTATGTTCAGAAAGTTTTCCTAAAAAAACTTTACAAAAGAGTCTTATGGATGAGAGTTCATCACATGCGATGAATACAAACATTGATATCGAGGCGGTTGAGCCGAAGAAAAAAGACTTGCAAGAAGAACAAGAGGCTAAAGTCAACCTTTCTGCCACAAACGAAATGAACCCTTATTTGCTTTTGATGGCGCATGCTTTTATCAGAAACACGATATTTATAGATTCCAATGCAATAGTAGAAGAAGAGGATGAGAAAGAGGAAAACTCTTAACCCTTAATTGGAATTCTGTTTGCTACTTGGTTTGCTAATATTAGCGCTTTTTCGGCAAAAATTACAGGTAAATTATTTACATTACCCTGAATAGAAACGGTTGCATGGTTGTATACTAAGCGTTCACTTGCTCCTGCAACAATAAGCCCTTCAAAAGTTTTGATTAATCTATCAAAGATATAATCTACAGAGAGCTCCTTAACCATAGTTTCATTTTTAACCGGAATTATACCCCAATTTATTCTGCCACCTTTTGCAAGAAATTCATTAACGCTATCTGCAATAATATTGAGGTTGTTTGGATTATCATAAGCGTCAAAGGAAATTATATTAACGCCGGCTTCAATCGGAATTTTCCAGTCACATTTTTCAAAACACTGAATTCCTACTAATGCACCGGCATCTTGAAGTTTAGTTATTATTTTTGAAAATAAATTCACAATAGTTTCTCTTGTAATATCTTCGTTTTCACGTATTACATCGCCAATTTTATACAGAAGAGGTTCTTCCAAAATAATTATTGGTCTGGTTTCCGGTGAAATTTCTTTTATTCTGTCTATAATCCAACGAGCACGTACACTGATTGCTTGAATTATAAATTTTCTAAAAAATCTGTCTGTTAAAAGAGAATGGTTATTATTAGTTTGTACACTTAATGCCGCAGAAAAAGGTCCTGTAAAATTTATAACTGTTTCAATTGGCTTGATGCGTTCAATTATTTGAAAATATTTGAATAAAAAGAAGCTGTCAAATTGAAAAGTATCAATATTCTTTGTGTCGGCTTTATTAAAAGTTGTGTCTAAATATACTAAATCTGATTTTAAATTAGGGGCATCATCTTTAAAAAATATTTTTTTGCCTTTTATTATTATCCCCGGAAGGTTCATCAATGTTCTATTAATAATAGACTCATTTTCTGAAGCAACGGGCATATTTGCAAGATAAGGAATATTCTCATAAAGCTTTACCATCATTTTAGTCGCAGCTTTATCAGTATCATAAGGTAAATCACCAACAGGTAAACATCTTGATATTTTTCTTACTTGTTTTTGCATTTTGCTCTTTCTTTTATCTAACTACATTAAAAAACGTGCCGAGAAATATATTGCCGGCACGCTTTCGTTCAAAAATATTAACTATGCTTCAGCTTCTTCTGTTTCTTCTACGTGTTCTTTAACAACTTCTGATGCTGTAACTACAACTTTTAATTCAGTTTTAACTTTTGAAGTTAATTTGATTAACATTGTGTATTCACCAATCTTGTTGATTGGAGCGTTTAATGAAACAGTTTTTCTGTCGATTTCAATGTTAGATTTTTCTTTTAATTCTTCGCACAATTTCTTAGTTGTGATTGTACCGAACAATTTGCCGCTTTCACCAGCTTTAGCAGCCAATTCGATAGAACCAATTTTTTCAATTTGTTCAGCTTTAGCCAAAGCTTCTTGATGTAATTTTTCTTGCTTAGCTCTTAATCTTGCAATATTTTGTTCTCTGTTCTTAAGAGCACCTTCAGTTGCGATTTCTGCATAATTTTTTGGAATAAGATAGTTTCTTGCATAACCGTCTTTAACGTTTACTAAATCACCAGCTTCACCGATGTTTTGAACTTCTTTTTTCAATATTACTTGCATTCTTTTTTCTCCTTTAACTATTATTGGGCTAGTATAGTTCTTATATTACCTGAAAAAACATGAATTGTCGAGCCCCCATGCCCTTTCAGCTTAAAATATGTTTAGATTTGTTACAATTATATTAGTTAATGGTGCAAGATATGTACCCTACAATTTTTTCATTATTTAAGTCTTTTAACTAACGCATTTTTTTGATTTTTAGCAGGGTATATATTATGCACCATTAACTAATTCTATACATTCTACAGCTTACTTACCGCACTAATTACGATTTCTGCTGCTTCTTCCGGTTTCATTGCAGTTTTCTCGTCTGTTTCACGAACTTTGAATTCGACATTGCCGTCTACAATTGACTTACCAACAATAATTTGGTATGGGAATCCAATAAGGTCTGCATCTTTAAACTTAACACCGGCACGTTCATCTCTATCATCAATAACAACTTCTGCACCATGTTTTTTAAGTGTTTCATAAATATCGTTTGCAACCTTCATTTGTAATTCATCCTTTGTGCTAACAGGAATTACTATAACGTGATAAGGAGCAATTGCAAGCGGCCATTTAATGCCGTGTTCGTCATTGTGAGCCTCAACTGCAGCAGCTGCTGTTCTAGAAATACCAATACCATAACAGCCCATTATGTATGGCTGAGTTTTTCCGTTCTTATCAAGATAAACGGCATTCATTGGTTTAGAATATTTAGTTCCTAATTGAAAAATGTTACCAACTTCAATACCTCTTGTAACTTTTAGCGGTTTTCCACATTGAGGACAAAGTTCACCGGCTTCTGCCAAACGAATATCAGTAACTATTTCCGGAAGTTCAACCTCTGCACCCCAGTTATAACCAACTCCGTGCTTATCTTTTTGATTAATTCCGATTACAAAATTTTTCATCTCTTTAACTGTTTCATCTGCAACAACTTGAACATCGTATTCGCCATATTTTTTCATTCCCATTGGTCCAATAAATCCACGTTCTGCTTCAAAACCGTTTTCTTTCATCATTTCTTCAATTTCACCGGCGGTTGCAATTCTAATATCAACCCCACCTACAGCGTTCATTAGTTTAGTTTCTTCAACTTGTTTGTCACCACGAATAAGTGCAATTACCGGCTTTTTATCAATGATATAAACCAACGATTTTACGATTAATGTGGCAGGAATATTTAAGTAATCACATAATTCTTCAATAGAATGAGTATTTGGAGTATCCACAATTTCTGATTTTGTCCAATCACCTGAAATTTTTGCTTCAGGAAGTTTTGATACAGCGTGATTTGAATTTGCAGAATAATCACAATCATTACAGTAGAATACGTCGTTTTCTCCTGCATCTGTATCTGTAATAACCATGAATTCATGGCTCACACTTCCACCAATAGCACCGGAATCTGATTGAACAGCTTTTGTTTCAAGTCCACAACGCTTGAATATTCTTGTATATGTTTCCCACATATTTTGGTATTCTTTTTCAAGTCCTTCTTGGTCAGTGTCAAAACTGTATGCATCTTTCATGATGAATTCACGACCTCTTAGCAGTCCGAAACGTGGACGTCTTTCATCTCTGAATTTAGATTGTATTTGATATAGATTTACAGGTAACTGTTTATATGATTTTAAGCCATCACGAGCGATAGATGTGATAATTTCTTCGTGTGTTGGTCCAAGACACATTTCCCTGCCGTGCCTATCTTTAAGTCGCATAAGTTCGCCACCATAAGCCCCCCAGCGTCCTGATTCTTCCCACAATTCTTTTGGTTGAACAAAAGGCATAAGAAGTTCTTGTGCACCGGCTCTATCCATTTCTTCTCTTGTAATTGTTTCAATTTTTTTAAGAACTCTCCACATTAGCGGTAAAAAGTTATAAACACCGCTGGTTAGTTTTCTTATGTAACCTGCTCTTACAAGTAATTTGTGTGAAATAACTTCCGCATCTGATGGATATTCTCTTAATGTTTGAACAAACAATTTTGACATTTTCATGGCTAATCTTCCTTTATTTTCTATATTTATAAACAAATTTTAGCACGAACAGAGAGAAAAAAATATAAAGGTCAAGGATATTTGTTTTTGGGGCGAAGGATTGGAAGCGGAAAGTTGTTTTAAGATTGACAAAAGTGAGGGTTGTTTGTTGATTGTAATATAAGTGTAGCGCATTTCCTCGACTATATATGTGCCACGTCTTTGCGAGCGAAAGCGAAGCAATCCATTTTTTTACTTATAAGTTTTCTGGATTGCCACGAAAATCATAGATTTTCTCGCAATGACGGCACTATGGTAGTTACAACTACTAATTGTTTTGAAACAACTTGCCACTTTCAACTTTCAACTTTCCATTTTCCACTACTTCAAGAGCATTTACAAGTTTTCTTAGTATTCCCTCAACCGTCCTATTGCACAAAAAATATAAGTGTGATAGAATTTTTTTATAGGGAGTTTATATAAGGTAAACTCTCCATTACACGACAAAAGGGGTGACAATGCTAGTTTCTGCTATTTCTGTTAATCATACAAAAGGCTACAACATGAGCGGTAGCAAAGCTTATAGTAGTCGTTCTAATGAAACAATAGGTGATACTGCATTTAATTCTTTAACCCCATATGCCAACAGCAAAAAAGCTGTTTCATCAGAAGAATTACCTCAAGTGTATGCAAACATAGCAGAGTGGCAAAATTTTTGTCACAATCAGATTTTAGGTAACAAATTTAACGTTATTGCTTAATGTATTATGAAAACGGGTTTAGTATTAGGATTTTTTGATGGTGTTCACCTCGCTCATCAAGAGGTTATAAGGTCTGCAATAAATTATGCTGAAAAAGTTTGTGTAATCACATTTAAGTCTTCTCCGGCAGAATTTTTTGGCAAAGATTGTAAATACATTTATCCGAGAGAAAAATCTATAGAAAAAATCAAATCATTGGGTGTTGATGAGGTTGTAGAACTTGATTTTGCTGAAATCGCAGCCATGCCGGCAGAAGAATACCTTCAAACTTTAGTTGAAAAATATTCACCTGTATCCATCTCTACAGGCTTTAATCACACTTTTGGCAAAAACAGAAGTGGCAATGCCGAATTTTTAGAAGCAAATTCACAAAAATACGGCTACAAATATTTTTGCATTCCGGCTCAAATGCGCAATAACAAAGTAATTAGTTCGACTTATATTAAAGAACTATTACAAGAAGGGCGAGTAGAACGGGCTAACGAGCTCTTAGGCAGCAAGTTTTCAATCTCCGGTGTTGTAATTCAAGGTGCACAATTAGGTAGAACAATCGGTTTTCCAACGGCTAATGTAAAATATCCGCTTAATATTGTTCAAATTCCTTACGGAGTGTACGCAGCAAGAGTGGGCGGGCATGCCGGGGTTTTAAATTGGGGTATAAAACCAACTGTTCATAATACTAAAGAACCGATTGTAGAAGTTCATATTTTGGGTTATGAAGGTGATTTATACGGCAAAAATATCGAAATTGATATTTTAAAAAAGTTGCGTAATGAACAAAAATTTGCTAGTTTAGAAGAACTAAAATTACAAATCAAAAAGGATGCGGAAGAATGCTTAAAGTTGTAATTGTCGGATATGGCGAAATGTTTACAAATCTGATTGCCGGAACACTTGATTCCGGTTGTGAAATTGTTGGAGTTTTAAGAAAAGACACTACAAAATATCGTCCTATTTGGCGTAAAATCAGGGACATTGTAAACCCATCTATTGAATACAGTTATATCAAGAGTTATTCTTTACCGGAAATTGAAGCTAGAGGAATTAATACAAAAGAATTTAAACGTGCTCTTTTAAAACTCAATCCGGACATAATTCTTGTCGGTTCTTGGGGTGAAAAAATCAATAAGGAGATTTTTGATTTGCCTAAAATTGCAACAATTAACGCACATCCTTCACTTCTGCCCAAATATCGAGGACCAAACCCGTATTTTTGGACAATTAGAAATATGGAACAAACAAGTGGAGTTACTTTCCACCTTGTAGACAAAGGAATTGACACCGGTGCGATTTTGGCGCAAGAAGAAGTAAAGATTTTTCCATCTGATACCGGCAAATCTCTTAAAGAAAGAACTGTTCTTGTGGCTCGTGGAGTCGTATGTGAACTCTTAAAAGCGTTAAGAGAAGATATAATTATTCCGCTTACACAAAGGGAAGATAAGGCTAGTTATTACTCACATCCGAGCGATTTGGAATTGGATTTTGGAAAAAGTGCAGAAGAAAACAATGCTTTAATTAGAGCAATTTATCCTTGGGGTGAAACTTATTTTTATCATGGCACAACTTGCTTTGCCGTAACTTCTTATAACACAGAGATTGAAGAAAATATGTCCGAATTTACAGAAGCCGGCATGGTTGTTGATTTTGATTACAAAAACCGAACGGTTAGCATTTTATGTGGCGACAATAAAGTTTTAAAAGTCCAAGTTGGCTTGTACAAAAAATATGACCGCCCATTTACAAGTAATTACTTAAAGCGTGATTTTTGTATTGGAACAAAAGTGGGTTAGTAATTCTACAGTTTATCCCATTCGCCATTTTCGATTAACTTTCTTATCTCTTCTTTGACTTCCGGATTATCGGTTTGAGATTGCAGTTCTTTGATTAATTTTTCTTTCTCAATTTCAGTAAGAGTTTGTGTATTAGGATTTTTCCCTATAATTCGCTCAACCTTGCTAATATTAGGTTTCTTTTTATTCTTAATTGCCAGTATCGCAAGCGCAGTTGCTCCAGTGGCAGCAAGAGCACCCAACACAACTTTTGAAGAAACAGATTTTTTTTGACTTTTTTCTGTTTCTTTAGTTTGCACTGATGATGTTGCAGCTTGAAATTGAATTGGCGAAATTTGTTCAATACGAATAGACATAATACACCTTTCTATTTATATAAAAACAATTTCGCTCTAAAAATTGCTTTCGGATGCGTAGAAGCTTAATTTACAATTATTACGCACCGCAACAGTTTTTAAATTTCTTCCCACTTCCACAAGGGCAAGGATCGTTTCTACCGACTTTTTCTGTTATAACAGGCTTTTCTGCTTGAGGTTCAGAAATATAATCAAACATTTCAGAAAAAGCTTTTGAACAGAATAGAACAGTAGCGGAAGAGTAAATTTTATTATTCAAAAATTCTGATTTATACTTGTTCAACAACTCTTCATAGCTCAAATTTGTACCCATAAGTTCGTTTACAACTTCCATAAAGTTTGGATACTGGGCGGATACTCTATTCAAAACTATATCAGGAATTGAATCATTAGTTAAAAAGTATTCAACACAATTTTTAGCATTTTCAATTGAATTTTTGTCTTCAAATATTTTGCAGAAAGTTGCATAGAAAGGTATTGCGTACAAACCATTCTTTTCATCAAAAATAACAGCAACATCGTATGTTTCGTTATGAGAAGCAAAGCCACCCATAGAATTTTCCAAGAAGTTTGAATAATTATTATCCAATTCTTTTACGTGGAAAAATTTGTATTCTGCAATATCACAGCCTTTATCAGAAAGATCAATATCCTCACCGTCATTAAAAGCGCCTATAATATCGTCGGCATGTTTGTTTGTTGTAAGAATCAAATCTTTATCAAAAGTTTTAATAAATTTTTGATACATTTCAGTAATCGTATTTTTGATTTCTTCTTCTTTTTCCGGATGGTCAAAGTATAACATTCTTGGATTATGCACCAATTTCATAACTGCATATCTGTATGCTTCTTCTTTTTGTGAGTGTGAAAGTACGCTTGAAATTTCTATTACATAATATTCATTATCGAGTTCAAAAATTCTTGCTGCAATGTATTGTCCTGCATAAACTCCTCTAAAATTTGTCATTTTAGTAAGCGACAATACTTTATAAGTTCTTTCGTTTATCAAATTATATAATTCAAAACCGTTTTTAAGGATTTTTTTGATTTCAAAAATAGATGCTTGTGTATTCAAGAAGCTTTCTAAAATAGGAGTTGAGCCTTTTTCTTCCTTAAACATTTCCAAAATTGACTTACCTTCTATTCTGCGTTCAAAAATATATGGCAGAAAGATTTTTTCCATTTGATTTAATGATATATTTCTTGCACCAATTGTTGATAAATATTCATCAAAATCACTTTTTACCTTTTCATTGGTTTGAGTGAATTCAAAAATTTCTTTTACTATATCATTAATTTCGTTAATTTTTTCTACAACTGCCATTTTCCTCTCCTCTACGTTTCTTTTAAAACAAGAATAACTTAATCATAAGATTTAATCAATAATCAAGTGTACTATATAGAATCCCGTCATTGAAATTATTGGTAAATATTTTATTTTAATTCTTTTTTCCAACAAAAATAAAAATAAATGCCCAAAACAAAGTACACACTCCACATTATGACAGTAGAATAAACTTTCTCACCACTTAATGCTATTAAGCCCCACATAATTGCAGAAAGTCCGTTTACAAAAATCCAAACTCCCCATTGTTCAATAGCTCTTCTTACTGTTAAATACATGCCGGCTAACGAGAATACTGTTGTAATTCCATCTATAATAGGTTTTTTATCTTGTGTGAAATATAAAACAACAATTGCAAGCGCTGTTAAAATTAATGTTATTGCAGAAAGTATAAGTCGTTCTTTTTTTGATAATGATGTTTTGATTATTTCAGAACTGCCGGTTTTCAAATGTGAATTCCACTTGAAAAATCCGACAACTTGCATAGGTATATAATACCCCATATAGAGCAATAAATTTCCCCAAAGCGCATTATGAAAAGAAAGGTAGCCATAAAAACCGGAGCCCATAATCCCGAATAAATAACAAATAGGATTTCCTTTGCCTGCCAAAAATGTATAAGTAATACCGAAGAATGCTGACGTTACTGCAATTGGGCTATCTTTGAATATAATCAAATTGCAAAGAAGTATCAAATAAATGATACCAAGTCCAAATTTTTCATATCTCTTCCAAGGTTTATTAACAGTCATATTTATGTTATCTAATAAAAATAGATGAAAGTAAATTCTCAAAGGGATATCTCATTTAAAAGTATTTATACAAACAAAGCGCTTAAACGCAGTTTAGAATTTGCCTCAGATAACGGCGCTCTATTTTCTGCTGCAACGATTTTGGGCTTTTCCACCTGCGTACGCCCTGCAGCAATATGGTTCACACCAAAAAGTGACAAAGAAAATAAAAAATTTGCCTGCGCTAAATCAATATCCTCCAGCGGTGTCGGCTTTGCACTAACATACGCAATTTCAAGACCGTTTGCAAATTCAATAAAAAAAATAGACAAAAATCCGGAAAGATATTTAAAACAAGATACCATAAAGTTTTTTACTAAAAACGAAGAAAAACTCACACACTCTAAGAGTTATAACCTAGCTACTCAAATGTTTAAGCTTGGCTTAGGACTCGTTATTGCTATGCCGAAAGCTATCTTAACAAGCGCTGGACTCCCATATATTATGCAAGGATTATTTCATCAAAAAAAACAAGAGGATACAAATTCGCACAATATTTCATTCAAAGGCAAAAGCCAAAATAAGCTTGCTAATGGTATCGGAAAAATTCTGGATAAAAGCTGGATGCAAAAATTTTCTGAACGGTTTAAGAATTCAAACTTCCCGATGCACATAATTGCCGCAACAGACGCACTCACAACCGCAACATTTATTCATCAAACCAATATCAGCAATAAAATACCGGAAGATAGAAAACGTACATTAAATTACAACACCGGATTCTCTACTGCTTTGAGTATCGCAAGCAGCTATATTCTGGATAAATTAACTCAAAAGCCAACAGAAAAGTTTATTGAGAATTTCAAGCTAGCTAACAAAGGCTTACCAAATATAGAAAAACAAGTTGATGGAATAAGAATCGCCAAACCAATTTTGTTAATGGGATGTGTCTACTACATGCTAATCCCTTTCATTTCAACCTTTCTTGCAGAGCGTGCTACGCACACAAACGCAGGGGTAACTACCAAATAATGCCGGCATGCGGAGGTAAATATGCATTTGGCTTATAATCTTTAGATTTACTCCTTGTACTCTAATTGTTTAAGGAGAGCTTCAACAGATTCCGGAGCTAAGCCCACAATATTTTCAAAGCTTCCTTCATATTTATCAAGATAACCATCCGGCAACTCTTGTATGCCATAGCTTCCGGCTTTATCAAGAGGATTAAATTCTTCTATATAATAATGAATCATCTCATCAGTTAATTCTTTGAACCTTACATAACTTGTTGTAGAAAGCAAGGCTGCACGGTTAGTTCTGGTATTAATTCCACAAATCGAAGTCACAACAGAATGTGTTGCGCCGGAAAGCTCTTTTAACATTTTATACGCTTCCGCTTTAGAATGCGGTTTGCCTAATATATGGTTATGCAACACAACAACTGTATCTGCAGCTATAACTAAAGAGAATTTATCAGAGCGTCTAACAACATCAAGACATTTTTGTGTTGCTAAGTCTTCTATTTTTTCATAAGAAAAAATATCATCGCTTAATTTTTCATCATAATTTGAAGGTACAACTTCAAAATCAAGTCCTAAATCTGTCAAAATCTTTTTTCTTCTTGGTGAATTTGAGGCTAAAATAAGTTTCATCTCAACCACTCCTTACGAATACCCATTTTCGATAAATTCTCTATCTCTGAATTTTGCGCCAAGCTCTTTTGCAATTTTTTCACATTTATCTACATCTATATGATGAACCTTGTCAAATCCGGTTACAACAGAAGTTGTTACATCCATGCCGGCATTCACAGCCGATTTGATAAATTCTTTCACTTCTTCGTATGCATTTTTAATTTTTGGTTTGCAAATCTCATCATACATAGTTTCGTCAGCAGCATTAAGGCTAACTGATACAGAATCAATTAAACCTTTAAATTCTTCCGCTACATTAGTTTTATAAATCGCATTAGCATGTCCGTTTGTATTAACACGAATTTTGATATAAGGATAATTTTTTCTCAAATATTTACAAAATTCTTTCATCATTTCACGGCGCAAAAACGGCTCTCCATATCCGCAAAAAACGACTTCTCTAGCTGATGGTGCGAATTTCTGAAATTGTTCAATAATATCTTCCAATGTGTAATTATCATCATGCCACATTTCAGCACCACAAACATCGTCCTTTTGATTTCTTAAGCAAAATACACAAGAATTTGTACAAGAATTTGTAAGATTTATATAAACAGTTGAAGGATGTTCTTCATTATTAATTGAATAGACTAATGTATACATCATACCCCCTAAGAGCTTTTATTATTACATTCCAATAATACTACAAAAATTAAAGATTTTCTTTTTGTTTTGCTTTCCTTTTAGTTTTTTTTGAATGATGTTCTTCTTCCTCATTACATCCAAGAACTTCGTTTAAATGATTAATCAAAGCTTCTGAGTGGTAGCACATGGCATGTTCGGTCTTGTGGTGAATATCAACGATATGGTAGTGCATTGCCATTTCTATTTGGATTAATGCAATATTATAATCATAAATTTTATCTACATATCCCGTAACTGCCATTATGTAATCTTTTCTTGCATCTTGTAGTGCTACATAATTTAATTCACCGCTTTTATATTTCGCCTCTACAAGTTTTAAATTTTTAAGCGCTTGCTCCGCTTCAATTTGTGCAGTTGGTATCTGATTTTCAGCCTTGTCAAAATTATTAAAAGCACGCTTAACTTCATAATACAAATCTTTTTTAAACAAAACTATTTCATTATCCGCAAGTTTAACTTGTGCATCAGCTCCTTTTATTGAATGCTTAAGTTCCATTAAATTGACGTTAGAATTCAAGTTTACACCCACTTGAAAGCTATTATTGTCTGTTAATGTCGAACTATTAAATCCATATCCTGCATTTGCACTGAGTGTAGGAAAATAAGTCTTTTTAATATATTTTAAAGACTCTTTCATTGCATCTCGAGTGGAATTTAAGACCATTAAATCCGGACTATTATCATAAGCTAATTGCGGAGCATTCTCTCTTGTAAAAGTAAAAATGTATTTAGAATATGGTTGTGGCAACTTATCTAAAGCGCTGTAATCATTATTAAAATCAAAAGTTTTAGTATTTTTAATATCAAAATCAATCTGACTATCCAAATACATGGAATTATTCAAATCAATTTTTGCATTATAAACTTCATTTTGCGCTTCTAATAATTTAACTTCTGCATCACTTAAATTTAATTGTGCTGTCGTTAAATCAGCCCCAATTTTAGCATTTTGAACATATTTTTTGTTGATTTCAAGATTATTTTCCGCAATTTGTAATAACGCTTTTGCTTTTAACAATTTATAATACTTTGCTTTTATATCAAACAAGGTGGAACACAAACTGTCCATAAACTCATATTCTGCACCGAGTTTGTAAAATTTTTCCATTTTAATGTAAGCAGTGGTTCTACCAAAATCCCAAACCATTTTGTTAACTGATACTCCGACATTTGGGAGTTCTCTATAATAGTGGTTGTAATAAATATTATCAGAATTATTTTCGTTATGAAATCCGACTCCGGCACTAATCACGGGGAAGTATGCAGACCGTGCAACACCAAGATTACTTTTTGCAATATCAAGTTCATATTTGCGTCGTTTGACTTTAGGACTATTTTTAAAAGCGGTCGCAACACAATCAATCATATTAATAGAGCTTCCGTTTTTAATCTCAATCGGGTGAAACAATTCCTCATCATCTTCGTGGGCAAAAGCAGGTAAAATATACCAGCTTGACAATATTAAAATTGCAAATGTCAAAACGCACTTTTTCATAAACCAATTATACCACAGGTTCTCTTTGTATAGGTAAGTAGAGAAAAAATGGGAATGAAAAATGCATATTTTAATTATTTTACAAAACAAGCGCAAAAATGTTCAGGGTGCCTTTCGGTTAGCTGTGGTGTTTTTGCATCACAAACCCCTGATTTAAAACAATCACATCTCGGGTGGAATTTGCACCCAAAAATTTCTTCGGTTATATTTGGCGGAGCACCTTCAATTGTCTTAAGTTTTAAGTTTGGATTCCTTGTTGGCAGCGAATTCAGAAGTGCAATTGTATATGGGTGAATCGGTTTAGATAAAACATCTTTACCTTCTTCCACAATATGTCCGGAATACATTACAGACACGCTGTCTGCATAATTACTTATTAATGCCAAATCGTGAGATATCAGTAAAATTGTTGTTCTGAATTCTTTTTTGATATCACTAAGTAAATCCATTATTTGTTTTTGAATAGTAACATCAAGAGCTGTTGTTGGCTCGTCTGCAATGATTAATTCCGCATTACAAGCGAGCGCCATTGCAATAATTATTCTTTGTTTCATGCCACCGGAAAATTCATGCGGATAAAAATTTAACTTCTTATCAATTTCAGGAATGTACACCATATCCATAACTTCTCGTGCTTTTCTTAATGCTTGTCTTTCGCTTACTTTACTGTGTGCTCTTATAGATTCTACAAGCTGATTGCCAATCGTATAGAGAGGATTAAGAGAAGTCATTGGATCTTGCGGAATAAGTGCAATTTTATTTCCTCTAAGTTCTCTCATTTTAGAATTTTTGTATTTTAAAATATTTTCATTCTTAAAATAAATTTCTCCGGTTTCGATTTTTGCCATTTTAGGCAGAAGTCTGATTATTGACATTGCTGTCATACTTTTACCACATCCGGATTCTCCAACAAGTGCGTGCATCAAACCTTTTTTTAGATTCAAATTGACATCATATAAAACTTGAAATTTATCAATAAACAAATTTAAATTTTTTATTTCTAAAATATTTTCCATAAAAACATTTTAAAGCTTATTGAAAAAAATTGGAATAAGCAGATAAGATGATTGTTGGTTGATTTGGTGCAAATTTAATCTTTAGTACAAACTCTCTATTGCTTTTTTGTAATCATTATTTCCAAATATATAGCTGCCTGCAACTAGTGAATTCGCTCCAAGAGAAGTGCAGATTTTTGATGTTAAATTATTGACACCGCCATCAACCTGAACTATCAAATTTTCCGGTGCATGCTCTTTTATTTGAGGAATTTTCATTGCACAATCGTGCATAAATTCTTGTCCGCCAAACCCCGGTTCAACAGTCATTACAAGGACTAAATCAATCTTGGAAAGAAGTGGGAAAATTTCTTTTGGCTCTGTTTTTGGTTTGATAGAAATCCCAACTTTTTTCCCGAAAGATTTTATCAAAGATATGACATCTTCCGCATGGCTAATATTTTTGCAAGCCTCATAATGGAATGTTAAAATGTCTGAACCTGCTTTTGCAAAAGGTTCTACGTATTTTTCCGGATTTTCAATCATCAGATGTGTGTCTAAAATTAAATCAGTAGCTTTTCTTAAAGACTTTACAACCGGAACTCCAATTGAAATATTTGGTACAAAATGTCCATCCATTACATCTACATGAATCCATTTTGCGCCAGCTTGTTTTACTTTTTCTACATCACGTCCCAGATTTGCAAAATCTGCCGAAAGTATTGATGGTGAAATTATTATCTCTTTCATATTTTCTATTTTATCACATATATTGTTATTTTCTGTATTTTCATTTATAATATTGTTAATGAGGGTAGCAAAATGGTTGATATAATAGCGCTTAAAGAATATTTTAAGAAATTACAAAAAATAATAAATTTTAGTGCGGAATTTAATATTGGGAATAGACGTTTAATAAAAGCTAATAAAATTAACGATTTGATGTGCTGCATTCTTGCAACATTACCGGATTCATACAAAAAGATTTTGAAGACCAAAACCGATGTTCAACGATATAATTCTGTATTGTGTTATGGGGTTTTGACAAAACTTTTAAACAAGAGATTTTTCTTGGATAAAAACATGTGTTTGGTTAATGTTGATGAGGTTAACAAGCTGATTGGCTCAATAAATGCAACTATAGAGAGAGATATTCGTTCAATCGAAGATATTTACAACAATTAATAATTCCCCCCAAAAGCATGTCATGCGTTGACTTTTACCTATCACTTGTTGTACAATTTTGATGACTATCATAAAAGTTTACGGAGTAAAAAATGAATTCACAACAAGATGTTATTTACGGTTTAATGAATGAGCTTGAAGAAGCTCTTGATAATAAGGGAATGCCGCTATTGGGATTTTCTATTGTAAGAAAAGACACTGTAACAAACATTCTTGATAAATTATATGCGGCTCTTCCTGATGAAATAAAAGAAGCAAGAGCTCTTTTAAGACGCAAGGATGAATTGCAGTACGAAGCTCAACAAAGAGCTGAAAAAATTGTTGCTGATGCGCAAGCAGAAGCTAACAGATTATTAAGCGAATCAGATTTACTTAGAGCTGTTCAAAGAGAAGCAGAAAAGATTAAAGAACAAGTTATAACTGATTGCGAAGAAATTAAGCGTAAAGCTATGGATGAAGCTGAAAACGTAAGAATTCAAGCTAATGACGAAGCTACCAGAATTAAAGATGGTGCTACAGTTTACGCAGAACAAGTTCTTACTAACTTAGAACAAAATTTGGGTCAACTTCAAGAAGTTGTAAAAAATGGTCAATTGCAACTTGAGAGAAGAAGAGTTGAAGCTGATGAACAGCAAGCAAATTATGCAAATCAACGTCCTGAATATGTTCAAGATTTCAAAATGCAATAAGTAAATTAAAATGGTTTTTATAAAAAAGGATGGCTAAAAAGTCATCCTTTTTTAATTAAAAAATTGCGTTAATTGAATTCTTTTTAAGTAGAAAAATTGTAGGATGCATTTAAAGCACCAATAACTTTCTAAAACAGGTTCAATTGTGGAGTTTCAAATTCTATATCAGCCTCTTTTTTACGACCGGCAAGGTTCTTAGAAAAATCTTTCTGCATCTTAACCATAAGTTCTTCAGAACGCTTGATTACGGTATTCGGTAAGCCTGCCATTTTGGCAACTTGAATACCGTAACTCTTGCTTGCCCCACCAGGGACAATCTTTCTTAGGAATTCGATTTCTCCGTTTTCTTCGCTGATTGTAATTCTATAATTCTTTATTTGTGGGAATGTTTTTGTCATGACATTCAACTCGTGATAGTGAGTTGCAAAAATACACCTTGCTCCAATTTTTGAAGCTATATATTCTGCTACTGACCAAGCAATTGCAACGCCGTCATAGGTACTTGTTCCACGTCCGATTTCGTCTATTAAAATAAGACTTTTTTGTGTTGCGTTATTTAATATGCATGCTGTTTCGGACATTTCTACCATAAACGTTGATTTACCAAGTGTTAAATCATCACTTGCACCAACACGAGTGAAAATTTTATCAACAATTCCAATTTGTCCAAAGTCAGCCGGAATAAAAGAACCTATTTGCGCAAGAATAGCAATCAAAGCGTTTTGACGCATATAAGTCGATTTACCTGCCATATTCGGACCTGTTAAAATCATGAATTGTGTTTTTGACTTATCACTGCTGGAAAGTTCAATATCATTGGCAACATACGTTCCAAGCGGTAAAATTTGTTCTAAAACTGGGTGACGTCCGTTTTTTATAATAAAATCACCTGTTTCATTGAGTTCCGGACAAATATAATTTTGTTCTGTCGCAACTGTTGCAAAAGAAGTGAACACGTCAAGCTCTGCAATACATTCTGCAGTTTCTCTAATTAGAGTTACAAATTCTTTTGAGTAATCTCTAAATTTACTGAATAATTTATGCTCAAGCTCAAACGCTTTAACTTGTGCGGTTAAAACTTCATCCTCATGTTTTTTAAGTTCATCAGTGATAAATCTTTCAGCGCCGGTTAGGGTTTGTTTTCTTATATAATCAGGCGGAACTTTGCTAAGATTTGAATTCGTGACTTCTATAAAGTAACCAAACACTCTATTATAACCAACTTTTAGAATATTAATACCTGTTCTGTCTTTTTCTCTTTGTTCAAAATCTTTGAGCCAATTTTCGCCGTTGTACATCAAATCTCTAAGATAGTCCAAATCAGAGCTTACACCGGATTTAATCACTCCACCTTCTTTTATAGTAATTGGCGCATCTTCTTTTATTGTTTTCTCAATAATTTCGGCATAATCACTCAATTTATTTAAATCATTTTCTATATTAGAAAATATCTTTAAATCGACAGATTTAACTATTTCTACCAATTCCGGAAGAGCTTGAAGTGATGTTTTTAAGCTCAAAAAATCTCTCGGAGTCGCTGAAATATTACTCAACTTGGTAGAAAGCCGCTGGATATCATAAATCCCTCTAAGTTTTGATTGAATATCATATCTTACGGAAGAATTTTCTACAAGACTTTTAACAACTTCTTGACGCTTAAGAATACGATTTAAGTCTTTCAGTGGCTGGCAAATCCAAGATTTAAGGAGTCTTGCACCCATGTTTGTAGATGTTTTATCAATCGCCCATAATAAAGACCCGTATTTATTTTTTTCTCTAAGTGTTTCTGTAAGTTCTAAATTTTTTCGAGTTCCTGCATCAATCGACATGTATTCGGAAAGCTCATATGTTTCAATTCTTTCAAATTTAGGAAAACCTTCTTTTGTGTTTTCCCAAATATAAGCCAACAATCCTGCAGCTGCTCTAAAACCAATCGGACAAGTATTATATCCGATTGCATCTAAATCAGAAATTTTAAACACTTGTTTAAGATTTTCTTTTGCAAAATTTTCTTCAAAAACTTTTTCCGGAACTTTTGAACAGTTATAAATATTCAATATTTCATCAGGCAAATCAACGGTTTCTTCCGGCACAATTTGAAACGGCTGAAGTTTCATTTTTTTTGCTTGTGCTACAATTTCTGCCGGCTGAATCCTTGCGAGCTCAGTTAAAAGTGTTTCAAAATTCAATTGAGTCGCCTTAAATTCTCCTGTAGAAATATCTGTGTATGCAAATCCCCATTTTTCTTCTTTGCCGTCTTTTGCCTTATAGATTGCACACATATAATTGTTGCTGTTTTGATTAAGAAAATTGCTTTCCAAAATAGTTCCGGCAGTAATTATTCTAACTACACCTCGTTTTACAATTCCCTTAGCCAATTTAGGGTCTTCTAATTGTTCGCATATTGCGACTTTGATATCTTTTGCAACAAGTTTTTCAAGGTATCCGTCAATCGCTTTAACAGGGATTCCTGCAAGTGGAATTCTACCTAACTTCGCACCACAATCACGACCTGTCAGAGTTAATTCGAGTTCTCTGGACATCGTAACAGCATCTTCAAAAAATGTTTCATAAAAATCACCCATTCTGTAAAGAAGCAAACAATCGGGATGTTCACGCTTAATTTCTAAAAACTTCTGCATCGCAGGAGTCGCATCTTCTATATTTACATCACTCGTATTAACTAGATTGATTTCAGGCTTTGTCATAGTTATAATTGTACTAAATATACACTAGAGGTGCAAGTAATGTTTAGATTAATAAAGATAATTTTCAATGCATTTTTGCTGGTTCTTGCAATTATGGGATTTAACGCTATTGGCGGACAAAAATATGTAGAAGCTGTAAAAGTTAGTGTAACAGGATTTATTCAAGAACACGCATTTGAGAGTGCTAAAAAAATTGGTAATTTTTCAGGTTTGAATGAAGAATTCCAGATTGATAATGCTGTGAACCTTGTAGGTTATAAAGCAGTTATAGCGGAACATAGAGCTTCCGGTCAGAAAATGATTATTGTTGATTCCGGCAAAAAACCCCTTTTAACTCAGCAGGATATTAAAAGTAATAACGTTGATAAAAAGTTAAAAGATTTATCAGAGAAGTTTAAGTATCAAGCAATTACGGTACAGGATATTAAAGTTACTAATCGTGGCAATATGAATATTTACGGCAAATCTGTTCCTTATGCAAAATTTGAAGCTCACGTTACAAAACTTCCATTTTCAGATATATCCGGAGTTATAGCAAGTGTAACCACTTCTGACGGTTCTGAAAAATTAGCATTATCTGTTAGCGAGAAGAAAAAATATTCACAGTTGATTACAAATGAATTTTATAAAGGTGTAAAAGAAACAGAAAAGTCAAACTAGTATATAAGTTTATAGAGGGGTGCATTCATTGCACCCTTTAATTTTCTTAAAAACAATCATTCTTTAGCAGGATAAAATTGATTAAAAATATGTTAAAATAGGTGTAGTGAGGGTTTCTTATGAAAAAAATCTGCGTCCTTATCATATGTCTATCCATAACATCTTTGCTTTTGTCAGCTTGTGGCTCAAAGCAATCAGCAACGATGGTTAAGGCAAAAAGACGTTTTCAGCAGTATGTGGAACCACCAAAAACACAGCAAAAAGGTATAATAGATTTATCAGAAGGACCTAAACTTAGATATGATTCAGATTTTGGACCTAAAAATCCGAATTTTGACTTTAAGATAAAAAATCCTTATTAACATATTATGGAAAATATACAGAATAGAAAATATGTTGCAAGACTTATATATGCAGTTTTAACCGAAAGAAAAAATGTAAGAGAAGCGATTTCTTTATTTCCGGATGGGGATGATAAGAGTATAGAATGTGCTTATCATGCTCTAGTGCATTATGCTGCAGACGAGGATTTGAGATATCAGGATTTTGAATATCGAGAAGAGCAGGACGATTATTTAGAATTTATTGCTCAAACTCTTGCACAGGGCAAAAGTTTACCAAGAAATATTATTGCAGATTACGAACCGTATTATAAAGGTGTTGCACACAAGTGGCATGAAGGTAAAGATGGTTTCTGGAAAGAATTTTTGAGGTTTATTAATTTGTAAAAAGTTCATGTATTTTATAATTTGGAACTCTCTCTTTTACAAATTTTACCAATCTTTAAGTTGTTCTAAGATAGAACTTATCTTTCTTGCCTCATTATCACCAACACCGTTTATAGAAAATATTTCATTATTTTTTGTATTTACAATGCAAAATGTATTGCACATTTCATCAAATTTCATAATAGTTCTAGCTTCTTTAGCATTTTTGACTTTAATAAAGCCACTAGATGGTTTAGCATTATAATGATAATATTGTTCTTCATCAGAGTGCTTTTTATAGCTTTCCAATGAATCTTCGAAAACAGCACGATTTGGACAATCACCACCTGTAATGTAAATTACAATTTTTTTACCATCATATAAATCTTTATAATTTTCATTAGTTTTTAAAAATTCCACAATCCTTTGTGGTAATTTTTTAAAAGAATAATCAATACCTTCAACATCATATAATCGCATAGTTTTTGCTTGCTTTTTATAGGTGTGTTCAGATGCAGATATAATTTTTTCTGTAATGTTGATTACAGGAATGGCTGCTAACATTGTAATTATAGCAGCAATTGCCCATTTGCGTTGTGCTTCATGAAATTTTTCTATACTATCCCAACGTTTATTTTGCCAAGCCCAAGTATTACCTTTTTTACCAAACCAAATTTGCATAATAAGACAAATGATAAAACTAAATGGTAATTTTAGTCCAATAAGCCAAAATAAAGTTAAGTAGGACTTATTTGCAATCCCCCAAATAAACCCAAGCCCAAAAGCGCCCCAGTTAAATTTGTTTGCAACCTCATCTGGAACTACACAAATTTCTCCACTGCCGGATTCATTTTCAGTAGTGCTATATATAGCAGAAGACTTGTTATAAACAGTGTATTCATATTTATTAGAATTATTGTTCATGTAAAAGCCTCACACTATGTTCAAACAATAGTACTTTAACATATTACGTAATTCTACATATCATGTGTATGTAGTATTTAAAGAAATAAAATTACTTGTTGCAATAAAAAATTTTTGTGCAAAAATTAATTATGGACATAAAGTGTAATATTAACCCTAATTATTTTCAAAATTTTCCTGAGAACCGACATCGAGTTGGGAATTATACAGGAATGACATTTCAAGGAGCGTGCCGTGTACCTCAGAATGTGTTTGAAGAAAGTATGGATAAATTTGTGAAAAGACCGGCAGGAGCTAAGTGCGCTGCCGGTCTTTTGAGCATTAATCCTGCAAACAAGATAAGACAATCTCCATTGAAAAAAGTTGTTGACAGAATCAAAAATTATGCAAAAAATTATGTTAAGAATATAAAACATACTTATGATCACAAAATTGTTTTTGCATTGATTGAAAAGGAATTATATGGTAACAACTCTATTGATGCAATTACGCATGATGCAGATAAGATGATAATGTATCTTTTTGGCTTCCCAAAATCTTTTGTGTCAGATTTTCATAGAAAACATTCAATGCACCATCCGGAAAGCGGTAAAAAGATGAATTTAAGAAGTATGCTGTGTGATAATATTGCATCTTCACCAGAGTTTAAGCCGGAAAAGAAATTATCATTACGTGAACATTTTAGAACAAGCAAAGAATTACAAAATGTTCACGGATTTAAAAAAATCTTAGAAAAATATAATTATGGTGAGAATGTGAATTTTTCTAAAATCAACAAAGAGCGTCAAAATGATTATGCCGGACTTAAAGGTTTAGCGCTTGCGGCTTGCAAATTTATGTTATTCGGCTTGTTTTAATTGAGCCCAAATTGTTGGGTTAGGAGTATCGGCGTCCATAACATCGATGATTCTATAATCAGGTATCCCTGCAGTTGAAATATGACTTACCCCTCTTACGGATTGCTCATTATTAACCCCAAAATGACCGGAAATAACAGCTTTTACGTTATTATGCTTAGCAAGAACTTTCATATATTCTTCCGGTTTAAAAGTGTAATAAGCTTCTTTTTCAGAAGGCGGAATTATAGGGAAATGCTGTAGAATGATGACATTTTTATCTTGGTATTTTGTTAATTCGTTATCAAGCCAAGTCAAAACATCTTCTTTAAAATATCCGTTTGCTCCTGGAATTACATCTTTTGCACCATCAGCAACAATAAAGACAATATTGTCTTTTATAAAGGTATAGCTTGGTGTTTCAGGTTTGTATTTACGAATATGTTTTTTTAGATATTTTACATATTCAACTTTGCTGAGGTGTTTTAATTTGTTTACATCTTTATCACCAATGACAATATAATATGGACAATTTAATTTCTTAGCCTCTTTTATAAATCCGTCCAAATCATCAGTTGATGGTTTATTCAAGTTATCACCGGTAAATACTACAAACTCCACATTTTTTTGTTTGTTAACATCTTGGATAACATTTGCAAAAGTCTGATTGTCACTACCTGCAGAATATCTCACGTCGCTAATTTGTATAAAGCGCATATCTTTTGCTTCACATATTCCACACATGCCGGACAAAATTACAGATGTAAAAAACAAGCTCAAAAATTTTTTCATTTTTACCTCAACAGTATGATTTTAGCACAAAAATGTAGAAAATATGTTATAATATACATGCAATGTATAATTAAAAAGGCAAAATTATGTCTTTTGATTTTAATAGTAATATCAACCCAATCAATAAGGCTCAGGCTGCGTATAAAGATGGCGGCGGTATGGGCGGTGGTGGAATGTATTTCCGTCAAGGGAAAAGACGTAAAGAAGATGAAGATGAGGACATGTTTGAGCGTTCGGAGGATAAGAATCAAAATGAAATAGAATTTGATTCTGATATCAAGGAAGAAGATATCCCGACAAACAACCTTTTTAACAAGTTTGTGAATTGGTTTAGAATAAAAGAAGCATGAGTTAGTTACACTTTGCGTCATTGCTGTACATGGCAAACAACTAGTTACATTTTGTAATATAGTTTAATCAGAGAACAAATTTTCTATTTCCATCAAACGTATGATTGCAAGAAATCTCTCTTATCATATAATTATAATGTGTATTGGGAGAGAAGGGTTATGAACAGACGTTGGTACGATTCAAATGAGCATACAGAGCGAGCTCTTGCGTTATTAAAAGATATGGATGAAAATAGACGCAGAGCGTTATCTCGTGATTTAACCAATGTTGTTAAACAAATAAAAGAAATGCACGATGAGGAAGAAAACGAAGAGTCTGATGTAAGCATCGGCATTGATAGAGTTTTGGGGTTATATAAGGTTTCTAATTCAAGAAGATGGTATGACAAAGTTAGCTTGCTGTCTTATGCAATGAAAACTATGTCAACTTTACCAAAAGAAGATTTTTATAATATTATGGAAGGACTTTCAACATCTTTATCCGCTTAGTATTTAATTAAAATTTTGCCTACGGTTTTTCCTTGAATTGTTTTTATATTTGTGCCAAAAGAAATATTTCCCCAGTCTAATTTGTTAATAGTTTCTAGTACTGCGAAACGTCTGGCTTCCATTGAGCAGTCATTGATTTTAATAATAAATGCATCTCTTTTTTTTAAATTTAGAACAATACAAAGTCCACCGGCTCCGACTTTTGCTATGATATTTTCACTGTGTTCAATAATCTCAGTGTCAAGTCGATTTTCTCCACCGAAAATATATGGATTGTGTTTTATTGAATTAATAATTTTGTCATATTGTAATAAGTTAATATATCCGATTAGCATATTATAAAGTGGCATGCTTAAAATAGGAACTCCACAGCCATCTGTCGTTATAGGATAATCTTT
>OIYO01000180.1_pt1 | contig 63550 bp, 59 predicted proteins | sample 1588191 | NCBI WGS metagenome assembly OIYO01 (sample SAMN03283275) | human gut metagenome | biome: human-associated habitat; material: feces | host: Homo sapiens | place: Peru | collected 2012 | reverse complement strand
TTTATGTGTTTAAAAAGCATTTGCTCATTAGCCGGTGTAGACATAATATAAGCTTCTTGACTCCAAGGCAAAAATATAGCACCAAATCCTTTTTGGTAAAAATATGCTTTATTACGAATTTGTTTTCCAAGATTAATCTTATCTTGCAAAGTATTATTGCAAATAAAAGTTTTATGTCCTAAACAATCATACCCGAGTCTTTCTAGGTTTTTAGCAATATTTCGAGTCTTGTCATAATTATTTGACGATAATTTTATACCATTAAATGATGTATTATTTGTCGCACACAAACGCATCACATATCTCCTTTAACATGACACATTTTATAATATTAAAAGAAAATATGCAATAACAAATAATTTTAGTAATCTGAATGTTGATAATCATCGTCATCTTGCAATGATGATAAATCAGAAGAATACTTTGTATCAAAGTCTTCCGGCAAATATTCGTTATCAGGCCAAATTGTTTCTTCGTCAAATCGGCATGCGCTTAAATTTTCTGACATAGAAAAATCTGAATTCGTTAAATCTGCGCCTTGAAAAATTGCTCCTGCCATATCTGCATCAGAAAAATTGCAATAATCAACTTTTGCATAGCTAAAATCTGTTCCGTTTAATACAGATTCATTAAAATTGCATTCAATAAGTTCTGCTCTTGTAAAGTCAACGGATGTTAAATCACAACCATCAAATTTTACTTCGGTCAAATGGCTATCAGCAAAAGAAGATGAAGTTAAATCAACATTCACAAACTCCGCACCATTCAAATTTGCGCCACTCAAATCAGTTTCGCTTAAATCCAATCCACTTGGATTGTTTTTTACTTCTTCATTAAATTGTTGAATATCAGATAATAAAAGGTCTGTGAGTTCTTCTTTTGATAACATTTTGGCTCCTTTTTAACTAATCAAATTCATTTGCATTGCAAGCAACACCGCTTGTGTTCTGTTTGTAACCTTCAATTTCTTGAAAATACTGTTTAAATGCGTTTTTATGGTCACATCTCTGACAAAAAGCTTATCAGCAATTTCTTGATTGCTAGCGCCTTTAGCTACGAGTGCAAGCACTTCTTTTTCTTTTGGTGTCAATACATCAATACTAACATTATTATTAATATTAGCTTCTTGCTTAGGTTTTGCTTCTTTTTGCCATTCGCATCTTCTTAAAATTGCCTCAATTCTAGCCAAAAGATTCGGTAGAATGAAAGGTTTAACAATATAATCATCAGCACCGATTCTTAATCCGGATACAACCTTTTGGTCTTCACTTACTGCTGTAATCATAATTACAGGTATATATTTAATCTTTTTGTTATTTCTGATAGCTTTTAGCGTATCCCAGCCATCCATATTTGGCATCATAACATCAAGCAGGATTAAATCAAAAGCGCCTTCTTTTTTGTCCAAAATTTTAAGAGCTTCCAGCCCATCTTCTGCGACAGTTACATCATAACCATACATAGGAAGTGCATCTGCCAAGTATTTTGGATTATCATCTACGACTAATATTGAAGCAATTCCGCCCATCAAACTATACCAATCTTTCTTTTAACGCTTTTAGTGCTGCTTGTAGTCTATCATCTACTTCAAGTTTTTGCAAGATACTTGCAACATGAGCTTTCGTAGTATTTATACTTACAAAAAGTTCTTTTGCAATTTCAATATTGCTGTATCCTTCTGTAATTAATTTTAGAATTTGTGTTTCTCTTGAAGTCAGCCCATAGTCACGTTCAGGTTTCGAAGCTGAAATGTTTTGTGATTTAGTTGCGGCCTCTAATACAATATGAGAAATAGAAGGATCAAACCACGCTGCGCCATCTAAAACAGACTGTACAACTTGAGTTAATCTCTTTGGATTAATTTCTTTTGAACAATAAGCGTTTGCTCCGGCTTTCAGACTGTCTAATACTTCTTGGTCGTCATTATGAGAAGTTAAGACGACAATTTTGATATCTTTGTTAAGCTCTTTTACTTTTCTTGTCGCTTCAATTCCATTCATTCCCGGAAGTCCTAAGTCCATAATAATGAGTCCGACTTCATTGTCTTTTATTATACTCAAACCTTTTTCAGCCGATTCTGCTTCAAAAATGTTTTCAATAAAATCGCAAGCTTCAAAGGCTGTTTTTAGCCCAAATCTTGTTAATTCATGGTCTTCTACAATTAAAATATTAGTCTTCATAAACACTTCGCCCCGGATGTACATCTGCCGCATAATCAGAATTTAGCCTTGAACATCTTATCAATGATTGGTTTGCCAGATCACTTTCACCTTTTGCTCTCAATACAAGGCTAAGATAATAATAATATTTGAAATTGTTTGAGTCAATATAATAAGAATTGTTTAGATATGCAGCTGCCATTGTAAAATTCTTATCTCTGATTGCAAGATTAGCCAAGCCTAGCCAAATATCGTTGTTAGAAATATCCATTGAAGCTACTTTTGGCAAATAATAGTCTGCTTTTTGAGGGAATACTTGTAAAGAATTTACAAGCAACTCTTCGTTTTTATCATATTTTTTCAACAATTTGTCATATAATTTTTTCGATTTTTTTTCGTTATCTAGAGCTAAATATGTTTTAGCTATACCAACAGACGGTTCTGCATCTTTTGTGAGGCATTTAGCTTTTTTGTAATATTTTAGCGCATCATTATATTTTCTATCGTCAAAACTAATATCGCCAAGTGTAAGTGCAGCTAAGTAGTTTTTATTGTCATCTTTAAAGGCTCTTGTTGCAAACTCTTGAGCTTTAAGCGGCTCATCGTTGTCATAATAGATTTTGCCTAAAAGTGAAAATATAAGCGGACTATATTGTTTTGCTTGCAAAATTGATGATTGCAAAACTTTTGTAGCAAGAAGGCTCTTATCTTGCAAATGATAATAATAAGCCAAATGATAATCTTTCAATGCTTCAACTTTTGAAGTTTTATATAGAATATATTCTTCGATAGCCCTTACTTTTGTTTGGAAATCAACTGTCTGAAATTCAGTTTTTTTGATTTGCTCTAATATCTTTAAAGCTTGTTTCGGCTTATTTGAATCCGCTAAAATTTTTGCTTTTAATGATAAATAATTAATATTTACATCGTTTTCTACAATCGCATTATTGATGTATTTTAAAGCTTGTTGCAAATTATTGGATTTGTAATATCCCAATGCGATTAAATAATTTTTGTAATCACTTTCCGCAGCTTGATTTGAATTCAAAAGCTCAGAGGTTGTTTCTATTGCCATATTGTTATAAATAATGTTTGAATAAGCGTCAGCTAAATAAACAATATCTTTAGAATTTACCATTGCAGAAGGGTAATAGAAATTTTTTATATCTTTAACATAAGAGTTGGTAAAACCATTATCATCCAGTTTGCTTATCAAAGTGTCAGATAAATCAAAAAAACCATATTCAGCCATTTTTATTCCGTATACAAGGAATACATAATCATCATGCGATGCTCTTTGGATAATGTCATTAAAATCGTCATAAGATGCTTTTACGTTGCTTTGTACAAAACGATTTTCTGCTGATGCGTATTTTGCTTTGATGAAATTATCTTTTATTACCATATCCATGTTCGCAACATTTGTTTCAGCTTTAACTTTCAAAGGTTTAGCTTCATCAGCCCATACACACTGGACAGACGCAAGTATTAAACAGGATATAATTAATTCTCTTAATGTTTTACTCATGCTCTAAATCTACACCTACATAATATTTATTAAACACTTGCAACAATTTGTTACTACAATTATTTACTATTGAGTAATATAAATCAAGTAGATTGTATTTTTCAAGTGTTTTCATATCTTCTTTACTAATCTTCAAGTGATTTTCAGTGATAAACACGCTCACAATTTTATTAAGTTTTATTGCTAAAAACTTTTCTACAACTAGCGGGTCGAAGTGTGAACCTGCACCATTTTTTATGATATCAATAACTTTTTCGATTGGCATTTTGTCACGATAATGTCTTTTTGACGTAATTGCATCAAATACATCGGAAACCGCTAAAATTCTTCCGCCGAACGGAATTTCTTCACCTTTAAGATGCCTATAGTATCCTGTCCCATCAAACTTTTCGTGATGAGAACAAGCAATTTCAGTAATCTGTTGGAAATCTTTAGACATATGAATTTTTTCCAAAATATGGTGGGTAATTTCAACGTGCTGTTGAATATGTTTGTATTCTTCCGGTGTTAATTTTCCTTCTTTTTGTAAAACTGAATCTCTTATGCCGATTTTACCAATATCGTGCAAAGCTGCAGCTTTTTCCAAAATATATAAATCGTTCTTTTCCATGCCAAATTCTTGGGCAATCAATGACGAGTACATCTTTACTCTTGATGAATGACCGGAAGTAATCTTATCACGAGCATCAATAGAGGTTGCGAGTGTTTCAATAAAGCTATCAAGTACAACTTTTTGTTCTTCTAAAAGTTTTCTTTGCTTTTCAAATAGCTGTGCGTTTTCTAAAGAAATACCTGCGCTAGAAGCGATTGCTACTAATAAATCTTCATCATCAGGTGTAAAATATTCATCAAATTTGTTAAGCACCTGAAATACACCAATAATCTCTTGGTTAAAGTTTTTTATTGGCATACAAAGAATTGTTTTTGTTCTGTAACCTGTCTTTTTGTCAACTTCCGGATTGAATCTTGAATCACTATAAGCGTCTTTAATATTTATAGTTTCACCGGTTTGTAAAACATGTCCGGCAAGACCTTTATCAGCTGGGATTCTAAGTTCTTTAGTATCCAAACCTGTTGCAACCTTTGAATACAGCTCGTTATGCTCCTTGTCGTACATATAAACAGTACATCTATCTGCATTAAGAGCGGTTTTTGTTTCTTCTGCAATTGTTTTAATTAATTTATCAATATCTTTTTCCGCTGCAACAGCCTGCCCAATATTAACTAAAGATATTAAAGGGTCTTTTGTTTGGTTGTGATTGCTATAATGACTTATTGGCGGACATTTTAGCAATTTATTTAATTTTTCAAAAAATTCAGTTTTTTGATTTTTGATAGAAAGTTTGCGTGCTTTATTATAATTAATTGAATAAAGTGCAGTACTTTTTTCTGAAAAATTTATGTATCCCAAAATCATTTCATGAAATATTTTAGTAAGTTGGTCATGGCTTTGTTCCACTAAAAACGAAGCGTCATTCATAAATTGATAATAACTTTGGTTATCTTTTTTGATATAAGCACCGAGTGCTAAAAGGCTAAAACATATAGCAGTATCATCCTTGTAGATATCTTTATGTTTTTCAATACTTTCCTTTACTTCGTCATACTTGCCATTAAGTATTTCTGAAACTGACTCATAAATAAAATTCTCTAAAGTCATTCCAACCCTCTCTTGTTTATTTTATAATACTATAAAACGGTGTATAAAAACAAGTTTTTTATGATGAGAGCTAAGTAGAGGCTAGGAAATGAATAAGATATCAATTTTAATTCCGGTGTATAACGAGAAGAATTCTTTGCTTGAGATTCTTAAACGGGTCGAAACCGTTGATTTTGGGCTAGAAAAAGAAATTATGCTGATTGATGATTATTCGACAGATGGAACTAAAGATTTGTACAAAGATTTGCCATACAAAGTTTTGTATCACCAACGCAATATGGGCAAAGGTGCTGCGTTGAGAACTGGAATGCTTTCTGCGACCGGTGATATTATAATTATTCAAGATGCGGATTTAGAGTATAATCCAGAAGACTATAAACCTCTAGTTGACTTGATTGTGACAAATTCTGCCGATGTAGTTTATGGCTCTCGTTTAGCAGATACTCGTAATAATGGCAAATTTCTAGCTTTAAGTTATCTTGCAAATGTCTTTTTATCTTTTATGACAAGAATTCTTTATGGAACTTATTTAACAGATATGGAAACTTGCTATAAAGCTTTTAGAGCAGATGTTCTTCAAGGTATAACAATAGAATCTAATCGCTTTGATTTTGAACCGGAAATTACTGCAAAAGTGTTGAAAAAGAATGTCCGATTTATGGAAATTCCAATATCATATAATGCAAGACAAGAAAGTGAAGGCAAAAAAATAACTTGGAAAGATGGTGTCCAAGCTATTTTTACTCTTATCAAATATCGTTTTAAGTGATTAATCTTCCTTGATAGGGAGGTCGCAGCTGTAGGCGATGCTGTGCAGAGCCTTACAGATGCGGATAGGTTGCAGCAATAGGGCTCCCTTATCCCAAATGTTTCTTAACCCAACCTTCAACAACTCTCATTGGTGCTCTTGTAATTGCAAGTGCCCAAGCTGTAACGTTTTTAGTTATTACACTCAATGCTCCAACATTAGCACCCTCTTCAATCGTAACCGGAGCTACGAGTACTGAATTAGAGCCAATTTTAACATTGTCGCCAATGATAGTCTTGCTTTTAACTTTTGTTAGCGGATTGTAGTTTGCTGTAATCGTTCCTGCGCCAATGTTAACATTGGAACCGATTTCACTATCACCTAAATAGGTTAAGTGACAAGCATTTGTGTGAGATTTTATTGTAGTCTTCTTAACTTCAACAAAGTTGCCGATTTTTACGTAATCTTCTAATACAACATCGCCTCTTAAGTGTGCAAAAGGTCCAATTTTACAATGTTTACCGATTTTGTTTTTACCTTCAATGTAAGTTGAAGGGTAAATAATTGTATCAGCTTCTATTTCTGTATCTGGGCTAATCCATGTTGTAGCAGGGTCAATAATTTGAACACCATTTGCGAGGTGTTTGTTTACTATTTTTCTGTTCAATAATTTTGTTGCTTCTGCAAGATTTGCTTTAGAATTTATTCCGTAAATTTCTTCATTATCTTTTAGAGTGTAAGCGTTTACAGATAAATTTTGTTCGTTGCCCCATTTGATAATATCGGTTAAATAATATTCGCCTTGAGCGTTATTAGTTTTTAATTGAGAAAACGCAGGCTTGATTTTAGCCCAGTTTAAACAATAAATTCCTGCATTAATTTCTTTAACTGCTTTTTGTTCCAAAGTGGCATCTTTTTCTTCAACAATAGAGTTAAGGGTATTGTCAGAATTTCTGATAATACGACCATAGTTTGTAGGATTTTCAAAGATGGCACTCATTACTGTAATATCAGATTTTAAATTTCTATGTGCTTCAACAAATTCTTTTATTGTTTCGGATGTAATTAATGGTGTGTCGCCACATAGAATTATTACTTCGCCATCAAAGTCTTTTAAGTAAGGTAGTGCCATGCTAACAGCGTGACCTGTTCCCAACTGTGGTGATTGAAGAACGCATTTTGCGTTATCATAATTTTTGTTAATATATTCTTCAACTCTTTCAGCTTGGTGTCCCACGATTACAAAATTCTCGTCAGCTATTCCTGTATTGTTAACAGCATCAATAACATAACCCAAGAGTGTTTTTTCAAAGATTGTATGCAAAACTTTTGGCATATCAGATTTCATTCTTGTGCCTTTTCCGGCAGCCAATATAATAGATTTAACCATATTTATACTCCTTTTTAAACTTATTTTAGCATAAAAGTTTTTCTAAATTGAAAAGGTAATGTTAATAGTGCAAAAAATTGCACATTAATTTAGTATATTATTACTCTTATTTGCTGTGCGTTCAAGATGTGATTGTTGTTCAATTAAAATAAATTTTAAAAAATCTTTACAAATATTTGCAATTTATTTATGTTTATTTTAGCATATAATGTATACGCCGATTTAAAAAGAAAGAATGTGTTTATCACATTCTTTTTAAAAAGGTCAAAAACTTGAAAAAATAGCAATAACGGTAAAATATAAAGGAACTTAAAAATGGGTATCAAAGGTAAAAATGATAGAATGGTAGTTCTAGCTTGTGAAGATTGCAAGGAAAGAAATTACACAACTGTTAAAAACAAAAAGAATATCAAAGACAGATTAGAATTGAGCAAATATTGCCCAACTTGCAAAAAACACACTACTCACAAGGAAACTAAGTAGAAGAATAGATGCGTAGATGCAAAGATGCGTGGTCGTTATTAAAAGGCTTAGCCTCTGTGCCTCTTAGCTTCTAAGCATCTAATATGCGTCCTTAGTTCAGTTGGTAGAACGTCGGTCTCCAAAACCGGATGTCGAGGGTTCGAGTCCTTCAGGGCGCGAATTATTTAAAATATAGGTTATTAAAAATGAACGATACTTTTGAAACAGCAAAGAAAAATATCATTACTTATTTTAAGGGTGTTAGAACAGAATTCGGAAAAATAACTTGGCCTGAAAAGAATCAGGTAGTTGTTGAGACTTTCTTTGTTGTTGCGATTGTTTTTATATTTACTGTTTTTATTTATGTTGTAGATATATTATTCAACGCATTGTTATCTAAGTTTTAATTTGAAGGGTAAGAATAATGACTGAAAAAGATGAAAACATTATAAATGAAGAATTTACTGAAGATGTTCAGGAATTGGAAGGTCAAAAATCTTCTGATAAAAAGAACCAAAAGCGTTGGTATATTGTTCACACTTATTCCGGTTACGAAAACAAGGTTAAAAGTAACTTAGAAAAACGTATTGAATATATGAACATGGGTGATAAAATTTTCAGAGTTGAAGTTCCACAAAAGACTGTTACCCAAATTAAAGGCGGTAGAAAACAGGAAAGAGAAGAAAAAATATTCCCTGGTTATGTTTTAGTAGAAATGATTATGGATGAAGACAGCTGGTATGTTGTTAGACACACTGCCGGTGTTACTAAGTTCGTTGGTTCTGCTAAAAAGCCTATTCCTGCAAAAGACAGTGAAATTAAAAAGATTATTCACAGATCAACTGCACAAACTCAAAAAATCGAAATGGATGTTAAAGTTGGTGAAAAAGTTAGAATTACCTCTGGTCCATTCGCAGAGTTTGTTGGTGATATTACAGAAGTTTATCCTGATAAGGCTAAACTTAGAGCAATGGTTTCTATATTCGGTCGTGAAACTCCGGTTGAATTGGAATACAAACAAATTCAAAAGTTATAATCGAGCTATACCTCTCTAGATGAGAGGTCGCAGATGTTCTTGAGCTTTGCGAAAGTTACAGATGCGGGTGAGGTTCAACACAATACAAATAACGTGGAAGGGGATGCCCCCCGTTAGTACCACGAAAGGAGAACAAAATGGCAAAAAAAGTAGTAGGAAAGATTAAACTGCAAATTCAAGCAGGTAAAGCAAATCCATCACCTCCAGTTGGTCCGGCTTTAGGTCAACACGGTGTTAATATCATGGATTTCTGCAAACAGTTCAATGCTAGAACTGAATCTCAAGCAGGTTATATTATCCCTGTTATTATTGATGTATACGAAGACAGAAGCTTCACATTTGTAATCAAATCACCTCCAGCTCCTGTTTTGATTAAGAAGGCATTAAACATTCCAAAAGGTTCTGCTGTTCCTAACAAAACTAAAGTTGGTGAAATTACAAGAGCTCAATTAGAAGAAATCGCTAAAATCAAAATGAACGATTTGAACGCAACTTCTATGGATGCTGCTGTAAACATGATTAAAGGCTCTTGCAGAGCAATGGGTGTTACTGTTAAAGAAGAAGCGTAGGTTTTCACACCCGACCTTCATATTATTATGAGGGACAAAGAGATAATATGGAAGGATTGAAAAATCCGTTAACACCATGAAAGGATAAGAATAATGTCAAAAATAACTAAAAAACAAAAGAAGCTTCAAGAATTGTTAGCTGGTTTTGAACAACCTGCAACAGGTCGTGATGCTCTTACTAAATTACAAGAAGTATCTAAAGAAGTAGCTAAATTCAACGAAACAGTTGAATGCCACATGAGATTAGGTATTGAAGTAAAACACGCAGAACAACAAATCAGATCAACTGTTGTGTTACCAGCAGGTTTGGGTAAAGAAGTTCGTGTTTGCGTTATCGCAAAAGGACCAAAAGTTAACGAAGCAAAAGACGCAGGTGCTGATTTCTATGGTACAGAAGAAATTATCGACAAAATTGCTGGTGGTTGGTTTGAATTTGATACATTAATTGCAACTCCTGACTGTATGGGTATGTTAGGTAAGTTAGGTAGAGTTTTAGGTCCAAAAGGTTTAATGCCAAACCCTAAGACTGGTACTGTTACTCTTGATATCGCTAAAGCAGTTAAGGATGCTAAAGCAGGTAAAGTTGAATTCAGAGCTGATAAACAAGGTATGATTCACTGCCCTATCGGTAAAGTTCAATTTAACCACGAAGATTTAGTTAAGAACTACGGAACTTTGGTTGATGCAGTTCTTAGAGCAAAACCATCTGCTGCTAAAGGTACTTATGTTAAGTCAATTTATTTGACAACAACAATGGGACCAAGCATTAAGATTGATTCAAAAAATCTTCAAGCAGAAGTTAAAGAAATTGTTGGTTGATATTTACGGCTAGCCGAAAGGTTAGCCTTTTTTTTAGAAAAGATGCACTTGTTGAGAGCAAGTGCATCTTTTTTTATACGTTTGTGAAAATTTTATATTGATGTTAAAATAGACTAGCATAATTAATAAGGAGATTTATATGAAAATTAGAGCAAGTCACATTCTTGTTGAAACAAAAGAACAAGCTGAAAATCTATTATTAGATATTAAAAATGGTGTAGCATTTGAAGATTTAGCAAAACAGTATTCTAGATGTCCATCTGGTCGTGATGGTGGGGATTTAAGATGGTTTGGTAAAGGTATGATGGTTAAACCTTTTGAAGATGCAGCTTTTGCGCTTAAAAAAGGCGAAATTTCAGAACCCGTGGAAACTCAATTCGGCTGGCATTTAATCAAACTAACTGACATCGACGAATAGTGCTACGCACGTAGACATTGGGTCGGCTGCATAGTGGTAGCGACAAGATTGCTTAATAATCTACTAGCTCCGCCTCATTGGTGGGACTACAAGTCTAACGTTAATTCTATGGTACCACGCACGTAGACATTAGGTCGGCTACTAGGTGAAAATTACTAAATTTTATTATAAGGACAAGCTTCGCCTCAATTGTGTGCCTACAAATTTAATGCAAATTTTATAATGTTACGCACGTAGACATAACAGTCAGCTTTCATAAGTTGAAAGTTATATTAAACCAAATAAATTTTTATCGCCAGTTTGATATATTTTTAGTGCCGTCATTGCGAGGAGCGTTAGTGACGAAGCAATCCATTGAAATTTATAACAAATCTTTATCTACTAGTTTAAAGACTGGATTACTTCGCTTCCGCTCGTAATGACGTTGTACTGATTATTTTTTATTCTGTTGTTGTAATATTAACTCTACTTAATAATCCAATTAGGGTTGAGATGAGAGGAAAATAATATTTATGTATAAAAACATTTTAAATAAACTAAATTTAGATTACTTACTTGTTTGTTGTACCAACGAGTATTTGGTTGAGTATCCTGCTTTGAGTGAAAATGCACGTTATACGTTGACCGGTTTTTCCGGTTCAACCGGAGATGCTTTGCTTACAAAAGATAAAATCTATTTATTTGTTGATGGTAGGTATCATACACAAGCTGATAATGAAGTAAATAAAGATGTTACCGTTGTCAAATTACAATTGGGGCAAAAACAGGATGATGAAATCAAAAAGCTAATTGAGCCGGACAAAACACTTGGTATTGTAGCGAAAAAAGTTTCACAAAAACGACTTGAAAGTTTTAATGATTTTAATGTCGTTTTACTTGATTCTGATCCGATTAATGATTTTACAGAAGAGCATAAGCCCGAAAATTATGTACAAGCGACAAAACCAATAGTTTATAAACCTGACAAAACAACTTTCGTAACGAATCTAGAAGAAGTTTCATATTTAACTGGTAAAAGAGATTTCTCTAAAGATTGTTCTTCAAAAATCTGGGCAAAATTATTGGTATTTCCTGATGGTAGTCAACAATTATTTACAGATAATGAATATATTAAAACAATTCGTGAGTATAAAAATGGGCTTATTGTTGATAAATCAAGTATAAATGCTTATGATTATGGCTTGATAATAAAACCTATTGATGAGCCCTCTAAAATAAAAATAATGAAATCAATAAAAACAGAAGAAGAACTTGAAGCTTATAAAAAAGCTTTTGAAGCTACAGATAAAACTATGTTGGCAATACGTGATTTTATTGAGAATAATGACAACCTATCAGAATATGATATTGCAACACGTTTGAGAGAAGAGTTTATTAATTATGGCGCTAAATCATTAAGCTTTAATTCAATAGTTGCGATTAATCAGAATTCAGCTTTAGCGCATTATGCCAAAAATGCAAAAGATGTAATTCTAACAGAAGGTTCGTTGGTATTGATTGATTGTGGTGCTTATTATGAAAGCGGTTTGGCTACTGATATAACAAGAGTATTTGTAAAAGGTGAACCGAATGAATTACAAAAAACTGTTTATACAACGGTCTTGAAGGCTTTTTTGAATAGCTTTAATTTTATTACCCTTACATCATCCCTTTCCCAGAGGGCGAGTGAGGAAGGCTCGATAACCGGTTTTGAAATTGATACACAAGCCCATTCTATTCTAGATAACAAAATTGACGGCTTTACATTTGGACATGGCTTAGGTCATGGCATTGGGATTAATGTTCATGAAGCTCCTCCGAATCTTTCTCAAAATGAGATTGCAAAAACTCCTATCTTAGATGGTATGACTTTCACCATTGAACCTGGGATGTATAATCCTAAACATTTTGGAGTAAGATTAGAAAATTCTTGTTACAAAAAGGATGGAAAAATTCATTCTTTTGTTAAAATGGGATATGAAGGCAAGTTGATTAATTATGATTTGCTAACAGAACAAGAAAAAACTTGGCTTAAGGATTTTAAAATTTTATGAAAATAACCAGTGTAAATAATGATTTAGTAAAAGAAACAGCAAAGCTATTGCAGAGAAAATACCGTAAGGACAAATTTTTGCTAGAAGGTACAAAATGCATAGAAGAAGCGATTGAATCCGGTTTAGAAATTGAACATTTATTTGTGTTAGATGGTTCAAATGATTTTGTGGGTTTTGATAATCGAATTGAAACATCTGAAGCTGTTCTTGCAAAAATTTCTTCTACAGAATCTGCTCCAAAAGCTGTCGCTGTTGCAAAACAATTGCAAAGAAAATGGTCAAATGATTACAAAAAAGTCGTTCTCTTAGAAAATATTAAAGATGCGGGTAACTTGGGTACAATTTTGAGAACGGCTGCAGCATTTAATGTTGATGCTGTTGTTTTGTACGGTGATACAGTTGACTTATACAATCCAAAATGTGTTCGCTCATCTGTTGGAAATCTTTGGAAAATTCCCGTATTTGAATTGGATGATTTAAGTGTTTTTGCTGAATATGAGCGTGTTGCAACCCTTCCTAAGTCAAATAAATCTGTTTGGCTAAAAGATTATAAACCTGCTGAAAAATGTTTGATAATGTTTGGTGCTGAATCAACTGGTTTAAGTAATGAATTAAAAGATTTAGCTACTAAAAATGTTACGATTGAAATGTCTGAAAAAGTTGAATCACTTAATTTGAGCGTGTCAGCAGCTGTAATTTTATATAAATTGATGTAATTCTTTATGGTATAATAAACCTATGAGAAAGAAGATTTTAATTATAGGAAATGGTGCAAAAGAGAATGCTTTAGCACAAAAGTTAGCTGAAAAACATGATATTTTTATTACTCCGACTTCGGATAGTTTGAAGGAATTCGCAACTTGTCTTGATATAAGAGAAAATAATTCTGCAGAAATTCTGGATTTTGTAATGGAAAATGATATTGATATGACTATTCCTTTGTCTGTTACAGCTCTTAAATCAAACATTGTAGAATTATTTAATAAAAATAATCGTAAAATTTTTGCTCCGGATTCTAAAGCTGCAAAAATTGTATTTGATAAAGCTTTAGCGAAAAAAGTTCTTTATAAGTTACGTGTTCCAACACCAAAATTTGGAATTTTTGAAAAACAAAATATGGTATTAGACTATATAAAAAATCAAAAAGTTCCGTTTGTGTTGAAAACGGATGAATTAAATAGTGCAGCTATCTTTACTTCTCAATTATTGGCAAAGTCTTTAGTAGATTTAAGTTTCATTGAAAAAAATAAGCGTATAATTATAGAAGATTATGTTTATGGTACACCGTTTTCTTTTTATGCAATAACTGATGGATACAAAGCTTTACCTTTTGGCTCGTCAATTACTTATAAACATAAGCTAGAAGGAGATGGAGGACAATTAACAAGCGGCATGGGAGCGTGTTCTCCTAATTACAAATTAACTGGTGAAAATGAGTATTTTCTGATGGATAATGTTATTTATCCGACTCTTGATTATTTAGAAATTGAGGGAAATCCTTACCTTGGTATTTTGGGAGTAAATGGAATTCTAACTCAAGATGGCAGAATCTCAATTCTTGGCTATCAATCATTTATGCAAGATTGTGATACTATGCCGGTTTTAAATACGATTGGTAGTGATTTGTTTGATTTGTTTGAATCTTGTTGTTTAGGCTCTTTTAGTGATGAGGTTGCTGATATTATATACAAAGACTTATATTCTTCATCTATTGTTCTAACTTGTAAAAACAAAGTTAATAAAGAAAATATTATATCAGGATTGGATAATTTAGATGAAGATACCCAAATAATATTCTATCCGTCTGTAAATAAGAATAAATATTTGGAATATGAAGTATCAGAAGGAGCTGTTTTAGTTGTGTGTACAAAAGCTGCAACATCAGCTAGTGCTGTTTCAAAAATGTATGAAGAAGCCTTATCTATTGATTATAATTCAAAATATTATAGAAAAGATATATGCAAATTAAACATTTAAGTTTACAAAACTTAATATTTTTAATTTAAAAAGGCAATTTTATAAACTAGAAATACTTTATATATATACAAGACACAAAACAGTATATAGAGTATAAAAGGAGTATATTTTATGGCAAGAGTATTAATTTCAATGCCTGAAAGTTTTTTAGGCAAAATTGACGAAGTAGCAGAAAACGAAAGCAGATCTCGTTCAGAATTGATTAGAGAAGCATTAAGAAGCTACATTACACGTTCGCAAGTGAGAAATAACACGCTTGCTGATAAAAATGCAAGAATTCTTGAGGCGCTACTAGATTAGTAACCTCCTGTAATCTGTCACATATACTCAAGGAATTGTGACAGCGATGAGAAGCAGGGTGATTACCCTTGGGGAAATTAGTTAAGTACGAGGACACAGAGAAGAGAAAACACGAGAAGAGAACGAGTATAGAAAACAACACGAAAAATGAAAAACAACCATGGGAATTCTTAAGAATTCCTTTTTTTTTGTATATTTTGTTTATCTTACGTAAACCCTTGGTAATCTTACTTTTAAACGACAAGTGAGCTCATAGTTTATTGTGCCTAGAATTTCAGCCCAATTGTCGAGTGACAGTTCTTTATCGTCTAATAATGTTATAATATCACCGGCTTTTGCATCATTATCGCCAATATCGAACATCATTTGATCCATGGTAATATTTCCAACTTGCTTTACAAGTTGACCATTCAATAGACCATATATCTTGTTTGAAAGGCATCTTGCAACACCATCAGCGTAACCAATCGGAATTGTTGCAATTTTGGTTGGCTCGCAAGCAACAAATTTGTGACAGTAACTCACTCCCTCACCGGTTTTTACTTCGTGAATGTTTGTAATTCTACCTTTCAAACCCATGACTTGTTTTAATTTTGGTTTATAATTGATGTGTTCCGGTAAATCAGGATACATTCCGTATAAAGAAATACCAACTCTTACCATATTTGATTTTATATTATAAGCAAAAGTCGCAGCAGTATTTTGGATATGCATCAAAAGTCCTTGTGTGTCAATATTATCAATTACACTATTCCATCTTGCAATTTGTTTTGCTGTTTCATCTTCTTCTTCCGCTGATGCCAAATGAGTAAATACACCTTCAAATTGCAAGTAATCAGCTTTTGCAACTTTGTTAATGAAATCAACTGCATTTTCTGAACGTACACCAATTCTATTCATGCCGGTGTCTATTTTTACATGAACTTTAGGACGAATTCCAGTTCTTTCATAAACCTCTCTACAAGCAGCCAAATGATCATCATTAAATATTGAAAACGCAATATCATTTTGTGCAGCCGATTCAACTGCCCATAAAGGAATTGCACCAACTACCAGTATCGGGCATTTAATGCGTACACGTCTTAAATCCAAACCTTCATCAACAGAGGATACACCAAATGCATCAACACCGGATGCTAACATTGTTTTTGCAATCATAGAAGCTCCATGACCATAAGCATCAGCTTTTACTATCGCTAGAAACTTTTTATCAGCGGGTATGCCCTTTTTTATTTCAATAATATTTTGTGATAAAGATTCCAGATTAATCTCAACCCAAGCATCTTTATGTAGATTTATATTGGCTTGTCTTACGTTTTTCATAAAATAATTCCTATTGTGATACGCAGAGTGAATCCGCACCGGCACTTAAAGCTTGTTCATTAAGAGGTAAGAGGCTCTTTTTCTTTTCGCCTAATACTTTTTCAACCCCTTTTGCTAGATAATCTTTTGATACAATTTCACAAACAGATGATAGAACCCCTAGAGAAACAACATTTGTGACTTTGCTTGTGCCAAGTTTATTTGCAATTTCACCCATTGGCGCAAATACATATTTAATGTCATCTCTAGGTCTTGTTTCCGCCACAAGTGTTGAATTCGCAACTATCATACCGCCTTTTTTAACTCTTTTTACGAATTTATCAAAGGACTGCTGATTTAACACAAGAGCATAATCAGTATCTTGTTTGTGTACGGAACTTACTTCTGTATCAGAAACTACGATTTCGCAGTTAACGGTTCCACCTCTCATCTCAGCTCCGTAACAAGGATACCAAGTAACATTCTTGCCTTCAAGCATAAATGCATTAGCCAGAACCGTTCCTGCTAATAAAATACCTTGTCCTCCAAAACCTGCTAATATAAAATTTGTTTCCATTTTAATCTCCTAATATCAGGTGAATTCACCTAATTATAACGTAGAGTGGGATAATTAATTGTGTCCCCACTATTTAAACTTATCCTTTGAATACTCCAAGAGGGAATACCGGAATCATTTCTTCTTTAACTCTTTTATGAGCCTCTTCCGGTGACATATGCCAGTTCGTTGGACAAGAAGAAAGTACTTCTACAAAACCAAAACCTTTGCCTTCTAATTGAACTTCAAACGCTTTTTTAAAAGCTTTCTTTGCCTCATTGATATGTGGAACCGTATCTAATGCTACACGAGCAGAAAATGCTGTTCCATCACATAAAGCAATATGTTCAGCAATTTTAACAGGATAGCCGTAGTATTCTTTATTTCTTCCGGTAGGAGAAGTTGTAGTTACTTGTCCCATAAGAGTTGTAGGTCCAAGCTGACCGCCAGTCATACCGTAAGTTGTATTGTTTATGCAAAAACTTGTGATTTTTTCTCCACGAAGTGCTGTGTGCATAGATTCTGCGATACCAATTGATGCAAAATCACCGTCGCCTGAATATGTGAATACAACTTTATCCGGTCTCGCTCTTTTTACACCGGTAGCGGAAGCCAAAGCTCTTCCGTGCGGAGCTTCTACTGCGTCTACATCAAGAAAATCATATAGAAAAACAGAACATCCAACTGAAGTTGATGTAATGATATCTTCTCTTATACCTAATTCATCAATTACTTCGCCAATTAAACGAATTGCGATACCATGGTCGCATCCGGGGCAAAAAGTATACTTGAAATTTTCTTTAAATGCCTTTGGAATACTAAATACTTGTTGCATACTTCTTACCACCTTCCAAAATCTTTTCTACAGATTCTACAATTTCTTCTACACTTAACCATTCACCACAAGGTCTGTTTACTAATTCAATATTAGCTTGACCATTTATAGCATTTTTAACGTCTTTGAACATTTGTCCCATATTCATTTCAACAACAATAAAATCTTTACCTGATTTAGCCAGTTCGTTGATTCTTTTTGCAGGGAATGGAGAAAGTGTTACCGGTCTAAAGCATCCGACTTTGGTTCCTTTTCTGCGTAAAACATTCATCGCTGCTTTGATATTTCTTGTCATAGAACCAAATGCGGTTAAGATAACATCTGCATCTTCTGTATTAAATTCTTCATAAGTCGTTTCATTTTCGGTTATAACTTCAAATTTTTTGAATAAATCATGAATATGCTGAATTTGTTTCTTTTCATCCGGAGCAACTGAATATATTTTTCTTGAAGGACGACTTTTTGCTCCTGTTAAAGCCCAAGAAGATACGTCAACTTCAGGATAAGGATATTCCCCAAAACTTGCGGGTTCCATCATTTGACCAAGCAAGCCGTCTGCAAGAATTATTACAGGGTTACGATATTTTTGTGCAAGATAAAACGCTCTATATGTTAAATCTACACATTCTTGTACTGTAGATGGGGCTAGAACTATGATTTTGTAATCTCCATTTCCACCACCGTATACTGCTTGGTTGTAATCACCTTGTGCCGGATAAATATAGCCAAGTCCGGGACCGGTTCTCATAACGTTTACAAGCACAACCGGCAATTCGTCTGAGGCTGCATATGAAAGTGCTTCTTGCATAAGAGCAACTGCACAGGATGATGAAGAGGTCATTGCTTTTACACCGGTTGAAACGGCACCCATAACCATGTTTATTGCACCTAGTTCGCTTTCTGCGCAGACATAAGCTCTACCAAGTTCTTGCATTTTGCCGCTTAGGTATTCTCCAATTTCGGTTTGTGGTGTAATCGGATAGCCAAAATAGCATTGACATCCTGCATTTACCGCTGCTTGAGCAATTGCGTAATTGCCCTTTATTAATACTTTATCATTTTTATTTGTCATTAAAATCTCCAATTTAGTGAATGGTGAGTGGTGAGTGGACATTACTATATCTATTCACTACTCACTGTTCACTACCTATAAACTTCTGTTATCGCCATATCCGGACAGCGTTTTGCGCACATTGCGCATCCTATACACTCTCCTTTTGGGTCATCAAATTCGACCATATAATCTCCAAGTCTGTTGGTTTTGCTGCTTTTTTTTATTAATCCCTTAGGACACGTAGTCGTACAAATGTAGCAAGATTTGCAACGATTGTTATCAATTATTATTTTCCCCATATTAGGCTCCTATCCTCTCCAGTATTATATCACGAACGAATGTATAACGTCTTATTTGTAACGATATGTAACAAATTTCTTCAAGAAGCGTTATTAATTTTTGAAATGTGGAATTAACCAAATATGGGAAACAAATGCAAGGACGCATTAGTAGGATAAGCCAGAAAGGAGTATAACATGGCACTAACAATTAACACAAACCTATCTTCAATGATCGTTCAATCAAACTTGAGCAAGGCGACCACTTCATTGAACCAAGCAATTGAAAGAATGACAACCGGTTACAAAATTAACCATGCAAAAGACAACGCAGCAGGTTATTCAATTGCAACAAATTGGAACACTCAATTAGGTTCATTGGATGTAGCAGCAGACAACGCAGCAACCGGTGCTGATATGCTAACAACATTGGAAGATACTTATTCCCTAGTTTCATCTCACTTACAACGTGTAAGAGATTTGACAGAACAAGCTGCAAACGGAACTTACGGCTCTGATTCATTAAAAGCAATTCAATCAGAAATTACTGCAAGACTTGATGAAGTAGACAGAATTGCAGCAAACTGTGAATTCAATGGTTTGAAGATGATGGATGGCTCTATGAAAGACATCAACCTTCAAGTTGGTTTATATAGTGCTACAGATAGCCAAATCACTTTAGATTCTTCATTATTCAAAAAAGGTGATATTAAGTCATTATTTGGAGAAGATAAAGATGTTGTTGCTTCAAAATGTGCTGGTTTAACAAAAGGTACAACTGCAAGTTCTATGTTAGATAAGATTGATAGTGTAATTAATGAAATTTCAGCTAGAACAACTACTTTAGGTGCTGCTCAAAACCGAATCGAATCAGCTGTGGAATCAATTTCTGTACAGACTGAAAACATAACATCTTCATTATCAACATTAAGAGATGCCGATGTAGCAGAAGAATCTTCAAACTATATCAAGGCTCAAATTTTACAACAAGCTTCAGCAACATTACTTGCAACAGCAAACCAAACACCAAGTATTGCCCTAAACTTGTTATAATGATTTTGGGATACATTACCCTAAAAAAAGCAAGGACTTTTCAGCCCTTGCTTTTGCGTATATTTATTAGGTGTATTAGGTTTTATTTATATTAAATTAGCCCCCACCCATTACAATACACTTACTAACTTGTAGTTTAAACTACTTACTGGTAAGTAAAGTAGAAAACTCCCCCGAGGAGAGGGAACGCTCACTACTTGTTCTATGACGCGCAGTTTTTATTTGTGTCTACGTACAACTTGTAGTTTCATTTAGAGGCGGAGCTGGATGTTTTAATACTAACCAGTAATATTCACCAAGCAGCCGACCCAATGTCTACGTGCGTAGCACTAGTCGTCAGCGTGACCAGCTGTTCCAAGAACGTCACGCATTTTGTGCATAACCATTTCTTTAACAGCAGTTCTACCAGGTCCCATGTATTCACGTGGGTCGAATTTTTCAGGATGTTCGATGAAGAATTCTCTGATAGTAGAAGTCATAGCTAGACGTAAGTCTGTATCGATGTTGATTTTAGCTACACCATGTTTAGAAGCGTAGTTAAGCATATCTTCTGGAACACCTTGTGCATCAGGTAAGTTACCACCGTATTTGTTACATTTAGCAACGAATTCTTTAGGAACTGAAGATGAACCGTGAAGAACGATTGGGTAATCACCGAAACCAGCTTCTTTAAGTGCATCTTTAATTTCTTTAAGTCTGTCGAAGTCTAATTTAGCTTCACCTTTGAATTTGTAAGCACCGTGAGAAGTACCGATAGCGATTGCAAGAGAATCACAACCAGTTTGTTTAACGAATTCAACAGCTTCTTTAACGTTAGTATATTTAGCATCTTTAGCATCAACGTTAACGTCATCTTCAACACCAGCTAATTTACCAAGTTCAGCTTCAACTGAAACTCCTCTTTCGTGAGCGTATTCAACAACTTTCTTAGTAAGAGCAACATTTTCTTCGAATGGGAATCTAGAACCGTCGATCATAACAGAAGAGAAACCACCATCAATACAAGCTTTACAGATTTCAAAGTCTGCACCGTGATCAAGGTGAAGTGCTATAGGCACTGTAGTTGTAGCAAGAGCTGCTTCTACCAATTTGATAAGGTAAGTTTGGTTAGCATATTTTCTTGCACCTGCTGAAACTTGAAGAATGATTGGTGATCTTGTTTCTTCAGCAGCTTCTGCAATACCTTGCAAAATTTCCATGTTGTTAACGTTGTAAGCACCGATAGCGTATCCGCCAGCTAATGCTTTTCTGAACATTTCGCCTGTTCCTACTAATTTTCTTTCACTCATTTGAGTTCTCCTTTTCTAATATTTGGAGCAAATTCTTCGAATAAAATAAGCTTTTAGCGGCTCTCTTTTTCGCCTCGTTTACTCCCTATTCTGTAATTATATATACATTAATTTACCCCTAAAAATTACTACAAATATGAATAAAAGTAAAGTATGACTTTTGTTTTTAATGTTGCAATGTAAAAATAAATATTGTAAAATAAGTTACTGAATAGGAGATGTGTGTAAATGCAGATAAATTTTAATAACGGTACTAGCTTTAATGGTATAAAGTTATCATCTGATGATTATGATAAAACACGAATTTTGGCTAAAAAACTGGAAAGCTATGGTTACAGTTGTTTAGGACATAATACATTTATATGTAATAATACAGCTAATGATAAAATTAGTCTTGCACAAAAAATAAGAAATAAGGCTTATTTTTTTTCAAACGGATTTGGTGCAATATTTCTGCCTTGGAGTAAAGAGGCATACTTTATGTCAACTCCTGCTAATGAACAAAAAATATATTCAATCGTAAAAAAATTTGACGAGGGTGCTGTTTTAAATCTGGCAATCTAGATTTAATATTACTTCCCAAATCTTCTGTTTCTGCGTTTGTATTCTTTAACACAACTTGCAAGTGTTTCTTTATCAAATTCCGGCCAGAATTTATCAATAACAATAAATTCTGCATAAGCAATTTGCCATAGCAAGTAATTAGAAACACGCATTTCTCCGCCAGTTCTGATTAATAAATCCGGATCAGGAATGTTTTTTGTATATAAGTGTTTTGAAATTGTTTCTTCTGTAATATTTGTTTCGCCTGAGTTGATAATTTCTTTAACGGCATGAACTATTTCATCTCTGGAACCGTAGTTAAACGCAATTTGTAGATTAACACCAGTGTTATTTTTTGTAGTTTCAACAGAATTTTTAAGAATTTCTTGTAATTTTGGACTTAATTTTGTGGTATCACCTATAAAAGAAATAACAACATTATTTTCGTGCATTTCTTTAAGTTCGTTTTTAAGAGTTTGTCCTAATAAATCCATTAAGAAATTAACTTCTTCCGGTTTTCTGTTCCAATTTTCTGTCGAAAATGCGTACACAGTAAGATACTTGATTCCGAAATCATCGCAAGCTCTCATCGCAGCTTTTAGAGCATCAACTCCTTTTTTATGGCCTAGTGCGGATGGTAAATTCCTTTCTTTAGCCCAACGTCTGTTTCCATCCATAATTATTGCAATGTGTTTTAGTTTGCATTCATCTACAATTTTTTTTATATCTTCCATTCTTAATTCCTTAAAATTATTTCAGTATTATGAGTTTTTGAAATTTTCTAACATTTTAAATATTTCAAAAACCGGTTTCCTTAATTCTTTTACTTCAATTTCTTCATCTAATTCAAGTGTAATAGTCGGAATGTTTCTTTCAATTCCTGCCCAAGTTCCAAAACTTCCGGGTGTCGGATAGCCTATAGAAGCTTCTACCGGATATTTTATTATTTCTGAAATTCTTTTTGCAATATCCAAAGCATTTCCATCATAATTAACGACTTTGTACGGAGCGTGTAAGGTTAGAATTAATTCCGGTTTAAATTCATCTATTACACTAATCAAAAATCGTGTTTCAATTTCGCTGGCAGGTTCATTCCCGCCGTAGAAATTATTCTTTTCTGTAAGTTCCCAGTTTTTTGTCGGGAAATTTCGGTTTAAGTCAACACCATTTGAATTTACACGAGTTTGAGCTTTGACTCCGTCAGGATTTAGGCAAGGAATGAATGATATCTTTGTGTTGGAATGATCTTTGAGATATTCATTAATAAGATACTCCCCTTGCGGTTCATCTCCATGCATACAACCGATAACAAGAACCTTATTATGTATTTTGTTATTAATTAAATCAATAGAATTGCCGTCTGCTGTTATTACCATTGCATAAAATCCTATGGTTTAATGATTGATAAAACATAATCATCTGTAAAGTATTTATTTGCACAGCTTAGAATATCATTAGGTGTGACTTTGTGTAGCATTTCTACTACCGCTTTTTGATATTCAAAAGGTTTACCCATGATAGAGTAATAAGCCATCATGTTTGCTTGTTGTGAATTTGTTTCGGTTACAAATTGCTGTTTGCCTATTAAATTGTTTACAGCATTTTTTAACTCTGTTTCGCTAACCGGAATTGTTTTAATTTTTTCGATTTCTTCTTTAAAACCGGCAATAGATGTTTTTATGTTAGAAGGTTCTGTTCCGATATAAATGCTAAATACAGCAGATTTTCTATGAGTTTCATAAGATGTTCTAACCGTATATGCAAGTCCTTTCTTTTCTCTAAGTTCTAGGAACAATCTTGAAGAAAGTCCACTTGCGCCTAAGATAACATTTATTAACATAAATACAGGATATTCCGGCTCTCCAATTGTAGGAACAATCCAACCTTGAATAATTTGTGCCTGATTAGCATCCTTTTTGATAATTTCGCCATATTCTTGTTCAATGGGATTTGGTGAAACAATGTGTGATTCTGTTTCGATAGAATTAGGAATGTCGCTTAAATATTTTTCTAATAAAGTGTCATCAACATCTCCGACTAAAGCCAAAGTCTTAGTACTGTTCTTCAAAATGTTAAAGTAAGCTTGTTTTACTTCGTCGCCATTAATTTTGTCGAGTGTTTCAAGTACTTTTGTGTAACTATTCCCGTAATAATGATTTTTATAAATAGTTTTAGTGAATAAATCAGAAACTTTAACCTTTGCAGAGTCTAGTTCTGCAGTAAGTTCACCCTTTAGTTTTACTCTTTCTTTTTCAAATTCATCAAAAGTAGAATTTAGTATAACTTCTCTTAGAATTTCTAACGCTTTTTCAAAATCTTCATTTAGACACACAAATCTGAAACGTAAATAATCAAGTTTCATTTCTGTTGAAAAATCAATAGCATTTTCATCTAAAATCGTTGAAAGTTCTTCTGAAGAATATTTTTTTGTTCCTTTCAAAAGAAGTCTATTCATTAATGAATATTCACCTGAAAATTTTTCCGGTTCAGATATTGATAAATTTAGCGTTAAAGCTACACGTGGTGTGTTTTTATTCTGTTTTACACAAACTTTGATATTGTTGTTTAAAATTAGTTCTCTCATACTTTTATTAAATCACAAAAATAAATTTTGGTATCAAATTGTAAATAAAATATTGAAAAAAGCATGTTTATGGTAAAATTTTCTTGATGAATATTATAGAAGTAAGAGATGGGTTTATAAAATTTGAGGCAGATGACAATGTATTTTTGTCTTCTTTTGTGCAAATAGATGATTCTGGCAAAAAATACGTTGCGCAGGTTATGCAACTTAGAGATATTGCAGGCAAACATATTGCAAGTGCAAAATTTTTATTCCTTTTTGATGGAGATTTGCAACAGTATGATAAATCTCTACCTTCTGTAGATTCTGAAATAAAAGAATTTACTTTTAATATATTAAATAATTCAATCAATGCAAAAAATCCGGTTATAGCTGGAGTTACACCTAAAAAGGATATTAGTATTATTGTTGATGCGTCAGCTTTTGACAAAAAAATGATTGCAAGTATTGACGATAAAAAAAACAATAATATTATAGTAAGAAATCTTTCAAAACAGTTTAATAATATAAATAAAAATGTAATAATTATTGATACATTAGGTATTGTGGAAGCCAACAAGTATGTTGCCGGTGTTGATTTTAAATTACCTCTAGATACAGAATCTTTAGCATTTATGTATGAAGATTGCTTAAACGATGCGACTTCTGACAGTAAATCTATGATTGTTGATATCTTTAAAGATTTATCAGAATATTCAAAAACTGTGCCATTTTTACCATTTAGGGTATTGAAATCAATCGTTGATGAAATGGTTGATAAGTCGCACATTTTTAAACTATTAGTTCTGAAAAATAAACTCGCAAAATTTGATAGGCTCGGATATTTTGCAGCAGATGATAGTGAAGTAAAAAGAATTGATAAGATTCTTGATGCGAAATGTTCTGTAATCGATTTGTCCAAATTAGATTCAGCATTCCAAAATCGTTATTTAGCTTATTTGTATGAAAAATTAGAAGAAAAACAAAATACTCAAGTTATTTTTGAACTTTCAAATACTACATCTAAAAAGAATTTAAAGAAAATTATGCAAAATGAGCATGTTTCTACAACATTTATTACACATTCCAGATTTAAGTATTTGAACGATATCAAAAATTATTTTGATAATTTTATTGTTGAACCATCAATTGCTAATAATCAGATATTCAAAGTCTATAATACATTCCTTAGTTCAATGAAAAAGAGTGAGTATTTAATAGCCGGTGAAGGTGTAAACTATATACCACTTGTGTCGCAAACCAAAGTCATTGAAGATGTAATTCCGACTCCAAGAATGTTAGAAGAATCTGTAGAGAATATTAGGAGTAATTCCACAGAGCTGATTGAAGAAAAAGATGAAGAAGTTACTGAGCAATTATCGGAACAAGATGAAGAATTAAACGAGATAATTGCATTGCCTGCACCTCAAAAAATGCAACAAGAAGCTGGTGATGTGCCGGTTGAAAGTATAAATATTCAAGAAAATGCAGTGCAGGATGATGTTCAATTAGATGAAACAGTTTTAGAAACAGTTGAACCTGAAAGTACTGTTACTAAAGAAGAAATAATTGATAATATTGACCAAAAATCAGATGCTTTAATTTCTGAAATAACAAAAGAAGAGTTGACTCCACCACCTGTTGATATGTTTTCTGATTCTGAAGAAGAAAATCTTTCAGAAGAGGATTTTGAAGAAGAGTCAGAAGACGTTGAAAACGACGAACCAGAAGAAGCGATGTCTGAACAAGAGTTGGAAGAATCCGATTTTTCAGAAGATGAAATTGCTGAAATTGATTTGGATGACGAAACTGAGACTGAAGAGAATGAGGTTGTTGATGATGATTTAGAGAATATATCATCAGATGATTTTGAGGAATTGCCGGTAGAAGAAATTCTTATGGATGACTCTACTATTGAACCTAGTTATGAAGAAATCGCTGATTTTGCGCCTGAAGAAATTCGTGAAGATGAAATAGTTGAACAAATTCCAATGGCAGAACAGTTTGAAGGTGAAGCATTAGAAATTTCTGAACCGGAAAATGATGACGAGAGTTTGCAAGAAATTGAAGAATATCATCCGATAGAAGATGAAAATGAATCAGAAATTGAGGTTCCTGCTGGTATTGATTTAGATTTAGATGATTCTCTGCCGTTAGAGGAAGATTTGCCGGAAGAAACTTCTGTAGAAGATGTCGAAGAAAATTTACAGGAAGAAATAGAAGAAAATGTAGTACCACTAGAAGATGATAATTCAGATTTTGAAGAACTCGTTGAACTTGACCCGTCAGATGCGGATGCTGATGACATTATTGTAGATATTGCAGAAGACGAACAACCTGCTGAAATTATTGATGAACAGATTGTTAAAGATGTTGATAAGGTATTTACTACTAGAAAAGATGATGATATTTCAGAATCGGATTTAGATTTTATTGATGAACTCAATAGTGATGATGAACAAGAATTACTGCAAGAAGTTTCTGATAGTGATAATACTTTAGAAGAGCTGGCTGCGACAGAAGAAGATGGAATTCTTGAAGAACCAGATGAAACTATAGATTTAAAAGCTCAAGATGATAATAATGAAATATTAGAAACAAAAAATTCTTCAACACCTATTGTTCCTGTATATGATGCTGATATTCCACAAGAAGATATGGTTATGAGCGACCCTATTCAGCAAGGTGATACCGTAATTCACGCAAAATATGGTAGTGGTGTTGTCGAAAAAATGATAAAGTATGGTAACAAAACTTTGTTTTCAATAAATTTTGATAATATTGGCAGAAGATTATTGGATCCGACATTGACGGAAATAAAGAAAGCATAACTGGCAAATTAAGTTTTGTTTAGTTTTAAATATTATTGCTTTACAAACGATTTTTTTATTATTAAAATAGTTATACTCACTATCCTCAAGTGATGAGTGAGTAAATAGGAGTCATTACCTTATTTGCTCACAAAGTAGTGAAAGGAAAATTAAAAATGGCAAACATTAAGTCAGCAAAAAAAAGAGTTCTTATTGCAGAAGCAAACAGACAAAGAAACGTAGCTTTTAAAACATCTATCAAAACAGCTTTGAAAAAAGCATTAGCTTTGGCAGAAGGTGAAGATAAAGATGCTTTGAATTCAGCTATTTCTAAAGTTTATCAATTATGTGATAAAGCTGTTTCTAAAGGTATTTTGCACAAAAATACAGCTGCAAGAAAGAAATCAAGACTTGTTCTTGCTATCAAAAAGTTAGCAAAATAAGCTGATAAGTTTTCTAAATGAAAAAGAGCGATGTGAGTCGCTCTTTTTTTTGTTTTAAAAAGTTTTAACTTTAGTAATTATTTATTTTCCTTCTATCAATACATATTTTCTGCCATCATCAATTACATTGTAATCAAGAGCTTTGATTTCGTCATCAAACTTTTTATGCTGAATAATTACTACATTGTTTTCTTTAGTTAATGCTTGCTTCAAATCGTTAATTTCATAGTTTAAACCATATTCAACAGGTTTGCCGCCGTAATAAATCAACGAATATTTATGAGAAAATTTGTATGTTGTAATTGTTTTGTTATTTTCTTTTGCGTATTTAGCAAACTTGAGCAAATCATCTTGACCAAACTTGTAATCTATGTTGAAGAATTTTCCGGTGCCAAACGCTGAAAGTGCCAGCATGAATAAAACATAAGTGAAAAATACTCCGATATAACGCTCTTTTTTTGCAAAACAAATTGAAAATAAACCGGCGAAGAATAGTAAAAATATGCAAAGCGGTTTTGCGTCAGAAATATCAGCATTCAATTGAGCCGGTAAAAACAATGGTGTAAATAATGCTACTATTGATGCAAGAATGAAAATTCCGCCTAAAACGTAAACTGTTATGTTTATTATTTTAGAGTACTCGCCTTTTTCTATATAATTTGTCCAAATGTAACCGCCAAGGCAAGCCAACGAACCGTAAATTGGCAAAATATATGTTATTAGTTTTGTATCAGATAATGAGAAAAACGCAAGAGTTAATAATGCAATTATTCCGTTGAAAACCATAAATAATTGTGCGTTATTTAAGTTTTTAAATTCAAAATCAAGCTTACTGATTTTTCTTATTAAAACTGCTAAAGTAGACAATATCCAAGGGAAGAAACCCCAAAGAATTGTTAAGAAGTAATAATAAAACGGTTGTTCTCTGCCTAATTCGTTACCTCCTAAAAATCTTGCAATGTGGTGCTTGATTATGTATTCGTTAAAGAATAGCGGGTCATGCATCTTAAGCATAATTATGTGCCAAGGTAGTGTTATAGCAAAAAACAATATGAACCCTACAATAAAATATTGAGGCTTAAATATTTCTTTGAATTTTTTATTAAAAATAGAAATAAAGAACATTGAACCGAATGGTACGACAAACCCTGGAATTCCTTTTGCCATAACTGCTAAACCGGAAAATATGTAGAATAACCACCAGAAGTATTTTTTGTTCTTTTCTTCGCAAAAGTAGGTAAGCATGCCAAAACATAGTGAGAACCAAACACAGGTTGCAACAACAATATCTAGTATTGCAAATTTAGCAAGTATGACAAATTCTAAAGAAGTTGCCAAAATTAGTGATGAAACTACACCATAAGTTCTGGAGATTATCTTTTTACCGACAAAATAAGTTAGAAATCCGCATAATGTTCCATATAAAGCTACCGGAAAACGTGCTGTAAATTCTGTAATTTTACCAAATAACCCGAACGATAAGCATTCACCCCAAAAGTAAAGTGGTGGTTTCTCAAAGAAGTATTCGTTATTAAGATATAGAGTTAAGAAATCTTTAGTGTTGAACATGTCTTTTGACATGGATACATATCTTGACTCATCAACATCCATAAGAGCATAACCCCAAATGTTATGGAAAAAAATGAAATAAAAGAGTATTCCTAATCCTAAAATAGTAAATAAATCCTGATGTTTAAAAACAAAATCCTTAATTCTTGACATACTTCTCTCCCTTGTTTTCTTAATTTTATCATAAAGTATAAAATTTTGATTAATCAAGACACATGTCCCCTCTCCTCGGGGGAGGTACAGACTTTTCTAAAACTTAATTCTCGCCCGCAACATCCATTGAGCGGGAGAGATGTCACGTTAGTGACAGAGAGGGAAGGGAGGGGGCTTGCCCGTAGGGGGAAACATTGTAACCCACCCGCATCTGTAAAGCTCAGCACAGCTTTGCTAACAGCTGCGACCTCCCTGTTTATGGAGTTTTTTGCTTACAAAAAACTATCGAGGTGCACATTCGCTCCCTTTATAGGGCACTACTGTCCGAGATAATTTTAAAAAAATGTAAAATTTTGTAACGAAACAGCTCTACAACTGTTACAAAAGTGTATAAATGTGGAATATATAAAATATACATTATATAATAAAACAAGGATTAGTTAGAATTGTTAAAGTGTATCGAACAAGAGAATATAGAAATGTTGTCTTGTGCTCCGGAAATTGCTTGTCTAGATGACTTCGGAGAGAGTAGTCGTTTGCGAATGTTAATGAACATTACGGATAAGAGTGAGGGGTTTAATGCTTGTGTATTAAACAGCTTAGATTGTGAATGCAAAAGAGAAATGCCTTTCTGTTTTGTTGAAAGTGGAAAGTGGAAAATTGAAAGTTGTATTAGATTTTCCGTTGCGCTTTGTGTTGTATATAAAAACGATAATTTCTCAAGTCGCACATCCCCTCTCCTCAGGGGAGGGCTAGGGAGGGGGCTTGCCCGTAAGGGAAATTTTAATCATCTTTCTGATGAGGGTGTGTGTTCTTTTTCTCAGAGGGTTCATCCCCTCACCCGAATTTCTAAGTTTAGAGCTAACGCTCTCAACTTGAAAATCTACCCTCTCCCACAAGGGGCGAGGGGTGCAAAAACAAGGAGGTGCGCATGATATCCATCAATGCTAACCTCTCATCTCTAATCGTCCAGAGTAACCTAAAAACCTCATCCAGCGGACTAAGTAAAGCAATTCAGCGCATGACAACGGGCTATAAAATCAATGGTGCGAAAGATAATGCTGCGGGTTTTTCTATATCTACCGGACTTACGACTAAACTTTCTGCCTACCAGACAGCGCAGGATAATGTTTCTATGGGGTTAGATATGGTTCAGACTGCGTCAAGCTCTTTGTCTTCTATGGCCGACTTAGGCTCCAGATTGCGTGCGTTAGCGACTCAGGCATCAAACGGCACTTACGGTTCAAACTCAATTGGTGCAATAAATTCCGAAGCCGGTGCTATTATTTTGGAACTCAACAGAATCAAAAACAATACCGAATATAACGGTATGAATCTTTTTGACTCAAAGAAAGCTAACTCTACAACTTCAACTAATCAAATTACAACTTATGCGATGGACGAAGAGGTTGCGGTACAAACTTCTTCTGTAACCCCGCCGAAGGCTGCTTATTCCGGATTTATCGAAAAAGTTGATCGTCGTGACACAAGCGCAATGACTTCTGTTGCAAGCTTAGATGAAACCGCAGAAATTACTTCCGGTACATATTCAATCTCCTCAAAAGAAGAACTTCAAAAACTCGCATCTATGTCTGGCAATGGAAGGATTAAAGGTGGTGAATTTGTTTTAGCCGGTGATATTGATTTGTCAGGGATCGATTGGGCAAGTATCAAATACTTTAGCGGTACCTTTGATGGTAACGGTTATAGTATAACCAATCTGAAATCAACAATTGGCGGTTTATTTTATGATTTTACTGGAACAGCAACTGTAAATATAAAAAACCTTGGATTAAAAAATGTTGATGTTCGTAATGGAGCATTAGCTGATAGCGCCTATGGCGCGACTGTTGCTAATTGTTATGTAACTGGTAATGTAATAGGTAGGGGTGGACTTTTAGGTAGTGCACATAGTGGAACTATAGTAGAAAATTGTTATTCATCAGCAAATGTTGAGGGTATGGGGGGATTAGTAGGTTATGGTGATAAGATAACCATAAGAAACTCTTATACTACAGGTAATGTAAGTAGTACTAGTGTAGCTGGTGGAATCATCGGAAATAGTTCTTCAAAAAATGATATATTAGAAAATTGTTATTCCACTGGTACTGTATTTTCTACAAACGATTCCGCTGGAGGTATAGGAGGACGGGTTAATGGAACTGTTACGAATTGTTTTGCGACAGGAGATGTGACAGGAAAAAATTATGTTGGTGGATTAATAGGCGAGTCCTACGCTAATAATATATCTAATTGCTATGCGACCGGAAATGTAACAGGACAAGATTGTGTGGGTGGCTTAATTGGTCGTAATTACGGTGTATACGGTACTACTAATTATTTTACTTCTTGTTATGCAACCGGAATTGTGACTGCGACTGGTAGTTATGCAGGTGGCTTAGTAGGTAACAATCAAGTTGATACGGATGATTGCTATGCAACCGGCAATGTAACTGGAAATAGTTTTGTTGGAGGGTTATGCGGTGAACAAGACTATAATACAAGTGTTAAAAATAGTTATGCCAAAGGACTTGTAACCGCAACAAATGGTGGTATTGCTGGAGGTTTGATTGGAAAATGTAGTGGAAATATTATTGAAGCTTGCTATGCGACAGGTAATGTGTCAGGAACTGGTAGTATAGGTGGTCTTATAGGATATAGAACGATTGGTAACACAGGTACTACAAAAAACTGTTACGCAACAGGTGATGTAACAGGAAATGGGCAAAGTGTTGGAGGTTTAATTGGTTGGGGTACTGGTACAATAGATAGTTGTTATGCGACCGGCAATGTCACTGGTAAAAAAAGTGTTGCTGGTTTGATTGGTGATAATTATGGCGGCGGTTCAATTCTGAACAGTTACGCTACTGGCAATGTACAAGGCGAAGACCAAGTCGGTGGTTTAGCAGGTTGGTCTGTTTCTCAAATTGATAGTTGCTATGCAACGGGTAGTATTTCCGGAACTAGTACTGTCGGTGGGTTAGTTGGCAAACTTCAATCCGGTGGTATATCAAACAGTTACACAACGAGTACAATAACTGCAGATGACAAGGTTGGTGGTTTGACTGGCGAATGTTACGCAAATATTTCTACGTCTTACGCAAACGGAAAAGTTAATGGGAAAACAACAACCGCAGGTGCAGTCGGTAAGTGGTACTCCGGTACTTTATCAGATACTTATTACAACATCGACAAGACCGGAATGACAATAGGAGTCGCTGATGGCGCCGATACCGCAATCGGGATTACATCAAAACAGCTCAAACAGATGATTGCAGATGGATTGCTACCGTATTTTCAACCAACCGGCAAAGACGTAACATTGCAAGTCGGAATAAATTCTGATGCTTCAAGTCAGATTGATTTCACTATCTTGGACATTGATTTATCTGACCTTGACGGGTTATCAATGGATGATGCTAACGCTTTGGAAACAATTGACGATTTATTAAAAACGATAAATGAACAGCAAGTTAACTTGGGTTCGATTGAAAACCGTTTGGACTCTGCATTGGAGTCTATTACTCTGAATATCGATAACTTGACTTCAACCCGTTCAACAATTCGTGACGCTGATATCGCCGAAGAATCCAGCGCATATATCCGCAACCAAATCCTTCAACAAGCATCTGCAACACTTCTTGCAACTGCCAATCAAACCCCTGCAATAGCGCTACAGCTGTTGTAGAGCCGAAGAGGCAAAGTGAGTGGAAAGTTGAAAGTTGAGAGTGGAAAGTTGTTTGAAAATTTTTCATGGTGTTTTGTGTTGGATTATTTATACTAAATAATCTATCGAGGCGCACATTCCCTCTCCTCGGGGGAGGGCTAGGGTGGGGGCTTGCCCGTAGGGGAAATTCTAATCATCTTTCTGATGAGTGTGTGTGTTCTTTTCCCCAGAGGGCTCATCCCCTCACCCGCATTTGTAGTTTTCGCACAGCTCAAACACAACTGCTCCCTCTCCCACAAGGGGCGAGGGTTACAACGCAAACTCCCGAGGCGCACGTTCCCTCCCTTTAGAGAGGGAGGTACAGACTTTTCTAAAACTTAATCACCCGCTATATCAATTGAGTGGGAGAGATGTCACGTTAGTGACAGAGAGGGAAGGGAGGGGCTTACCCGTAGGGGAGAAATCTCCATACAAATAATGGATTGCCACGAAAATCACAGATTTTCTCGCAATGACGTGCACTCTTGGATTATGATATGTTAGTGCGTTTCACGCTTCGCCCTTGATGTGAGAACTGTGCAAAGTTTTTCTCTCAATAGCAAATTACCACATTATTGTATTTTGATAAAAATTTATGCTAGTATTAGATTATGGCAATTATATCAGACGATGAGGGGTTTGAAAGACGGGTTAATAAAAATCCGATAGTTAAACCTGAAACAATTGAATATGATAACACTTTCGAGAGTTCTATCAGACCTAAGGATTTTGACAGTTATATCGGTCAATCATCTCTAAAAGAGTCTTTAAAAATTACTCTTGAAGCTGCAAAAAAACGTGGAAAACCTTTAGACCACCTACTTTTCTATGGTCCTCCAGGACTTGGTAAAACAACAATTGCAGGTGTTATAGCTGCACAAATGAATGTAGAAATTCGTATCACCTCTGCTCCTGCTTTAGAGCGTCCAAGAGATATTATAGGGATTTTAATGTCATTAAAAGGCGGCGAAATTCTGTTCATTGATGAAATCCACCGATTAAATAAAGTTGCAGAAGAAATTCTTTATCCTGCAATGGAAGATTTTACTTTAGATATGACAACCGGTAAAAGCCAAACTGCAAAAACATTGAGGATACCGTTACCTAAATTTACACTAATAGGTGCGACAACAAAAGCCGGTGAGCTTTCCAGTCCGTTACGTGATAGGTTTGGTATGATTTATCGATTAGAATTCTATACAGAAGATGAGTTGGCAGAAGTTGTAAAACGAACAGCTAAAATTCTGGAAATAGAGATTACTGATAAGGGAGCAAGAGCGATTGCAAGACGTTCAAGAGGAACTCCAAGAATCGCAAACCGTCTTGTTAAGCGTGTTTCTGATTTTGCCATTGTTAAATATGACGGTAGTATAAATGAAGAAGTTGCGAATGATTCACTTGATATACTAAAAATTGATGAATTTGGGCTTGACAATACAGACAGAGCTTTACTAAATCTAATTATTGATAAATATGATGGCGGACCGGTTGGTATAGAAACAATTGCGGCTGCGCTGAGTGAAGATGTTAGAACAATAGAAGATGTTTGTGAACCATACTTGTTGCAAGCAGGACTACTACAAAGAACTCCGAGAGGGCGAAAAGTTTCACCGGAAGGTTATAGACATTTAGGGATTAAAATGCCTTCTGAGCAAAGAAGGTTGTTTGAGGATTGATGGGTTTAGTTGTAATCTTGTCCAGAGGATTCATCCCCTCACCCGTATCCGTAATGCTCATTAACATTCGAAACGGCTACTCCCTCTTCCATAAGGGGCGAGGGTATATAAAACACTATATAGGGTGTGAGCGGGAAGAAGGAAAATTATGAAAAAGTTTTTATTAATATTATTAACATTTTTAGTTTTACCATGTTTTGCGGAAGATGAAACTACAAAAATTCTACCTTCACAAACCGGTATTGTGGAAAACGTACAATATGTCGATTTGGATGATGAGAATGTTTCTCAAACCAAGCAGACTATTGATGTAAAAATTATTTCCGGAGAGTTCAAAGGCGAAGTTGTTGAACTTGATAACATGCTAACAGGCAATCCGTATTATGATATTAAGCTTAAAAAGGATACAAAGGTTATTCTTCACGCAGAAGATAACGGGAATGGTGTTGAATTTTCCATTGAAGACATAAAGCGTTCCGGTACTCTTGCTTGGTTATCATTATTATTCTGCGGATTATTAATTTATGTTGGCAGAAAAAAAGGAATTTATAGCCTTGCTTGCATTGCTTTAACTGTTTTACTGATTACACATGTGCTATCTCCGCTAATATTGCTGGGAGTTAGTCCAGTGTTAGCAACAATGTTGATTTGTTTTGCGGCAACTGCTGCAACTATGTATTTAGTTGGCGGTTTTAATGCTAAAAGTACATCAGCTGTTATTGGTGCTATTTTAAGTTTACTATTTGCAGGAGTATTATCATATATAACAATGCTAACAGCACACCTAACCGGTTTTGCTGAAGAAAATTACATGTTCTTATACACAGCTCATCCGGAATTGGATTTTATAAGCATAACTATTTCAACAATGATTCTTGCAACTCTCGGGGCTGTAATGGACGTTGCAATGTCAATAGCAAGTACTATAAATGAGATATTCCAAGTTGATGATACAAAATCTGTTAAAGAATTATTCTTTTCCGGTATGAACGTAGGACGAGATATTATTGGAACAATGGCAAATACTTTAATCTTAGTATATTTGGGCGGTTCATTACCTTTGATACTCTTAGCTGAAAATATTGATTTACAAAAATTTATTAACCTGAATCAAGTTGTTACAGAAACGGCTTCTGCTCTCATTGGCAGTATTGCAATTGTTATTTGTGTACCTTTTACAGCGATTGCAGCATCTCAAATGATTAAACATTTTGCGCAAAAAGAGCAGGATGTAAATTTGGATTGCAATTCATAGTTCAATATGATAAAATCAACTTGAATTAGAGGAGAGGTTTATATGAAGAAATTTTTAATATTAGCTATAAGCTTGCTATTTGTGTCAAATGCAGTAATGGCTGCTTCTTTTAAAGCTGACGCCAGAACTAAAAGAATTCCTGCCGGTACCGTTTTCCAATTAGAATTTTTACAACCAATCAGTACTTTTTCAGGTTGTGAAGGTGATTCTTTTGTAGCAACTTTAAAAAATGAACTTTCAACAGACGCAAATGTAATATTGCCAAGTGGTTCAGTTGTTAGAGGAAGTGTTTCAAAAGTTAATACTGCAAAAAGATTTTCTCGTGGCGCAAAATTATATCTTGATTTTGATCACGTAGTAACTCCAAATGGCCGTCAAATACCTTTAGACATGGCAGTTTGTCAATTCGATAACATATATTATGATGGCTCTTTATATAAAAACTTAGGTTACGGCGAAGCTGTTCAAAAAAATTATGAAAGAGCTGTAGAAATCACTAAAAATGCTACAAATTATGGTATGTCAGCCGGAGAATCAGCTCCAGGAATCCAATATTTGACAACTCCAATTTGTGCAGTCGGTGGATTCATCGGTGGTGTCGGCTATTGGGTTGGTGATGGAATTGCTGATATGTTCAGAAAGGGACAAGAAGTCTATATCAATAAGGGCGATGTTTTAAAAGTTAAATTGATAAACCCAATTGATGTACCTGTTTACTAAAATTCAACCCTCGTCAAATATTGACGAGGGTTATATTTTTATAGATATTAAGAATTTGTTTTATCCTTGTGCCATATGATTTGCAATTCCTTGCAAATTACTGATGTCATGCATATAGAACGCTTCATCTACTGCCATTCTACCGTAGAATATAGAATCAGAAACAGCTCTTCTTTTACTAGCGCTGGCACTGGTCATGTTTGCATAGTATTCTTTTGCTTCTTTTTTCTTTGAACCTTCAAGTTCGTTGATTTTACATCCTTGTGTAATTTCTTCGTACTTTTTAGAAGAATTTTTGAATGCAGCAATTGCATTTTCATACGCTTTGCTCGCATTGCCTTGGAGTGTAAGCCAGTGTTGTTTCCATTTATCATGGCTTGCTAATTGTTCTTCAAAGCTTTCATTAAGCTTGTCCCAATTGTTCATGCCAAATAAATCGTTTTTATCAACTTCTTTTTTTACACCATTAACTTCAATATACCATTTGCCATCAGAAGCTTTGTTGGCTGAAACATAGTGTCCATCCATCCAAACTTTTGGCTGTTGAGTATTTGATGATGTAATAAACGGTGCCATTATTTTACTCTCCTTATATATATAAAGTATGTATTCAATTAAAAATTGCTCTTTTGTTAAGTAATATTAAGATTTAATTCAAAAATTGACTTTAATTATACATTTCTTAAATAAATATAAAGAGGTAAATATATGTTTATAACAGATTTATTAAAACTTACTCATAAATGCAAGCATGAGCACGTAACACCTGACAGGGATTGTGCTTATTGTCCGGATTGTGGAAAATTGATTAAAAACGAATGGTACATAACCAGATGTGCATGTTGTGGTGTAAAACTCAAAACTACAGCTAAAAATGGAGTTGTTATGCCACAATTACATTATTGCGCAAACTGTGGAAGCGATGAGTATAAAATTGAAAAATTAGATGAAATAAATTTTGTTGATATAAATTTTGCAGCTTTAGTAAAACATATTGTAGAAGATGAGAGAAAAATTCCAAATTCAACTACATGCTGGCAAGAAAGAACATCCTTGCAACCAAAATTGCTAGTACAATACCTGTAATATCCGCAATAATTCCGGTTAAGATTGCATAACGATATTTTTTTATACCTATAGAGCCGAAATATACAGCAAGTACGTAAAAAGTTGTTTCAGAACTTCCAACCATTATTGCAGCAAGTTTTGTCACGTAAGAATCAGGTCCAAGATTTTTTGCTATTTCCGAAAACAATCCTAATGTTGCTGAACCGGAAAGTGAGCGTGTAAAAATTATTGGAATTATATCCGGTGGAATAAAACTATTTGCAAAATTTTTAAGTATATCTAAAATGCCTGAAGCTTTAAACATAGAAACGGCAACAATAATAGCAACTAAATATGGAATTATAGACACAGCAACTTTAAAGCCATCTTTTGCTCCTTCAATAAATTCCTCATAAACAGGAACTTTTTTAACCATGCCTAGTGATAAAATAGATAAAATCATAATTGGAAGAATGTATAAAGAAATTTTTTCAATCATATTTCCTCCAAATTTTCCTTAGAATTATTGCAGTGATTATTGCAACAATAAATGAAAGTGTAGTTACTATCAATGTAGGTAAAATTATTTCTGTTGGATTTTTTGCACCAACACCAACTAAAATCGCAATAACTGTTGCAGGTATTATTTGAAAGCCGGCAGTATTCATGCCTAAGAACATGCACATAGAATCCGTCGTTTCATCTTTATTTGGATTATCTTCTTGTAGTTCTTTCATTACTTTTAAGCCGATTGGAGTTGCTGCATTCGTTAAACCAAGGGCATTTGCGGCTATACTCATAGTAATATCACCTGTTGTTGGGCTATCTTTTTTGATGTCTTTAAATAAAAATCTTGTAATCGGGTATAATAATTTTGAAATAAGCTGAACGAGTCCGGATTTTTCAGCAATTCTCATAATTCCTAACCAAAATGCCATAATACCGATTAAAGAAAATGCAATTTCTACAGCAGTGTTACACGATGTTAACATTGCATTTACGACATCGCTAAGTCTGTGATTCACTATTCCGGCGATTAACGATACAAAGATTAATAAGAAAAATATATAATTCATAAAGTTATTTTAGAAAAAAAATTGGCATTTGTCACCATGTTTATATTAGTATATAATAAGATGTAAATGTACAATATGGGATAGAGTAGGTTTATGGCAGAAACAAATAATTTTACGGAGATTACTGAGAACTTTGATACAATAAAAGCGCTTTTAAATTCAATCAGAGCGCAAGGTATACTTAATACTTCTGATGTTGATAAACTTCTTGCAGGTATAAATTCTAAGTTAGAAAAAATTAATACTGAAGAAGATATTGATTTAATCAAAATTTTCTTGTCTGAATTGAAACAAAATTTAGATGAACGCCATAATGTATTACTTTCAAAATTTGGCGCAATAGAATCTTTATTCTCAAATCTATTGAAAAACAGTTCTGAAATGCTCAAATCTAGTGAGGTTAAAGAACTGTTTGATATTGTGGCAACAAATCTGTCAGTATTTTCAAGAGAAGTTGTATCTCAAAAAGAAACTTTAACAGATATTACCCTAAGATTAGATGCTATGCGTTCTGATGATTCTCAAAAGAAAGAAATTATCAAAAATGTTTCTATCCTAAAAAATGACATTGAAAGATTGACAAATGGCTTTGATTCAATTGTATTGAGTTTAAATGAAAACTTTAAAACAATTATAAAAACTATAGCTAATATTGACCCTTCAGAAAATATTAATAAGTTTGGCGAAGAAATTAAAGATATTGTAAATTCTTCTAATACAATCCTTTCTGCGCTTCAAATGTTAGATAAAAAGAATTTACAAATAGAAGATGTTTTGCGTGGATTAGCAACATCAGAAGATTTAGCTTCTGCTAAAAAATCAATAGGTGATTTGGCTATTCAAGAGCAAGCTTTGACACAGTCAATTTCTGCTTTATCAGAAAAATATTATAAGATTGATAATCTTGCAGATAAGATTGACGCTTCTGTGGATATTATTGTCGGCTTAAAGACTTTAATTTCTGAAAAAGATGCACAAAGTGCAGCTGCTGTAATAGATAAACTTGTAGATTTGCAAAATAGTGTTATTAATATAACTACAAATGAACAGTTTGATGAATTCAAACAAGAATTAGAAAAAACTTTAAATGATATTTTGAGCCAATCTAACAATTTAAACTCAATATTTGTTCAAACTTCTGATGAAATTAAAAGAATTTCCGAAGCTGTATTTGCATTGGATATAAATGCTAACTTTAAAACTTTATCTTCAGAAATTACAAAATCAGAACAGGCTTTGAGAGAACATGTTAGTGTGGAAGCCGGAAAAACTTCTCAATTAGTAGATGTAAATTCTACACGTATCATCAATGAAATTTCAAACGGTGCAACACATCTTGCAGATAGTTTTAATAAAGCACAGTCTGCATTGTCACAATTGTGCGAAAAGAGTTTTGGAGATGTAGAAGAAAATATAATCAATTTAAAATCTGTGGTAAAACAAATTGATGAAAATAACGTATCTGCAAATAATGCAATTTTTTCAAATATTACAGACCGATTAGCATTGTTTGAAAATGATTTAAAATCATCATTAGAAAGACAAGAAGATTCTGTTGCTGTATCATCTTCAAAACTTCTGGAACAGATTTCCGGTATTAAAGATTTGTCAGGTGTTTTGGACTATAAAATTGATTCTTCTGTCATAGAAATAAATAATGCAAAAAGTGAATTTACCGGTTTAAAAACAGCGGTAGAAGACGTTTTGGCTCTTGATTTTACTTCAAAAGTGAAAGATTTGAAGGTAGATTTGTATGCAATAAAACAAGATTTATCTAATGCGTTAGAAACAACTACCGGAGATTTAGACGAAAAATTTACGAATGATTTGTTCGGTAAATATGAACTATTAGTTAGTAAATTAGATAGTGTGGAAACAGAGCTTAAGCAGGCTCAAAACTCTGCATTAGTAAATTTAAAAAATAGTTTGGATAGCATTTCTTCTTCTATTGTTGACGTTTTATCATACGTAAGTTCAGATAGAGAGCTAAATACAGAGTCATTGGATTCTAAATTAGAAGAGATTTCTAAAGTAGTAAATGATACGAGCTTAAATTATATTGAAAATGTTAGAGATGTTGTTGATGTTATAAGAACGCAGGTTGAAAATAATTTAAAATCAATTCAAGATGACACGTCTAAACAAGTTGGAATATTGAATTCAACGGTAATTAAAGGCAATGAAGAATTAAAATCAGACATTAAGAATTCATATGACAAGTTGCTAGAAGTTCAAGAAAATTTTGATGAAATAAAAAATGTTATATCAGAGAGTAACAGCTCTTTGAGCAATAATTTCGCTATGGTTATTGAAACAGCAGGTAATTTGCGAGATGATTTTGAAACAAAACTTTCTGCTCTAAAAAATGCAGTTCTAGAAAAAGTTGCAGATTTTCAACAGGAATTTACTTGTGATAATGCTGATAAAATTAGCGAGATTAAATTTGCAGCAGAAAACTTGCATACTAAAAATGTTCAAAATTCTTTAGACATAAAAAATGAGCTAAAGGGTGAAATAGTAAGACTTGTCGGCGGAATAAAGCTTAATGTAGAAGAACTTGCTGAACAGCTTGCAGGCACTATGCTTAAGGTTGAAGGTGCAAATCATGAAATTATAGATTTTATAAGAAACGATTTTGGTATAAAAGTTGATAAAACTATTGATGAATTAGAATCACAAGTTTCTGATTTGTCTGGAGAATTAACAAATAAAGTTGAAGATATTGTAGGTAAGTTCGAAAACTTACAGACTTCTGTAAACTCGTTATCTACAAATACAACAAATTCTTTGACATCAACTCTTGCAAAAATTTTGGATAATTTTATCGCATTAAAAGGTGTGTTAGCAACTTATGATGAAAAATATGCAGAAAACTTAAAGCTGAATGTTGATGTTATAACAAATGATTTTGCAAAATTGCGTGATAGACTCAATGATGTTGATGCAAATATTGATGAAGATTTAACAAGGCAATTATCTTTGATTGAATCCAATTTTGAACAATTTGGTAATAATATTGCTCAGTTCTTTGAAGATACAAATAAGCAATTGGATAGTTCAATCAAAAGTGGTTTGGATGATATTTCTGATTCTGTTAGAAATTCTGTATCACAAAATTTGGAACAGTACAAAGGTAAGATTGAAGAATTATTTAGCGATATAACTGTTAAAAATGACGAACAGTTGAAGCTTATTAGTGCAAAGGTATTAGAGCTTAATAAAACGCTCAATGATTGTATGGATGCGCAGAATGCTGCATCTGCCGATAATTTGAATAAGATTGCAAATAATCTTAAAAATATAATTGATAATAACATTGAATTAACTTCCGCAGATTATACTGCACTAAGAGAAAGTTTAACTGGTTTTGCAAATAATATTGAAATTCAAAACCAAAAAACAGCTGAAATTCTTAAAGCACAACTGGATGATATTGCAAAATATGTGGATAGTGGAATAGAAGTTCAAGCGCAAGATGTAAATACTAAGTTTGACGAAATTTCCGGCAAAATTTCTGCAACTTCTGAGAAAATTAATGAAATTAGAAGTGATATTAGTACGAAAATTCTGGATGTTACGGATTTAATTACAAGTACAAAATCTGCAAATCTAGTAGATTCAAATGAAAAGACTACTTTAATACTAAGTAAGTTGGATGAAGTTGCCGGAAATCTTGCGGAAAAGAATAATTTAGTTTTAAATTCTTATACTGAAAAAGCAGATGGATTAAATAATCTTATAAATAACAATATAAGTGAAGTAAAATCTGATTTGTCAGAGGGTTTTGCGTCTGTAATTGATGAAAACCAAACTGTTAAGAATGTTATAAAAGAAGTAATTGAACAAAATTATAATGATTTGTCTGAAAAGTTAAACAATCTTGCTGCTAAAAATGGTGAGAACACTGATGATTTAAAATCTGTAATTTCGTATAACGGTGAAAATATTATATCAAAGCTGAAAGCTATTGCAGATTGTACTGTTGATATTACAGAAGAAATAAAAGCTGCAGTTAAAGAAAATGGTGAAAAAATTGCAGCGGATTTTGTAAGTCTAAAACAGGATTCTGCTGACAGTTCCGATAAAATTTTAACTCTTATAGAAGGTAATAGTAATGAATTAACAAATTCTTTAGCAGATTTGATTAATGCTCATAACGTGGTTTCTCAAGAATTGAAGAGTTTGATTTCTCAAAACAATACAATAATCTCTGGCAAAATTGAGGAAGCATTTGTTAATAATGCGACGGAAAATGCTGCTCAAACAGAGGTTCTAAAAAATGTTATTTCAGAATCTGCATCTGATTTAAACACTAAAATTACTAATGAATTAAACGTGTTAAGTGATTTAGCAAATAACTTGGCTGATGGTCAAAATCAAAACATTAAAGATTATGTTCAAATTATTTTGGATGAATTGAAAGCGATTAATAAAGATATAGATGACAAGAGTTTGTTAGTAAAAACGACCTTTGAAGAAAATATTTCATCTGAAATAAAAGAGCTTTTTGATAAAATTCATTCTTTATTTGAGGAAAATTCACTGAGTATATTGACACAATTGACTAACGGAAATTCAAAATTAGGTGATGATTTGAATGCACGTGCGATGGAATTCAAAGCGAATTTTGAAACATTAAACGAACGACTTGATAAAGATGAAATTTCTAGAATGAATGTTTTCCAAGCGCAGTTAAAAGAATTAAGCGGAACATTTAATGTTCTTATTGATGAAGCAAAAGCGGTTACAAAAGCAGAAGTATCATCAATTTCTCAAACTTTAATTCAAAATAGTCGTGAAGCAATGGAAGAAGTTGAACAATCTATAGAAGATAAGGTTAATGCTGTTTTAGCTTCAAGTGCTGATATTGCAGCTGGCGAACTCAAATCTATGGAAATGTTCACAAATAAAATCCTTGCACAAGTTGAAGTTAATAAAAAGACCGTTGTTGGTTGTCGTGATTTTGTTAATAATTTTGTAAAAAATGAATTAGAAATCATTGCCGACAGTATTGAAAAAGAAGCTGATGTGATTGTTAAGGATTTACTGGAACAAACAAGCTTGATGAAAGACTTCCAGCGTGATGAATTGGTTAAAATGGCTAATCAAATTGAAAATATGGTTGAAGATCATATATTTAATCATATCAACGATTTAAAGAGTTATTTAGATATAAAAACAGATAATTCCGCATTAAATAACAAATTGGATAATATTACGTCTAACCTGAATAAAACAGCTGAAGATATACTTGCTGCATCATCAAAATTGCTTCAAGCTAGTGTTTTTGATAATTCAATTGCTGATTTACGTGCATCAAACGAAGTTTTAATTGATACGATGGCAGAAAATCTCGATGCACAATTAAAGTTGTTTATTCGAGATAATGTATCAACTAAATTTGATGAACAGTTTAAACTTTTTGATAAGAAGTTTACCGATACAGTTGTAGACAAGTATGAAGAAATTAAACTTATTTCTTCAAAATATAATAATTCTTTTGAGGCAATTCAAGGTTCTGTAGCGAATATGGTTTCCGAGTTTGTTAAGTCAAAAGATGAAATTAATAAATCAATTTTAACAAGCCTTAATGGAATCACCGGATTTATTGATGAATTGAATCAAAGTTTTGAAGATTTGAAAGCTCAAATTTCTAATAAGTCTTTTGATGAAGCATTCCAAGCTTCTATTAATAAGCAAGTTGGTGGAATAGAAGAACTTGTTAAAGAACAAATGGGTTACTTGGAAGACATTAGCGAACTGTGTTGTGCTAATTTGCCGGAATTAACAGAGATGAATACTCTTGTTAAATATAGTGTAATGCAATCTGTTTCAAACCTAAGCGAAAAACTTGAAAATTCAGAGAATAATATCGGAAAAGAGCTTGTTGAATTGAAAACTGACATCATTACTCAGTTCTTAAATATATTTAACCAAATTTCATTTGTAGCTGAACAAGAAGAAATTCTTGATTTTATACAAGAAAAACATTCAGAATTGATAACAATCTTAAGTCACATTGTTACAACTGTTGACGATGTTGAAAATATCAAAGATAATCTTTCTGTTGTTGACAATAAAGTAGATACTTTAAAAGAAGATATTGATTTAATAAATGAAAAGATTACATCAATAATTTCTTCTAGCGGTGATATCGATTATGTTTACAGCTTGCAAGATTTAGAGTCTGATATTGCTAATTTGCGATTGACTTTGAACGAAATTAAAGATAGCAATAAGTCAAAAGAATTGGAACAACTCGTAAACTCAACAAATGATGTTTATAAGTTGGTTGAATCACTTAAAAATGAATTTCCAAGTTTTGATAGTGAAGAATTCAAAAAAGATTTTGAAGCTTTGAGTGAAGATATTGTAAGCATTAGCACAAGAACTAATAAATTAATTTTAGCGTCTGATGAATCATATAAGACGTTGCAAGAAAATCTTCAAGATTTCAAATTAGTGATAAATGATTTGGATGAAAGAACTCGCAACTTCTCACAAGAGGTGGGCATTGAAAGAATTGATAATAAATTGGGCGCAATAAACTCAATGATTCAAAATGGTGCTAAAACAAATCAAGTATTTAATCAAGTGTTTGAATACCTTGCTGAATGGGTTGATAATGCCGGTGCTCAAATTACTTCAATTTCTGATAAAGTTGAAACACTTGACGATATCGGACAAATCAAGGTTATGCTTGAGGATTTAAAAGCTGAAGCTGAAGATAATTCTGAAAGCAATGAACTAATTGAAGCTTTGAGTAATGTATTTGACAAGCAAGCTAAAAAGATTTCATCTTTAGAAGCGAAGCTTGACAGAATGATTGTAGAATCTACAATAAGTAATAAAAATAATAAAATTGATATGTCACCGATGGAAGATACATTGAATAGATTCCTTGTGGCAATTGACAGTAGAATGGCTGAACAACAAAATAAAATTCAATCATTAGAACAAAAATTGGAAGATGTAATGTCAAAGGTTGACACAAAAGATACTGCTCAATTGACTAAAAAAGTCGGTGGTATGGATAGACAAATAGCGAAGTTAAATAAAAGTATTGAAAAAATAGCATCTCATGTTGTTGAAAAATGATATAGATAATTTAAAAAAAACCGTTAATAACGAAATTCTGACAGACAGTGCAGAGTTATATTGTTATGCTGAAGATTCTGCTAATACAAATCGGAATTTGGAAAAACCGGATGTTGTTATTTTTCCAGAATCGATTGAAGATGTTCAAAAAATTTTAAAATATGCAAATGAAAACAATATTCCAGTTATTTCTCGTGGAGCCGGTACTAACATGGTTGGTGCTTGTACATGTCCTAAAGGCGGAATTGTATTGAACTTTACTAAGATGAACCGAATCTTAGAGTTTAATCCGACTGATATGACTATGACAGTTCAGCCGGGGGTGGTGCTGGATGATATAAAGAAACTTGCCGTGTCAGAAGGATTATTCTATCCTCCAGATCCTTCAAACTACAAGGTTTCTACTATCGGAGGCAGCATTGCACAATCTTCAGGCGGAGCAATGGGGTTCAAGTATGGCACGACTAAAGATTATATACTTAGCTTGACTGTAGTTTTAGCTGATGGTTCTGTGATGAAATTTGGAGCTAGAACTATTAAGGACGCTGTAGGGTATCATTTGAACCAGCTAATAATTGGTAGTGAAGGAACTCTTGCCATTGTTGTAGAAGCAGAATTAAAACTTATTCCAAAACCACAATCAGAAAGAACAATATTAGCTTATTATTCTTCTATTGAGAATGCTGTTAAGGGTGTAAATAGTATTCTGAAAGCCAAAATATTTCCATCAACAATTGATTTTATGGATAAGAATTCTATTACAACTGTTGAAAATTTTAGACATTGCGGACTTAAAACAAACATGGAAGCTATGCTTTTGATTAATATTGATGGGTTTGAAGTTTCAATGGATTATCAACAAGAAAATGTACTTTCAGCATTAAATTCTTCTGGAGCAAAGCATATAGAAATCGCTAAAACAGAAGAACAAAAAGAAGAAGTTTGGACTGCAAGAAGAGCAAGTTTTGCCGCAACGGCTCAATTAGCACCGGATGTACTTTCTGATGATATAATCGTACCTCGCTCAAAAATTACACAAATGATTAGTGGATGTCGTGATATTTGTAATAAATATAATTTGCAAGTATGTATGGTCGGACATCTTGGTGATGGTAATTTACATCCCCAAGTTGCGTTGGATTTGAGTGATGATAAGCAGTTTAAAAATTATCAACAAGCAAAGGGTGAAATTTATGAACTGGTTATAGCTCTTGGCGGAACAATTTCAGCAGAACATGGTGTTGGTATTGAGAAACTTTCGTACTTGGAAGGTTTGGTTGAATCAAATGCAATAGATAAAATGCGTGAAATCAAACTTGTTTTTGACCCTAAAAATATTTTAAATCCAAATAAAATTTTTAATGTATAAAAGGAGATATGATGGATATTATAGTTATTTATTGTACAGTGCCGGATAAAAAATTGGCAAAAGATATTACCAAAATTCTGCTAAAACATAAATTAGCAGCATGTGTTAGCATGGTAGATAAAGTTCAGTCTGTATTTTCTTGGGATGGTGATATCTGTGAAGAAAAAGAAGTCTTGATGATGATTAAGACACGACGCTCAAATTATGGAAAAATTAAGTTGGTGATTGAAGATGCTCACCCTTATACTGTTCCGGAAATTATAGCGTTACCAATTGTAGATTGCAGTGAAGATTACTTGAAATGGATGATAAAAGAAACATCATCATAGCGTTAAAAAATTATATTGAATCGCTAGGTGTTGTTGTAAATATAGGAAAAACTAAAGCTAGAGGAAATAAAGGTTTCTTTTTGAATAGAGGAGTTGGCTCTTATAGAATTGATATTTCAAAGAATATTGACGATAATGCAACTCTTTCTACTTTGTTGCATGAATATGCTCATTATATTCATTATAAATACGATTCATCCTTAAAATCCCTCGATTTTATATTTGATGATTTTTCTGGCGATATAAAAGAAGAATTGATTAACGTAACTGTTCAGAATGTTCCAAAAGAGTTTGCAAAAACTTTGTTTAACATGAAGTCTGAGGCTGCAAAAGAAATAAACATGTTATTTGATAAAATTTCTCAACAATATCCAGATGTTAAAAAGACAACAGGTTTTAAACCTTTAGAAAAGGGTATCAAACTTCCTGCAAAATATTTGCTTAAATATGATTGCATAAAGTATTTTGGTAAAATTTATACAGTTCAAAATGTTGAGCATGACTTTGAATATTTATCAAACGAACAGATTTATTATATAAAAATGAAGTCATTGCAACGTAAGCAAGCAAGGATTAATACTAAAATCAGAAAGCTTAACAATTACTATAATCAGCCATCTGAATTGTGGGCACGATTTTTTGAATTATTCTTTGTAGATAATAAATGTTCCAATGAATTAGCTCCGAAAGCTACGCAGGTACTTAAAAATCTGGTAAATAATTGTAAATATTCCGAAATATCAGAGTTAAAAAAAATTTTTAAAATTTAAAAAATATCTTTATTTTTATACAAAAATGTTATAAAATAATAGTATACAAAGTAGAAAGAGCGAATGTCTAAAAAGAAAGTAAATTATATATCAAATACACGTAGAGATGATACTAAAATTCTTGTTAGTATTATAGTTGCATTTTTATTAGTGGCATGGTTTTGCAGCCCTCCTGGAAATAAATTTTTGCAAATCTGTTTCTGGGGTGATAATGTAAAGTATGCGATTGCTAAGATTGTGAAACCTTCATCTACCAATGAATACTTACATCATCGTAATAATGCTGTGTATTTAGCTAAAATGTATCCTACAAAAGATGATGCATTAAAAGAAATGAACAAAGCTATTGATGCATTGCCAAAATATGCACCTGATGATGAATTAAAATCATTGTATAAAGATAGAGCTGAAATAAAGCTTTATAAAGGAGATAAAAAGGGAGCGTTGGATGATTTTATAAAATCAGGTCAAATTTATTTTAATGATTATTTAAAAGTAGCAATGCTTTTCAAGTCTTTGGGTAAATATAGAGAGGCAATGTCTTATTGTAATAGTATTTTAAATCAAGATGGTAGTGCTTATGCAGGTTTTGCTTGTATTGCAGATATCTATAATTCAGTTGATAGGCCTGATTTAGCACTAAAAGCTTGGGATTTAGCAATAGATAGAAATAGTGGTAACCCAAGAGCGTATGTAGACAGAGCTAAGATTAAAAAGGCTATGGGTGATTTTGCAGGGTATAATGATGATATTAAAATGGCAAAAAATTACTCCCCTAATATAGATATTGAAGCTTCTATTATAGAAGAAACACTTGAACCTAAAATTTTAGCCCTTAATATACGTTAAATCTTTATATTTAATTTATACTTTCTTTTGCTTGTTTGTTTTAAAATAATAATTGAAATGTAAATGGCAAGCGGAGCATTATAGTATGAAGTATTCAGAGTATTCTGTAGTAGTTATAGGCAGCGGAGCAGCAGGTTTGTATTCGGCACTAAAAATTTCGCAGCAAATAGAACTTCCGGATGGGATTCTACTTCTAACGAAGTCTAATTTGGGCGAAAGTAATTCAATGTATGCTCAGGGTGGTATTGTTGGTGTATTACATCAAAATCCTGCAGATACAGTAGAAAGTCATGTTAATGATACTCTTAATGCCGGTGCCGGATTAAATGACGTATCAGCAGTAGAATATATTTCTCAAGCATCCGATGAAGTAGTTAACGACTTGATGGATTGCGGTGTTAATTTTGATAAAGATTCAAACGGAAATTTAACATTTACTCTAGAAGCTGCTCATAGCATGAGAAGAATTCTTCATGCCGGAGGTGATGCTACCGGTAAAGGCATTACAGAAGCTTTGTGCAGACGAGTTAATGAAGATGAAAATATTACAGTTGCCCAAAATTCTATAGCAGTAGAAGCTATCGTTGATTCTGACCAAGAATGTAAAGGTGTTATAGTTTATAATGAATTAACAGGAGAGCACGAAATTGTTTACACTTCTGCTCTGGTTCTTGCAACAGGTGGATTGGGACAATTATATAAATACACTACAAATCCGGATGGAGCTACAGGTGATGGAATTGATTTAGCATACAACGCAGGAGCAATTATTCAAGATATAGAATTTGTTCAATTCCATCCAACGGCTTTAGCATTGAGTCCTGATAGTAAAGATAGATTTTTGATTTCAGAAGCAGTTCGTGGTGAAGGTGCTAAGTTAGTAAATAATCATGGTAATGAATTTATGTCAAAATATCATGATAAGCGTGAACTTGCTCCTCGTGATATTGTAACCAGAGCTATATTTAATGAAATGAGTGAAGAGCATAAGAATAATGTATTCTTGAATGCATCAATGATAGATTCGGTAAAATTGTTCAAGAGATTTCCAACTATATCAAAAAGATGTGATTCGTGTGGTATAGATATTTCAAAAAAACCTATACCGGTTGCGCCTGCTGCGCATTATAGTATGGGCGGGATAAAAGCAACGGTCGAAGGCAGAACTTCATTAAGGGGATTATATGCAATTGGAGAGTGTGCTTCAACCGGCCTGCATGGTGCAAACAGACTTGCAAGCAATTCTCTTTTGGAGTGTGTTGTTTGTGCGTATGAATTAGCGGACTATTTGTCTTTTGCAAATTTGAGCACTCCTAAGAAAATTGATGATAATATAAGAAAAACAATAGATGTGTATTCACAACCAATTAGTGATTTAGATTTTGATATACCGTTAATGAAGTCAAAATTAAAAGATATTATGTGGAACGGTGCCGGTATTATACGCTCAGAACAATCTTTAAAACAAGCGCAAAATAAGCTTGAGGAGTTGAAAAATAGCTTTAAGCGCACAAGAAAATGCTTAAATCAAGATGAATATGAATTCAGAAATATGCTTACAGTTGCCGGTCTTATTATCGAAGCTGCGCTTGATAGAAAAGAATCAAGAGGAGCGCATTGCCGTTCTGATTACAAAAATAAAGATTCTGTTGCAAGACATTCAAATATAATAAAAACTGAAAAAGAGGAGTTAGAGTATGTTAAATAGATTTTTTATAGAAGAACACGTTAAAGCTGCTTTGCAGGAAGATATTGGCTTTGGTGATATTACAACAGATTATTTAACTACGGAAGATGATACAATGAGTTGTGTCTTGAATTCTCGTGTTGATGGAATATTCTGCGGTAAAGAAGTTTTTGAAACGGTATTTAAGATTCTTTCTCCAAAAGTAAACCTCAAATTTTATTTTAATGATGGTGATGTGATTAAAAAAGGAGATAAAATCGCTGATATAGATGGTCCTGCAAGATATATTCTTATGGGTGAAAGAACGGCATTAAATTATGTACAAAGAATGAGTGGTATTGCAACTGAAACTAATAAATACCAAAAAGCTGTTGGTGAATATCATGCAAAGATTGTTGATACAAGAAAAACTACTCCAGGATTTAGAGCTTTTGAAAAGTATTCAGTAAAAACAGGCGGTGGCAGCTTGCATAGATTTAATCTTGCAGATTGTGCAATGATTAAAGATAATCACATTAAGTTCTCAGGTTCATTAACTAACGCTGTAAATAGGTTAAAAAAACATATTTCTCATGCGCATAAAATAGAAGTTGAATGCGATACTTTGGAACAAGTAAAAGAGGCATTGGCTTGTGAAGTTGATATAATTATGCTTGATAATATGAGCCTTGATATGATGAGGGAAGGTGTAAAACTTATTGATGGCAAAGCTATTGTTGAAGCGAGTGGAAATGTTAACTTAAATACGGTAAGAGATATAGCTTCAACAGGTGTTGACATTATTTCTTCAAGTGCCATTGTAGCCAAAGCACCTACGTTAGATCTTGGATTAGATATGTAATTAATACTCCTTTTGGAGTTTTTCTAATTCAGTATCTAATTCATGTTTTTGTGCTCTTATATCACGGAGATTGTTGTCGAGTTCGTGGGACTGTTCTCGAATCTTGGTCATCTCAAGATTTAGTTCACGTTTCTCTTGGCTTATACGGTTCGTTTCATTGTCTAAGTCATGTTTTTGATTTTCAATATTGCGTTCCTCTTGTGCAATGCTATTTTTTTTGAAAGTGTTGGTAAATCTTGTATAGGTTGGTTGTACAGAAATTATTTTCATATGACCTCCGGTACTACTAACAAAACTTGTAAAAATTAAATTTGCTATTATAATCGGAAAAATTTATGATAAACTAAATAATAACTCCTCGTAGCTCAGTTGGATAGAGTGTAGGTCTCCGAAGCCTAAGATCATGGGTTCGAATCCCATCGAGGAGGGTTTATCTATAAAGCTATTACCTCGACATTATCTAAATTTACACGTTGGCGTGCTTGCCAAAGGTCGTATTCTTGCTGCATATTAAGCCATAGCTCAGGGGATGTGCCAAACGCCTTGGCGAGTTTGAGAGCCATTTCTGCAGTTATACCATTTTTACAATTTACTAATTCAGAAGCAGTTGTTCTAGATACACCTATTTTTAAAGCAAATGCTGTAACTGTTAATTTGTAATCAGGTAAATATAAATCTTTTAGAATTTCACCTGGATGTGGTGGGTTAAACATTTTCATAAAATACTCCTTTTTAGTGATAATCTTGATAATCAACAATAAAAACATCTTGTGATTTTTCGTCGAACTTAAATGTTATTCGCCAGTTCGCTTGTACTGTAATTGAACATAAATTTGACATATCTCCTTTTAGTTTGTGAAAACGTAACGATGGTAATTTCAAATCATCTGTAGATGTCATAGCATCAAGTATTAAAAGAATTTGTCTTAGACGTTTTGCGTGTATAGCTTGAATGCCTTTAGTTGTACCTGTAGAGTAAAAATCTTCAAGTCCTTTGTGTTTAAATGATTTAATCATATTTATATTATAACTTGTAAACTAATGGTTGTCAATTGATGGTGATATATTTAATATAGTTTTATTTCTATTCAAAATGTGCTATACTTTAAAGGTAGCGTGGAATTAGAGGAATACACAAGTGGGTTTCTTTGATAGCATAAGAAATTTTAAAAATCAATTAGATCAAGTTGAATCAACTGTTTATACTGGCAAGCAGTCGTTGCTTGAAGTATATGAAATTAATGCAAAATTGGAAGCGGAAATTGCAGATAGGACTCGTGAACTTGATAGGGCAAATCGCCAAATGCTCACTTTACAGCATATTTGGGATATGATGAATTCTTCTAAGCCACTATCTAGTGTTTTGAATGCTATTGTAAATAGTTTGCAAGGTGAACTTGGATATTTATGCAGTTTTATTGTGAAACAAAAAGCTGATAATGAAGGTGAATACCTGCAGATTGTAGCGTCTTCGAGTGAGAAATTAAACAATATGTTTTTGCAAAGATTTCGCTGTGACGTTTCAGAATATAGAATGCAATTCCCTAATATTAATGAAATAAAAGATTCTATAAAGAATAATCAAATATTTCAATCAACTAATATTGTGGAATTAACAAAAGGTTTTATGCCTGAATTAAACGAAGACAGGGTTAGAACCTTTCTTAAAGATGCCAAGATGAAATCTTATATACTTGTGCCTTTAATGTCTAAACATACGCATTTTGGCTCTTTAATAGTGTTTTCATCAAGAGAAAGTATTAGTGATAGTGAATTGAATTTTTTAAATCTTTTTGCAAAACAGATTGAACTTGCAATCACTATTGCTGATTTATTCCAAGCAGTAAAAGAACAAGCTATAACAGATGGTATGACAGGGCTATACAATAGGCGCTATTTTGAAGAATACATAAAAAAAGAAGCAGAGCGTGCGGAACGACAAAATCAGAAGTTTACTGTGATTGGATTGGATTTAGATCATTTAAAACAGATAAATGATACATATGGGCATAATTACGGCGATATTGCAATTAAAGCCATTGCACAAGTACTTAAGAATAATGCCCGTTCAATTGATATAGCTGCAAGAATGGGTGGTGAGGAATTTAATTTGCTCCTTCCTGGGGTTGATTCTGCAGGTGGCTGTATTGCTGCGGAACGTATTAGAAAGGCAATTGCAGCGGTTGAATTGGAGAAAATCGGACATATTACCGCTAGTTTGGGTGTCGCAACCTATTTAGAGCATTCAGAAGATATCGAAGATTTGCTGGAATTGGCTGATAGAGCGATGTATGAATCAAAGCGCAACGGAAGAAATAGGGTGACGATAGCTCGTCCTGATTATGAAACTTCTTGGCAAGAAATTGCGGTAAATACATTTGTTGATATTTTAACAAAACATAGAATTCCGATTGATGACAAAACTTCTAGGCTTTTAACCTGTAAATTACAAGATATGAGCACTAATAATACGAAGTTGTATCAAGTGGCAGACGCTCTTGTTAGCACATATAATCCGGAACATATTGAAGGCAGTGTGAAGCAGAAGGTAGAACTAGCGACACTTCTTGCAAAGCGTTTTGACTTAACAAAAGACGAAATTGACAAATTAAAAATAGCGATTTTACTTTATGATATCGGCAATACAATGCTACCGAAAGAAGTTTTGAGAAAAAAAGAACCTTTAACCGAAGCAGAAAAAGATTCTATAAAAAAACATCCACTGCTGGCTGCAAGAGAAATCTTGCGTCCAATCTCCAATGTAGTTGATGTTCTTCCAATTATTGAAAAACATCACGAAAACTGGAATGGTTCAGGTTATCCGGCTAAAATAGCGGGAGAAGAAATACCAATTGAGTCACAAATTATTTTGATAATTGACTCTTATTTTGCATTATTAGAAAATCGACCATACAGAGAGGCTATGTCTGAAAAAGAGGCTCTTGATTTAATCAGGGAAGAAAGTAACAAAAAATGGAGTGATAAATTAACACATGAATTTATCTCTTTAATCAGGAATGAAGGATAGAGGTTTTATTAACAAGTGATAGAGTTATTAATTTTATTTGAACTAAGCCGAAAAGTTCTAACAATGTACGGAGTATCTAAAGAAATCAGAAGTAAATTCTCCGTTCTGACAACCCCGAGTTATGGAACAATAAAGCCAGCTTTATCCAGACTTCTTGAGTCCGGTTTTATAAAATCACAGAAAACTATGTCGAGTGGTGGTCGTCCTTCAATTTATTATTCCATAACAAATGATGGAATTGAAGAATTAAAGCGACTTTTAGTAGCACCGCCTTTAGAAAATCCAATTCAATTCTTGACTTCAGCTAGAATTAAACTAGCATGTGCGGGTGTATTGAATAATGAAGAACAATTAATTATGTTTAAGCGTTTGAAAACAAAGGCTGAAAGTATATTGATTGATACCAAAAATCTTGTAAAAACAAAAGAACTTTCCTATTTCCCAAGTATGGTTTTTGATAATTTAACTTGTGAATACAAAAATTTCATTTCTCTAGTGGAGGGGTTTGCTAATGCCGGCAGTCGTTAGTTCAGTTTTAGCGGATTCTATAGCGGAAGAATTAGAAATAGAAACCGGCGATATTTTGCTCTCAATTGATGGTGAAAAATTACAGGATATGATTGATTACAATTATCTTTGCAAAAATGAATTAATTACAGTGGAAATTCAGAAAAAAAATGGCGAAATTGAAGAAATTGAACTGGAAAAAGATTTTGATGAAGATTTGGGTATTGTTTTTGAAAGTGCTGTCTTTGATAGAGTTAAACCTTGTTTAAATAATTGTATTTTTTGCTTTGTGGCACAGCAGCCAAAAGGACTAAGAAAAACTCTTTACATAAAGGATGATGATTATAGGCTATCCTATCTGCAAGGTACTTATATTACGACTACAAATCTAAATGATAAAGATAGAGATCGTATTTCAAGACTACATCTTGGTCCGTTTTATGTTTCTGTTCATACAACTAATCCTGAATTACGTGCAAAAATGCTGAGAAATCCAAATGCAGCAAAAATCATGGATAATTTGAGATGGTTTAAGGATAACGAAATTCCTTTTCATACTCAAATAGTTCTTTGCCCAGGGTATAATGATGGTGCAGAATTAGATAGGACGCTAAAGGATTTGTCGTCTTTAGGCGATGCTGTGTTATCAATTGCAATTGTGCCAGTTGGAATTACGCAATTTAGGGCAGATGAATTAAAAACTGTTGATAGTGAGATTGCTAAAAAAACAATAGAAATTGCATCTAAATATCCAAAGGCAACTTGTTCTGATGAATTTTTTCTTTTAGCAGGTGAAAGTATCCCTGATTCTGATTATTATGGTAATTTTTCACAACTTGATGATGGTGTTGGTTCTTTGAGAACTATAATGGATGATTTTGACACAATGGAGCTACCGGAAGAACTCGCTGAACCTTTAACGATATGTTTTGCATGTTCGGTTGCTGCAAAATCTGCATTTGAACATATTTCTGCCGGACTAAACAAAATAAAAAATCTTACAACAATTGTAAACCCTGTAAAATCAACTTATTGGGGAAAGAATATAACTGTTGCGGGGTTAATAACATCAGAAGATTTGATTAATTCTATAAAAGATGTTGAAGCGGATTATATTGTAGTTCCGTCTATAATGCTTAAACCATATACAAACTTATTTTTAGACGGTAATTCTCTGGATTATGTAAAAGAAAAAACTGGAAAAACGCTCTTTGTGACAACAGAAAATTACTCTGTATGCGAAGTTGTTGATTTGATTAATGATTACGTATAATTTTATTAAATATGTTTTCTTTATAATTAATGTAAATTAAATATAAGTAAATCGGGTAATATACTGCACAATGTGTCTATTATTTAATATAATAGCAGGGTGTAAGCCCGATAGGAGGATATTTTTATGACAACAGCGGTAGGAACAGAGAAGAAAACAATAAGTGTAATTATTATTGAAGATTTTAAATTAACAAGAGTGGGTTTGAGATGTGCATTAAATTCCAATGAAGATATAAAAGTTGTTGCAGAAAGCGATAATGCTCTCGACGGGCTTAAACTGATTGCTCAATATTCACCGGATATTGTACTTATGGACTTAGGTCTTGCAGGTATGAACGGAATAGAAGCGACTGTTAAGGTTAAGGAAATGAATAAAGATATCAAGGTTATTGCTCTAACTTCTCATGATAGAGAAGAAGAAGTAATTGCAGCTTTATCATCCGGCGCTATGGCTTATTGCTTGAAAGATATCGATCCTTCTAAATTAGCTGATGTTATTAGAGATGTAAATAATGGAGTTTGCTGGCTTGACCCAGTTATTGCAAGAAAAGTTTTAGATTCGTTCCCAAAACAAGAAACTATTGGTATCTTAAAAGACAAAACTGCTGATGAAGGTCGTGTACCTTTGACAGAACGTGAGTATGAAGTTCTTAAGCATCTTGTTGAAGGTAAAAGTAATACAGAGATTGCAAAAGAATTGATAGTTAGTGTTCATACTGCAAAAGCTCATGTTTGCTCAATTTTGCAAAAGATGTGTGTAAATGATAGAGTTCAAGCTGCTGTAAAAGCCGTAAAAGAAGGACTTGTTTGATAAATTTTAGTATTGATAATTTTTAAACTTAATCTTGAAATATATCAAGGCAGTTGTCATTTGTTTGTTAGCTGCCTTGTTTTGTTATACGGTATTTTTATGATAAAATTTGTATATAAATTTATTTTAAGAGGTTTGGTTTGACTAAAAAAATTGCAATTACAGGAAAAAGCGGAAGTGGTAAAACAACTATCACTAAAGCTATGTTGAAAATTTTACAAGAAAAATTCCCGACGAAATCTATTTTATTATTTGACAATGATTTAACGAGTGAATTGGCTCATTCTTTCGGACTTGATATAAGAAATACCATTTATGGTATTAGAAGCGGCAAACACGAGTACAAAACCGGTATTCCGGAAGGAATGACTAAACACGAATATATAGAATGGGCAATGGAAGATATTTTGGTACCGCTGAATGATAATGTAGATATTATTGTTTCTTGGTTTGTAGGCGCAAAAGATTGCAGGTGCCCGATAACAGCTCAAATTAATGATGCTTGTCAACGTTTGATTGAAAGATATGATTTTGTTATTTTTGATTGCGAATTCGATTTAAAATATTTGAACCAACTTGTTGATACTGATATTGATTTGGCTTTGATTATAACTAATCCGACAATTGATTCGATTAATCTGGCAAAACGTATAGCCGAATTTTCTGCAAAATACGCTGCTGGTGGTCAATTAGGTATTGTATTGAACAAAGTTAAAGATGAAGATATGAATGAGATTGCGGCTAATTTGGCAGAATCAGAAATTGATGTTTTAGGTACAGTTCAATTTGATGAAACTTTGTCATCCGGTAAAATTGATAGAGTGTCAGAAAATGTTAAAAATGCTGTTAATGAATTCTATTTTAGACTGAATTTGCCACAGGAGAATAGCTAAAATGATTTTGGATGGAAAAGCTGTTTCTTTAAAAGTCTTAGATAAAGTAAAAGAGCGTGTTGCACAATTTAGTGTAAAACCTCATCTTGTTGTTGTTCTTGTTGGGGAAAATCCTGCAAGTAAAATTTATGTTCGCAATAAAAAATTAGCTGCAGAAAAAGTTGGTATAAAATCTACGATTATTGAATTGGAAGAAAATACTACTGAAGATAAGTTGCTTTCAATTATAAAGGATTTAAACGAAGATAATGATGTAACAGGAATTTTGGTTCAGCTTCCGCTGCCTAACCATATTGATAAAAATAAAGTTATAATGGCAATTTCTCCAAAGAAAGATGTAGATGGTTTTTCTCCAGAAAATGTTGGTAAGTTGGCAATTGGTTTAGAACCATACTTTTATCCGGCTACTCCGCAAGGAATTTTAATGCTTTTGGATGAATATAATATTCCGGTAAGTGGCGCAGATGCTGTTGTTATTGGTCGTTCCAATATTGTAGGTCGTCCTATGGCGCAAATGCTTTTGAATAGAAATGCAACAGTAACAGTATGCCATTCTTACACAAAAGATATTGAAAGCAAAATAAAAACCGCTGATATTTTGATATCTGCGGTTGGAAAAAAAGTTGTAAGATGTAAGATGGGTAATAAAAATTCTGTTATCGTTGATGTTGGCATATTCAGAGATGCCAACGGCAAGCTTACCGGTGATGTTGATTTTGATATCGTATCACCAAGTGTAAAATATATATCGCCTGTCCCTGGGGGAGTCGGTCCAATGACGATTGCTTCTCTAATGTATAATGCTTCAAAAGTATACAGATAAAATCTGCCGAGCTTAGCTTTATGATTGTAACAAGCCTGTATCTTGAGCTGCGTTTTGTACCGCTGTGTTTTCGGAATCTTTTTGTGCTCTTAATTGTTCCAACATAGCTTCATACATTGTTTGCATTGTATCGTATTCAATATCCATTTCTGCAAGTTCTAATGATAATTCTTCGTTATATTGTTTAACTTTAGCGTGAGCGTAAGCATCAGCCACTTGCTTATTTTGGTTACCGGATTTTACTGTATAACCACCAGCAGTTAAATCTTTGGTATTATCAATAGCAGAATCATAAGCGCTTTCCCATTTTTCTTCATACTTAACTTGTTTTTCAAGTTTAGCGCTATTAGCTTCATACTTACCACTCCAATAAATTTGTTGTTGAGTGTAGTAGTTAATGTCTGCTTTAGTATTTAATAATGTTCCTAATAATGCTGCTGTATTAGCCATCTTCTTACGCCTTATATTTATCTTACATATATATAAAGTATTTAAAAAATATGTGATTTCACTAAGGCATAAATCTGTTACAAAACTTAATAATTATCGATGGTGTTTATAAAATTATTTTGCTTGAATTGGGGGATTAAATTAGCCCCCACCCTAGCCCTCCCCCTATAAAGGGAGGGGATGCGCCAAACTTATTGTTATGAATATTAATTATATGAAAGCTTTTTCAGAATTAGCTCCCACCCTTCCCTCTCTGTCACTAACGTGACATCTCTCCCGCTCAATGGATGTTGCGGGCGAGAATTAAGTTTTAGAAGTGTCTGTACCTCCCCTATAAAGGGAGGGGAAGCTCCAAGCTTACTTTTTTACTACTAGTTTTTAAATTTATATAAATATTTTTATTCAAAGTCATGAAAACAAGTGGCGGTCATTCCCTCTCCTCGGGGGAGGGCTAGGGTGGGGGCTGATTACCAGATAATATCAAACTACATTTGGCTTGCGTAAATCTTAGTGTTATAATTCTGGTATGACAGATAAGATTGTAATAAAGGGTGCGAGAGAACATAATTTGAAAAACGTGTCTTTGGAAATTCCAAAGAACGAACTTGTGGTGTTTACCGGTGTATCCGGTTCCGGAAAAAGTTCGCTTGCTTTTGATACAATTTTTGCAGAAGGTCAAAGACGTTATATCGAAAGTCTTTCAACTTATGCAAGACAATTTTTAGGACAAATGGATAAGCCGGATGTCGATTACATTGATGGACTTACTCCTGCAATTTCTATTGACCAAAAATCAACCAGCAATAATCCTCGCTCTACTGTTGGAACTGTTACAGAAATTTATGATTACTTAAGGCTTTTGTATGCAAGAATTGGAACGCCATATTGTCCAAAGTGTGGAAAACCAATAAAGCCGCAAACGATTGATGAAATTGTTTCAAGCATTCTTAAGCTTGAAGTTGGAACAAAAATTCAAATTCTTGCTCCGATTGTAAAAGGCAAAAAGGGAGAATATCAATCTTTATTTGAAGAGTTGCGTCAAGAAGGGTTTGTGAGAGTTAAAGTTGATGGCGAAGTCTACAATCTTGATGAAGACGAAATTAAGTTGGCTAAAACAAAGGTTCATAATATTTCTGTCGTAGTTGACCGTGTGGTCGTTAAGCCGGAAGCTCGTTCCAGAATTGCTGACAGTGTTCAGATAGCATTGCAAAAGGCTGATGGATTAACACTTATTGATGTGGTCGGTAAAGAAGAAATAATTTATAGCGAAAAACTCGCTTGTCCAGATTGTAATTTGAGTTTTGAAGAACTCACTCCACGTATTTTTTCATTCAATGCTCCTTATGGCGCTTGTGATAAGTGCGGTGGAATTGGTGTCGATTTTAAGATTGATCCCGATTTGGTTGTGCCGGATAAAACAAAGTCAATTAATGAAGGTGCAATTTATCCTTGGAGTAAGTCTTCTACAGGATATTATGATGACGTAATTAAAGCTGTGAGTGCGGCTTATCATATTGATTTGGATATTCCATTTAAAGATTTATCAGAAGAAATTCAGAGCATAATTCTATATGGCTCAGATGAACGTATTCCAATGAGAATAAGAGAATTCGGAAGTAAACGTTATAGAACAACTTTGCAGAAATTTATCGGTGTCATTCCATTTTTGATGAAACATTATAATGTTGAAAGTGAATATTGGAAAGCTGAAATTGAAAAATACATGGTTACAACTCCTTGCGAAAAGTGCGGCGGCGCAAGACTTAAACCGTTTCCGCTTGCAGTAAGAATTAACGGAGTGAATATTCACGAACTTTGTTTGATGCCTGTAGATAAAGCCTATGAATTTGTGAGCGAACTTTATTTGACTTTAACCGATTTTCAGATGAAAATTGCAAAGCAGGTTTTGGAAGAAGTTCGTGCAAGGTTAAAATTCCTTTGCGACGTAGGTTTGAACTATTTGAACTTAGCAAGAACTTCCGGAACTTTATCCGGCGGTGAAGCTCAAAGAATTCGGTTAGCGACTCAAATCGGCAGCGGACTTTCCGGTGTCTTGTATGTTCTTGATGAACCTTCAATCGGGTTACACCAGCGAGATAACGACAGATTGATTAAAACTCTGATGAAACTTCGAAATATGGGCAATTCTTTGATTGTAGTTGAACATGATGAAGATACAATCAGAAATGCCGATTATATTGTTGATATTGGTCCAAAAGCCGGAGTGAATGGCGGTAATGTTATTGCTCAAGGCTCTGTAGAGGATATTATTGCAGCTCCGGAGTCTATTACGGGCAAGTATTTGAGCGGAGAATATAATATTCCTATTCCGGATACGATTAGGGAAGGCAATGGCAATTATTTGCAAGTCAGAAATGCTCATTTAAATAATCTAAAAAATATAGATATTGATATTCCATTAGGCAAAATTGTTGTCTTAACCGGTGTTTCAGGTTCCGGTAAATCAACACTTATGCAAGATTTGATTTATGAATACGCTGTTCATAAATTGCGTGGAAACAAGCCTAAGCCACAAGGTGTGGATGAAATCTTGGGGTTTGAAAATTTAGACAAGATTATTGATATTGATCAATCACCGATTGGTAGAACTCCACGTTCTAATCCTGCAACTTATACAGATGTATTTACGCCGATTCGGGAACTTTATGCAAAGACAAATGAAGCAAAAATGCGTGGTTACAAACCTGGGCGGTTTAGTTTTAACGTAAAAGGCGGAAGATGTGAAGCCTGTTCCGGTGATGGTGTTTTGAAAATTGAAATGAACTTCTTGTCAGATGTTTATGTAAAATGTGATGTTTGCAAGGGAAAACGTTATAATAACGAAACATTGGAAGTAAAGTATAAAGGCAAAACGATTGCTGATGTTTTGGAGATGAGTGTAAAGGAAGCTTATGAATTCTTTGAAAATATTCCGCAAATTGCAAATAAGCTAAAAACTCTCAATGATGTCGGATTGGATTACATTAAGCTTGGACAAAGTGCAACAACGCTATCAGGCGGTGAAGCCCAAAGAATAAAACTTGCTTCTGAACTTAATAAACGTGCAACCGGCAAAACTCTTTATTTACTTGATGAGCCGTCTGTTGGTTTGCATTGGCACGATTTGGATAAATTGATTAAGATTATTCAAAAGTTAGCTGATAACGGAAATACGATTTTGATAATTGAACATAATTTGGATTTAATCAAAATTGCGGATTACATAATTGATTTAGGTCCGGAAGGTGGAAATTTTGGTGGCGAAGTTGTGGCTTGCGGAACACCAAGAGAAGTTGCAAAGAACCAAAAATCTTTTACCGGACAATATTTGAAACAGTTTTTTAAATAGATTTTAAACTATTTGTTGTCTATTAAATTGACAATTTATTAAAATTTGTTTAATATAAAGTTGTTATTACTAATCAAATGCTTAGTGATAACAGGGTGCAAGTACCATCCCACCACTTTCAACACACGAGTACTAAGGATATTGGTTGGAAGGGAGGTGATATAATGCTTAACAAAATAATAATGCTATTACTAGCATTTGCAATTGTAGTAATAGCATTAAAAGTAAAGCTATAGGGTACTAAGTGAAGTCCTCAGCATGTGTTTAGCGATACTGTTGGGGACTTCCCCCTACTATTTTATATTATTTACTATATTTGTATGTTTGTCAACATGTTATCTTCACTTAGTCTGAGTATATATATTTCTTTTTTAAACATTAAAATCTTGTTTTTGGTAATATATAATTATTATGAATTGTTTTTTTAGAAATCAGCAAGAAGCT